>Ga0065711_1030915_pt1 | contig 31080 bp, 16 predicted proteins | sample Hoacrofraction12_FD_59098 | JGI IMG/M metagenome (GOLD analysis project Ga0065711, IMG submission 59098) | Hoatzin crop microbial communities from Cojedes, Venezuela - Epithelial fraction 12 v2 (version 2) | ecosystem: Host-associated > Birds > Digestive system > Esophagus > Crop | place... | reverse complement strand
TTTTTTTTTTTTTTTCCCCCCCCCCCCCCCCAAAAGATTCTATTCCTTTTTGTATCTAGCAAAAGAAGCCACAAAACAATTACAAATGGGCTGGAGAGTGGCTTTGCACCAACATAGATATCCTTTCATTGTACAAGAAATGAATGTCTCTGTGTAACAAAGGGCATGGGCAATGTTTTACATTTCATTCCTCATATTCCTTTTCCCTCTGGAAACTATTTAATTGGTGGTTAGTGAAACTCTCTGCACTTTAGAACTTCACCTCTTTTAATTGAAACTGAGGTACAGTGACTGCTCAGAATTGCAGCTGGTTCTTCTACCTGCAAATCTCTTCTGTGTTTCACTCCATGCTGAGTAAACGTTTTCCCTTGTTATCAACACTGTGAAAAAATTATTCTTTGTTTCTGTGAAACCTCCACTTTCTGCCCCTGGCTTGTTTTGTGCATGACCATGTTGACAATGGACAAAACGCTCTTCTTGAAGGAAGGAAAAAAAACCAAAGAGGACTATTTTAATGTCTTCTATTCTCTGGACACTACTAGTCTTTGGTATTTGGCCTAGGGTAAATCTTTTAGAGTCATAGAAGAAGTGAAAAGCAGTACATGGACAGAGCTGAGGAGCGTGACTATGAAGCACAGAAATACTTTTTAAGAGTGACAGTTTAAAAGTATTTCCAAACTCACCAGGTATTTGGTGACTCTGTAGAGTCAGTTCTCATATTACACTGATAATTGTAAAAAATCATAGGGTTTTTTTTTTTACAGTACTTACAATATGTTGGCATCTTCTTCCACTACATTCTATGCCTCACTTGGTCTTTGCAATGCATACTAATTCCAAGGCAGCAGATCCTTTCCAACTGCTTGCTAAAGGGGCCACATCCAGCTGTTATCTGTGCAAACTGTAAATGTCGTAAGACCAGCCTGTTTGTCCCACGACAACAAGTAAGAGGCATCCTGTGAAGCTATCAGATTAACAGACGGAATTGGAGAAAGCTGGTGGTACCCCAGCATGAAGCTGGGCTGGAACTCATGGCTGCAACTCTTCACAAATGCCTTGAGGTTACAGTCGAGGGTGCTGAACCAGTTTACAAAGCAAAACCCATCAAGGATCTTAAATAGGAAAGCACCATGTGGGACTCAGTTTATACTTGAATGGCAAATTACTGAAGGTTGGATAAGTATAATTGATGGCTTGCCTTATTTTATATTCTTCCCTGGATATCCTACTTTGATTGCTGTTGGAGAGAAGATATTAAACCAGTTACACTATGTACAACTGGGTGTCTGTTCAAGTTTGAACGAAGCATGGCTGCACTGTACATTAAGGAGACATTTGAACAATATGTACAAAGCCAGAAGATCTCCTAACTCTCAGCTGAGCTCCCCATTTATTAGGCTTCAGGACTGTGTTCACTCTTCACTGCTTCCCTGGACGCAATATAAATTAAATCTCTTTTCTACAAATTGAAAAAACTTGAAAGAAGAGGATGGAATATAGAATCATAAAATAACAGAATGGTGTGGCTTGCAAGGGACTTTAAAGATCATTTAGTTCCAGCCCCCCTGCCATGGGCAGGGACATCTCCCACTAGACCAGGTTGCTCAAAGCCCCATCCAAACTCGCCTTGAATCATAGAATCATTAAGACTGGAAAAGACCTCTAAGATCATCAAGTCCAACCATCAACCCAACACCACCATGCCTGCTAAACCATGTCCTGAAGTGCGATATCCACATGTTTTTTTAACACCTCCAGGGATGGTGACTCCACCACCTCCCTGGGCAGCCTGTTCCAATGTCTGACCACTCTTTCAGTAAAGACATTTTTCCTAATATCCAATCTAAACCTCCCCTGGCAAAACTTGAGGCCATTTCCTCTCGTCCTATCACTGATTACCTGGGAGAAGAGACCAACACCTGCCTCACTACAAGCTCCTTGCAGGTAGTTGTAGAGAGCAACAAGGTCTCCCCTCAGCCTCCTCTTCTCCAGACTGAACAACCCCAGTTCCCTCAGCCGCTCCTCACAAGATTTGATATCTAGACTCTTCACCAGCCTCGTTGCCCTTCTCTGGACACACTCCAGCACCTCAATGTCCTTCTTGTAGTGAGGGGCCCAAAAATGAACACAGTACTCCAGGTGCGGCATCACCAGGGCCAAGTACAGGGGCACAATCACCTCCCTGGTCCTGCTGACCACACTATTCCTGATACAAGCCAGGATGTCGATGGCCTTCTTGGCCACCTGGGCACACTGCTGGCTCATGTTGAGCCACCACACCAAGGTCTTTTTCCACCGGGCAGCTTTCCAGCCACTCCTCCCCAACCCTGCAGCACTGCATGGGGTTCTTGTGACCCAAGTGCAGGACCCGGCACTTGGCCTTGTTGAACCTCATACAGTTGGCCTCGGCCCATCAATCCAGCCTGTCCAGATCCCTTTGAAGAGCCTTCCTACCCTCAAGCAGATTGACACGGCCACCCAGCTTGGTGTCATCTGCAGACTTGCTGAGGGAGCACTTAATCCCCTCATCCAGATCACTGTAAAGATGTTAAACAAGACCAGACCCAAAACTGAGCCCTGGGGAACACCACTTGTGACTGGCCGCCAGCTGAATTTAACTCCATTCACCACCACTCTCTGCACTCGGCCATTCAGGCAGTTCTTTATCCAGCAAAGAGTACACCCATACAAACCATGAGCAGCCAGTTTCTCCAGGAGGATGCTGTGGGGAACAGTGTCAAAGGCCTTACTGAAGTCTAGATAGACAACATTTACAGCCTTCCCCTCATCCACTAGGTGGGTCACCTGGTCGTGGGAGATCAAGTTGGTCAAGCAGGACCTGCCTTTCGTGAACACGTGCTAGCTGGGCCTGATCCCCTGGTTGTCCTTCATATGCCCGGGGAGCACACTCCAGATGAACCACTCCATAACCTTCCCTAGCACCAAGGTCAGTCTGACAGGCCTGTAGTTCCGTGGATCTTCCATCTGGCCCTTCTTGTAGATGGGTGTTGCATTGGAGATTCTCCAGTCATCTGGGACCTCCCGTGTTAGCCACGATTGCTGATAGATGATGGAGAGTGGCTTGGCCACTTCCAGGGAGAGGGCATCCACAGCTTCTCTGGGCAACCTGTTCCACTGTCTCACTGCCCTCACAGTAAAAAATTTCTTCCTAATATATAATCTAAATGTACTCTCTTTCAGCTTAAAACCATTACCGCTCATCCTATGACTGTGCTCCCTGATGAAGAGTCCCTCCCCACCTTTCCTGTGGGCCCACTTTAAGTACTGGAAGGCCACAGTAAGGTCTGTCTGGAGCATTTCCTTCTCCAGGCTGAACAGCCCCAGGTCTCTTAGCCCATCCTCACAGGGGAGGTGCTGCAGCCCCCTGATGAGTGTACCTTCATTCTCATCCCTCTCTGACAGTGAGAAGCTTTTAGGTAATTATCTAGGGCTCTCTCCAGGCAGGAAGGTGAGTCTGGGTCTCTTTAGGTGGGCCTGGGCTTGGGACTCTCGCACTTGCATGAGCAAGTACTCAGCAGTCTGCTGGTGGTGGTGGTGACATTGGTAATATCTGAGCTTGGAAAGCCAAGAATGAATCCTGCCACCCCATGGCAGGTTTCCATGCAGTGCATAGATCCATTATGAAATGCTGAAGTATCTCCCACGTAGGAAGTTTATTTGTCTGCTGTTTGGGCTGAAGTTCTCCCTTTGGACTATAAAATGTCCTGCGTGCTTCTGTCTGTCCTCTGTGTGGCTTTGCTCTTCTGTCATCGGTACTGGCATAATAGTACTCCCGATTTCAATGGTGCATGGCAAATGCACAGAAGACTGGGTTAGTCAGCCAAGTTTCTTTAATTTTTTTTTTTTTAATGTTTTTGCAGCAATGTGGAATGTCACGTCACATACAGTCAACAGAAATGCTGTAGAGTTACACGACCATAGTCAAGCTCACTATCCAATGCACTAGATTTGGACTGATTGCTGCAGGTTTGCTGTGCTTGGAATGCGATAAGTACAACCAAGACTTACAATCACAATTCCTAACCTAACTCTTATGAGTGGTCTTATTTTTTTTTTTAGTGAGACTGATAGCAGCAGCAGTCGTACACTTAATTTAGTGATACGTCAGATACTGTTGCGTGAAGTCTTAGTGGCAAAATTAATTACAACTGGCTTTACACATTTTCACATCATTTTAAAATGAGAACATGCCTACAAACAAAGGCTAATGACGAAAGGTAACGGGCCAGAGTCATTGCTTGCATACATTGGTGTAAGTTTTTAAAATTCATTTAAATTATCCTTTGTTTACAACAAGAGTAAATTTGGCCAGGTATATTAAACTGTGGAGAGGTGTCTAATGAAGTATCACGGGGGAGATTTTAAGTTTGGCCTCGATTAACATAATTATTAATGAGCTGGAAGAAGGAGGGAGTCAGCATGTTCATTAAATTTGCATGTGATACGAAGCTTGGTTTCAAATACCACTGAAGGTAGAAAACCACAGAGGGGCAGAAAGAAGTTTGACAGAACAAAACCAATAAATAAAAAGAAAAAAGAGGAGATTTAGCTCAGCAAAATGTAGGTTGATAAATGTAATGATTAATGTCCTGAATTACAGTGTAATCTCCTGAATTACAGTGTAGGAAGGAGAAGTCTAGGTAATGCTGACAAAGACTCCTCGTGTAATTATTATTAATGATAATAATGACAATAGTGATGGTGATAATAACAGATGAAAAATCATACGTACATGCTATTAGTGGGATCACACCACTGATACATTTCTTTAATCAAGGACACACGTTATGCAGACTTTTGGGCACACTAAAATATTGAGAAATTGGAAAGAAGTCAAAGTCAAGCCTACGAATACACCAATAATGTTAAGTGAGAAAGGGTTGATTTCAGAGCAGAGGTTTAAAAAAATCCATGTACAATACCAGAGCTGAAATGTATTTTCAGGAAGGGGTTAAGATGTGGGGGAATGTTGTAGCGCAGGAGTGAAAAGGGCAGACGTGTTCAGGGTAACGCCGTGGGGTGTGACCAGAGCAAGAGGAATGGGATCACAACAGAGAAGATTCAAACTAAGCATAAAGAAAATATTTTGGAAGTAAAATATTTTCATCTGGGAAGTAATTTCCCCAAGGTTTGTTGGGATTTAACATTTCTGTGGATTTCAGCCTCTCGGTTACATCTGTCTTCTCAAACCGCTGTGAGACAGGCAGGTGCTGTTATTCCCTCTGGCAGGGTATCGAGGAGCCTGCTTGACACCACTGCCGAGCTCCCACGGGCCATCGCTGCTGGCAGGGGCTGGATCTGCTCTCCTACTTCCCTCTGAGAGGACAGCGCAAGTGCCTCGAGCTGTAAGGAGAGATGAGCAAAGGATCCAGATCACTAATAATGATGGGTTTTTTTTGTTGTTTGCAACGGGAAGACTCAAAGTAAGGCTATCTGTGTTCAGTGCATCAGCCCCAAATTATAAGTTCTGTATTTTTTCATCTTCCTTTCTAGCATTGAGAATCTGGTGACTGTACTACATTTCATGCTGAATGAGGCAGTTATCTCAAAGTACTAGGTGTGTTAAAAGACTGCTTTGCCTGAAATATGCCCTTGCAGCGTCCAATTTTGCTCTTCCTTTTGAGTAATCATTTTTATTGGGAAGGAGCAGGATTTTTTTATTTAATCATGTTGAAATTAGTAATAAATGCTTCAGAAGAAAACCATCAGTGTTTCTTTTTTTCACGGAGCATTTTCAGGATGATGGGTATTTTTGCAAGAAATATTTCTGTATTGGTATCTTCTGTTTGGTGATGGCTTCATCAGCTGTTGCAATGAATTTAGTGAGCCTTTTTGATTTGTCTGCTCGTTTCAGTTTGATTAGCTTTCGTTTAAGTTTTCAGTAGTGAATGTATCTAGGAAGGATTGATGTGAGTTAAAGATATAATTCCTGCTTCAGATAGCTGCAATAAATTGGTAGATCAAAACTGCAGCTATTACTCACTAATTCCTAGGTTTTTAAAATAAAATTACTTTTTTTTTTTTTTTCCGTCATAAGATCCTTAAAGTCTATGAAATTATTTTCCAGCCTCTCTAAGCTGTAATTACTGTACCAGGAATGAGAACTCTGGAGACCTTTATTTGTAAAGGCACTTGACAATGGAGCCTCAGCAATGTACCGTACCAGTAGAAGGAAGGATCATTTCTGAGATACAGTAATTTATTCACTGTTCTTCTTCAAAAAAGTTAACTTCACTGCAATACTGGAAATAATCATTGGACTCTTAAGTATCAGTGACTAAAGAATCAGTGTGGAGGAACACCAGTCTTTTGATGAAGACCTCTGGATATCAGTTTTAAGTTGCTTTTCTGACATCTTGTGTTTCATGGTTAAGTCAATTAACTTAATCACATTATGCTACTGAAAAATGGTGTAATTATATTTCTTTTTCCATCCTTTTTGAGACAGTAAGCTCTTCACAGTGGACAGTGTTATTTGCCATGTGTTTGTTCCAGTTTAGACTGAAAGTATTTGGGGATCTCGAGATGATACTGTAATATAGACAACTGACAAAAAAGCTTGTTTATTGCTGGCAGGATCCTTCTATCTGAAACTCCAGAATATAAGATGTAGAACGGCTGTGTTTGTGGTTTTTTGTTTCTTTTTTGTTTCTGAAAAATACCTGGTGAAAGTGACAAATGAAACATGTAGCAATTAAGAGGACAATATCGATACAGAAGACCTGAAAAATCCAGCACTACAGATGTGGGCGAGAGCAAGGTGCATGTGAAATGCTCAGCAGAATGTCCGTGCTGCAAGGGTTGCCGGGCAGAATTTCAGAGCTGGAGTTTGGGAGAGCAGCCCAGGAGACTCCCACCTGCACGGCATCAAAATCCCTTCACGCTGCATGGCCCAAAATTTCAGGAAAACAACCTGTGCATGGGCTTGGCAACTGCACATTTTGTGCCTATTCTGTCCTCCCTGCCATAGCCTAGCTGACTGCGGATGTGTGTCTCTGTTGCCAAAGGTGCCTTAGGCTATGGATTCAGTTTCTTTCTCACCCGATTTCCTCCTAGATGCATGATTCTTGACTTTTTGGCTGCTTGCTGACTAAGCTTTAACAGCTTTGTAGGTTGAATCCAGGTCTTCAGAATATTGGCAACAGAAATGAAACTGTCACAGAATCACAGAATCACAGAATCACAGAATAGTCAACGTTATTCAATCAAAATAGCTGCCGTATGATTCAGAGACGGAAACAATATACTCCTTTGACAGGAAAGCAATAAAACACTAATTAATGAATTAAGTAAAGGGATGAATAACAGTATAAAACATAAATATCTTGAAAATAACTTCTATGTTTTAAGGAACACTAAGAATAAGCAGAGAAAACATTGGTCCAGTGGTATTTATTTTTAATATACCTTTAAATAATGCAGAGATTGCAGAAATTTGGAACAGCACTAATGAATTTTCACTATTTGTAAAAGGGAACAAAATGACATGGTAAACCTGATACCAGTTCACCAGCCACCCAAAAATGGAGATCATGATCCGTTATTCCATTGCTGAAGGTGCACTAGAAGCAGATCAGTAGATCGAAGGAGTTGACTGATGTCCTACATTTACAATATCAGCAATTTAAAGGTTTTACTTCAGGCTGGAGTTAGTGTGGTCCTCTGGCGTCAATATGGCTCAATATAAATGTGTTCCTCCAGGAAAGAAAGGCAATGAAGTGAATTGGAGAGAGGGAGCTGTGTTCAGAAAGTCAGCGTCTCCACAAAGGATACAGAGGCAGTTCAACAACAGTTTCCAGTTTGATACCATATACAACACTTACGTGTTGTACCACAAGAAATAGTTCCGAAATTCAGACCACATACAGATATGGGGCTAATGTATGGGAAACTTTTACATTGTATGTTAAAATGGCAATTTATGCACTGTAAATGCCTGACTCTTTTTTTTAGTTTATTTATTTAGAAAAAAAAAACCCAAATCAGAACTTGTGGAAGATCATTCAAAGAGTGCAGAAAGTGGTGAATAAATGGACAAACATCCTCTGCATCTAGGATGTTAAGGAGTGCTCTACACATATTTCTGCTTTCCAGCTCCTGGCATGCTTTCTCCTCCTTACGGAGCTTAATTCATGGGCAGGCTCTCCTCCATCTCTTGCTTTATGTGTGCTGGGGCATTGAAAATGTACATTTATGTGTCAGGCCAGGAAGCGGGAACACTGCAGCGTTGCCTTTCCTGCTAAGAAAAGGTGTGCGCTGCTGGGCCATAGCTCTGTCCCTGCCTTTCCCCAGCCTCCTGCGTTAGGTTTCTGGGCACGCCAGCTCTGCGATAGTGTCGACCGTATGTCTCTGCATCCCGGTGTGTTCTTCTCTCTCCTTCCTTGTTCTCCTTCACCTCTTTTCAATCATTTGCTCCAGTTCAGGTGGTCCCTTCTGGCTTCAAACTCTGCAGTAGAGTAGTGGAAATGTTTATTATCAATACTACTAGTCTGTAGAAAGTGTTTTGCCTTTTGTTTCTACCACTAGCCTGTTTATCAGCATTTCTAAATACAAGTGCCTAGCTGTAACTGCAGACACACAAAACATTTTAGCACAGAAACTGCTTGAGGTCAGCTCTGAAGTGAAATCTAACGTGACAAGGAACTCTTTAAAATAGTCAAGTCTACCAGTTACTCCATATGCCTGCTGTGAAGTGATATCGATGCTGAGTGCAGGCACATGGGGACAAATGTGCCTATGAAAAGTTATCAAGTCTATCAGAAAAGGAAAGCCTATATATCAGTAATAAATTAGCAGAAAAAAAACCACATTCCAAACAAATCACATTATGGTATGTCCATAATATAATTAGCCTTAGTGCTTCAGAATTAATGCATGCATTTTATACTGAAATAGCAGAGTTTTCATTCTAAATTCAGAGCATTTGGAAATATCTTCTCTGCCTTTTCAATTTTTATTCATTTCCTTTTTTTTTTCTTTAAAAACAAATAATTTGAGATCTGGGAAGGTAAAATTCCTGAAAGTAGCTGATATACTTGTGGTAACACTTCATCACACCTATCCTAGCAAGCAAGACTTAATACTTGAATAGTAGAGCTTTCACAGATCTGTAACGAGTACTATTTCTGACAGTATTCAGTTAGTGCTGGGCATTAGAAGACACAAATTCTCTGCAATGGAAATTTCCATTTACTCCATTTGTAAATATAAAACTCAAACATTAATTACTTCAAAGTGAATCCCGGAAGATTTTCATTTTGCCAGGGTAATATTGTATTGAAACAAAACTGTTACTTGTAATAGGAAATCTGTGGTCTCCTAACCCTGTGATGGTTGCTTATATAGTTATGGTTTTCATGGTGATTAGTGCTATTATATATTTAAAAATTACAGCTGTTGCAGGCTGTCTAAGCTCGATCAGAGACAAAATGGGTTACACATTGCAGCACAATTCTTTCATGAGAATAAGAGGCTTTAATCTGCAAATACAGCGTAATACGTATTCCCAGGTCAATTTCTGCTTTGCTCACTAAGGCAAATGGTGTAAATTGGTTTAAATAGGTAGTGGAATTGAAGTGACAAGAGTAATTTATACTACCTGAGGTTCCGTTCGCTCTTTTTTAAAAGATGAGGCACTCCGTGAAAGTCCTTGCAGACTGGTCTAATTGGGCAGGCTTGAAGGATGCTCGGTGCTCTGTAAATTCCCCTGGGTCCTGCAGCTCATTTTGTAGGGTCTGCAGGCAGAGTCCTGCAGAGCAGCTCGGTTGTCAGCTGCCTTCCACCATGGTCTCCGTAGCTATTTCCATTCTAGCCTTCACACAGGGTTCAGACAGACTGGTTTTGTTTCTTTCCCTGTATTATTGAATATTGAATGTGCTCTTTGCACCCACAAGTATCTTTAGTGCTCAGAAGTGTGTGAACAATTTGACATGTATCAGTATCTGCTTCAAATCTTTTTTATAGATAACGTTCACTAGTCCTGGAGCACGCACGATTTGCACAGACTGCTGCTAGCAACGTTTGATCCATGAGCTATGCTTCCAGTAAACTATACCTTAGTCTCAAATACGTGACGCCAGCATGCCAGAAGTACTTGTTTATGTTGTTTTACATATGAGCCTCACTATTAAAGCACATATTTTAGAGCAATACATTTTTTTCTACCACAGAATTCTTAGTTGGCAAAAGAAGCATGAGCAAGGAAATGAACAAAACCTAATTTGTTCTTCTTTTTATTCTTGAAGGAGGAGCAGAAATGTGTCGCTTGAGCACTCTTTTCTCAAGTGTCTTTCCCAGTAAATTACAGTTTCTCTTGCATGCCACATGCGTCGTTAAACACTCCATGTATCTCCCAGTGCTTCTCCATCCTAATGCAGAGGAAGCCAATAGTCAGATTAATCTTTGTCACCAACAATCACTTGTATGGCTACAAGGGAGGAACATTATATGTATGAACGCACAACAGAAGTCAAAGGTTAAGCTGTCGCCTACTAAATTAAGGGCATCTATCAGTATATTCAGTTTTCTCATACCTCTTCATGTATTCCCTGTGATGCTGTCATATTCAGGCATTTGAACGCTAATCCAGGGATCTAATGATTGGTAGTTAACCATCTGTACTTGACATAAACAGTCACAGCAAAGAGAAAGCCAGACCTGGAACTATGGTCATATACCCACTACAAGGCTCTGAGATGTAGTGCATCTTCACAACAACCTTAAGGAATCCATGCTTTCTCTTCTGTCCAGGCATCTGAGCTATCCCTAACTCTTAACTAGAACTGTGAGTTAGAGGAAATAGCTGGCTGGGCTTGCCTGAGAACATTGGGATGCAAGTGTTCCTATAAACATTTATGTCCTTGCTGTACGGTTGTATCTAAGGAGGAGGATTCCTGGTTTGTGGAAACACATGCTGGAGGAGTCTCTGCAACTCCCATGGAGACCTTTCCCTGTTCTTCCCTGCTGCTGAACCCTAATGATCTCAGTGAGTTCAGTGTTGGCGACAGCCCACATCGCTTGTAAAATGCAAGATGGTGGAAAAAGGCAAGTGCTGTTCAGGGTGAGAAGGAGGGTCTGTTCTGGATTAATTTTTCTTACATTGCATGTACTTTTTCATAAACAAAACTGCAGAACTATGTAGGTACAACATGAACAACACGTGATGCCACTCATGTTAAAAATTAACTATTTTACTTCATCATGTGTTTCTAGGCATTATAGAAGAATTAGATCTTTGACAGACAAAGTAGAGAGCGCTTTGTAGTGACCTAGATAAGCAAGATATAGCTGGGGAATCCTAATAAGCATTTTACCTCTGGGCTCTCTTTCTGCGTGACTGATTTATCATTTAATACAGCACATTGCTATGCAGGTATCCTTCCTTTCCATGATCCTGTGTTCCACCTAATAAGCCCTGCCTTTCAGCTACGCTTGTTAGCACAAGCACTGTGTAGCATTAATAGCTGTTGCTGTTTTCAGTTCTTCCCTTAGCTTGGGCATGGCTGTCACCAGACGACATCCATCCTGCATTCGAGCCATGTCCTCTGTGTGAAAGTCCCACAGCCCAGAAAAACAGCTATGAAAACCAGCCTCCCGGTCCTGACAAGCCAGTGTCAGGACTCCAGGCGACAGAGATGCAATTTTCAGTCCTCCTGATAAGCCAAGGTGCTAAAGTGGCAAGAGGTGTTGCTCTCAGCTGTTAGGGCTGAGTAGAGAGAGCTCCTCCAGTTCTGAATTTTATACTGCATTTTAGGAAGCCCTCAGGGCGAAAAATGTGATAAAACACCGTGTGTAAAAATAAGAGTGTGGGGTTTATTTTCTGTTCTGTCCAAGCCCCAAAGGTAGTCAGCTGATAAGGAAATTTGAGCAGAACAGGTGGGAGTTCACAGTCTCTCAAGTGTATTAAGTTCATTTACTTGATAAAATATTTTGAGAATATAGGTATGTCTAAATTTTTTTCCTCTTTGCTATTTAAGTAGCTAATATGGCATCTACAGCCAAAAGCTACTGCTAAAGGGAGTTTTCTAGATTTATTTCAGAAAATAAAACTCAGTCATTTTGTCTATTTCTGCTAAAAAATAGCTTAATAGAGAAAGGTGTCTTTCATATAAAACAAAGTGATAGGACGCTCTCCACATAGATGCAGGGTGTGAGTTTTCTTTCATGCTGAGAAAAAAATGGAGCTTGGTCTCATGTTCTGTAGAAGTGCTTAACTCTTAGTACCAAGAGATGCTCTGTGTTTAGAAAGAGCAGGAAAGATACCACGGCACCTCGCCCCCGGCCTGGGCTTTCTGGTACGTGTTAGGCATCCTCTGGGAATGGATACAGCTTAAAGTACTTGCGAGGACAACGAGGAATTATTTAGTGTCTGGGATTTACTTGGGTTTATGTGTAAGGCAGGTGCAAGCTACTTCACATTGTCAAGAGCAAGGTATTTCCTAGTATGTGCAGAAGCTAAACTTGAAGAGTATCTTGATTTCGTATGCCTCCAAAGCAAGGTGGCAACAAAAAGCAGATTTCAGGAGACTGAGGCTTCATTTCAGTTGGTGCTCCCCTCTTCCGTGACTCCATTTCCTCCTGTTAAATTTGCCTAATATCTACGTCATGAAGGATTTCCAAGTCCAAAATAATTAAGTCTGAAAAGCGAGTTGAGACATTTGGATGGAAAGCGCTGTCTAACTGCACTGGTATAATTATACGCTACATAACTGATCCAAGTACCAAAGAAAAGTAGAACACGAAAGAACAGCTAAATTTATCCTAGAAAATGGGTTCAGCAGTTCAGCATTCAGATCGAGATCAGTAGAGCAGCCTCACTGCTGTTAAAAGCCATGTAATCAGCTAATTTTGGCTGATGTACTATCAGTTGTTGTGGAGTGCGTTTTTATGTGCATTGGTTTTGTTATTAATTAAGAGAAGTTTTAGCATGCAATTAACATGGTTTTGTTTTCAAAATGTTCTCAAAGTAGTTATTGCTTGATTTCAATTCTTAAATATTTTCCTTCCGTTAAACTTGCAGTACTTTCATATCTTATAGTCATAGCATTGAGAAAGTATTTTTAGGCTATTGGGATGAACAATTTTGCACAGATTTTGCAGACTGCAAATGAAGACTCAGAAAATATTAAAAAGCCACCTGGTGGTGTGCAAAGTTGCTGACTGGGCTACAGGTACAATATTTAATCCCTTTGCCTTTTTCACCACCAAGGTGTAAAACGAATTCCAATGTACTCTGCCAGTAATGTGTTTTGGTTTGTAAGACAGCTCATGTGTTGTGTTATTTCCCAAGTTCTGATAGTGCTGCTTGTGCAAATTGGGATTTTATAGCTCACGCTCATGCATTCGAAAGGAATTGTGTTAGCAGGTAGAGGTGTGGCTTATGTTTTTCGTGATGCTAGCAGCTCAAGAGGTCCAGTAGCTTTTACAACTGTTTTTTTTCAAAGTACAGTGTAACCCCTTTAGTAAAAGAGATAGTATAGGTGTGTATCTGGAATTTATCCTAACATTGCAGGTGTGCTGCAACACTGTGCACATTGGAGTAGTGCTGCACAGAACCTTTGAGTTAAAAAGAGAATTATAAAAGCAACCACCCAACCTCATCCCCATAAACATATTCAGGGCCAAATTTTCAGTTAGTCTTAATTGAGCTAACGCTATTGCAGGCAATGGAGAGACGGTAATTTATACTGGTTGTGCGCCCGGCCCCGTCAGTTAAAGTGTATCGTGTCCTTCCAGCTCTTTTTCACAGCAGAAGCAAGCAGAAGGGTCTGTCCTCTGCTGATGGCTCTGTGTCTTGCTGGGCGCCGAGTGACAGTGCAAAGAGTTTTACCAGACTACGCTGGCCAAGTAAAAGTGTCCAGCCTAGGAAAGAAATCAAGTGATGTCCACAAGCTGTGCTGTCCAGAATGCTATCCTGTTGCAGGCTTACGCATAGCGGTAAAAATCATCCCGGTGTACAACATTAAACTCATAATGTTCTCAGTGCTGTTGCTTGAAATGCACGTACTCTTCATTGCTTGCAGTGGTTATTAGAAATACTACACACTTAAGAGCAATAAGAATATAATTCATACTGTACTGCACTAGTGATGTTCAGAACTCTTATTATGCTTTTAAATCCCAATGGGACTTCTGCTTTTGGGTGAGGTAGTGGTTGTTGAATTTTAAGTGCTCAAATAAATGCTTCAGTTGCTGCTGGGTAATGAAAGGGATGACTGGTCAAGTTTTACTCTGTCACCAGTGTATGCTTGTTGTATGAGAGAGAAACGCAGATGAGTGCTGCTGCTGCTCATTTGTACTGCAGAAGTCAGATCCTTTTTTTCCTACCAGATGCAGAGAAATCAAACATAAATGTTGGAGTAGTTACCTAAAAATTGGTTTCAAATGAAATCTCCATTGAGACTCTGGTATTAATAAAGCCTCCTAGCGAAAAATGCACACAAAAATAAAAGTAATGAAATTGAAAATAAAGTTATCTTAGGATCTTTAAGTTTCTGCTGTTGCTCCTTTATGGAATGGGTACTTAAGGATTTTTGCTTATTTTAAAAAAAAAGAAGAAATATTTCCTATCATTCTAAATCACAACTTAATGTGTATGAAATTGAAAATTACATTTTACTTTTCAAGATAAAGGCATTACAGCTGAATTCTTCTGTTTGGGTGAGAAGCTCTATCAGGCACTATTTGTGCGAGCAATCTGAAATACGGTCACGGCAAACGGAGCACATCGATATGCATAATTAATATACGCGTTTTTTGAAACCAAGCCCATAGCCGCTGTTGGGCTGGATTTGTCTGCTTACCGTGGGACTCGCTCTCTCTTTACGATACTTCATTAATGTTGCTCCCCCGATTTGCTGGTTTGTTTCTTTATCGGAGGTTTTCTCCCCAGCTCGGGTGGCTGCGGTTCCCAGCTCTGTCCCCGCGCTGCCCAGAAGCCCCCGGGCTGCCCCCCCCGGTCCCCCGGGCCGGCTGCGGGGCGGAGGGGGGCTGCGAGCGGGGCTCTGCGGGGCAGGGCCGGGCTGCCGAGCTCCCCTGCGCCTGTTTCACCGGGAGCACCGCTGCGGGAGGGCGTTTCGCTGGGGTCCGTGGAAGGCTTCGCGGCTCCTCCCGGATGCGCTACGGGAGGGGCGAGGGCGGCGGGGCCTGCCGCCGGGCAGCCGGGCCGGGACAGGCGCAGCGTGGGGCGGGGCTCGCGCTGAAGGGGCTCTCTCTCTTGTCCGGTGCGGGTTTTGCGGTGCGTGGCCAGCATTCTGATGTGCTTTGGCGGTTCGGGTTGTTTTTTTGTTGTTTCGGCCGGCCGCTGAGGCTGGGAGAGCGGCGAGCGAGTGGTGCGGGACCGCCCGCCCGCCGGCAGGTGGCGTTGGAGGAGCGCGGGCGGCGGCTTCCGGCCCCGCCCGGCTCGCGAGCGCCTCTCGGAGGTGCATGCGGGCGGCCCGCCACGGGTATGGGCAGCTTCCGGGCGGCGCGCGCTTCGCTTACCGGAAATTCAGTCCCGGTGCAATCGGCTCGGCTGGGCCGGTGTCTGTTAGAAATCAAACATTTACGTGTTTGGGATTTTTTCCCTGAAGGCAGGAGGCCGCAAAGCCCCGCGTGTGCTCCGTGGGCGGCCGGCCTTGGCCTCGGCTCCCGGCCGTCGGTGAACGCCGGCCTTCTGCTCTGAGAGCCGGGTTCCTGGCGCCGCGGGCCTGGCCGGTGCCAGAGCCCTGCCGGCAGCCAACGCGGATGGAGGCGTTTGCCCCGGCTTCTAATGACTGAGGATGAGAGGTGGTGCACAAGAGCTCCGCAGGTCTTGTGTCGCTTAGCACAGTGGGAAGCTGTCTCCGGGTGCTGCCAGCGCGTGACTTCTGTCAGCGTTGGAGTGTTTTTCCTTTGTTTTACTAGGAAGAAGGAAGTTTGAGTCATGTTTTAGCCCACAGAAAGATTTTTAGGTTGGACGAGTGTTTTGGTTTGGCCTGGATAAATGCCAGGCGCCCACCAAAACGACTCTATGACTCCCCTTCCTCAGCTGGACAGGGGAGAGGAAATATGATGAAAGGCTCGAGGGTCGAGACGAGCACAGCTAGAGATCACTCACCAGTTACTGCCACAGACAAGACAGACTGAATTTGGGGAGAAAAGAGAGTTTATCACCAATCAAATCGGAGTAGTATGGTGAGAAATAAAACCGGATCTTAAAACACCTTCCCCCCACCCCTCCCTTCTTCCTGGGATCAACTTCACTCCCGTTTCTCTCCCTCCTCCCCCCAAGCAGTACAGGGGGACGGGGAATGGGGGTTACGGTCAGTTCATAAACACATTGTCTCTGCCACTCATTCCTCCTCAGCGCGAAGACTCCTCACACTATTTCCCTGCTCCAGCGCGAAGGTTCCTCTCACGAGAGACAGTTCACCACAAACTTCTCCAGCGTGAGTCCTTCCCATGGGCTGCAGCTCTTCCTCGAACTGCTCCAGCGTGGGTCCCCCATGGGGTCACAAGCCCTGCCAGCAAACGTGCTCTGGCGTGGGCGCCTCTCTCCACAGGTCCGCAGGTCCTGGCAGGAGCCTTTTCTAGCACAGGGCTCCCCGTGGGATCACAGCCTCCTTCAGGCATCCGCCTGCTCTGGTGTGGGGTCCCTTCCACGGGCTACAGGTGGAGATCTGCTCCACCGTGGACCTCCATGAACTGCAGGGGAACAACCTGCCTCACCATGGTCTTCATCATGAGCTGCAAGGGAAGACTCTCTGCCCCGGCATCTCGAGCACCTCCTCCCCGCTCCTTCTTCAGTGACCTTGGTGTCTGCAGAGTTGTTTCTTTCACATCGTCTCACTCCTCTCTCTCTACTGTCGTCTCCCCGCAGTTTTTTCTTCCCCTTCTTAACTATGTTATCACAGAGGTGCTGCCACCATCGCTGGTTGGCTTGGCCTTGGCCAGCGGCGGGTCCGTCTCAGAGCCGGCTGGCACTGGCTTTATCAGACATGGGGGAAGCTTCTCGCAGCTTCTCACAGAAGCCACCCCTATAGCCCCCCCGCTACCAAAACCTTGCCGTGCAAACCCATAACACGAGTTACTACAAATGAGGCAGTGAATCTTCTAGATCTGAGCGAATGGTAGTGGAACTTGCAGCTGTGGATAATGTAACCTGAAGATGAGATGTAGAGGCAGAAAAAAAAAAGAAAACTGCAGTCAAAGTCCTACAAAACTCCCGTAACAATCCTGCAGAAAAATGGCAAGGTTCTGCTAAACTTAGTGTAGTAGAGATCAAAGTAATGGGAGGAGAACTAGGAAAGGATGATTTCAGAGATACTGAGGAAAAAAATATTCTCCGGAGAACCTTTGTGCTGGAAGTGATGCATTTGAAAGATGAAGTCTGAAGATGGATTCGTGGGATTGGCTAATAGGAGGTTATTAGGAGAATTTATTATTTTACTGTGAGCATATTGCAAGGAACAAATCCGATTACAGCTGGCTGGTCATCTCGTTAATAAACTGCACTTAGCTCATATGATATGTTTTCGTTTTTCATTCAGAACTGAGCATTCAGAGCTTCTAATGCATCTTCCTGCAGCCCACGCGCTTGATAAACGTGACAAGGTTAGTCAAGGAGATATTTATTCGTAAGTGTCAGAGACAGTTAGGGAACTAGAGAATTCTTAGGATGTTATTGCCAGCCACTGACCCTGGAAAGACTGACGTATGATAGCGCTGTGAGACAGCCAGGTTGGGAGTTACTCCAGTTTGAGGTCATGCCTCTCTGCTGGTGAGAGATGACTCCTGCTCTAGCTTTGTCCTCCGGAGTGAGAGTCATTTCTTCCTCTCTGCTTTGATTTTTTTCTAGGTGCAGATATGTATTTCAAGGTGTGAGCCTGTTTAGGAAAGAAGTTTCTGAAAAAAGTGTTCTGATCCAAAAGTATATTACGGAGAAAAAGCTATGAAGAAGTAACTTTTTTATTTGCTTGCAACTTGAAAGCAAAGACGGAATAATATTAAGCGTATTATGTCCTTGCATCTGAACAGTAGGGGTATTAACCACGTGCAGGATATGTGTCCCAAAACAATTGTGACCATTTAATAAATTGCCATGAAATTCTAAATCATGGATTTCAACTACATATTTATGATCCACGTACCTTTCAATATGTTTAATCTTCAGCCATGGAATGATTATTGAGCTCTGGAAATAATTTCGTTTATGGTACATGTAATAGGAGGTGTTTGGCCTTCATTGTGAATCCTCTGTCAACTCACAGTCTAAATTCTTAAATAAGTTGAAAAGCAGGGACTCGGTGTGTCTCAAAAATAAACCTTTCCATGGGAAACTGGTGAAGCACTAGGAGTGAAATGTTTTATGTTTTAATGAGATGTCAGAAACATTTCATTAATAATGTATTGTAAAGCATGTTTTGGATAGGAAATTGTCCAAATAATATAAACAGATTTTGCTTTGAATTTGAGATATTTTTATATTGATATTGTATAATTTTAATAGTAAAAACTGGACTCAATATTCTGTTGATGAATCAATGATTGGTCTTACAAAGAAGTGCAAAGTAACAAATGGCAGGAAGGATGAAATCAGCATCTGTTATCTGTTAGCTAATCTCATGATTTATGAAAACAAACATCCAGTTAAGTCTTCAGTAGAAATTTATGAAAAGCCTATTAATTAACAGAGACACGTTGTGGTTTGAGGCAAATTTCTGCTTAGGAAGATGTAAAATATTATCGGTAACAAACTGTGTATGAACCTGATAGACCACAGCAGCCCCTCTGTTGGTGGGAAATAATGTATATAATCAAGATGAGCCTTGGCAGAGAGCCTTAAACCGCAAGAAAAGAAGGGTCCTCAGAGAGGAGCTAGCAGACAGACTGTTATCAAGAGGCCACCAAGGCTGTTATGCAGAACATTGAGCATGCTGAGAATTAATGGAAAATGCATATAGGCTGGCTGAAATACAAATTATTGTCTTGTTTGTGTATTTACATTTCCTTCCCGCCATGCAGTGCTCTAAGGTGGCTGAGGACTTTAGTGCAGTTCTGAAATCACCATTTACTTGGATCACCATGGAAATCTAGCTAGTGCAGATAGGCAATTTAAACCATCACCATTGGAAAGGCCAGTGGATTTTCCTATGCAAGCAGAGTCCCGTTGCCACAGTGTAGCCTCAGGTTATTGACTCCTCCCTCTCCCATGCTGCATCCATACTGCATGAGTCCGTAGCTGCTGGCTGCTCTGCATACCTGCTGCCCGGTGCCTTTCGGGGCTCTGAGAACTGGTGTGGGAAGGTCTCATACCAGAAAGCAGCAGGTATTTACATTTTATTTCAAAGGTATGTGCACTTGAGAAGAGGCTAAAGGGTTGCTGGTTAGAATAATCGCCTTAGTATGTAAAAAACTAAGAAATCAATTTTTCAGAAAAAAAGTGATACATAAACTGCAGGATTTTGTTGGTCCCAAAGCAGACATCACTGTGTAGCATAGCATCGTGTTCCCACTGTAGCTTTGTTTGGCATTTGTTTTCCGAGCCTCTGATCAAATGCCTCACAAAAGCAAGGAGAAGGTAAACCAAAGACCAAAAAGTTAAATTTTGAATGTGAACTTAACAGTGCTTAATAGAAAGGATCTGACAGACTTTTGTCATTCTAAACTCACCCCATTGGTCTTGACTTAATTCATCCTTTTTGATCTGTGTCAAAAATCCTCAGTCAATAAAGCAGGAGGCATTTGTCGTTCTGCTGTTACTCATAGTTTTCTCAACTTTTTTTTTGCATTAGTCGTCAGGCTTGTGGCGATGATTTATGAATGTCGGGGTCTGAATATATTTATTTCTATGTGACATCATGCTCACATATTGCTAGTTAGTATGTCGCTAGAAATGAGGTGAGGAGACATGATACGGGTCTTGTTTTGCTGTCAGTGCATTCGTTTTGCCCTCTCCCATCTGGGTGTGTGGAATATACGACTGATTACTGCTGAGAAGGAGCTGATCAGAGCTTTTGTCTGCCATTATGAGACAAAATTAACCCATGTGTTCCTGGCCAAGGACTTCAGACACGGAATTTGTTTTGTCTCCTTTTTTGGCGGGTGGAGGTTTGTGCATGGGAAAGGTTTTGAGGCCATGAAGATGACTGCTTTTTGGCACAGATAATTTTTTATCAGAATCGGTTTACTACGCTCTAGCCCACTGAAGGGTGGGTATCCAGAATATGCCTGTTTGCTTCTCTCAGTACAAGAATGGCATCCTGGAGCAGCCCGCGGCTTGTCCCTCGGCAGCCTCTCTCCAGCGAAGTCAAAAGCAGATACGGAGAAGAGGTTATAAAAGCAGAACTGACGTAGTGGTACTTCCTCAAAATGCTGTCCTCGCCTCCAGCACTTTGCAATCCAGGAATTTCCCCAGTCACAGATGGTTTTAATTGCATTAATAACCCTCGGTAGATTTTCTTCCCATGAATATGTCTAATCTGTTCTAAACAGATGTAAACTTTTAGCGCTCTCAGTAATCTGTGACAAGTTCTGCAGACTGTGTGGTGTGTGAAGAAGCATCCCTTCTTTTTGTTTCGAAGCATCCCCCGTTAAGCTTGTAGTGGAAGAGCCAGAGATCAAACAATCTCTGGTCATCCTCTCTGTGGCAATCATGTTTTTATAGGCTGCTGTCATGTGTTTAATCTTTTGCAAGTTGATAATAATGCACACTAAATTTGATTTTATGGCAGTATCCCTAAAATTATCGTCTGTAATATGGCAGCTTACAGTCATTGCCTTGGGTTTTCCTTTATTTCTGTTCATAAGTGTAATTTACACAGTGCTGTTGCTAAAGCTCACAGAAGTGTCATGCAAAGTCCAGTTTTAGTTTCAAACCAGGCTTTTGTGTGTGTCTTTATTAAATCTGTTACTTTTTGTCTTTAAGCGATATTGTAAAGCAGTTTTATATTAAGTCATAGCATGAGCTATGCAATCATACGAAAATAAACATTAAGATGTTTCAATAATAAATGTCTATTATAATTAGATCTGGGAGATTATTTGGGAGACGCTTAGGTGCTTTAATGATAGAGTGGGTTTCTGGGGAAATAGGCAGATATGAAAGTGAGACTTATTAAACAAGTCAAGTCCCCAGACAGCATCTCACACAGCATGACCCCTAATTCAGGGGCTGAGTTATAACTGACAGTCCAGGATTCTTCATCTGTTCGAAGTGATGCTCCCCTATTTGATTATGTGTTTGGATAACATTACTAGTAATGATTAACTCTGAAAGTACATGACTGAGAAGGAAAAAAAAAATGTAAAATTTAGGCGGAAATTGACTGAAAATAAAAGTAGCAATACAGGGTTTCCAAGCTAATCTCTAGAATAATTGCAGTTTTCCATTTAGTGGGGCTGAGGGATGCAGTTAAAATGTGTACTCCTCAGATCCCATCACAACCGTGTGAAGAGTGAAGCTGCACCAGGCTTCTGTGTTATGCTTCAGGACACAGCCCGATGGAAAGACCAAAACCTTACAAATTTTGCAGATGTCTCTGCAATTCGTAGCAGTTTTATCGATAGGTACAATATGGTCTTTTCCTCATTCTTCATTTAAAACCTTACTATCGCACACGCTTTTCCACCTGAAAGGTGGAACCAGTGCTAAAAATATACTGGGTATTTGTGCTAATAGTGTCCCTGATTGAGATCAGATACTCATGGTGATCACCGTAACACATGCCGCAAGATAAGGTTCATACATTTTGGGGGTTATTCCCCATTTTTAGACATTATGGACCAAAGATAGAAAGAAAAACACTTCTGGAATGGTGATATCCTCAAGCATGCCTCTGGGAGCGGCAGTGAGCCTAGCTGTGAGTTTGGTATTCGCTCCCTGCTGTGGTGCCAGTTGGTGATGTTGGTGAGGTTGACCAGAAGACCCTGGGGGACTTGGGTGGGTTGCATGCAGTATGCTGCTCTGCTCCTTGGAAGCAAACAGAGGGTTGCAGTGAAAATGAGGAGCTGTTCCTGTCAGCAGAAATTCACTGTGTGAGCACCACTCTTGGAAATTCTAAGCTTTGCGTCATTGTCAAAGAATATGGGAAAATTAATTTAATCAGTACAATCTTTCATTTAGACTTAATAGGCAATTTCTTCTGCCTGTAAGTGTATGTTATTTACTGAGTTTGTGTTTCCAGTGTTTTATGAGCCTTACCTCACCTGATCTTACTGCAAAAGAACTAAATTTAAATGCTGTCTACTTAGCTCAGATTTCTCTGTCAAATTTATTAAGAAATAACTATAAAAGACTAAAGAATAGAAAGACTACTTAAAAGCCACCTTATTTTTTTAATATTGTGTTTAATCAGCCGCAGTTATAACTAATACTAGGTAAATTTCTTGTATTTGTGTGCCTTGGTCATAAAAGGAACAACATAGAAAATCTTGTATTTCATAAAGAAATTGAATGAGCACCGTATCCCGTTATGACGGGCTGTGAAAAGCATCTAATGCCAGAGAAAGTTCAGTAACAAATTAGGAAGATACTGGAATTTCTTAATAGGATAGTAAAGGAATAGAAAAGCTATGGTTTGGAGACAAAGTATAGGCAAGAAATGTTAGATTTTTCAGAAAATTAAGCATCTTTCTTTTCACTTTGAATCGTCATGCAGAAGTAGTAGTCTGGTTTTATCACAGCTAAATAAAAATCCTGTGGTGACAGGGAATTTTGTTTATAAAGGGTACTTTAGTTCCTAAGCTACAATATCAATTTATGCTTGGTTCTGTTTGCATAATTTTTTATGAATGTCTGATTAAGCCTTTATTAAGCCTGTTTCATGAGGCTTAATACATCTGCAGTGCTGGTTCTGCCTCTGAATTGAGGCTGTTGTCACAGCTATCCTCATTTGTCATGGGATTCAGTTCATTTGATATGCAATGTTGGCAAACTGATGTATGTATTTTTAAACTGCATAACTCAATGGTGTTAGAACACTCCAAAAAAAAGCAACAAGCTTAAGATGGAAGTTAATATCTTGTCATCATACATATAGATCATCATCATAAAAATAACACAACTTGTTAAAAACGATCCTAGTTCATGTAATGAAAACCTGTTCGGTATTACTTAGTCCATCTCCTTATGATAAACAAAACTTAACTCTGGTCAACATGAAGCTAAGAAAAAGAAAAAGAAAGTAAAAGAACCCAAGCCAACCCCTTCTTCCCCCTTATGCAATTCAGTCAGTAGAGAGTAATTAGAGTTGGGTGGTTTTTTCCTTCTCTGTTTCCTGTGGGAGCCCATCTTTGGCCTTGTCCCTTCAGTAGGCACGTGCTCGTTGTCCCTGCTGTCTTCATAACCATTGCACAAGCATGGCTGAACCCCAGGCTTTCCTTTTGGTGGGGGAACTGAAGCACCAGGAGTTCACGTGGTGTGACAAAGGTCACAGGCAGACTCTGGTGTTAGTTTTCATTCCTATGAAGGTGTATTTTTGTTGCTACAGAGATGCCTTAGGAAAATGAAATATGGCAATCTTGTAGATTTATTAAAACCAGTGTAATTAAGAGTATATTAATGTTAAGTATGTCTTAACACAAATGTCAATATTAGAACATTTTCTTAGTGTCTTTATAGAAGACTACTGAAAATGAGTCCCAGGTAGAATAGCTGTTCTTTATTAAAGGAAGGAATACCTTGCTTGCAACATACTTGAAATCTCCAATTTCTAACTACTTGTTTTGTACAAGGTGGTTTTTAGTCTTGCTTCAGTTCTCTTTGGATGGGAAGAAGTCATCATTGAAGTCTCCCTGTGTCCTTGGAGTCCATAAAAACTGAATAAACAAAATGCTCAGAGAACTCCAAACCTGATTCTTCAACAGAGTGGCTTCACAGCAGCTGCTTCACAGTTGCAGTGATCATCTGAACGCATACTGAGGTCACCAGTTACACCTTTGGGAAAACTGGTTGTTCAGGGAGAAGCTTTTCATTATGTTCTTGTCTTGTAGTGATGGAAAAATAAAAGTAAACTAGACAGTAAAATTACAGAAGCAGAGGTACTCTACGTTACAGTGGCTCCACGGGTGTAGATGCTGACCCTAGTCTTCCTCACTTGATTGCATAGCCTAAAGGCCAAACACTATCATCCTCAGCAGTAGCTTACCAAGGGCAGGGTTTGAAACAAGGGAGCTTGCTCTTCTGCTATCTGCTCATCCTGTAGATGGATCATTCATGGTAATTTTTTAAGGCATAAAAATCAAATACAGGAAGAAAAGCTTAGCTTGCTTACCTCTGAAGTCATTCCTCCACCGTAAGGTTTGCTACCTAGTTATTTATAAAATTAAAAGAACACATGGAACTCACCTGTAGAACAAAACATCTTACTTGGCAACAGAATGTTGCTATTTTCTCTACTGTCCAGTGTTACTGGGCAATGATTACTCAAAAGAATAATTCATTATAAAACTTGCTGTTAAAGCAATAATTCTATTTGATTTTTTCCAAAGCTGGCACACTGCCAGTGAAGATAGCTATATGTAAAAAAGGAAAACATGCGTGGGAAAGCTGTATGGTGGATAAAACAGGTTTATGCTGAAAGCCACTTCATCTCCATGCTTCTTGAGTTCCGGAACAATGTCATTAATTAACTTGGATAATTTCCTCTGCTGGTATCTCAATTTGGTATTTCGTGCATCGTAAACCACGCCATGCGTTCCTGTAGTACTTCCACACTGTCTAGCTTAATTTCACTTTCATAGTTATTCTCCTATGCATTGCCAAGGTCTGGATTTGAGTAGCTGACTAATTAAAATATTTGTGTGTCAAACCATCTGCATGCATATCATGTCTTTTCTGCTCCTGTGCCCACTCTCCTGGTCTAGCTTCTATGAAAAACGTGCAAACATGGAAGTCAATGGAGTATTGAACACATGAGATTTTGGTGTTAGTTGTGGCACTTGAAAATGGGATAGTAGATGCTAATAGGCAAATCAGAAGCTATTGCTGTCAGGGCTCAAGACACCACGCTATAGAATTTTCTGTGTGACGCTGCTGTAATGATAAGGTTTATGAGGCTGAGGCAGAAAAGATGCTCCTGCTCTCTGTAGGATTTAACCTGGAGTACTGGAGGAGAATGGTATTACCCTTATCTGAAATAAATGGTATTGAATAAAATTGCCATAAAATTGGAAGTTATGAGTTTTTTTTCCTAAAGCTGTATCATTCTCATTTAGCCATCAGATGAAGAGCTGTTGTAAAAATCCAAATGATTTTGGCTCTACCAAGTAGGTGCCTAAGAACGCTTATTGATTTTTTATAAATGAGATAGGATTTGAAAATGGTTTGTAAAATTTATTCTAGCTTTCTTTACACATGCATTCTTCCTCTGTTTTTAAAACTGTTTACCTTAACATCAGTCTTTGCAGAAGGAGGAATGTTTGAAACAAAAAACTATGGAAACCTGACAATTGCCTGTCCTGTGTTTTCCATTGCTTTACCTTGCTTCTGCTTTAAGCTGGGAAGCACCACTATTAGGGCTAGCGACCTGCCTGAAAGGTGGGCTGAAGGAAGGATTTCTTGGCTCTGAGGTTTCATGGGTTTCAGTGTTTATGTAAATTTGACAAATGTTACTGTATTATATATATCCCGGAGAGAATATTTTATTGCTTTTGTGCGACACATAGTTGAGTTAGAAGTTCAGTGGCTGATATAAAGAGAGAAAGCAATACCTTTGCCGATTAAATATTTCTCAACTTTGATCATACTCAAAAGCTTGAGATATCTGAAGTTGCATTAGTCATATACATCTTTGCCTTTCTTAGAAATATGGAATAATTCAGGGTGGAAGGGAACATGGGAGGATGTCTGGTCCAGTCTTCCCCTAACCCAGAGGTTATGAATGTGACATAGAGATATGGATAAATATTATGAATGTGACATAGAGATATGAGTAAATGAAGAGTTTTCCTTTTTTTTTTTTCAAGTGATTACCCTGTTTGAGCATTGTTCTGTCAACCAGATCCCTAGTCCATCATCAGGTGATAAAGGATTAAGGAAGAAGGTGTTAATATTTTAGCACTTGGATAGATGTGTTTCATTTGCACAAAGCCACAGGCCTATGTTCAGAGCTACAGTTTTGAGTTGTAACCCAGGCAGTGACTCGCTGAAATGGGAGGACTTGTAAATCTTTATTCTTCTGTGTGTGACTGCTTATTCCAGTGTCTCTTGCTGCTATTGTATCAAATTAGAAAACTTGGAATGCAATTTCCTGATCCAAGTATAATTACAATGCTCGGCTAAAACATTTTAAGGTTTCTTTCAACTTTGTGCAGGCTTTTTTGTTTTAAAAAAATTAGTTACTATTCTCTGTTGTTGGGAGAGCTGCTGCACAAAGATCTGAAATTACTAGCCATTAGGAAAATCAACAAAGCTTTGAACTCAAATTTGTTTTTCCTTTTTTTTAATTATCAGTTGCTCTTCTGATTGTGATATAATGAGACATAGCTGATTGTATTTTGAAACATGGAATGATTAAATAATGAGATCATGTATTAATAACTTAAGAGTTAACTTCAGAGTTACTAGGGAAATGTCATTGCTTAAATAATGCATCAGAACATCAAGTCCAAGGGCAATGTTGTGAAGTTACATGAATTAAAGTTAATATAATAAGAAAGTGGTAATTTTATTAGCTTTTATAATTTATTTGTTATTCCATCCCAATCCATATGGAGACATACATATTTAAAAATAAATTGTATACATATTTTAAAATAACGTTTTTATGTATTAGTATACCTGTACTGTGTTTACTTCATTAACAACCAGTTTTCCTCAGTGCCAATATCTCCATGTCTAAGAACAAATAAAAAATTAGGGTGAAGAAGTTAAGGTTATGTTAAAGATGTGACAGAATCTTGGTACATTCCAGGTTGAAGTCACAGTTTACACCTGGCAGTGCTTCAGTGAGACAGAAAGAAGCTTCTAGAAGTGAATAATCAGATTATACCTATTGCTTGCTCTCCTTTATTAGTTCATCTACAGCCGTCTGCAATAGAAGTGTGTGGCTTATTAGTCTGGCACGACACTTGTGATTTTCTATTCCTATCTCAGTGTATACTATGAGAGAAAATTCAGTAGGACAAAAAATCTGCTATTTATAACAAAGATATAAATATTATTTTATATATAAAATTATATTAACTATATTTAGTTTATCTATGTATATAAATAAAAATATAGCTATATTTTTCCCAGTAATCCAATATTACGGAAGAATAAGGGAAATTTTGGCATTGTACTGTGTCAGATACTGTATCAGATGTATCGGACCTGCTAACCAGCACAAATGAGTTCTACAGGCAAACCAGATCTGAATGGCTTGTGGTCAGTATGGCACAAACCCATATATTAAATACTGAAAGCAAAGTGAAGTATTAGTTCTACCCATCCCGTCAAATTGGTCTGGTAAGAGGCTTTTGAAACTATGACCATTTAATTACAGATTGTGTGTCATTCCTAGAGGGCTGAAGTTACACTGAATGGGCAGCCTCAGTTCTGCTGTTTCCTGATTTTTGCATGCCTAGTTTTGCAACGGGTTTTTATCTGTATATGGAGAAAGGCAGGGGCCCATGTATCCTCACATCTGGTTACATTTGTGAGTGCCTTGCCGCAAGGTGCAGACTCTGTGTTGTTTACTAGCTGACTATTGATTGTTCTTGGTTATGTTTACATGAAGAATCTGCTTTTCATATTAAATTGTCTAACTTTGGGTGCTCTTTGGCTTTGCATAATTTCTTGAAATATTTTTTAACAAGCTTTATATTTCTGTCTTTGGCCCATAGTTAGTTTAGAGCTGTGATTCATAGAAGTTAAGCAAAGACAATTTGTTTGTTGAGTCGGGTGCTGAATTATTCATTTGAAATATGTAAATAACTATTTCTACTCATAAGGATGTTGAAGAACAAACACCCCCGAGAATGCATTTACTAAATGTATGCATAAAGACGTGCATTTTGGTATGTGAGTAGTTTGGAAACCGACAGGTAGGAGAACTCACTTTGTGAATGACAGCTTAAGCCACGTAATGTTCCTTGTGCCTCCTAACTGGCCAAGTGACATTTTCTGTGCAAGAGCATATTGTATAGCTGGTGATAATTTATTTCCAATATGAGTATTAAAGTAATGGAGTTAAACTGAATTTGCAATTGCCTGTTAGCTAAGGAATCTCAAATTAAAAAATATAAGCAGAAAATAAGTGGATATAAGTTAAAAAAGTATGAGTGGCAGTTGAAGGAATTTGTGTGTGAGCAAGCAACTGGTTAGTATTTTGTGTTAGTTGAGCTTGTTCCTTTAGGGCTCAGTACAGTTTTGAGTGTTTAGTGCTAGTCCGGCAAACTGAGATTGTTTAAGCATGTGACTGCTGCTAAGCATACCAATACAATTAGTCATGTTGGGGAATTAAATATGAGAAAAAGGATTTTTTCCAGCGGGAGCCAGAGATGTGAGCTTTGGGGGAGTGGTGCTAGTCAAGGCCGATACGGTAGCCGTGTCGGTCTCCCAAGTGACCCTCACAGGCTACCTGCGTTTTGTAAACACCTTCAGCTGGATGCAGCCAGAAAGCCTTGAATTGCTGCTGTGTCCACTAGGAATTCCGAATTTGCAGCTGAATATCTCATGTGGAAGTGAGTCTCATTTGTCATTGTAAATCTTGGCTGGTTTTGTCATGCTGAGGGTACGAAGCAGTGAGTAGAGCAGATGGCCTTGGGGGTAAGTAAATAGTAGCAACAGGATGGATAACAAGTTGCTCTAAGGTGGAGGCAGTTTCAGATCCCTGTGAAGTGTTGCGTGGGGACCTGGGATCAGGTAGGCCCAGTTTTATGTTTCTGTTCCTCCCAAATTGAACTATAACTTCCTCCATGGATTGCAAAAAAAAGCAAAAGCAGTTTTAAAGCAGTTTTTTTAAGCAGTTAGTGGCTGTGAACATTTCCTTAATGCCATATCCTTTGCCTGGTCAGGATTCAGATCAGAGAGAGGGATTTTCAGACTAAACTGCGATGAAACGAATGTTCTTTCAAAAGTTCTGTTCACGCAGGGGTCCTTTTCTAAAGCTTTGCTAAAGGAAAAAGGTGTGAAAATATAAAAGCAGTATCAGTTTACTGGAGATTTTTCTACCTACCCCATTTGGAATTAAAAATGCATGCAACTGCCTGATGCAAGAATCTGGTGTTACCTACAACTTTTATCTTTAATTGCTACAGTAAGGTCCCCAAAGAAATGCAGAAGGCTTCTAAACGTGAAAAAGTCAAACTTCATATGTGTAAATAGTAAAAAATGAACTTTTTTCAGTATGACTAGAAGGTTGTCAGACAACTGTTACCCTGCCTGCTGTGCCCCTGCAGGCAAGTCCTGGCTTCCGTGCTTGGTTGCAGTTAACCTGACATCTCCTTGGGTTGTAGCACGGATGCTCCGTTGGTCCCTTCTAGTTCCTAAGACGTATGTTCTGTCTTGGAGGCCTGACAGGGTGCACCTTGCTCCTCACTGAAGTTCCTCAGCCTTTTCTGGAGCTTGCACAGCCACTGTTTAATGCCGTCTCTCTCTGGCCTGCTTCACTTGGTGGTCTGTCATTGAGCAGTGCTCACTTTGAGCATCTCCCCTTGAGCATCCTCTGCCGATCCAGGAGAGAAGGAGCAGTCTCCTTCCTCTCTGGAGGCTGCACCTCACCGCATCTTGTCAAAGAAAGTTAAGGCACAAAAGCAAGAATGGCCAAATCAGTGGAAAGGGTTATGTGGGAGTGCTTTGGGAGCTTGTTATGTTCAGGCAGCTGGAAACGAGATTTTGCGAGATTGATTTGGGGATGGCAAGGTTTACTCTGGGGACTGCAAAAGGTTAAGAAATTCAACATTTCTCCATTTTTTTTTGCACATTTTCTTTCCAATGCCTTCTTGAAAATACTTGATTTTTGAGCAACCGTCTTTTTTGCAAGGCAGTGTAAATCTGTGATTTTAGGTCCACCAGTGTAAGTCAACAGAGTCCAAAGAAACTGATAGTTTTTCAACAGTGCAGAACCCAAGTAGGCAAAGTCTAACTCTTTATTTTTATGCATATAGGGCAAGACTTGCAGATGATACCAGATTGGTTTAGTCCTGTTGACTTCAGCGGATGTCAGATTGCATAAACTCCTAAGTGAAATCAGTGGAGCCAGAGTAGGTTATACACAGGGGATTTCACTCAGGGAGTTTAAATGTACTCAGTAGCCTTTTACTGGGGAATGTTTAAACTTCGTGTGTGAATTTGTTATCAAACTTCTGCTTCATGCGTTTTTCTAAAATGCTTACTGATATAAATGAAGATGCAGTGTGGTTATTGCAGAGGTTTTGTTTTCTGGCGCATGCTAAGTGGTGTATGAACATTGGATCGGCTTCCTCCTCCCCTCCGTCAACTTGGTCGCTCAGTTTTTTAAACCTTTCCTGGTTTTCGGTCTGCGGTGTTGAAATATATCTATTTGTCCAGCGTTCCTGAGCTTTCTCTTGTTACCTTAGTACTTCAATGTTTACTGCTGAAATTTTATTCTTACTCTCTTGGTTTAATGAGTTTCCTCACTATCATTTGCTTTGCTCATCTTCGCTCATCTTCTCTCTAACAGAAGGGCTTTTGTCAGTTTGAGGTCCAAGGAGGTCTAAAATCCTCAACTGCTCACAGTTCTGATGATGTTTTCTTATCATAGCAGGAATATGGGGGGGAAAGGACTGTCATGACCCCTTAGTCTCTTCAGAACGTGACCATCTGCAGAGCTTAACTAGTGCAACAGCAAAGGAATACTGTGCTGTGAAAGAATTTCAGAACATAGTTTCTTAGTGGAGCAAGAAAGGACTCAAGCCTAAGAGTGGGACTATTCACAGTATAATGATCTTAGGCAATTTAAGTCAATATAGTAGAATAGTAGATGATAACTTTCTGATGCAAGTGGTGGAGGAACCAACAAGGAAAAGCGCGCTGCTGGACCTCGTGTTAACAAACAAGGAGGGACTGGTGGAGGATGTGAAGGTTGGAGGTAGACTCGGCTGCAGTGACCATGAAATGGTCGAGTTCAGGATCCTGCGTGGAGGAAGCAGGGCGAT
>Ga0065711_1030913_pt1 | contig 31082 bp, 12 predicted proteins | sample Hoacrofraction12_FD_59098 | JGI IMG/M metagenome (GOLD analysis project Ga0065711, IMG submission 59098) | Hoatzin crop microbial communities from Cojedes, Venezuela - Epithelial fraction 12 v2 (version 2) | ecosystem: Host-associated > Birds > Digestive system > Esophagus > Crop | place... | reverse complement strand
GGCCCTTCCCACAGGGTGCAGTCCTTCAGGAACAGGCTGCTCCAGCGTGGGTCCCCCACGGGGTCACAAGCCCTGCCAGCAAACCTGCTCCGGCGTCGGCTCCTCTCTCCTGCTCCCGTGCAGGCTCCCCACGGGGTCACAGCCTCCTTCAGGCATCCACCTGCTATGGCGTGGGTTCCCTTCCATGGGCTACAGGTGGATATCTGCTCCACCATGGACCTCCATGGGCTGCAGGGGGAACAGCCTGCCTCACCATGGTCTTCATCATGAGCTGCAAGGGAAGATTCTCTGCTCCGGCATCTTAGGCATCCCCCTCCTTCTTCACTGCCCTTGGTGTCTGCAGAGTTGTTTCTCTCACATAGTCTCACTCCTCTCTCTTGACTGCTGTTTACCTGCCACTTTTTTTTTCACCTTCTTAACTATGTGATCCCAGAGGCGCTACCACCATCGCTGATTGGCTCGGCCTTGGCCAGCGGTGGGTCCTTCTTGGAGCCGTCTGGCACTGGGTGTGTCAGACATGGGGGAAGCTTCTGGCAGCTTCTCACAGAAGCCACCCCTATAGCCCCCCCGCTACCAAAACCTTGCCACACAAACCCGTAACATTTACAAAGGATTACTGTGTAATTAAAACTACTTTAAAGAGTGACATTTGAGATTTTATTAATATTACTTCTCAAGTTTGTTGGACTGGAGTAAATAATTTGTAACATGTAACTATACCCATGTTGGCTTCCAAAATAAAAGAACTTATAAGGCTTCTCTGAACTACGCACTTGCATTTTAAAATACAGCACACATAGTAGAATACTCTTGATGGTATATATGTGATGATTGTTACAGGAGTTTATCGAACTTTATTTACCTTTAACAATTTATTACCTGAGTCTGAAATTTCATCGCTTCAGTTTCCAGAGTTGGATTGATTTACTTCTGGTGGACTGCAGATTAACCCTGTTACCAGGTACCTCTCTCCTAGACAGATTCCTTTAATCATCCCCTTGACAAGCTAATCAAGGTTCTTGACTCCTTCACCATAGAGAAAATTTTCTAGACCTTTGGTCATTCTCATTCTCTAAATACTCGTAAGTTTATCAGCATCTGTCTTGAACTATTGACACACAAGAACTAGTTAGTAAAGTCCAGTAGGAGTTGAATTAAAAGCAAAGACACTGTTAAAATAATCACTCCACTCCAACTAAATGATGTCTCCCGGCTTCAGAGTCACACCAGGAACTGTCCCATCATGACTTCCAAACATTTCCACAACAAAACCAACTATTTTTAAGTATGGTCTGAAATCTTTGCATATACAACATACAAAGCTATATCTATACATCAGTAAAGATATATATATGACATATGTCTTGTCCTTTGTCCCTTCTGAGATAATACCGATTAACCTGTCTGCAAATTTACCAGTCATGACTGCTCCTTTATCAACAATAAGCCCTTTTGAATTGTAGTATTCATCCTTAAGGTCCCTGCAAATATCTAAAGGAACAAGTTTATTTTGTCATCTCGGACATCACCAAAAAAAACCTTACAAAAAGACAGTCAAAGTTATTTGCTGTCCACCAGACATCAAAGTATTTGATAGCTTCTCCCTAATAATCTTGAAATTCATCAAGTATCTGGTTTTTAATTTATTTAATTCATGTCATTTTGATTCCTCAGTACAGATGCAATATCAAATCAAGTATATCAGGAAAGCCTGTTGTACCATTGCTGTCGCATTTATCAGCACAATTTGAATTTAACAACAACAACAAAAAAGGTACAATCATATTGCTTCTGAAATTCCTGATTAAATAGCAGTGATTGTATTTTCCCTTTGAATTGTGTAGTAGTAGTAATAACAACAGATGACCCTGTTAATTGAAGTAACTTTTTGACAGTGAACATGCTGAGTAATATCAGCTCCTATTATGCTTCAAATACCACTTTTTTGTTGCCTGAACTTACCTAATTATACTTCTGTTTATAGTTCTTACTACCTATTAAGTTCTGTAAATTTCTCAGATTTCTTCTGATTGTATTTACATCCAGTAACTTAAACTTTTTATCTATTTGGATGTATACACATACACACAAATATATGCATATTTTTAAACTGCCTTCAGACTGCATTTTCCTTGCTGCTGTTCTCTTCTATCCCAGTTTATTTCTAACCAGCGTTATTTCCTAGTTATCTTGAAAATTAATTGCTTCCTAAATACTATTTCCTTTTCTTGTTTAAATACTTTCTTCTAGATAATGTGCCTTATAATGGTTTTCAGTGCTATGAAATCAGCTACTTAGAAATAGCCCCTATCATTCCTATTGACTTAGATTTTAACCCATTTCATTGTAATAATAAATAATCCAATATTTTACACACATCACTTTGTTAACATTTATTTAACAGGTCAGATGCAGAAAGCATCTCTGCATCATTAACTCAAGCTTAAAAAGTAACCTCCACATTTACTGTCTGAGAGCTCTGGGCATGCTCTCTCCTCCTTTTGCCAGCCAGTATTTGTTGTGGCAGGATGTTTTTTTTAGTTGTGATTTTCTAAGCTAATTGTAACTCTGGAAGATGTAACCCGTCATGCAGGTAAGCAGGGTTTTACCATTCCAAATTATTCACAAGAATAAGTATCAGAAAAAGAATGGCATAATTGGGACTTTCCATTTTAATAAACATAGTTGATATACAATGCATCTCTATTCCAAGGGGAATCTGCCATTAAAAGTAAAACTAAACCAGCTTTAAGTTAATTACTTTGACAAGCAATAATGCGGGGTCACAAATACAAAATGTAGAACAGATCTTGGAAAACAAGTTGTCTAAAACATCTGCGTTGTCTAAAACATCAATATGGAAGATGTATCACAGGGAAAAGATTTTAGAAGTGTTACGGTCAGCGGCAGATCACCTGCACAACTCCATGAAAAAGAACCCCATGAAACTGAATTAAAATGTCTAAAAGGAAAAAAAAGCACTAAGCAAGCTTATAGTCTTGCTGAGGACACCATGATGCATATTATGAAGCTGACATTTTAAGGAGTACTACAATAAGAAAAATAAAAAATAAATTAGGACAGAAGAGATTAAACGACATCTTAGAAATTTATTTCTGCCATAGTGTTTTGCAGACAAAATAGAGAACTGACCAGTTATTCCCCATGTAATGAATAAAAATTATAAGGACTGTTACACTTTTATCACTGAAGAGAACAAAACACCTGTGGTGCTTTTTGCGCTCTTCTCAATCATACTGATAAAATACCCCAGTTCTGGTGTACTTCACTTCAACTGATCAGGGTCATCATTCTCTAAGCTGTACAGCCCCAGAATAAGTGTGCATATTCTGAATTTCTATAGCTGAAATACTGTAAAAACCTTTAAATTCTATGCCTAGCTTGAGAAAGGGCAGGAGAACCTAAAATATGTTTGAGCAACTTCAGGTTTATTCCTATCTTCTGAAGGGATTTGAGATGAAAAACTGTTAGAAAACACAATGTGGGATGAAAGAAGATCAATGAAGGCTGAAAAAAGATTTAATTGACTGTCATTATGAGCTATAGTAAAATAAAGGTCAATTAAATGAGTGAATTGCAAATAAATATACTTGTAGTCTTAAGCATTTATTTAATACTTATCTGCAAAGTGCTTTGCAAACAATTAATTAGTCTGTACAAAGAAAAAGTATCAAACAACTCACATTGACTGAGGGAGAGCAAAGTTATGAAGGCCAGAAAGTGGATTTAATTCCATCTTTCCTTCAGTCTTTATTTTACAGCAGCATTTGTTCTATTGTAATACAAAACGAGTTACCTTAGAATCAGAAGCCAAGCAGACAAGGAGTGAGAACTGGCCACGGCTCAACAAGTTTGAACTACTGTCTCATTTTAAACCACTCTTTTTGTCTCTTGATGACTAGTTTACACGCAGCTGACACCGTTTTCTTAAACGAGTGGAGAAATTCAAATGTCAGAACAAAGTTGTCCGATATAAACAAAGTAACCTTTTAAACTTGCAAAGAAATATTCCATGTTTGTACAGTAAACTGTAAAGAAAAAAAAAGACACTTCTGTAAATGTAGATTTTTAGACATGCATATTACGATCTGAGCCTGTGATTCAAATGCAATTTAAAGCTGTGCAAACCCATTAAACAGCTTAGATTGATGGAAACAATGCAGTGAATGCAAGAGTAAAGGAAATAAAAGCAAAGCAAGGGTGTTGGAAGTCAAACACTTGAACATGTATTTAAGAAAAATAATATCTGGAAAACATAATTAAACAGAGATGTTTTGTGTTCATTAAGTTGTTTTTTTATTTACAACAAACAGTAATTTCTCCATTCTGTTGGTAGAATACAAGCATACAAGCAAAATATGCTTTTTTTGCCTTTTTTTTTCCTTTTGTAAGAGAGGCTGTGAATACATTAGGAATCCCATTTGGACAAACCGTGCAGTCTCAAACCAAATCCTCTGCCTCGCTTCACTGCATTTCCTATGTGTTTGCTCAGTTCTCAGAGCAGTCTTGTGAACAAATTAGATTTTAGAAAACTAAACCAGAAGTACTGCACCAAAGTGCTCTACAACTTCGACTGGGATCATTAGGTCCAAACTCATGTAGAGCTGACACCACCACATGCAACTTCAGCACCACTAAAAGTTCTTAAACCATGGCAAACAGGAGGAGGTTCCTTCACCATACAAAGTGACTGCCAGTGACTGAGAGTCCTCAACTGGTTCTTCAACTCTGCTGTTCTTTCTTCAGTGACACAAATTTCTGGTCTGAAATTCTTTCTTTTCTTTACCTGTCCTTTCTTCTACCACAACTACCCCTTGCTAAACTTCTTTTTTTTTTTACTATAACTTACTATCCCTTTTCACTTTCAACCCTCTTCTGTCTTACCAGTCAATGGCTACCTGTTCCCATTTTTGGAAAAACAGAGGTATGACTTGGTGCCCCAACAATATGATAGTACTTATGAATCTTAACCTCTCCAAGAGGGCTCCAAGTGTCTTGGGCAATAGCTCAGCCTGGCGATAGCACCAGACAGTTTCTAACTTACGACTGCAGTCCAGTACAAGAGGAATGCTTCACTAAAGCAGAAAAGATGATGCCAGGTTTCTTGAAAACCAGGAACAATAATCATACTCTGAGGTTAACAGGGGAGACTTTGATCTGGCCGTGGCCGCTACTTTCACATCCTTTTTCAAGTATCCTTCTTTCCATTCTCTCTCACAGCACCCACTTGCAGACCTGCTAGCAAGCAAAGCCTCTCCCCCTGACTCCCGAAGGGTGACTGCAGCTCTCCCTGCTCTGTGGTTCCCTTTCCATTCCGCCCCCCTCCCCCTGGACAGTGACTGGCAGAGCTCCTAGCTAGCTAGATCTTCTGCCGCTACGTTGTAAGTTTAACCAAAGAAAACACGGGTCTGCAGTTGAACGGTGTGGGTAGGTAAGTGCCAGTGGATACTGCTGAGGCTCCTGGGCCTCTGTGCCAAGAGGCAGAATTCAAGGAGAAGACAAATTATCAGCAGTGAATGGTGCTCAGGTAAGGGGTTCCTTGTGAGAACTCTACTTATCAAGTCTGCAGGACCCGTTGAACCACATCCCAGGCTGCTGAACGAGCTGCCCGCTGTCACAGCAAAGCCAGTCAGCCCAAGGGAAAATCATGGAGAAAGTTTCTGGGACATGAAGGACAAATGCCTGTCCGAGCAGCAGGTTGGAGTAATGACCTCCTGTGGTGCCTTCCAACCTGAGTATCATCTGGAAAATTTACAGAGACTTATGCCACCAACAGTGTTCTCAATATAGGAAAGTAAAAAGGCAAGTGTGCAGATAATGGAAGAATGACAAAGAATAACCTAACATTAGAGAAAAATCTAAATACAGAAGACATACGGAGCACACCAATGACTACAATGTATAAAAGAAATACCAAGGGTATCCTTATTTTCTGCAGTCTTATTAGCAATCTGCATAAACCAAATCACAACTATGAGGAGCAGCGTGTCAGAAGGGGCACTGTACATCTAAGTGTGCAATCTTGGCAGGTAATATGTATGCAATGTGAAGTAATGAAAAGCTTAAGATAAAAAAAACCAAAAACTTATAGGGTTTTTTATTCTTATAAATATTACAAATAGCAGGTATTGTTCCTCATAAACCTTTTCCAGTTGAAATTTTCATTACTAGAAACAATAAGCACTGGAAATTCTACCCACATGAGAACAGATGACAGTAACACAGAAACACTGAGCACTTGCACAAAGCTGATCTAAAGAAGCCTTAAGACTTCTGGAGACTGTGATACAACAGTGTGCCACGACTGATGTGTGTACAGACAGCTGCAGTACAGTAACAGCAGTCTCTAGGATGAGACTTTGCACCACTGACACTGGATGTCTGAAACAAAATGTGATTAATGACAGAAGGAGAAAGGAGGATGGGAGGGAAGAAGTCCGGTAAACACCAAACCCTTTTTCATGATATCCAAGAGATTAACGTCCTACATGTTAGTAGGCTTCCCATTAACACTTTCACGTGACATCTGAAGTTTGATTACATAACAACACAGCTGAAAGTACGACTGAGTAACTCTTGCCTTGTCCTTTAACCAACAGTGCTACTAACTCTTCCTTCACCTTTTTAGGTTCTCTCTGATACTACGACCTAAGACAAGACAAAAACTGTTCTACTCTTCAGGGAGATTCCTTCTTGAATCAACACACAAACTCACTGCTTAAATGGCGCATAGACTTTATTCAGCAGCCCCACTCATGAGCTACTTCTACTAATAACAACGTTTTTGAAAATATGAACACTTCAAGGTGCCAGAACGAGCTTGCTTCTACATTTCTTCTCTCATTTAATCTGACATTTTCCTGGTCATGTATTTTGACATGTAAACCAAACTTACTAGTTTCCCTCCTCGTCTGGGGTTTGTTCTGTTTGATTGTTTGTTTGTTGGGGGGGGGTTTACCTGTTATCATGCCTCCCATTCTCTTTCTGAAAGCACTGTTTTTTAAAAAATTCTATTATCTTAAAAACACTGCCTTTTTCTCCTTGGCAACAACCCCTCCTTTTTCTCCTTCCTTCAGTTGCTAAATTCAGAATTATTTTGTTAGCCTTGACTAAGTTTGCAAAACTGGCGGACCACCAAGGTATGGGTTTTTTTCAGGGTTTTATGAAGGGTTGGGAACAGAGTGCCACTGAAACAATGGTTATTATAAGCAGTTCTGCCTATATAATGATTATATTATTATTATTGAAATAGAAAAAACTGAAAAGCTTAGGTTTGGCAGAGCATTAAAAATGTTAATGCCCATACAAATTCTGTGTCTCCTTAATAATCTACTGGAAGATGTAATGTCTCTATCACTCACTGTATTATTTGGAGACACAAATAGGGCAGAATAACTTAAAACTGCAGTACTGCTGGTACTGTTGCATATGAGAAAGAACATGCAAACTGGTCACAACTGAGCTAATCAAACATCTGTGGCAGGGAGAGTTTGAATTGAAAAGTGACATTTTACTTAATGGCAATAATAATTTAGTTGTAGAGTTACTTCTGCCTCTGGAGTCTAGGGATGAATGAGACGACCTCATAGATCTCCTCTAGCTCAATTTTTTAATGATTCTATGAAACAAACCACATGAAACAATGTGAAATGACAGATTATAATCTTTAAATGAACAATAGAAACAGTATCCAATACCGTATGGAATTACGTTAATACAGAAAAAGACCTACAAACTAAACACACTGTGAAAGCTTATAATACTAAACCTTTGCCAACAGCAGCCTCCCTCTTACTAAAAGGAGCTGTTTCCATTCTTGATAATAGATCTGGCTACAGAATACCTACATAAAGGGTTAAAGAAAAAATAATGACCTTCTTTTAAGAGCAAGCTATCATACTGCATCATCGTACTTGGATATTGCAAACGAGTGTTGATGTTGGGTTCCCTAAAGCAATTCAACTGCAATAATCAAGCCTAATGCTGTGGAAATGCAAGACAACAAAAGTTTGAAAAAAGACTGTAACCATCTGCAGTAGCTTGGGGGGAGCATTTTGACTATGAGAAAAAAAAAGTGAGAAGAATATGCGATATTTTACATCAGCCATTTTCCACCATTTTAAAAAGCTTCTTCCATTTAAAGTCATTAGCCACAGCTAACATGCCATCCAACCGATCATCCTCTCCGAGTCGTCATGCCTTAAATTGTGATTTTTGAAACACTGAAGTATAACAAAAAGCTTTAATGTAGGGTAAAATAATAGTTACTGTGGTTGCAATGAAATAAAATACATAAGCACATACTATATGCATCTGTTTGGTTCAACACATTATACACAAAGCGGAATTTGGGGCATGTGCTTAACATAAAATTCATACTTAAACTATGAAAGCTAATGTACAATTGAGTGACTTTTCTAAGCAAACAATAGAAAGAATACGAGCAGTCTTGTACTGTCAGATGTTGTTTACAGAAAGAGTTTCAAAACACAATTAATTATTTAAAGAGGGGAAATTTGGGTGCACCTGTTAACACTGAACGGGACTGCGTAATTCCTCCACTTGAGCAAACTTGAGGGAATCTGAGACAAAATTCCATCCAACAAGAGAGACAGAACTGCACAAGCAGTCAGTCAATAAAAACTACTGAGTGACCAGGCTTTCTCCTGGTTTCTAACATAGAATACATCCTGAAAAGCACCTTGGGGAGTTTTTTTCTCCCACAGACGTTTTTCAAAAAGATAGTCAGACTGTTAAAAAGAAAACGAGTTTGTATAATTCATTTCTACCTAAACTTTAAGACAAAAAATATCAAAATTTTAAGACACAGTCATCAAAGTACATTTAAAATACTGTGACAGACCATCTTCCCAGCTAATTGCTTAGGTGTCATCTATTGTCAAAAATAGTTCTTTTCCTACTCTACTGTAAACTGGGTACGAATAATTCTACTTTCTGTTGTAATACCGATACATTGCTACACGTTCGTTTCACCCCTCTTATGATGAATGTGTTTGTGAAGTGCTTATCTATACTGCAGTCAGATTAGAAATACAAAAACATACTACCCGAGAATGGATCCAAAATGATAAAAAGGACAAAAATGTATTTGGTCTGTTAAATACTAAGCTAAATTGTAGCAAAGCAGGTGCTTCACATTTTTTTCCGCATGAACTTGCTCACATCATATGCTGAGATGCTACATACATGGCTATGATCTTCTGTGCATAATGTCAGCTTTGACTGTAATTATTTATATAGAAGCAGAAATTTGGAGAATGTCCATAATGGGCTCTTAGTCTATGCTAATCCATACTGAAAAGGGCTTCTTTTTCTCAGTTGCCAGCCAATTACCAGTAAGTGAAAAAAAAATAAAGTTTAGTGTGCAAAACAGTAAGGCTGCCGAACACTCAACTAGCTCTGAACAGCCTGCTGGCCCCTGTGCAGGTAAATATCATAATAATTGTCCCCACCTTTCCACTGTTACTTTGTAACTCAATAATAGACCATCTGTAGCTCACCACTGGTGAATCATCTTGCATTTCCATGCATCACTTGAATTCTGTTCATACTATCACAGAATCATAGAATGGTTTGGGTTGGAAGGGACCTGGCATATAATCTATTCCAATCTCCTTGCCATGGGCAGGGACACCTTCCACTAGACCAGGTTGCTCAAAGCCCCATCCAGCCTGGCCTTGAACACTGCCAGGGAGGGGGCAGCCACATCTCCTCTGGGCAACCTGTGCCAGTGCCTCACCACCCTTGTCGTAAAACATTTCTTCCTTATATCTAATCTAAATCCACTCTCTTTCAGTTTAAAGCCATTACCCCTTGTCCTGTCACTACATGCCCTTGTAAACAGTCCCTCTCCAGCTTTCCTACAAGAAAGCCCCTTCAGGTACTGGAAGGCTGCAATCAGGTCTCCCCAGAGCCTTCTCTTCTCCAGGCTGAACAAATCAAACTCTCTCAGCCTTTCCTCATAGGAGAGGTGTTCCAGCCCTCAGATCGTTTTTGTGGCCCTCCTCTGGACCCGTTCCAACAGCTCTGTGTCTTTCCTGTGCTGAGAGCTCCAGAGCTGGACACAGGACTCCAGGTGGGGTCTCACCAGAGCGGAGTAGAGGGGCAGAATCACCTGCCTTGACCTGCTGGCCACACTGCTTTTGATGCAGTCCAGGATATGGCTGGCCTTCTGGGCTGCGAGCTCACGTTGAGCTTCTCGTCAACCAGTATCCCCAAGCCCCTCGGCAGGGCTGCTCTCAACCCATTCTCTGCCCAGCCTGTATCTGTGCTTAGGATTGCCCCAACCCATACTATGTAGTGGACATGACATAAACGCTATGAACAAAGTATTTACAAAAGCTATCTGGGTGTTTGAGTAACTGCTCTTTATGCTGCTAGAGGAAGCTTTATAAAATAATCTAAATTAATCCTACTTAGCCGAAGTACAGCTTACCACAGAATGCTTCTACATAGCCACACATACTATTTGCTATTAATAAACAGCTGGCAACGAGATGCTACTGCACTTCCCCTGTATCAACAAGAATTTCAGCAATGTCCTTGCAAGGGAAGGAAATAGCTAAGTTCTTCAAGAAGCCTATTGCCCTGATATCTGCATCAGATGCAAAGCTTAAGCCATTCAGTTAAAAGTACCAGAACAGTGCACTATTTCTCTAGATACCATCTCTGCAGAAGAAGGGGAGAGAAAACAAAAAAAGAAGTCCCACATAAAAAGCACAACAACAAATAAAATACAGAATCCAAAATTTCCTTTCATAAACCTAAGCTATTAGAAACAAAATTTATAATTTCCAAATTCTGGTAACATTCTCAAGAAAATACAACTGCACTACAAAAAGCTGAATTTGTCTGGATCTGCAGACTGCTTCCAAAAGCCACTTGCAGTTTTGATCTGGACCTTACTTCATCCTGGTTTGATACCCATATTTTCCACTCACCTCAGGTAGCGTCCCTGGCCCAAGCTGTATTAATGTAAAACAGTTATCTTGCCCTCCAGTCTTACCTTTCAGGCATTTCTTTGCTTCAGAGAAGTGTTTAAGAAGCTGAGGGGAACAGCCAACAGCTGTTCATATGATAAAGAGCAACCACGAAAAAAACATTAAATCAGAACCTTTCCAGTTAAAAAAATATACATACAGCCTGCAGCAGATGCTGAGAAAAAATAAACCTTAACCTCAGAAGTGGCAGGCAACAACAGGGTAATAAGTCTAATGTTCGAGTGTGTAGTTTCCTCCCTGTTTTAAATCTATCAAGACAAGCTTTCTGATGCATGCATTTCTTTAACCTGTTCTGTTGTTGGACCTTTTGTTTTGTTTTAGGTTATTTCAGGGGTTTGTTTGCTCTTTTTTTCAGTCCACATAAACAGGCTGAAAGCTACAGAATAGTAAGAGCAGAAAGAGCACTGGAACTTCTTCTTCCCCTAGTGAGAACATATATTGTTATATCGAGGAAACAGAGAAGTCCAATGCACCTGCAGTACTTTGAAGAAGAAACATCTGTGGAATATAATCTGTGAAAAGAGTAAGAGAAAGGACTAATGGTTCCTATTTTGCTAGAGGCTCAAAATACTCAACATGTATCTTACCCCACCTCGCCAAACTCAGAGAACAGCTTGTCCCTCATACAGGGCACCGGCCTCCTGTTTCCTTAACTTCTGCTTTATCATTCCAGCCCTTCCTGGGGTCACAATTCCTGTATGATCCAGCAAATCCAAAAGAGTGTCCAGATGCTGTAAATTTCCCCAAATGCTCAGTCTTACATTCCATGTACCTCACATGCTTCCCCTTCTGTCCCATGCGCTGTAAGGATCAGGAAGAGAAAGCACTCCTGCCTGCCTCGGTTGATCTTCTTCACTCCCCCTGAACAGAAAACGGCCTGCATTCACTGGCAACCTTAAACAAGTAACCTAAAAACTTCCAGGATCCACTAGTCAGGGAACAGGCTCAAGTGTAAAACTCCAGGGAACATACAGGGAGAAGGCCAGAGAGAGCTACTGCCTCCTTCTCCTTACGCATCTCCCAGTAAACATCAGCTTTTTGTAATCTGCAGAGGTGATAGCAGGTCACTCCTTCAGAAAAAGTCCAAAAACAGGGGCAGAGGAAAGCTGCGTAACAGTAACAATGCTGCAGAGCAACTCCAGAAGCAACAGCCCAAAGGAAACCAAGCCCTTGAGAAGCCCATGTGATATCAGAAAATTAAGTCACTTCAAATCATCTTCTAGAGGCTGTAGTAAACACTCACTGGGACACCAAAGCTTCCTAGAGGGGAAGGTGTATTCGCCAGCTGCCCGATTTCTAAACAGTCCTCAGCTGGTGGAAGTCAGTGGAGCACAAAAGCTCTCCCACCCACCTTCAGCTCAAGCAGCTTTCCCACGTGGCGGTGTACACCATGAGTCTCTGCAGTGCAGCTCAGCAGAAGGGAGGGAGTGACAGGAACCCCCGGGGACAGGGCCCAGGCCCCGCAGAATGGAAAAATCAGGACGATTCATCCTGAAGCAGCAGTCGCCTCGTATACCACCAAGGCCAGGTGTCCTGCGAGTGCAGTGCAGCTCAGCGTCACGCTCAGCACCAGGACGGAGCCTCTCCGCCTCTGTCAGAACCTGCCATGGAATGAGGCGACAAACACACAACTTCCCTTCGCAAGCTTTCGTAGCGCACTCTTTCCCCGAAATGATACTTGGAAGGAGTTCAGATCAGCCATTTCGACTCGCAGAACAGCAATCTGGGAAGAAAGGGCAGCTGTGGACATAAACTTGAATTAGCTTACACAGCAGCCCTAATCTCTGGCTTTTTAATCACATAAATTATTTTGCACTTTAAGAATTGGTGCTGAATTATATTCTTTGAGACTTAAAAATCAAAGTTAGTAATTCACCAGATTAAAAAAATTTGCATCGTATGAAAAGTAAAGCAATTTTCCTTAATGATTTGGCCACACAATTAAGATATAGGCTCTTGAATTTACTGCTTATTCTCCATATGAAACTGGGGAAAAAAACACCATCCTTACCCCTACTGACTTATTATTGCACTGAGTCATGAAAGGGAATGAATCTTCCCATCGATTTTGCAAAGATCTAAAAAGATGGTTTTCTTAATACAAAAAGAACCCTCCAGCAAGAATTGCCACTCAACAACATGTAGGATACCAGCAGACATTTTTTGCTTTTAATTTGGCATAGCGATTATACAAACCAGCTACTCCTGGCTTACGCCAACTCTATTCTTAACTATAGGAATTGATTGGTAGCAGTTTCTAGAAGCCCTGCTAAGATGACACCAAAACGTGACAGTTGTTTTAATGCAGAATTTCTGAAAGCTTTAATATATTTTATCACATCTAAGCTACTTTATGATTACACATATGGGGCCTGAAACCAGGTTTTCTTTCTTTTTTTGAGTCATTTTATCAAGCCCTTCTCTTTTAAAGCTGAAATTTAAGCCACTTCTAAAGTCACCTACCAAATCTTTGTATTTGTGTAGAGAATTAAAATTTTTAAAATTACATAAGTAGACTTTAATAGATCTGCGATTCTGAGATACTTTGCCTCCCACTTTGATTTGACATCTTGCATAGAGCTGATCTAAAGAGCTATGATTTTCTCTATTCTGAAGCATTTTTATTACCTTGTTCTATCAGTGTATCATTTGCAATTGTACACGGCTCTCTCCTGAATGCATTAACATTCGTAGATGACACACTTTCCCTGTGTCTTTATTAAAATTAACACACTCCATTTCTCACCTTGCTTCTGTGTCACTTTTTGCAATAATCCTTGCACACAAAAAGCTTTGGTAACTTCTCACACTGTCCCTATTTATGATTCCCACTGTAGTTAAGAGGCCAAACGTGAACAGGTTGGCTTCCATGTGTATAATCTGCATTTGATTTGAAGCACTTGTACCTGCAAGGGACAACTATATATTAAATACTCTCTAAGTGTTTAGGAAGATAATTAGTACCTATGACAATTCAGGCAAATTATGTGAGCCTAATATAGGAAAAGGAATCACAACACCTTAAAAAACTGTGCCAACCGATCCTCAGAAAAGTTCAGGGTAATATTTAACAATGAAGTTTGATGAAATGAGATTTGGGAAGACATGCTGAGGTTGAGGTATGCAAAACATGTAAGAAAAATGTGTAAAGTAAGAGGCACCTAAGCCAAGTTCCAAGGGTACCAACTCACCTGATCACAAGTAATACTGTTGAAAGATGAAGGACAACAATGACCACCAGATCTAGATTCGACAATACATTTTATCCAACAACTCCAAGACCTAAACTGGTTGCTGCTTATATAAGACCAGAAGAGAACCAAAGGCTATGAAAAGCAGAATGAAAAAACAAGAATGCTGCAGCAAGCTTCCTAAAGAAGAGCGAGATAAGAAACAGCTGTGACAAAATAAGAGAGTTCTTATTTTTAACAAATCTCAGCAAATTCTACCTACGTGAGGCCTGAGGGGGAAAGAAAATAAATTTTACACCACCTAGAAACATAGTACTTCGCTCTTCTGAGAACAGAATGCTGTGATCTCTCTAAGAAGAAAATGTTGTTAGGATAACATCAGACCATTTAAGTGTTAGAATTACAACACATCTTTCAAAAGACAAGAGGCAAAAAACAATGGTCCCTAAAAAACGTACTCACTCTTTCTTCACACTAAATGTTTTAATTTAAAAGGAACAGATGAAGTATGTTACAAACAAATGTTACAAACAAATCAATCTATGTTCCATACCTAAGTGCAATGTCATTTGTATGGGCTACAAAAATAGGACTGCAGCCAGCTACTCTGCTGGAAGAGTTTAGGTATGCCCAACACAACTCTTTTGGTTTATTATAGGGGTTGAACATAACTTTGACTTTCGCAAAGTGGACTACTACAGGGCAATAACTGAGAAAATATTTAAAGCCCTACACAATCAATGGTTCTGTCCACACACTGGGTAGCTAGAGCAACTTTCTTTGTTCAGTTGCTGGCTGGTCTTTTTTAAGACACAGAATGGTCAAGCACAATCCCTTCTTCTAACAGGAGAAAGGCTCCATGTTTATGCTGAACATGGGCACCTAGAACCCAATCCAGTGTCCCACTCTCTAGAAGCTTCCTCTGAACTACTGTTTGAAGCTTGTCAGCTGCCTTCCAGCGTGGTCAGATAAAAGGGGAGTCTATTTGTGGGAAGCAGCTACCCAGTGAGAATGCAGCATTCCCTTTTAACTAGTTCTGGAACCAAAAATAGCAGCATTAAAAATTTAAAGCTACTGGGATCATTACTATAGAAGGCATGACAGAGAGATTGTGAAGAAATCTAGTCGAAACCAGCCCTAAGCAGCATGCAGAGAGCTGGCAAAGTGCGAAACACCAGCAAGCATAAAAACAGAGAAAAATCTCGGTTTATTCTCTTGCTCTTTAGCTGCTTAATTTGTTCTCTCTCTAAAACAAAACATCGTTTTAATTCTAGCTAAGAAATATTAGACAAGGTTCGCATAGACAACCAAAAAAAAAAAAATTATTTCTATTCCTTCTCTTATCTATCATGTGATCTTTGACATGCAGTTTTAGAAGGTTGTTTCCCATCCCCTAAAAAGCCCTAGGCAGCGGAATTTACTTCACAGGTAGTTGTTCTTACATTCAAACAAAAAAATCTACAATAAGGGCTAGCTATACCACAAAAAAGCACATGAGTAGCTTCAATTACATGAGCACGCAAGAAAATTTAAGGAATTAAAGTATGGGTTCAAGAAACTCACAGTATTTGTAACTTTAAAAAAATTGCCTATTCCAATGACCTTTACTTGTTCTTGTCGGGACAAGTTGAAACACTGTAACTAAAAAAAGGGGGGCGGGGGGGGGATTTCTTTTATAATAAATACACATTCTCCCATACAACCCTGGAAACAAGAGAATACTTTTAGACTTTCCTGTAGTCTGTACTACATATAATGAAGCCCTGAAAGTCAGTCAAAACCAGATACAAGTCCTACAGGTTGTGGGTGTAAGGGTTTTTCTTTTTGGATCCATCTTTCTTCATGAATTTAGTATCATCAAGTGAGAACAGATGTGTGTGCTTATAAAGCATACATTTTGACACTGAGAATCAACACGTAGCTTACTTTGGTTCATTAGTTTACAAGGTAGACAAAGTATGGGGATGCATATAGCATGTCTTAGTTATTCAAGTGGAAAGAAAATCCTATTTCCTTCCTGAAACAGGTTTCAAAGTTTATTTTATTTCTTATTCTGTGCCTTAGGATATTGGCCTTTTTAATTCACAACTGATTTGACAAGGACAGAGTTCAAGTGATAATTAGATTCTCTTTTATTGATTTTTGGCTGGTAAGTAACCAACCTAATCTTGTTACATTCTGCCCTAACTTTGAGCCCTTTTATGATTAACTACTCTGGACACATATTTGAATTGCGTAGCAGCAGAAGTAACTGTGACTCATATTCTGGCATGTAAATTAGAACAAGAATTCAGTCAGTCCAAGATGTATGCTGAAACAGTTGCTGTTAGTGTGCCTACCTTTTGCCAGTAGAGAAGCAAGGGGTCATGTATTGAAGAGCATTCAGGAAGCTTTTGGGACAAAATCATTCTTTCTTTCCACTGCCTTTTAGTATGTTCTATTTAAGACAAGATTCAGATTATGCAAAAACTCTTAGGATACCCACATACCTCAAAGGCAGAAAAAAAACCTTATCCATATTATTTGTTGAAATATTTGGCAATATACACAGCTTACACAGTAAAGATTGACCTCATCCCACTTCAGACATGTAATAGTACTCTGTAAACGTTGGGTGGAAGGAGAGGAAAGATAAGCCACCAACAGCTACCAAACTCTGTTGCATGGGATTCAAAGTGATAGATGAAAGCAGCAAATAACCTTATCTGTTTTCTGTACTAGCAACCAACATGGAAGGATGCAGCCTCAGTTTATACGAGGGGATGGCTGCACTGATTTGTGACTCTGCCACGTTGTGCAAGAGCATCTGTTGTACCAACCAGTGCTAACAAAGGCAAAGCCACCTCAGCCCTTGTGGTGAACCTGTATCTGCCTCACACCGTCACGTCATGCTCTGGGGCCTGAGACTGCCAGCCGTTCTTTAGAAAATGCTTGCTATTTTTTTCTTGGGCTGATACTGCAATTTAAGTTCAGCAAATTATGTTAGCTTATCATGAAATACGAACCTATCATAATCATCAAAATCTACCAAAATAAAGGAAGAGGCAACAATTTTCTGAAATCACTGAGATATTTTCTGAATCTGCTTATGAAGCCACAAAGGTGTAATCTCTGGCATGCTTTCTCTTCCCGTCTCTCAGCAAAACAGCTTTCAACATGATTACATCATCACAGGCAAACAACAACAACAAAAAAAACCCCAAACCACAACAGATAAAACATGGAGAATTAAGAAAGGTGTTCCTATGCAAATGTCTGAAATTAGATGAGTTGAGACTTTTCAAACCTAGAGCACTGAGAAACCATTTCTAATATAAGTGAACAAAGCAATGGAAATTACTTTTTACGTCAAGCTTCGAAACTATTCATATTACAGCTTACTGGCAGAAATTCTGAATCTTTAGAAAAATAGTAAGGATATGAATTTAACTAGGGATAACTGATCAAAAAACTTTCTGATCAATCTGAGATGTACAAATAATTTCAAAATCATTATTTTCCTAGGTAGCAAAACAAAACACAAATGTTCAGCCACAGTAAACCATATATAGCTAGATATTTTGATGACAGAATATGATCTCATATCAGCTCTAGTTTGGTTTTAAGTACAACATTACTAATGTTAAGCTGATCAAATGAAATCTAAAGAATATTGAGTGGGTATTCAGTGTAGCTTTTAAACAAATTCATTAATAAAGCACCAAGATTACACGACTAACCAAAATAAGACAGTATATATTTTATTAAACACAGTTAAACGCATATCCTTTATAAATAAAAATCCCTAAATAACCCTGTTGTTTTCATTACAGCCAAGATGCAAATAAAATCTTCCAGAAATCAGACAGTATTAAACTATTTTGAATTTTTAACATGAAGAAGGGTAATGCAAATACCCCCTACCAAAATATCTAGTAGCATCACCACTGGACATACTGTTATATCTACACACATATTATACCCACTGTTACCTCACCTAACACAATATAGGAGAATCACTCTCTTCATTACCCTTTATCTTGTTTCCCCACACTATGAAGTCTGTCAGTCAGTGCTATAGAGGTAGGATTTACCCTCTAATCCCATTTTACTCCAAACAATTGCTCAATGCCACTCTGTGACCCCTATTTTATATCCTCTGTTCCCACAGATGGTCGAAACACAGTTGCTAAGATCCAAGATCAAGCTATCATCCACAATAGGGCAGCAGAAGCATTTACTTAGTATAATCCATGAATGACTATTTTACATCTTTAACAGAGGGGTAAATATAGTGTTCCCTAACAGATTTAAACAACTGCATCAAGACATGGAATTTAACACCTTCTACATAAAATACTGTTATATCTTTTTAACAACAAATTTAACTCATCTGTGAATACTTTCAAAGATGTCTACTGGTTTTATGTAGTTTAATCCTGGTCTAACGTGCAATGTATTGCTACGGAGATACTTGGATAACTGGAATCTGCATGCAGTTACAGTCAAAATAATAAATTGCATGGTTTTGTTTTTTTTTTAATCAATCACATGCTTTTGTTAGTTTTTACCACCCTTCAATATGTTAACTAGAAAATCAATACATAAAGTAAGTCACAGCCCCTTTCAGTAATAGCTGATTTCCTTTATCAACAGACTTAACAACAGGGCAGGGAATCAGAAACTAAAACAGGAGCTAGGAAATACCCTACAAGAGGTACTCGTTTGGCTGGTGAACCTGAAAGGAGCAGAGGTCAGTGCAGGATTTGAAGAGCATGTTTTACCAGAACACACCTGTACCTACACAACAAGCACAACATATGAAAAGAATCCGTATTATCTTCATCCAGAATTTTCAGAGCTTGATGCCTTAATCTTTACTCCTTCACCAAACGTATAGCTTGATTTTAAAACATGGAGCACTCACAGCTCCTACTGACAGCAACAGTACTGTAGAGTTCACTAGCCAGAACCAGTGCCATTTTCTTGATGCAAATATTTCAGTGCCTACACACAGGCGCAGAACTTTAGAAACCAAGTTTGAAAATTCCATGTTTTCCTTCAGTTTTTGAAAAACAGTATGTTCTCAGTTACATGAATATTTCTTCTTGCTTTTATTCATGTGGTTACGTTATTCTGAATATGCAAGCTGTTTCTGACTATTAGGGATAACAGTTGTGTTTCCTCATTAGCAAAGCATATGAAGAAAACTTAGAAAATAAAAGCAAATAACCCCTCACCCAAGCCTCGCCTATAGGTAGACTAAACAGTAAGTTTTAGCAGATATATGTAAAACCAAATCTAAAACATTATTGTGTGCATTTTAAGAGAGAAATGCCAAATTAACAAGGCAACACTGCATTTCATATATTGGGATAACCTGTCATGCAAAAATGTTTTTCAGTAAGATTTTCTAAAGTAGTCTTTTACTTCAACAAGTAACACAACAGACATTGGATTTTCTATTTTGAACAATTATGCAACTGTAGAGTAGGCTTATCTGCAGCAAAAATTATTTTACACCTTAGACAGGACAGCACTTATCAGCCTTCCCTGGCTTAGAAAAGGTAGGGAACTGGCTACCAACATGTTTGCACAAATCTACAGTATATGCCAAAGATCCTAAAGTAAACTTTTATACTTCATAATTTTGTACGGATAATCCCAGAATGTGTGTGTGTTGGGGATGGTGGGAGGTCAGCGGAGTTGTTCCATGGAAAATATTGAAAATTCGGCAAATACAATTCTCTTCTCAGGTACCTCCAGAAATTTAAATGGGAATTTTGTGAGGCAAGACCTGCACTCTGCGTTCTTGCAATCTAAAGATTACCAATTGACATGAATAAACTTTAAAATCCATCACGAAAACAAAAATGACAGTTTCCTTAGCTTTTTCAACAGCACAGAGCTTGACAGTACAGAATTGAAGTGGTCTCGATCCTCCACAGTATGACAGAGTTCAGATGAATCAATTATCAACTGAGTTTAAAGGTACTCTACAGCTGACACATAGCTGATGCTTGCACTTCAATAATATTGGCATATGCACTGCAGAGCTAATATTAATACCAGTAAATCCTACGGGAATATCTATCCCAAGGATATACCTACACACTTCCCTGCTTTTAAGCCCGCTCCCCCAAGTCATATCCATAAAAAACACTTACTCTGTGTTTATATCTGCTCACCCATACTGGTCTCTGGATGAGGTTACCAGTCTTTATTTATAAAAACAGACTGTGACACCCGCTTGGCTGCTCAGCAGTGTAGCTGCTTGGGAGTACCAGCAGTGACACTCTGGAATTTGGTACCACACTGTCGCTCTTCAGGTCTTCCTTCTACTGGAATTAACACCCGTGTGACATTTGAGAGTCACACTCGGACAAGCTCTTTGCCCTTTATTTTACAAAGTCTATTATATCTCTGCAGTACTCCGGCCACGTGTCCCAAACAGTGCTGGGAGGCCTCACCCCATCACGCTGCTGTCTGGGCAGAACGTAGCATCAGAGCATCTAGTCAGCATATAGGGTGGTTTTGGCATAAACGTGCCTTTAATATTTTAAGCTAAATTTTTAACTAATTTTCTGTGAGCTAAGCTTGATTCAGCACACAGAGCTGGTGCTTCAATATCCAATTACCAGTAACCGCATTCTCAAATACTTACTCCTGCTATCTGTAGATTAAAAACCACAGTCAGGTTTCAAAATCTGTCTTCAAAAGCATAAAGCAGAATACCTTTTAAGAACTACGGATGATGGTGATTTACCTAAATGTTTTCGGTTATGTAACAACCAATTTTTAAGTCTGACATAAGCTTTGTTACACAAAAATAGAATTATTCCTGTGTTCCAATATATTCTGCCCTGAAGATTTCAGTGAAATGGAAGTGTGTGTTCGGAAAGCAGCTGTGATAACGCAGTTAAGGTTGTGTGGGCGTCAGCAATAGGGCTGTTAAGGTTATATGAGTGCCCGAAGTACACATTTTCATATCACAGTAAGCTGACCTGATTTTAAAAAAGACAGAAATAACTGAAACTTCAAGTATCTAAATAAGGCACGTCTTGCCATATGTAATGGGCTTGATTTGATTCACTAACTCACTCATCTAAATCACTACACTACTACAGAACTCCTCTAAAACTATGAATTCTGGAACATTCTGTAACACTTATTTTCACCTGTATTTCATAACAAATAAACAATGTACTGGCTCTGCTGTGAGTGGGTAGTAACAAGACACTATTAAAAGAAAACATCCGATCATCATGCAGATTATAATTATCATCATATCGAATACCACAAGATAATATTTGGACATCACTTAGATTATTACAATAAATATTTGGAACAGAATAACTGGTGATTCTTTAAGATAAATACTCTGATGGCAGATAGACACACTAGACATGAGAAGTTACTACACAAAATTATTACAAATTAACGTAACTGATTTTTTCAGTGTTCTTCTGTTTTAGTACAGTCTGCATTTAAGATTCAGCAATCACATAACATATAAAAGACTAATGAGGTAGCTGCAAATGGTAAAAAAACAAAAAAATCTTTTAACGCTTTCTATATAGGTCTTCCAGTTTGCTAATGTAGCTCTCCTTCTGAAATATTTTTGTTTTATCCAGAATCTCCAAATCTATGTCAACGTCTAAAGCATTTTAGTCTACAACATTTTTTACTGAAGAAATTATATTTTAAAAATTCATATGACCTCAAGACCTCAACTTCCCTATCCAGCAATACAAAGCCATATATAGGACTTAGAAACAGAATCCAAAGAAAGTCGTATTTTTCTCCAAAATAATTACCAGTACAAAGTTCCAAAAAGAACAGAGCTATGATTCTGAATACTTTTATTACTGACTGGAATGCTAAAAGCACTAGTCAAATGCAAGTTTGTTGTACTGCATCTATAAATAAACTGGACTAAATTACAGTCACTCCACTGATGCTGAGGGTAAACGATAACAGAAAGCAAACATTTCATATTGTGCATATTGCATCTTTCATACAGAAGCATTTAATATTGTTTTTTCACATAGTAACTGTTACTGACGAGAGAAAGCCCATGTAAAAGTCTTCTTTGTACATGTGAAAATGCAAGCTGCAACTGCTTCTAGTTTATACGCAGTTTCCCCGTTTTCACACACATACAGTAAGCATTCAGGTAACTAAAGCTAAAAATTTGTAGAATAAAACTCCCTCCTCTGTCAGGAGATGGAAGCAGAGACAAGCTACAAAGGAAGAGTTTGAAAACATTGCCTGGGCATGCAGGGATGGTATTAGGAAAAGCCAAAGGTGAACTAGAGATAAGATTTGCAACACAAATTGAACACAACAAAAAGAATTCCTATCACTACCTTACTAGCAAAAAGTGGAACAAGGCCAAAGCGGGACCATGGCCAGACAGGGTGTGTGATTTAATGACAACAGATACACCTTGAGGTATCTGATGCCTTCTCTGCCTCAGCCTGAAGGTGACCCAGCAAGCTCTGCCAGGCCTTTGTGCCCAGAGCCAGGGTTTGGCAAGGAGAGGAAATACTAGCAGCGAAGGACTATCGAGTCGATGATTACATGAGGGAGAGATCTTGACCACACACAGGACATGATTGGCTTCACCCAAGCATGCCGAGAGCTGTCTGATATCCACATCCAGAAGAAGGATAGTTGAAGAGTGGACTGCAAGTTCACAGGAAAGATAAAGAGTGGGTACAATTCTTGGTTATATGCTCATCAGAGGGTGGGGGAAAGCAGCGTCTCAGACCTATGAGTGTGTTTGAGCCCTTTTCATTTCTGCTTTAAGGGATTTGGATCTGGTATCCATGTCCTCCAAAGGCACATGTTCCTTGTCAGTGTATGGGAAAGATGAGCTCCTCCCCTTGGTCTTCCACATTTGAGCGAACACAGCCCTGCTGCACTGTGGATGTGAGTGGTCCTGAGATCCACTCCTGCTCCTCTGTGAGCAGAGCATGAGGGGCCTACTGAGGGGCACTCTCGGTGGAGACTGGGATGAAGCATGGAAAACAGGCATGACCAGTACCTGAGACAAGTGTCCCAGGCACTGGGAAAGATCATAGAATAGTTTGGGTTGGAAGGAACTTTTAGAGATCATCTAGTCCAACCCCACTGCACGAGCAGGGACATCTACCTCTAGACCAGATTGCTCAGAGCCGTGTCCAACCTGACCTTGAATGTTTCCAGGGATGGGCATTTACCACCTCTCTGGGCAGCCTGTGCCAGTGTTTCACCATGCTCATCATAAAAAAACCCCAAAAAAACCAAAAAAAAACCAAACCACAAACCAGAAGATTTAGCCATGTGCATCTTCCTTATACCCAGCCTAAATCTACCCTCGTTTAGTTTAAAACCATTACCCCTCGTCCTGTCGCTACAGGCCCTGTTAAAAAGCCTGTCTCCATCCACCTTAGAAGCCCTCTTTAAGTACTGAAGGGTTGCAAGGAGGTCTCCCCGGAGCCTTCTCTTCTCCAGGCTGAACAGCCCCAACTCTCTCAGCCTTTCCTCAGAGGAGAGGTGCTCCAGCCCTCAGATCGTTTTTGTGGCCCTCCTCTGGACTCGCTCCAACAGGTCCATGTCTTTCCTGTGCTGAGGGCTCCAGAGCTGAACGCAGTACTCCAGGTGAGGTCTCACCAGAGCAGAGTAGAGGGGCAGAATCACCTCTCTCGACCTGCTGGCCATACTGCTTTTGAGGCAGCACAGGATACTGTTGGCTTTCTGGGCTGTGAGCACACATTGGTGGCTCATGTCTATCTTCTCATCCATCATTACCTCCAAGTTCTTCTCAGCAGGGTTGTTCTCAATCCCTGCATCCTCCAGTCTGTATTGATAGTGGGGGTTGCCCCAATGTACAACCACAGAGCTGAATAAGCCTTTGCACTTTCTGGATCTCTAGATAAAGCATTCTCACCCATCTCAGAAACCTTTGTGCCTCTGTATTTAGTAGAATCAAGAGTAAATCTAAGAATTTATGTGTCTTTTGAAATTTGTATGCTTACTAATATCCCATTGGGTTGTGTCAGCAATCCAAATTTGGGAGGCGAGTGCTGAAGTGAGAGAATGAGGAAGGGAGGAAGAGAGACTGTTAAGAAATGGTCAATTTTCTATTGGTTTTGTTTTGGATTTCTTTTTTTACTTTTTGTTTTCTTTACTGGGTTTGGAGAGTTGTGTTGTTTTATTCTGCCTGAAGGCTTAAGCAAAGGCTCTCATCATATTCTAATTACTAGATACCTGTTTCAGAGACTAACATACTAACACGATACAGGTACCATGAAGTATGAGCATTCAACAAAGAAATATGGCCTACAAACTAGTGGGATGTAACTGTATCCAGATACGTGTTTAGGCTGGACTCCCTGTTTTTCCACGGGACTAAGAATTCAGTGTCTCCCTTTCCCTTTTTTAACTTTGTTGCCATACGACAATCACAATCCTCTATGGATTTACTGAAGTGGAAGAAATGGTCAGAGAGATGAATGAATCCTAAATTTCAGCTGTGAGTGAACAGCTGAAGACAGGGTAAACGGGAGAGCATAGTTTAACATTGTTTATAAACAGAGCTAGGGACTAGATGACCCACAGAGGTCCCTTCCAATCCCTACTATTCTGTGATTCTAAATGATGAACTAGTTTTTGCAGTCCACATAATACACTGTCGTGACATACACACAGCAAAAACGATGCAGCAAAGAGAAAAAGGACAATATTCCAAGTATTACCAGCTTCTAAAATGACTTTTAAAACGTTGTAGGTGAGGGAGAAGTTAAAAGTGATGGCCTACATGTTGAAAGGGATGCCAGATTAGGGAGTAAAGCAGGGTAGTTAATCAGCTTAAATTTAAGAGTAATATGCTTAAAATTGCTTTTCCCCACAGATGCCTAAGCTGTTAAGGCTGAAATCAAAACTGTGATTTCATTCACCAGTCTCCTTAAGTAGTCAGGGTGAAAAAATCCAGCTTCAGCCACTCCCACAGCAGAGCAGAGAAGCTGGGAGAAGCCCTTTGTAATTGTGCGCAATCCTTAATTAAATCATGGTGAAGAACCCCAGGCTGCAATCCTCACATCTGCCCCGTGTGCTCACGGCCTCCTAAAAGAAATACTTGCATTCCACCTTACATTAATGACAAGATACATAGTTAAAGCATGCTTAAATTTAGTCCTTGCTATCTATTGTCTTTGCAAACTAAATTCAGTGACACTCACATACCCAGAAATCTGGCATCCTAGTTACCTATCTGATAACCAGAACAGTTCCCCTTCTCCAAAGACTGCTTCCAAACCTACATATTTTTACTAGAAAGCTGCACTGAATTAACGACTGAAACGCCCAGCTTACTCTATATAAAGAAAACAATCTACTTACACTTCAGCCTGCACAATCCCTCTCATCGAATACAGGATAGCATCCATCACAGTATTTGTACTTCATCAGTATCACACTTAGGGACCTCATTTAACTTTCACCTCACTGGTAAGGATCTCTAAGCAAAAGGTCACCTATGTCTGAACTGTAAAAAAGTAATTTGGGAGAAAATTTATGTGTACATTTGTTTGTTGTGTTTTTGCTTTATTCTGACCTGAGCAAAAATAAAGGTACTATCCCTATGACATTCTCCAAGCCAAAAAAAAAGTAATGAACTATCGTTTGAAACTAAGTAAATCTGAGTAAGGGAAAGAATCCAACTCTTCTAGAGTTCTTCAAAATGGAGAACCTCTCAGTTTTGTTTTAAATCCTTGAAAGAGGTAATTGCTGAGATGACTTTATTTCATTCAGAAAACTTTCTAATACGTAGGATACTATATAATTATGATGGGACAATTTTATACAGCAAACTTTCAACAGCTAAGAAACAACTTTTAAATATTCAACGAATATAATTTTACTTATAATCATAACTTTTGCCTTACTACCATGCATTTCTAGAAAACTGAGTATCAATGAGTAAATTAAATTTGTATGCATTACAAGACTAACTACTTGAGTGTAACTTCTTTTAAAACAAAGTGCTTGTGAATGAAACAAGTCAAACCTTCTGGAACTACAGCTCTTAGTTCCATTTTGTACTGGTAGTTTAGGTTCGTCTGCCTTGCAGAAAAACTAATTTAGCAATCTTTCCTTTATGTACAAATCAATGTAATAGTTACAGAGTTAATATTTCATAAAATATAGTGTTTTACAAGGAAAAGCCCAGAGTTATTGCACCATTCTTTCTTTGTCATGATTACTGTTCAAAGGTCTAAACAGTCTACGAAACAAGGAAGGTTTAAACAAAAGCTTTATCTTTCTAGTGGTGTAGTTAAAAAAAAAGCATCACTCTTCTGTAATTTGAAATAAAGAGGTTTGCTGGTTTGTTTTTTTTTAAAAAAAAAACTTAAAAATTAATGACCTCAAGTTGAAACAGAGCCTTGAATAATTTCAGCCCCCTGAAAAGCACTTGAGGAAGTTATAAGCATTTAAAAATCTATGAGCTATGTAATGAAAACTGCATTTCAACATGACATTTCCTTCTTAGCACTGTCTTCCACAGTCTTTCAAAAAATGTTTAAGCACCATCTGAGCTCTGTATCTATAAGTTACACACAGGCAAATCTTCCTCTGCTTCCCAGTGATACATCACGAACAACCAGACACACAGGTGAGATTTGCAGCGGTATTCTTCTTGCAGATATGAGCACGCTTAACTGTTAAAACTGCAAGGAGAGAAAGCATCCTGCTGACTGATCTTAGTTTTCCATAGGCACACTTAACTGTGTTCATCAGTGCACAGCACTAAGTCAGCTCTTAGCAGGGATAGCAGAGAACCAGGAACCAGGTGCCAACTTTCTTGAGCGCCCCTCTACAAAGCCTAAGCTCTGCCCCAGTATGGTCCACGCTGAAACAGAGCCAACAAGCTGGCGTACACCCAGGCTGAGCCTTAATTAACAAGTTAGGTATTTGGATCATGAACCCAAAGTTCATGTCCATAAAGATTTATCGGAAGAGTCTTGTTGTACAGGGGACCAATTAAGTTGCAAAGCCACGTGGAAGCAAATAAGCTTTTCTGGTTCCCAGAGCGCTGCAGAGCCTAACACACAGAGGTTACATAGGAGTCACCTCGGAATTAGCCAACCCATTTACGCTGCCTGGTTCAACACAGACCGTGCTACACACGGGCCATCCCACCCCTGTGCAGTCACGGGGATCTGTGTGTCTGCTTGAGTTCCCTGGTGTCTGCTTCTACAGGTGTTCCAGGGGACAGCTGCATTTCCGAGGGTATCCCGACACAGGATAGTCCCATCACCTCTCAGGTAACAGGAAGCCGACTGTAGGACGGAAAACTGAATGCTCCGAAAGATGTTTACTAAACAGGGAATACAAAAGCAGAAAAAGCAGAGAATGCACCTAGGTGAAAATACACAGGTCTTTCCTGTCAAGAGTAAAAAACTATTTTTTTTCATGAGGTACAGTAAGAGAGAACAACTACAGCTGTTGGAAGACACCGATTTGGCTTTTGTGTTTGCAAGTAGCTATTTCTTTGAGTTAATATGGTCATTTGAAGAAGACTCTCATGAGTAAGAGCATGTGACAAATGTGAAGCCTGTCCATATGGCAAGCAGACTATACAGCAAAGATCCAGCTTATATAAAGTACATTTCATTTTAAATTTATTACAACATGGATTTTCAGACAGGAATGAATTAAATGGGAAACTGCATTAAACATCTGTTGTGAACTTTTAGTGTTTTCTCTACATGGGTTAGTACACACAGGATCTATACATTAATTAAGACTAAGGTGATAGTGAGTACTTCACATCCTCTGAGTCCCAGTTACCTACAGAGCTGACAGTGGCTGGGGAAACCAAAATTGCAAATTGAATCATTCATAAAATCAAAATATCAACTTTCGTGTATAGTGTGAGTTGTACTACAAGCAGACTACTCTCTATAATCAAAGTACAACGTGACTATACAATTCAGCTGGAAGTAGTTTTCACTTTATTCCTTATCCTGTCATCAATAATAGCATGTGGCAAAACCACGGTATTAAATTGTTCATTCTTACACACCCAGCGTTTTTACCAGAAGGAACTTAAGACAGAGTCCTGCAGAACTAGACGCATTTTCCTAGCTCTCAGAAGGAAAAAAAAAAACAAAACAAACAAAAAAACCCCCCCAAAAACCCAAAAAAACCAAAAACCCGCACCACAAAAACTTCTTACGATTTATTCTTCAACACAGATTACATTTCCCACCCCCATTTTCACAAATATGTTCCTCCTCTGTCCCTCAGAAATTTTGTATTCAGTTATTTTTGTAATGACTTCTTTAAGCAAAGGAAGTCTTTATGTCTCCATGTAAGTTTCACTCCTACTGACTGTGATGACATGATGGATCACATCCTGAACTATTCTTCTGCATCATCAAAGCTCCTTGACGCTTTCACACATTTTAAGAGGTATCGGTTCAGATCAAGACGGGTATCCACTCAGCTTTCAATGTAACTCAACACTGCACTAGGGTGTCTCAAAGTTATTTGTGCATGCTCCTTTAGCGGAGTCTTTTAGTTTTTCAGGAGTACTGCACCACAGGGTGCATTTCTGGTGACAGCTCTTTTATTCATTTACTGGAATATGTTCAAAAGCAACTGGAGTATTCAGTACACCTGGATTTTCTCCTGTCAGCAAGAATCCTACACTACCTACTACTAATACCAAGCACCACCCTTCCAGGTGCTTGGGTCACTGAGGTAAAACACCACCCAGCACAGTACAAATTGCTTTGAAGCTGAATGAAGCTGACTTCGATTTTAACAGGAACTCAAATACTTTCAGTGGCACTCAAGAAGCCTCCCACTCTTATCGTGCTTCCTGAAGTTGGACAGGTTGAGGTCTATCATTTCCACATAAAACAAAACCGAAGTAAATTAGTGGCATTGGCAAGAAATACTGGTACCCATTTTTAGCTTAATTATTTCCTAGCATATCCTGAACAGGTGTCATGGTATTTTCATTTTCTGCCCAGGTAAAATTCTGCCATTTGGGCCACTGTATTCAGGTTTTGAGATTTCTGCATAAGCACAGCAGCATCCAGAAAAGTAGATTAAAAATTGTACCTGTGCTGGCTTGTCAGCATTTCCAACAAGACTGTTATTTAAATTTAGCTTTGACAGCAAGTTAAATATTAGTTTAATTGCAAATTACACTCTAAATCAAATTTTCTAGTAGGGGCAATGAATGTTTTCCTATCGAGTGATGGTTTAATTTATTTCTAACAGGCATTTAAAAGACTTCTCTTGCAATTGTAACTTGAAACAAAGTGGAACAGACTGAATGAAGAAAGAACTCCTTTGTAGATGTAAGTTTAAAGGCAATTTGGGGCATTATAAAAACACCAACTTAAAATCTTAAGAGATACATAGGTTGTGAAATGCAAAGACCAGAAGTACCTTTTTAACTTTTTAAACCACTAAGGGAAAGACAACAAAGTGATTGAGCAGGAACAACATTTTGAGAGATTGCCTTTATACCTTGTTTTAAATAACTCCCTAAATATTGTAAACAATTTCTGTGAGTCACTTAAGCGCTTGAGGCCAATCCTCCCTGCTGCCACACACTGAAGATCATGTTCATTAAAAACATTAGAAAGTAACAGAGAGACTTGAAAACAACTTGAAATACCAGTGGCTGTTTTATCTTTCTTTCCAAGAACATTCTGAGAAAACTTCCCCAAGGAGTCACAGTAATTTTACCTTATTTTCATTTTTCCATCAAAATAAGTGGAATTCAAAAAATACCTAGTATCCATAGAAAAGCTTGATTCTTTAACTGAGATAAGGGTTTTGTTAGACTTACTTGAAACTAAACTAGAAATTATTTCTCATTCTGAGCTTAATTATTGTGAAATTATTTTACACAGATGAAAAAACAAACGTTATTTCTGACAAAGATTTAATAAAGTTTTGTCATTTACTACTCATACTGTTAACTGAAATGCTAATTTTATCCTTTGTGTTTAATCTAGAGAAATCAGCTTTCTACTGCATTTACATTTGTACAATCTATCTGTATTGTGGCTCGTAAATGATCCCAAAAGTGTTTTACTTATACTTCAACAATACCTACACTACAGAGAAGTAATTTAGTAAAGTCAAACACACAGATTAACAGACTGAATATACAGTACCTGCCTATTTGGTATACAAATCATCATAAATGCAGACAGTTATTCTAGGAATTCTAGTATTTGCGAAGAATTAGCTAAGTTCAGACAACATTACAGGCTATTTCTTAGTTTAAGATTCTGTAATGAACACTTAAGAGTTATTTCCACTGCAAATCAGAATTCATTCTGAAGAATTCTCAAGAATATTAAGAAAGTATACTGTTATTGTCCCTAAATTGCAAGTGGAGGAAAAGAAGGTTATCAGGAGTAGTCAGCATGGATTCACCAAGGGGAAATCATGCCTGACCAATCTGAGAGCTTTCTACGATGGCATGACTGGCTGGGTAGATGAAGGGAGAGCCGTGGATGTTGTCTACCTTGACTTCAGCAAGGCTTTAGACACAGTCTCCCATAATATCCTCCTAGGGAAGCTCAGGAAGTGTGGGCTGGATGAGTGGTCGGTGAGATGGACTGAGAACTGGCTGAATGGCAGAACTCAGAGGGTTGTCATGAGCAGTGCTGAGTAGGAGGCTGGTAACTAGTGGTGTCCCTCAGGAGTCAGTACTGGGCCCAGCCTTGTTTAACTTCTTCATCAACGACCTGGATGAAGAGTTAGAAGGTACCCTCAGCAAGTTTGCTGATGACACCAAACTGGGAGGTGTGGTAGATACACCAGAAGGCTGTGCTGCCATTCAGCGTGACCT
>Ga0065711_1010035_pt1 | contig 31083 bp, 14 predicted proteins | sample Hoacrofraction12_FD_59098 | JGI IMG/M metagenome (GOLD analysis project Ga0065711, IMG submission 59098) | Hoatzin crop microbial communities from Cojedes, Venezuela - Epithelial fraction 12 v2 (version 2) | ecosystem: Host-associated > Birds > Digestive system > Esophagus > Crop | place... | reverse complement strand
TATTAGAGGAACCTCCCTCCAAATCTCAAGTTCCATTGCTCAAATATTTGGATATACTAGGAACTCTTGGTGATTACAGGAGTGCTTTTTCATAAGAAACCCATTTTTTCTTTCGTATTTGCCCAGGACTGGTATTACACATAAAAAAATTTCACATGGTGCTTCCCCCCACCCCAAAAAAAAAAATAAATTTTGTTTCTTGGACTATTATCAAGTCACAATTGCGCTTACAGGAACCACAACTAGATTTAAAAACCAAAGGCTGGATTACAACTTGGCTATGTAGTCAAAGACAGATTTTACAACAGCGTGTTTTCTTGTACATAATCGGTTTGCTGGCTTCCCAGTGGCTCGAAGCCAAGATGTGGCAACATTTAAAACAAAACACATGCGACTGCAAGCATTCTAGATATAAAGCACTTCATCCACTGAACATCACCTCTGCTTTATTCATGATTTAAAAGTTGAAGTTTATAATCTTCTATTTCAAGGCTGATGAATAGAATAGATGGATGTCCTTGGCAGACAGCCATTGCCAGAACTCCAGCTGGAATAGCCTCTTTAAGTCATATTAACTCGCTTGGTCTAAAGAGACACCATCGAAAAACAAGCGTGTTAAGAGGCTGAAGCAACTCCCACAGGGTGTGAAAAGCCAGACTGCAAACTCAGGAAACAAAAGGCAGCCACTTTATACGCATCTGAAAGCGGCCTCCACCCCACGCGCTTGGGTCATGGCAAGAAGTGCACTGGATGGAGTCATGAGAAGAACAAAAATAGACAAAGCAGTTGGGGGTAGGAGAAAATTGTCCCACCTTCTTCCTTAGAGGACTGGTAAGTGATTGTCACCAATGCTGTGGCTTGCTTTTTTAATCAGGTAGCACCAATTCTAATAAAACCATCACAGACAGGATGATGACAGGGGACTCAAAATTTCCTTCCAGGAGGGCTTCTTACTAAAGCTGCTTCAGAAATTACTCTGAAACTGTCATTTCACAAGTGTTTAAAATCTAAACATTTCCTAAAAGCTGCAGAATGGTGCAGTTGTCTGTGTAACTATAATTTGACATTTCCACACAGGTGCATTATAAAAAGATAGCGCAGCAGCCACGTCACAGACTACCTATCAGGCTGCCTACCCGGAGTTCCTAGCAGCTGCTGTTCTGTCTTGGCATCTTTACCTGCTTTTATTACCAAACTTAGGTAGATTAAACCAAGACGGAAACGTGCCAGTGGAGTATTGCCTATCTAAACTCATACATATTCATACGTCATTCATACACAATTAAATCCATTAGGGACTTTGTATTATAGATATTGCCTTCAATGTATGCTGATAGCTTCCTGTTCAAAGTCTGAAAATAAAAATTCTCTTTAGCTATGTAAACAAGATCTATGCAACTCAGTCAACATTTTCTCCTAAATGCTTCAAAAGCCTCAATTAACTCTAAAAAATAATTTTTATATAATGTCTTGTTAGTTTTAAAAGTCTAAATGTGCACTGAGATAAAAGAAAATCAAATAAAAATGAATTTCACTTTAAGCAACATGCATAAGCTTAGAGTGCAGTTCACAAAAGCAGGAAAAGAGAAATAGCCACGCCACTGATCTCATTCTGGGTTATACAAAACATGACAGAGACCTCTTACTCTACGAAGATTGATTCTTTTCCATATTCTAAGAGGACCTGAAATAAATTTTCTTCCTCTCCTCCCACATACTTCACTCTCACTACAACGTAATTTGTTTTAAACTGTTGTCGGCTTATAATAAAAGACACCACACATATTTCTGGATTTGTGTTTTGGACCTAATATTTCATGCTATTTTATGTCCATAATGAAAGTGAGACATTTTATTTTCTTCCTTTTTCATAAACTACAGAGAACAGATGAAGACAATGAACAAGAAAAAACCCACAAAACCGAATTTGCCACTGAGTCGTACCAGAGCAGCTCTTCAAAGGATATTTGACTTAGAACTTCTTAGAACTTTCCCCATTAACCTAATTTTCACTAGTTAATTTCTGCCACCCCCAGCATACCATGTAGCCCTATTCTGACCTCTTTGGTTTTCTACAAGTTTTTATCTGGCTACCGTACTATCTAGCATAGATATTACGGCACAACAAAAATATTTGTTACATATAGACACTCACATGACAAACTCCTTTGTAAGAAAGAGCCTGAAAATCAAAGAAAGCATTTTCCTTTCATTATATTATTTTTTTCTGTTAGAATGAACCTCGGGGTGGGGGGTGGGGAATAAAAAAAAGGCAAAAAAGCAAAAAGTCAAATTAAGGCAGAGAGTTTTCTCCTCTTAATTCAGTAGGTATCAGATGACAACTAAAGTGAATAAACGATACTGAGTGAAAAGAATTTGCAGACTTTAATCGAGAGGAAAAATAATGTTGTACCCAAAGACACAGGTGTTACAGGTTCAGTTCTCTGCTCTGTGAATGTCTTGCTCAGACTGGGCTTCCCTAGCTATTACTGTGACAGTATTACTTTCTCTTCCTCGCCTTTATTTGTTTTGTTCAGCTGGGCTAGAAGCTTCCAGACGCAGGAGGCTGCCCGTCAGTGCAGGCTTGTACAGCATCCAGCACAGAAAGCCATGATCTCAGGTGGACTCTTTGCGCCCTACCTGAAGACAACCCACAACTTTATTTTCAAAGATATCCAACGTGAAAAAAACCACAGTGAATAAATAGATACAGAAATGCAAGGTGCATTAGAATTTTACCTTGAGAGCTTATTATACTTTTTAATTTGCATTGCCCTAATACTATTTTTTAGGAAGAGCTTAAATTTAACCCCCAAACATTTGAGACTCTGGGAATCTATCAATGGAAGGCATTTCCTCGGCTTTCTGGAATACACTCCTACACAGAGGACTAATGGAAGCAGTTTTTGCTTTAGAAGAAAACATGACAGTGAAGAGGTATGATGAGAATCCATAACCTTCAAATTTATTCCCACCATAAGAAGTCTGAAATAAGCCATGTGCATAGGCCTTCAGGATCTTCTATAGCTTGCTGATTTTACCAAGCCTTTTGATGAAACATGAGTATTCACGGAGTGTGAGAAACACTAGAAATCGTTGTTCAACGAGTCTGCATCATGCAGTTATAGGCTGACCCAGTATGAACTTTATATCTTTAAATTTTACATTATTTTGGCTTTAAAATACATCCACTTTTTCTTTCAAAAAATCTGAAAACACTGCACACTAACTTTTTCCAGATTTTTCTTGGTCTTCTTGAATGCAATAACAGAAGCCTGTAGGACTTGCAGAATCCAGTGCAAATGAGTTGCTATAAATTAACATCCACTACGGTGCAGGAACTGACCTTTGGCCCACTCCTAGTGTTTCCCAACAGTAAAGTAGAATTCATTAGTTTAAACCACTAATCATGACCAACAGCTCTGAGCACAGATCTTTCTTACAAGAAACAAAGTACCAGTGTTGCATTTGGTGGTAATAGGTTGCGAACTAATACTACCCAAAAGGACAAAGTTACTACCTGGAATGTTTTAGAAGTCATCAGTTGAGCACATCGACTAGTTTAAGATGCATCACTGGTGTTACTTTTCAGGACTGAGTCATGTTCTCTTAGCAGTGCTGCTGGACAGGTTTTTAAGCCTGATTTTGAAGTCGTATGGGAAACATCTCGTCCATTCACCCAAGAAGGAAGAGGTTTCATAATGCCTTTAAATAAACAGTCTCTTACTATCCAAACTACAAGCAAGTAATAAGCAAGCAAAAAGTCTTAACTGCGCTTCAACTTCCCAGGTTCCCTTCTCACACAGTTTTTAGCTGTACTTTCAAACTATCTTTACTGGAAAGTAGTATTTTAAAGGTACTGTTATATATTGTCTTGAAAGAGCAGGACTAGCTGACTGCTCATCCAGTTGCTGAAATTAAACTCAGCTTTTAAAATAAATATATTTTTACTGCCACATATGAATTTCATTGCAGTAAGATAGAGAACAATTTTTAAGAGCAACAGTATCGTGACAGTATTCAGAAACCCCAGAACCTAGCTACACTGCATTACACGAACACTGAAGATGCTCTCTGCTTGCAAACTTAACCTCCTTCAAGTGCTAATGAATACAACGTTTAGAAACACATGAAAGATAAATGCGAAACAGGCATAAGTTTAAACACCAGAGCAGAGCTATGTAATGACAGCACACGGGATGCCAAAGATTAGTGTTTCCAATTTTCCTTCTTGTTGCTTCTTGTAACACATTGTTATAATTGCTGCTCCCATGGCTGCAGCTGCCAACACGTACCCGTCTCAGCAACACCTAAGAACAGACGCCTGAGAATCACACGAGCGTCATTTTTTCTCTACTGTGTAAATGGCATTTGTCAAATTAGGCTTTACATAAATATGAAACAATTGCTCTATAAAGCAAAGGAGTATCAATAGATGAAGAATTGTGATCAGGAACATGCTGGCAATTAGAAAGGAGCAGCTGTAATTGACTGGAGGAACGAGTGACACTGTCAGTAACAGTTTTCTCCACACTAGAGTATGTTTTGCGATACTGTATGGTAAAAACAACCACAGGGCTACAAGTTAGGGACACATCCCCATTCATTATCATCAGACTCTTTGCACAGTGGCTCTTCTGCTGGTACTTCAGTATGTTTCTACTTCCCACATTCCCTATTCAACAGACCTGAAACTGGCCTGTCTTTTCCATTTTCGTATCCACACTCAGCACATACAAAGTAACTTCCCCCTGTTATGCCAAGAGCTTTTCATACCAACAAAGAGCGTTCTCCAGATCTCACTGAGAGAAGTGAAAGGTGAAGGGAAGGTGTTAAATAACTACCTTATGCGGATATGATGCTTCTTAAAGTCATTATTTTTGGCTTTGAAATATATCTTTTTGCCCGCAATAATTGTGTGCTGCAAGAAACACAGTAATCACAAGAAATCACTCAGTTGCCTACAGAAAACGGTGTTCTCTTTGAAGAAGGAAGCAGAAGCTAAAGGAGGACAACTCAGGTTTAGCAAACTAGATTTAACAAACCAGCACTTTGTCAATTCACCCTTATGGTTCTTCCTGTCAATGTCACCCATGACACACCCTGGAGACATACGATCACTGAAAGTGAAGTCAGACTCTAATGTGATGCTGCATCATTTACAGGCTCACACTGGACTTTCTTCCCAATCAGCCTGCAGGGGCCAGAACAGTTTCGACAAAAAAAAAAAATCTTAAAATAAGAATAGAGGGAGGCATTGTGACCTCCAGAATATAAAACAGGACACGGAAATCCGGTTCCAGCTTCGACATGAAAAATCAATGGGAGAAGGTTGCTGCTGTGAAAAAAAGAAAACATACACAAACAAAAACCCTGACTCTAAAATCTCAAAATATTTTGGTTGCCACCCAAAGCCAGAGAAAACTTGCCTGTTCCAAGCTTTAGTTTAACTTCCATTCTTTCTAAATTAGCAAGGCAGCTGTCATACTGTAAGCCCTGCAAGAAAGGTGTCTTCAGGAAAGAAACAGAAAAGGAAAGGAAAGTTAAAAAGCTTATCCTTTCATGACTCTATTTATTTGCTTGATCTACAAGCTTGGCACTTTTGATGCATACCACTCACTCTCAAAATGTTTGTGAAAGTCAAATTTCAAACAAGGCAGAATGAGTGAACCAACAGGAAAACGGCCTCTTCTGTTGTTGAATGTTTAAATACATCAATTTATTACTAGAACCCACTTTTCTTATTTTGTTCTATGATTTCTAGAGACAGCAGGTAGCTTAAGGCTGTATGTTAACAGGCTCTTTAACTGGAACAATTGTGATTGCAGATTGGAGCAGGAGGACTATAATTAATCATGTACTGAATTAAAAAGGGTTAATCAAAAATAGTTTTCGGTACTATAACAAAGATACGCACACAGGTGTATTTGGATTGAACAGCTCAGCCAGTCTAATGCTCAGTCACGTTCCACCACTACCCATGTTGCCTCACCTCCACCCTAACCCTATCCGTATCATCGTCTGTACACTTTTTTCCTCGATTAATTTTTGGTCAGTTTAGTGAGCTTAATTGGTCAATCCAGGAATCACTCTGGCACAATGAAAGTGGCAGGCATATATTGCCTGGAATGGGACTGTACCTTTCATTGGCAACTATGTTTTAGGCCAGCTTACCTCATCTCATAGAACATTTTTCATAAGCATCCTGTCCCTTCTGGACTGCACAGCTTTCGGCTTCTTAGTTCTTGCTATGTTAACTGAATCACTTATTCAGTGCCATATTCTCTTCCACTGAATTTCGCAGTGAAGAAATTGAAAATAAGGAGGAAAAAAATCTACCCTCTCTTTTTCCCTCTCCAGAAACATCAGAGACTGTGTACATATAAAAAAAAAAAAATCAAATCCTTTTTTCCTTTTTGTGCCATATTTTGGTTTTAGCACTGTTAAACTCACTCATCCTTTTTCAAATCAAACTCAATGAAAAAAGTGCAGACACGTGATACTAATGCTGTGTAGTTATGTAAACACAGAAAACAAGACATGCTGCTTAAGCTTCCAAAACAGTATATGTCACTCTGAATACATCCTGTTAATCTAATACCATAAAATATTTTTAAAATATTAACTTTTCTGAAGGAAAAGACTAAAAAAATGTGAAGCTTAATTTAACTAACAGCCACCACACTGTATGCCAATACTATAAATATCCAATGCATTTATCTTGTTACGAAGGGTTCTATTTTGGCACATCCAGATTGGAGAAACAAGGTACAAGAATTTTGTACTGCCATTTTTAAGAAAATAAGGCCGACCACCCTAATACCACAGTTTTATTCCATACAGTGGCAACATTTTTTCTAAGAGAACTCTGTTGCAGTTGGTTTATCGTGGCAGAAGTGTTGTTAATAGCTTTGACAGACAGGAGTTTTGCAATGAGAAGGTCATAGGCTTAGTTTGGATCTTCCCTTGTCTGATTAGACAGGGAGTATTTTACCACAGTTGGCTCTAGTCACTAGTTACCACCATTGGCTCTAGTCACCGAGTGGTTTTCATTCCCAAATACCTGTCATCACCGTCACTGATGCATTCAGGAAGAGCAAGACTACAGCCAAACAGCATGATGTGTTGATAGCAGCTGAGACGATTGAGATAACTGAAGAACTTCAGGAACTTTTCCATTTCAATACTTTTGACAATGGAAAGAACCGAAGTTACAGTGGTGTAGTTATATGGCAGCATTTGGCACTGGCTGTTGGTGATATTTATGCAGGCACCTGTGAAATCAAAACAATATATTTAGAACAAAAGTATCACCATTTAATAGTTGGTTCAAAGCATATACTGAATTGACTAGTCGGTACATATAACACATAAGCAATGCCTGTACCTCATAGGTAAGACGACATTCCATAATGCTGTCACAGTACCATCAAAAAATAAGTATCTAAGAAAAAAAAAGGAATCTGGAGAAGCTTAGTTGCTTAGCTTGGAAATAAACTCTTATATATTTTCACAATCCTCCGACTCTCTACAGAACTGGATTAGAAATAACATAAAACAAATTCTTTCTGACACGGGTTGGATGAACACACTGTAAGAATAGCCTGGATACAGTCAACTTTGGCTGAAACTAAGAATGGAAGTTATACAAAAAAAATTAAGGCTAACTGGCTTCTGAAGCTGCTCCAGTTTTGGTGTTTCCGTAAAGTTTCTCTTTTTTGCTACCATTCTACTTTGCAGCTGGCTTTCCTGCCAAAATCATCAACTTGCTTACCTGTTTTTCCCAAGGTGATGGTTTTACCTCCACAGTCTTTCTTCTCTATCGTACCAATGTACAATTATCTGATTTTACAGGCTGAACACCTACCCTGTCCTAAACTGTTGTCCCACTCTTGACCTACCAAAGCAACCTTTCTCTGCTAATGCCGTCATGTGCAGTAGGCTCTGACACCTATGCATGATCAGCACCTTAACTTACTACGTGGAGTTCTTAAGAGTGAGTTTCACAAACCATACACCAAATTCAGAATTTTCATGTAGAACAAACTATTAAAATCTAGTATCTCCCTACTTTGATGAAGGTCCTTCTAGGTCATCTAGTCAGGCTCTGCCAGCGTTTTTTTGAGCACACCCACACTGTACAATAAGCAGAAACTTCAGCCCATTCTCAAGACCAGACTCTGACACTAATCATGCTGTAAACAACTCAAATGCATGCTAAATGACCATCCCAACTCTAGCCTTGTGAAGGGGGAAAACTCTTGAGCGCTTTCAAGACTTAGCACTCTTGTTCTCATTATCTGAGCAAACTGGACATAGGTAGCACCAAATGGTGGAGATCCTTTCCATCATCAGACATTTTGGGACTGGCTTCTTCCAAGAATTGTGTGGGTCATTTACAACCAACCTCCCGACTTGATACAAGCTGGGGATGTAAAGCACACAGAATGCAGCTCTAAGGCTTCAGCAAGTCTTTCTCTTCCTCACCTTTCATTCTAGACACAGTCTTCACTGTCTAAATGCACTAGTGGTAAATTCTGGTATCTATAGACTAATACAACCTCATATAGGAGTAGGTAAAGCAAAGCAGAATGACAAAAAATTTCATTAGATCTTTTTCAAGTTGCAGTGTCTTTGAGGGGATGGACAAAAATGGTGGGTTTCAAATTTTAGCTAGACTTGGTAAAAAAAAAAAAATCCTTATTTTTGCAATGCCTGATGAGTATACTCAAAGTTTCCCCCTTTGTCTTCTCCCTCTCCAGAAATCTCAACAAAAACTAAGGAACTGAATCTTGCCCCACTGAAATAACAGCAAGTCTCTCCCCTCATTCTAATGAAGTTCACACTAAAGTTATTTAAATAAAACAAATTATCCTGAATTTGGGGGAGGGGGAGCACACAGGGATCATACAAGTGGAATTTCAACAAAATGATTCACAAAATCATCACGTATCTCCTGAGGCACAATTGCAAAGTAGTCCTTGCCATGTCATGTGCCAAGAAGCAGTGAAGTTTTGGCTGAGATCATGTGCATGGGCTGCTTTAGACCTTATAAAATTCACATATTCCTGACAGAGAAGGGCTAGAGTTCCTTGGAGCTATCTGGTCTTTTAGGAGTACTCAGCAGCTGGACAACACAGCACTGAATTCAACATTCACGGCCAAGAAGATGGAATTTTATAGCAATTACACAGGAATTTTTAAAACAAAGAGGGGTGGAAGGAGGGACTAAACCCAGGACCTGTCCTTGCAACAGAATCATGATCCATCTTCAGTTCTGTGAATCTTGCATCCCTCTAAAATGACATCAGTTCGGTATTGATCCCAGGCATATCCGTATCCTGGAACACTCTCCTGGCAAGCAGGTGCCTGGGTTAGAGCCTCATTCTTTTTAACAAGGGTCCTCAATCCATCTCCTCTACTTTTTGTTCCATCGTTAACCCAGCAAGTAAATTACAGTGCAGGCGGTGAGTGTCCCATAGCCTCCACACCTCCGAGCCAAAAAGCATAATTTCAGAGTAATAGCAACTGTTGTATCACAAGGTTATATACATCCCAGATTCTCACTGCAGTAGTAAGAAGTGCTGCAGTCTCATAAACCTTCTCTGGTAGATTAAGGAACGCTACCTCATGTTCGTACACATTTAGTTCTGCTCGGGACTGACGAGCTCAGGAAGAGCACCCGGCCGGCTCCCTTACACCACACAGAGCTGCAGAGCACAGACGCATCAGCCCTCTCCCAGCTAGCCCACAGACCTCCAACCCAGCAGCAGGCAGGCATGTCCTTACCGCTCGGCAGCAGGGGACCTCTCAAGTTCCATACAACTGCATCAAGTTGCTCTCACTTTGAGTAACACGTTATTTCAGAGCAAGGTTGTTTCACCTGAACTGAGACCAGAAGAAAACTCAAAGATTCTCTGCGCTGATCATTTGCACAAATCAAGTCTCTCTGTTAATTGTTGGATCAAGCCCAACAGCTCCTGACAGACAGAACACATCTTTCAGACAGGCAAGTCTGCTCAGTGCCTAATTGCTCTGTACGTAGGCAAACAGCAATATAGACACAGCGCTCTACAGAGCAACGAATAATTTACTTTAAAGGACATTAAAAGTAGGAGAACAGCTATTTAAAATACAAGCAAAAGGGACAGCTTATTTAACAAGGAGTAGGTATTTAAATAAAAATATTAAAGAGATAAGGTAAAAATGTATTCTAGTAAGAATAACTGGGGTTTTTTTTCAAATACACAGAAAATCTGAATTATTACACTGACAAACAGCCACAGATACAAGAAAATAATGCAGTAAACCTCAAAATGCATAACTATTCTACTACATTGCTAAATTCTTCTCCATAAGTACAGGCTCAGTGCGTTTTATAAACTACGCGGCCCTCCAGTGCCAGAATGCTGGTATAACAAACTAGTACAAAACATGTCACAAACCAAGCAGGAACCAAACCAAAGAAGATAAATGCCAAATACACATAGAAAAGCCTCAGCCTATTTACTACTTTTCTCCAGTAAAGATTCATTAATTATGGGGAATACAAGGCACATAAACAAGTTTTGGCAATACCTAGGGGGTGGGGAAAAAGAGCAGTGAATGGCAATAACAACATGTGAAAAAGCTGTTGATCAGAGCAGCATGGTTCCTAATTATATGGGTCATTTCTGACATTCATCTAAATTAAGAGTTTTCTGTTTATCACCGGCTACTGCCAGATGGAGTGAACTGGTAAAAAAAGGCCCCCTTCTACTCCAACAACTGCAATACAAGTCTACGGTTTCACGTTGCGTGCTGCTGATATTAATTTAAACACCACATTTTGCCTTTCCCTCTCTCCTCTTCAGATGGTTCCCAGACTGCACTTCCTATGGGCTGCATCTGCACAAAGTGTAACTGGACTGGAGGACTGAGCTGACTGAAAATAACCGCCTACATTCGCTCCTGAAAGGCGATGTTTGTGGCAGCCCCAAAGAAATGCAACTCGAACTGCAGCTTAAGCTTGATTAAACATTTTAGTTTTAAAACACTCAACCATCCCTGTAACAATAAGCTCACGATTCCTCGCCCAGCAGCGGCTGTCGATTCGGGATGTTTTTGAGGCCATGCAATGAACTAGCTCTGGACATTAGCCTGTCTGAAAAAAAATACCCCTTTCTCTCCCTCCTGCCATACTTTTTAATTTTTTGGTGGACACAGGGTGGAGGAGACGAATAGGGAGAAAAATAACTATTTCACTTGGACCAGATCATTGGGCTGAATAGCTTTTTGGCAGCAAAAATGTTTGTTCCAGGACAAGAGAAGGGGCAGCGCAGCGGCAGGAGCCAGTGGGTAAGACCAGAGCCTGCTCTCAGCAGCTCAATCAGGGCTGTTGCAGAAAGTGCCATCACTGCCCAGCACCATAAAGCACTTTGAAAGGGTTAGGAATACTTGAATTGCACTGTCAGAGTCAATTCCTGTCTGATGAGAAATGAAAAAACATCTTTACTCTGATAATCAATGAATAAATTCGGTGCAACTCTGCATTCTGAGTGCATCCATTTGCTAACTTGCAGTACAAGAACAGATCTGGGATCCTTCCTCCCGGCATCAGCCATTTTAAATGTATTGCAGTTAAATGATGCCTTCAGTTAAAGCTCCTGGGAACGGGCCTAGATCCTAGCTAGGGTAAGAAAAGATTTAAAAAGACATTTGCTAGCCCAAATCCCACTTAGCCATGTCAGATCTGGACAATTTTTATGTGCTCCTCAGCGCAAGAAGGTGCCCATGACGGGGAAGATAAGGTCTGCTTGGTTGGCATGGGATTTAAACAGGGACACTGGACTCTGAGTCATGTGGAAAAAATTCAGTGAAGTGGGGAGAGCAAGCCCGAGAGAAGGAAAATTGTACGTCATCTTTCTGTACGGAGAACTAGAGAGAAGCATGGAAAAGACAAGGACACATCAAAGATGCAGTAACGGAATTAGGTCCTTTGGATAGTTGCTACTAGGGGATAAAATCCTGAGGAGTCTCTGTGTCAGACTACATTGATTATAAGAGTATAAATCGGAGAAGGACATAACATGAACAGAAAACCAAAATCAAGCTGTGGAAGGCAATAGCTTTAAAAAAATCCTAAGTCTTCAATTCTTTTCAAGTCTGATCAACATCTCTGTATCGTTTGTGCTATTTCCTTCAGTATAAAATTCTCAGTTCTTCCAAAAAGTACTCTGTCGGCTATTCTGCAGCTCTTTGTGTCAGGACATATTCTGAATCACAGTTTGAAAACAATAAAGAAACTTCACAGACAGTTTGGCCATACTACTCAAAATATACCAAACTAAGTCACAATTTTCTTCAGACTTTCAGGTTGGATCCAGTTCACTTGGCTTTGTTTTTAAATCAGACAGATAATAATTTTTTAATTTCTTTTTTTGCTTTCCCTTAGTATTTCCCCTTCAAGACCCCTGAAAATGCTTGTCTTTCAGACATCTGTCCTAAATTTTCCATTGTAAATAGTGAGACAAAGAATGCATTTTATTTCTTCAACAATGTCAAGCGTTTCAGTGTCTGAATGATTCTTGCCATCTGCTGGAGACCCCTGCTGTCTTCTCCCCAGAATCTCCCTTATTCTGGATGCAGTGAAAATTACTCTTTCTACAACTTAACCTCCTGTGTAATTACATTTTCTGTCATTTTCCATCTTTACCTTCCCTTCACTTTCTGTATTATGATGTCAGCCTCGTTCTATAATTTCTACAATCTTGTGCTGTCAATACAGCTCTTATTTTCAGAGAAGAGTTTGTGTGTCCCTATTGATATACTTTCTCCCCTGCCCAAGACATAACAGTCACCACTTATGAGTGCATATACAATTCATCTTTCAACACATCCCACCTTGCTAGTGTTTCTTTGTTATTTTCTTCTGCTTGGATTTCATCCAACTTTTATGCACTTAAAGGCTAATGGTTTAGGTAAGATTTGAAAAAATTATTTACGCAAGAATTTAAAAAATACTGATGAGGGTGTAAACTATTCAGATACAAATCCTTTGTGCCTATTTTAAAATTTATTGTAACCGGGGCGGGGAGGCGGGGGAAGTTATTGCATTGTTATCTTAGGTGTAAAGAAAGATTACACTTTTATGTCACTTACCCTTCAGCTCCACTTTTTTCCCCTCACAGAATGCTGAAACATTTAGAGTACAAATACTGCAGAGGCATTTTTATCTAAATATCCTACAAAACAGCTGTTGTAACCAGGGTACCTAGTCATCCTTCCAAAATTGTATCTAAATGAGAGGATAATATTTGCTTTATAAGCAGTTCAAAATTATATGTTAATGAAAACATTACAAACAAAAAGCATTCTTAACTTTATTTTCCTATATATTTTGGAGCACCAAACCGAATATTTGAGACTGCCATATCAACATTTAACCTCTTTTATTGGATATCCAAAATGAGACATCCAGTTCCGAAAGGCATTGAACATTCACAATGCCCAAAGTCTTAAATTAAAACTTCATCTAATTAGAGGTGCACTACTCTAATAAGCACTAGATGGGTGCCCCACATCAGAGGTCACAGGTTTGGGAAAAGTTGCAGAGGGTCTCTGGTAGACCATGGGTAATGAAGGGAATTCCTAAGTTTAGCACTGTGCTCAAGATCCTGATCAGAAACTGCTTAAAAACTCTTCATATCCCTGCATGTGGGGATAAAAAGGTAATCAGAATAAATGGACAATTTCTTTCAGAACTATTGAGCACCAGCAGACCCCAATCAACAGGGGAGGTAGGTGCCAACTATTTTTTGAAAAGTGCTGACTTTCGCATATTTGGAATTTCAGTCTTGAGGCTAGACAGCTTCTCTACTGAGAGCATCTTTTAAGCATATGCTGAAGTGCTTTCTGAATAGGGATGAATTTAGCATATGCTCTAAATAGTTACTTTCCCTTTTTAAACGTGTCATCCTCTTGACCTCTGTAGCTCCTTAGGATTTAATGTGAGCCAAGGCACACTGTCGCCATAACACTGGAAAAATAAAAATCTTGCTAAAGAGATATCCGTGAACGAGGCAAATTCCAAATTCTTCATGACAAGAAAAGTGGTGTGAAAGAAATTAAAGTAAGACAATGAATGAAGAACAGCTGAATGCTGTTTATTCATCTCTCGTTCCTGCCAGGATTCTCTTCAATTGCATTTCTTTGTTTTGTATCTATTGAGGTACATTTGCACCAAATCAAAACAGTATTTCAAACTTCCACTCAAACCGACGCCTAAAATGGAACATCATGTACATAATACATGTCATCTGCCTTTGACTACCTCAAAACTTCTGGTAGGAAGACAGACACAATTCACTTCTGCAACTGTATGAAGAATTTTAGGATATCTGGATGGGAGTAATTTTAAGAGCCACTCCGTGGAAAAAAAAAAAAAGTTGTAGTCAATAAGAAGCTTATTTTATATGATTCTCATGGTTCAAAAGCATTTATTTCTCAAGTTTAGGGCTTTAGACATTTTATTAACAGCTCCTGCGTAATCAATGCATTCAGCGCTTCCGTCCTGATGTATAGTCACTCAAGTGTGTAAATAATAGGACAAATAATACAAATGCAGTTAAGAAATGCTTTCTCAGAGCAGAAGTTATTGAGCATTTTCATAATAGAGGCCACATCTTTATGGATTATGACACACACCTCCTTTCCCCCTAGCTGTTATTTCTCATGCCATATCGCAATTTCATAACATCTCAAAGGCAGTTATAGCAGTCGCTTTTTTGCTGCTAAAACAATGCACTCGGGGATTATGACACTGTGACGGTTTACTTTTACAATGCCACCCTAGCTATTTACCTAGCAGCCCAAAGGTTTCTTCACTGATGTACACCAGGCGACATTTTCCATTGTCTCACAACTAAAACGAAGGTCCTCTTACACAACTAAATCATTCCTTTATTATATATTCTCTTTCTAAAAACGTTGCATAAAAATCTATAGTTTCAAGATAAAATTAATCTCTAATTTTTAAAGACAGAGACTTACCGAGAAATAAATTATTCTACAGCTATCTTTCTCTGACCTGATGCCAACTACTACCACACAGGTCATTTGCCAAAAGAAGTCACAAGATCAGTGTTGAGTTTGTTGCTGTCTACCACTTCTATCTGCTCTCCATTAAAGAAGTGCTAAAACTATAGGGGTTGCTCTATCACTATCAAATAAGAGGGACAGATTCTCCTCATCATAGGCTGTTATGGTTATTTTATTGGTCACTCTAATGAGCAAGTCAACAGAAGTGACTGTGCATGGAGAAAATCTTCTAGAGCCATACAAGATTGCTCAGAAACTTAATCATGCTGCATGACCCATCCAATTTGACTCTTTGTTCAGTAGATCACTGAAACTCAAATATCCACAAACTTATTTCCACGCTGCATGAATTCCATAGTCTAATGTAGCTATATTGCTAAACTCTCCCTTTTACACTGTAGCCAAACAGTTAGGTCATTTCTCTTCTAAAACATGAAGATTTTGAAAAAGATTTCACAAATTTATTTTTATCAAACTATTGTTTCTCTAAAACATGTTAGATGTCATGAAAAAGAAAGCACTCTTTGAATATGTTGAAACAAGTTCTTATCACTGAGGACTCGTGCTGGAGCAGGCTTATCCCAAGGGACTGCAGCCCATAGAGGGGACTCACACGGGAGCTATTCTGGAAGGACTGCAGCCCACGCAGGGACCCAGCACTGACGCAGGGAAAAGCGTGAGGCGGAAGAAGCAGCAGAGAGGAACCGTTATGGACTGACCCCAACAATGAAGGAGAAAAGCTGACCCTGGGAAGAACGATGAGGTAGGGGTAAGGTGGTTTAGTTCCCATATTTGTTTCTCACCACCCAGCTCTGTTTTTAATTGGCAATACATGCAACTAATTTTCCTCAAGTTGAGTGCGTTTAGCCTGTGATGGTAATTGGCAAGTGATGTCCCTGTCTTCACCTCAGCTAGTGAGCTTTTCCATCTTATTTTCTCCCTTTGTCCTGTTGAGGAAGAGGGTGAGAGAACAGCTGGGTGGGCATCTGGCAGCCAGCCAACATCAATCCACAGCAATGTTGTCCAGTTAGCTTAAGTATCTACTTTGAGAATAAAAGGGTCTGTGTCATGATAGACCTTACGTTCAGTAGAATATGTAAAACTACTTATTATCTACAAATTACGTTAAAGATAGCAGAAAGTGCTGAAGAACTTAGTTTTGAAAATTTTTTGTCACTGGTAGGTAAGTAATTCCTCCATATCTGTGCTGGAGTGTCCCACAGCTTTAATGTGTATAAGAGCACAGAAAAAGACAGAACAAGATGGGTCATCCTGTTTATATTTAGAAAGTATGTACATCATTCACAGGCTGGGACAGTTCAAGATCTTTAAAGCTACTAGGTTTGTAAGATCTTTTGTTCAAAATAAGGGTAACTCCTTTTAAACTGCTGAAAGAAGACACTATTTGCCAGTTTTGCTCCTTTAAAAATGCTAAAAATGCCACAACCAAGATTGATAACATACATTTTAAGGTCCTGATGCCTCTGAAAATTAAAATGAAAGTCAAGCTAAATGACCTTGTTCAGCACATCTTTTGTAGCCTTGCTTCTATAAGAACTAGCCTATAGATAATTCCAGTTTGGCATTCAAAGCATTTTGCTTTGAGTCATCTAAAATGTTTTGAAAACCAAATTTCAGAGAGAAAAAAAAATATTCCACGAATTTTGTAATATCCACACTGAGCTGATCTAAAGGAAACTTTTGCCTTTCTAGAACTGCCAGAACAAAATCGATTAATTCCCAGCTAGTACAGGAACAAGTTCATCAGTGACAGAATCATCACTTCCATGACACTTCTCATTTCCTTTGCAACTAATGAACTATTTTTAGTTGTACCATGGAAATAGCAAGCTCCTACCTAAAAGTATCCATTAAGCACTCAGGAAGTGAAGGACAAGACAATGGTAACACTTCACTCTACACTCTGTTGTAAAATTGCAATATTACAAAAAACTGAACAGCAGGGTCACCATTTCTAACAGCCTCTCGACAAGACCAAACTGTCGCTGAGGAGCTGACAAATATTTCTGTCTCAAGACTGCTAGCACAATCAATAAATTTTTGGTAACCGCTGTGTCTGCAGCCAACGCAGAAGAAAAAGTGTGCACAAACCGCAATACCTCCAGTACCAAAATGCAAAAATGATGAAGGGTTGGAAAACAATGGAAAAAGAAGCTTTCCTTCAATCTGTGAAAAACAAAAGTTTCTCCTTTGCTAGAACTGAAATCCTCTACGGTATACTGACAAATGGAAACAAGTATTAAGCAACAATTAAATAGAAGCACTGATAGCTTTTATTTTAGGTGATTATGAGCATAAATGATCCTGCAGATTTGGGGAAATCTGGTTTATCAGAAGCACCTTACAAATAAAATGTAACGTCTTAACCCCTAAATAAAGGCTTAAGGAGTGCCTTTATACGGGTTCAATACAGCACAAAGACGTAACCTTGAGAGCAGTAGTATCAAGTTTGTTACATTTACATGTGGGTAGACCTTTGACAAACTCGTGTCTCCTGAGGGCTCACACTCATGTTTCACTAACAGCCATAGGAGCCTACAGATATAAGCAAGTTACTACCAGAGCAAGTTTTTAACAGAAGATTTTCTATTTTTCAGAAGTTTTTACTTTTCTTCGGTCAACTGACACAGGCAGAAAAACATTTCACCAGACAATAGAACCGATGCCATGGTGCAATACTTCTTCCTCTCAACCATATGCGCTTGCCCTTCAAACAACTTCAGTGCCAAACCAGCCAAAAGCTAATTTAGCCAGCGTTGGAGCTGAGTCAGCTCATCAAGGAGAGAGCAAATATGAAGCATCTAGCACTGTGTGGCTCTGAGCAAAGGGAATGGGGACACCTTCTCAACCCCACTAACCTCCAAACTAAGCCCAGATGACTCCTAATAGCTCATGTGGGGAAGAGGGAAACAGGCTTTTGAACAGCAAACCTCATCTGCAGATCTGAAATAGAAGTCAGACTCCAAAGCTAACTGAAAACAATCGCTCTGCATTTAACTTTGTTCAGCTAATGAATTATACAATTTGAAAGGAATGAGTGGTTCTCGACTCCCTCTTGCGCTCCACAGGTACCAAAGGGAGAGGTGATAAGGCTACTGACCACCTGCAGTAGAGAGATAAACAATTCATTACCTCCCAGGTCACAGAGAGGGGATTAGCCACGGGGAAATATAACTCATATTTTAGATCAGAGTTGAAATGTTGTCATGATTTTTTTTAAGGCAATCTGTACCAGCTGCTGCACAGTGGAACACCACATCCAGTCTGCACCAGACACTTCTTGCTCAGAGCTCAATGCAGTCATAAATTCCAACTCAGTTATTCTCCTGACTAAAGAATACTGCAGACAGCTGGACTCTTCCTCAAGCCACCTCATTTTTTGGAGCCCTGCTCCTTTCCCCAAGGTGCTTCCAGATGCTGCCTTTCTCAGCTGAGGCACACACTTGCTGCTTTAATCCCTCAGGCAGGCACAGCTGAGAGCAGGTAAATTCCTTAGCCAAAGCTGAGGCTGAACACCTACCCGCCACGAGGTGTGAGCTGGCCTATATTCCAGACCTGGTATTTTGATTAGTCATTTCCTAATTACAGGATTCTTTAGTGAAATTGGAGACATATTTCTAAGAACCTACCATTAAATAAATAAAAGGCACAAAATGAAATTAATTTTAGGATTAGACCTATCTAATCTCTACCATTAGAGACTATTTTCCACGGCATATTAGGTTGGACAGGATTTTGCTATTGTTTTCAAACATGTGCATGACTTGAGTACTCTTGATAGTCTTTGTTAGAAAAAAAATTGGGATAAAAAAATTGTAGCTTCCACAGGACCCAGGCAGGCATCCAGATGGTTTTGGTCATTTTTCTTCCTTTTAACAAATGTGGTTTCAATAAGTGAAATGAATGCTAGCTTGATCGACAACATTTTAATTATGCACCAATACTGTTCTGTTCTAAACAAAAAACCACAATGCTTTGTAAAAGACTTACAATAGCGGAGATACTCAACAGGCTATGAATAGGTCAAGTACAGAAACAGGCTGTGCCTGAGCTGCCCCAGTTGTCTCCGGGCAACTACCTTCCTGGAATAGTCAAATTACACTTCTAATCTGTTCAATAAGAAATTAGGATCCTTTTTTTCCAGCTATATCTCACAACGATAACTTATGCCCACCTCACTTTCAGACAAAATCACCACAGCAAACCCCTCCCGGTGAAACCTGTCCAGACCCTAAGAGCAGAATACAGCACCACACGTCTAAGCAGAACCCTGCAGGGACACAAAACCTGTCCTCTGCAAACTGCAGGGTCCTGCTTGGCAGTTCGCAGGTGGGGCTCAAGATGTGGGTGTTGATCTTTAAAGCCCTGGCTAACTATGGACTGATCACTCTAGCAAACTTGTTTTCCTTACAGGAAATTCCCCCAGCTGTGTTTTTCAGAGGTATGTATCTGCCTGTTTCGTTACGGCATAGATAGTCATTGACTGTACAAGATCATTTGCACTAGCTGGAAATATTGAAGCCTAGATCTTCTGAATTTGGTGGCACGTTTGGCAGAGTACATGTTGCGAACATGATATACAGCTTCCTGGGCCCTTTCTCTATTCTGAGGGGCTACTACTCACTCTCCTGTCTGTATCACTGGAATTTTCTTTTGAGCATCACATTTTTAAAATAGTCAGTGGTGGCCTAATTCTGTTTCTACCACTAGCGTCCAAATGCTTCTGTTCACAGACAGGCGTAGCTATTGACATTAATGGAGTTATTCCTTAGAGTTCCAGTTACACTATTTCACTGTTGTGTGAACAAACAAGAATGTTGACAAATTTTCACAGCCTCAGCAATTGGAGGTCAACACCGCCTCCCCCTTTTTTTTTAGTGTGTAAAAGGATTAGATTAATATACAGGTGTTGAAGAGCTTAACAGAACTATGATGAAGTTTTCTATAACTGTATGTCAGTTCAGGTTGCATTTAAATCTTACAAAAGTTGCTTGCAAGTTACTTGTGTAAACTGAGATTTTTAAATCAGCATACTTCAGTTGCTCTTCCCAGAATGGAAAGTCCATTTATTTCTTTCACATAATTCCACTAACAAATACAGATATCTTCCTTCGACTCTTTCTCTTGCAGATCATTGTTTAGTTGCCTATGTTAGTTACATAGGGAGAAATGACAAGTTTCCCCACGAAAATCAGGACAAAATTATCTCAAATACCATTAAACAAGCTGTAATGTAAAACTTCTTTCAACCATGCAAAATGCTCCAAGTGAGACTGCGACCAGCACGTTGTCATCCATGGCTTTGGAAACACCCAAGGACACGGATCCACAGCCTCTGTGTGCAGCAGGTTCTACTGCTGCACCACCCATCCAGTGAAAAAGCTTTTCCTAGTTTCTAGTCTGAAATTCTGCCACATTTTTTAATTGGAGAGTATCCTTAGGATTTTTTTAAATTAGTAGTCATAATAAAGGTGAGAAAGACAGATTTTGTGTATGGATCAGTAGCTAAATTAGTCTTTAACTGTATTGGGCTATTTATCACTTTCTCAAATTCCCATCCCCATAACGTTTGCAAATCATGGTACTCATTACATTGTTCTTGAATTCCACATGATTGTGAAGGATGGCAGTGACTGTAAATCACTTTCTGTTTACTTTGGCGTTCCAGTTTTTGGACAAGAGTTTAGATCTTACCATTTTATATTACTGATGGCTCTATACCCACACCTGACTGCACTCAATCTATTATAATCCATAACAGACCATGCAGAAGCATAAAGCAGATCAACTTTAATCAAAGAAAACCATATGCTGCTACCAGATGTAATGTGTGCCTTTGGATACAAAGTGATCAATCCCAGTATAGAACAAAACAAGTATTAACATCATCTTTTTGCTGAAATAACCACAAAAATAATTTTTAAAATAGTTTCAGAGAAGCTGATGGATACGAAAAGGAAGTCAGTGGCTGCAATTCTCAGCCAATTATCTTACGATAGGCCTTGTTTCATTGATCCCATCCTTGAAAACTTCATGCTAGGCTGGACACACGACTTCTTGCTTAGCCTCTTGGTCAGTTCATGGTTCGATTCTGACAACAAACGTATGTTTAAACTACAAGCACCAAAGTGTAAAAAACCATAATGGATGCATAAAAGGCATAAAGCTGAAAAGACTTCTGCTCTTTAAAGTTTTAAAGGGACACGCATCCATAACTCTAGAAGCACACACAGGTCATTTAAAGACTAGAACAAAGCTGACTTTGTAGTTATTTCCAAGGGGGGAATCTCCCACTCTAAAGTAAACTACGCTGCTTAAAGGCCAAAGAGTAAAGATACACGAATTGCAACAGGGGGTGTGATAGTTATTCATAGTACCCATTACAGTATTAATCCCAACAGACACTTGAGGTCTGTAGATATCTTATTGTTGCATCAGACTGCATTTGGACAGATGATAATCTGCAAACAAAATAGTTGCAATAAGGAGCCATGATTTTATTAAAAGGAAATGAAATCACAGGCTCAGCCAGAGGNAAATGTATAAAAGTGTTTGCAATCTCATTACNATTCTCACACAAGTATTCAAAGTNTTTGGCAAACTTAGTTACTGGAGAGCAGCAATGCACCAGNTGANGAAAGCTAGTAAGCTTTTTCTTCCTTACAGACACAAGTTGCAATGAAAAATCTCTCTATATTCTATAGAGAGAGTAATGACTTTTACAATCTTTGGATTCCAGCTAATACATCTTGTATCTCAGAAACTTAACAGCTTCCTTGCCAAGCTATGCCCATGCACCCACATGAAATTGCAATGGTGGAATAGGCAAGCTGATGAAAACCAGGTTCTTGCTATCAAATTTAGTGAAAATTCACCATGTGCTTCTCTTGTAAGTCACTAATTTTGCCATGCCAACTGCAAATTTAATTTTAAATTTCTGCTAGACAAGAAAACCTGAATGGCTGCAGTGATTACTTTGACTAGTGAAAAAATGCATTTTATAATGAGGAACGCATTGCCAAAATTTTAGGTCAGCTTTTTTCATTCTGTTTCTTTCATTTAGAGAGAAAAAGTAGGTATAGGCGAGATGAAGAAACAGAAGCTACTGCTGGAAGAGAAAACACTCTCAAGCATGAACTCAAGCACCAACAAAATTGATAGTTACAATATTATTCTACTCATGCTTGCACTTGCATGAAAAAAACCACAGTTGAATGGCTAAACTGTTGGCCTGCAATTTAGGAGACTACTGTTTATGTTCTGCTATGCCAATCTGAAAAATCAAACCATAGTCCCTTCAGGAGAAAATCATGTTTTAGCAACATTTTGAATTTTTTTTCTGAGGACAAGAATACCCCTAAAGATCTACCATGGGTCTATTGCTGCTATTGCTCCTCATATAATTGGGTCTACTCCAACTCATACAAGTAACTAAACATAAAATTAGCTTGAAGACAAAGTGATTTATTAGATCGCTGCTTGAGATACTGGAGATTAGGGAGATGCAAGCCTATTGTCTGAGTTGGGCTGCAGTTACTAGATACTTTAGCTTCAGTAGAGAAAAAAAAAAACGTCTTTAGCATGAGCAGCACAAGGCACAGAGAGAGAGGCAGGGAATTTCTTGTTTCCGTACTACATGTGACATACCCCATCCAGCTATCTGCCCAGTAGTTCTCATACTCCTCTTTTCTACCGAACAGAAAGCTGGGCCAGACTAGTTCTTTGTAGGTTCTAGCAGTGGCAGAACACCAAATACAAAGACAGACATGCTGGGTAGAGACAAAGAGATTTATTTCATGTACAAATTAAACATAGTTAAATGACAGTAGAGAGGATTGGGATAACCTCTAGGCTGAGCATGGGACTGCAAATAAATTAAATCACTCAAAGATGCGCATGAAACGTGAAAAGACGCAAGGGTCCTCCATATAATAAGAATATTTCTTATTTAAGAAAACAGTAAAAGATGCAAACAAGCAAACATAAATGCTATGCTTTATGAAACGCTTAATTAGTCCTGTTTTTGCTGTTGCAAAGGCACTTTTCTGAGGTTGCTCAGCGGCACTACCAAGCCGCAGGAAGGGTTTCGAGCACCGCAGAGACCTGCTGTGGCTCCTGGGGCTGTGCCAAGGAGCAGGGCTCACCCCCGCAGCTCCTCACGGCGTCGGAGCCTGCTGGGTGTTGGGCAATGCCAAGCACAGAGAGGCATGGCAGGAGAGCTCGGTCGTGTTACTTTTCGTGTCAGGATCCGAATGCTGCCACAGTTCTCCAGTGAAAATTTTGTTGTGAAATGGCAGAGGGGTTACTAGACTGTCTGCTAGGAGAGAAGTATGGGAGACTTGGCACGGAACAAGGAGATATTAAATATACATATGCATAAACATCAGTGAGTGGAAGAAGTCAAAATAGATACTAATACCTCTTGCCTCAGTGCACATTCCATCAGTCTACAGGATGTTTTTCTAGGATGAATGTCAGTCCTCCCTCTCTCCCCTCCTTCCTGTCTCCCCAAATCAGCAGTATTACAGTACAGAGTCTGCTTCATTTGAAATGAAAACATCCCGCTCAAGCTTGAGATCTCTCTGCTCAGTCTCCCACTTTGCTGCCTAACTGCAGGCTACTTTTGTTTCAAAAAGAAAAAAGTACCAACAAAATTGTACTGATATTCATCTTGGAAAAACATCCTTTATTCTTTAAGATGCTATTTAGTATATAGTTCTTTTTCTGTTAAGCACTGATTGACAGATGAGCAGAGTATTACTGAATATACTTCTAAATGCCATTAATGTACACCACTGAACTTACTGGTTCACCTCAGACTCCCTTCCTGATGGTTTTGCTATCAGAAAACTCTCCAATGATCCATCCTAGTGACTTCAGACCACGGCCCATGCCTTCAGAAAACGTTTAAACATGAACTCACACAAACTCAAATCCCTCAGCAGGAAGAACGCGCTCCTTCACTTGCTTTCCAACAGAGGGGTAACACGGGATACATTTAACTCAGAAGCTGGGCTTTGGTAGGGGCCAGCACTTTATATTGAAAAAAAATTCTAAGAATTTAGGGCAAATAGAAGAAACAGCCACCTAGGAGTGTAACAACAACTTCTGGCAACCTAAAATCTTGAGCATTCACAAGTCAGAGGTTGCAACTGCACTACTGTGTCTAAAATCCCCCAACAGACCAACCCCTCATGGAGGTCTCCAAGCATTTTCATCCTTTCTGGTTTTCTCATCATCCTGTTGGCAATGAGTTCCATGATGTAGCTGTGTATTCTGTGAACATGTAGCTATGTCTCCTTTCTTGTTTTAACATGCTGACAGCAACAAAAAAAAAGAAAGGGGGGGGGGCACCTACCAATATAGTGAAAAACAATGAGTAACTGTTTCCTGGTCTGTAGCTCCAGGACACTCAAAATGGTATGGATATCTACCACAACCACTTACTCCTCAGCCAGCTGGTTTCCGGGAGGAAAACAGCATCTTCCTCCTATTTAGTGCCTCCTTACATCTAAGCCATTCCATGTCTCTGCTGGTCTGGTTGCCTGCTATTTGTCTTTTCCAGTTCTACTATTACCCTTCTGAACTTACACACTGATGTAATGAGATTTTCTGGTTTGCTCTTTGCAGACTTCATGATGATACCTAACCTCCTGTTTGCCTTCCTGACAGTCCCAGAGCCAGAATGCTGCCCACAGCAAACCATCAGGTCTTTTTTTCTTTTTTCCCTGGTGGCAAAGCTAGTGAAGAGCCCAGCATTGTGTTCCTTGCTTTGGCGGGATGGTTGGACTAGATGACCCACAGAGGTCCCTTCCAACCCCTACCATTCTGTGATTCTATGTTACCTAGAGTTAGGGCTGTTCCCCACTCTCCAGCATGCTTTTGCACCTATCGGCACAAAGTCATCTGAACGTTTTATCTCACATTTTATCACTCTCTCCACTGTGAGGCCTTTACATAATTCCCAGCTATTCATTTTAGACAGACAACTCTGTATTAGCAGAAGTGTTGTTACTTGACTGTTCACTGCTTTCCCAGATCAGAACACCCTGTAAGACTCCATCAGTAACCTTATTCACTGTGGACCCTAACCATTCATTCTTGTTTTTCCTTCTGTCTTTTAATGCGCAATTAGTCTGTGTGAAGAGTTTCTTTAAGACTTCTCAGTGAAGACTCTTGTTAATAGCATTTTGAAAAGCCAAGTATGTTGTATTAACCAGCATTGTCACTGACTCCTCCGAAGAACTAATAGACTTGTGAGACATTGCTTCCCCTTGTAAAATGAAAATAAACTTCATCTCTTCCTTATTGTATCATGCATTTCCATTTACCCACTAATCTATTCTTTACTAGACTTTCTGTCAAAGAACTTCCTTCTGCTTCAAGGCCTTTTTAAATAATTGATGTCGTATGTGCCAAATTTCATTCCTCTCCAGTTAGTTACTCAGCAATGTCTTACTTGTGTTATTTTAAAGTCTGGAGCTAATAACATATGGTCACAATGTTTACTATTTCTCTTTAAATGTGTTCTGAAGCTGTGGTTCACTAGTGAAGAAAATCCAGTGCTAGGGATACTAATGACAGACCAAAAACATTACAGCCACATGAATGCCAGTTCAAATGTGTTCAGAGAGTTTTGTCTGGTTGGTTTTGCACTTGCAGTCTCTATATTGTATGACATATCATTTGTCTTCTAACACCCTGGGTAAAACCAGCATAAATTCCAAGTTATGCATGCTTACTAAATCAACAGAAATGTGTTCACCTGCCCATGTTTGAACCAGATGAAACTTGTACTGACAGATGATCTGCTAGTGTGCACTTATGATGATGGAACAGCAGCCTCACACTTCATTTGGAGTTTAATTTCCTTACAAGATATGCCTAAAAAGCTCAAACCTCCATTTTACATGGGTTTAAAAATAATTACATAATTCATGTGAGAACGCTCACCAGGACTCACTGCAGATCACTGGAATCTGCTATCATTACAATGTTGAAGTGCCTCTGGATGCTAGCCCTAGTTTATTCTTCTTTTAAGCATGTGCTAATGGTCACAACTGGATCCAGACACTAAGCAAGAGAGGCTTAATTTGATCTGCTACCTCCCTTCCCATGTGGTCATTAAGTTTTGCTTGTCCCCAAAAAATCTTCTTTACTCCAAAAGACTATGTCTCCCTATTCCAAAACTTATTTATATCTCATCTCCTAGTTATTCCCCATCTCCTTCCACATCAGAACACATACGAACTTCCTGCAGCCAGACATCAGACCTTGTTCTCTGTTACCTTATAGTTCTCTCCAAGAAGCAAAGCTTAGTGGGAAAGGAGAGATCAAAGAGACCAAGGACAAGTGTAAAGAGCTAATTTGCAAAGGCCGGCACAAGTGAGGTAGCAAGGAGCCCTGTGTACTCACCAAAATCCCCTGCTTTCTAGTCTTCCATGCCTTGGACAGCCATGGGAACACACAGTTACTCGGAGACCAAATTCTGGAACCCCAAAATGTATATACATTTTTTATGTATCTATACAAAGAATTAAGGCAACTTTCACATGAACGCAGATAAGCAAAACACCTGGAAGTGGAATCAAGGACTGAGAGATTATTGACTAGTAGCGTACTAGCTCCTGATGTATCTGATAGGGGCAGAAAAACCTAACTTGCAGTATCTGGGTTTGGGATGGGGTTTTTTTGTGATTTTTTTGCTTTTTTTAAAGAAAGCTCTGGAACTCCAGGTATGTAAAATATGATGATTAGGCAGATGAATACAAACACCAACGCAGACTCTTACACAACATATCTATACTGTATCTACCTACCCAGTTACTAAGACTGCAACGCAAAGACACCATCTGCTAGAACAGGAACAGTTCGACCCCACAACACATCAAGGAAGACCTAGTTAAAAAAAACAGGTGGTATATTGCTGTACAGTTTTGCTCAACATTAATCATCAGGCCACTAACTTTGAGGTGTCCTTTGTTACAGTAATTACTGAAAATCCTACGAGTCGCAAATATGTGTAGTATAGCACACTATGCTTCTACACTGTTCCTTGGCACTGCGATAATTAACCAAGTTACCAAGAAAGGTAAATAAATGAATCACTAATAGGATACAAATGTGCATTTAGAGACATTTGTTCTGAGTTTGAGGTGCAGGGGGAGAAAATAATAGATAAATCTGTTTAAGAAGTCATTTAGCCAACAGAAACTATAGAAAGCCTGCACCATTCAAATGGCCTGTGGAGTCACTACAGTCTAGGGAACAGAAAAAAATATCGACAAAACATTCATGGTAAGCCATTATTTTTTAAAGCTAATGTATGAGTGAGAAAATAAGTTGTCACTGAAATGCCCTCAAAAGGAATCTCTTCTGTGTACCAGACTTTTAAAAAAAGACAGACTTATTCAAAGGTTTTCCCTACTTTACTCCAGAAAGAACAAGGAAAATACATAACAGAGCTGTTTCTCAACTCTCTTATCTGCCTGTCTGATGATGGACACACACACAGAAACTCCTGAAGGGAGAATGCTTCAAAAAAAACAGCAGAGCAAAAAAGCTTCAGACAACTTATATCAGGTCTTGCAACTGAGCACAGAATCCAACAGAGGAATGACACACAGATCTGCTCATCAAAATACCATAGAATTCAGTGGCCTTTCAGAAGCGATCACCCCTGTCAGATACCATCTCTTCATCTTGTAGAAATTTCAAAAATACATTTAACAGAGTGTGCCACTTTTAGGTCGCTGACTATCTCCTTTCATCTATTTCAGATCTCTCTATGACCTGGAATAAGTTTTGCTTTGTGCTCTGGTCGCATCAAGAGTAAAGGAACGATACGCAGTTCAAGGGAAACAAATTCATTTTAATATAGTACTCTAGTGTTTCAGTTGTTAGCAAAACAATATGAGCGAGCCTTTCACTACCATTAATATGATGAATCAATAAAATTACCACGGCACTAATGAAATGCACCTACTTTCTTAGTCAAACCCCAAAAAACCCTGATCACAGTTAATTGTTACTATTCTCTCTAAACATTTTGATTATATTCCTCAGAAATAGCACTGGAACTTTATTGCTAGAGAAACTGCTTCATCTTAGACAAGAATTTATCCTTTAACACAGATAAAGTTGTAACTGTAATTACATCCCAAGTTCAGAAAGGTACTTGCCACATACATAATTTTAAAGAAACATAGAAAATTCAGTCTACAAACTGAATACAGTCCGCAATAACTCATTTTCATGCTTGGCAAGCATGCATGGTTATCACTAATTGAAGAGTGTATTGTAAGGATTCATATCTGAAAGAATTTACTGCACCTTCCTCAGTGGGGCCGATCAAATGCTCCGATAAGAAACCAGTTGCTTGCACCATGGAATGTGCACAACAAAATAAATTATCAAAAGGGACAGATTTCTCAGAACTCACAAGAACACATAGGGAAGCATGCCAACAGTATGTTCTGTACTTTTTGAGTCAGAATTATGGAGCCAAATAAAATATAAACTTACTTTTTTTCTGATCCATTTTTTGGGACACAGGTGAACGGGTAGGGCTTGATAGCGGCAGAGTGGTCATCCTCTCTGTGATGTTAAAGGATGCATCTGTAGACCACAAAGTCACCTCCTCTGCGGTGGCAAACAGCTGGGTGCTGTCTTCAGAGCCCTCTGCCAAAGCAGCATCATATGTAGGATGAGGACTGAGCACTGGGGCTTGAGTTGAAAGAGCAAATGAGTTTTCCTGGAAAGTCTCTCCAAGTGTATTTGAGTTCTTGTTCATTTGGTCAATGTGGGAAAAAGGCGTGGTGGTCCAGGAAGAGGCCTGTGTGCTGAGATCCATTGTGGGATCAGTCTCGGAACTGTTTTCAGCCATGTTTGGCAAAAGAACCTCAGCTGTTTCAATGTCACCATTAACTGTGAGGACCTCACTTCCATTTGAGTAAAAACATGTTTTTTCTAACACACCTGGAAGACAGGAAAAAAGCACCACAATTACCATCACCTGGAAGGACAAGTGCTACCAATTTGTTTTGGAAGGCTAATAATAAATATAACAGCACAGATTAAAAAAGTAATATTTCTTTCAAAGTTAAAATTAAAGAGAACTAAATCTAAGAATTTAATGTAGCAACAAAATAACAGTAGCACATCAAAACAAAAGCTATGACTACTATAAGGTAAATAAACATATAAACAGAGAAACAAATAAACCAAAAGCTATGACTACTATAAGGTAAATAAACATATAAACAGAGAAACAAATAAACACTTCCATGAACTAAAAATATTTTAACATTACTTGTAGTAGGTTACTGATCTCTTGGATGTTTCTAACTACAGAGTGTTATTTCAGGGAGCTCCAACGTGCATTCGTTCTATCATAGTGTTACAAGATTGGCAACACGATTTTTTCCTTCTTTTTAAATTGCATCATCTCTTGTTTTCATAGTACCACCACCTTTGGAAAGCTAATTCTGAAGTTTCAAGGGAACCAATACATTTTTAATATATTTTATATTCACTGACATTTAAAAGGGAAAGAGGTATTGTTTTCTCTGTATAGAATTATGTAATTTAACTACCACTGCTAAATGTAGGTCCATGAGTTCTTTGTCATTCTTCTCTGATACTGGATTTTAAATATATATTTGTATCCAAAATTTTAGGCACTTTCTGTGGGGTTTTTTTGTTCATTTATTATATCATAGACAAACACAGACTTTGCTTAGCTGTATGTGTTGAACGGTTGCAAGTAATTATAGTTCACAGATCAAAACAGCTACACAACACTAAGGAGATGCATCCCCCAAGCATCAGGGAATTCAAACTTTAACCTATGACAATCACAAAATGTTTAATTAATCCAAATAATAAAGAAGGCATCTCAAGTATGTATAGGACATAATTTAGTTATCTGTAATAAAAACTATGAATACTAACTCAATTTTTTTAACCAAACATATCAGTCATATTTATCGCTAGAAGCAACACTCTGTGTCACAATATAAGAATTTTTTGCTAAGTAATAGCAAATTTTTGCCCCTAGCTAGTCATGTAAATGAGTTTAACAATCATAATAAACAGTTCAGCTAGACTTGATTACAAATAATTAAAAGCAATCCTTCAATATGTAAAATCTCTCAACTGTTTTTAAACACCCTGACAACAATTGAGAATTTTAATAGCTTTTCTTGCTGTCTACTCCTAACAGTGATATTTGAGCACTCCTCTCGCATTGTTTCAAGACAATGAACTAATAACAAGGGAGTGATGAATATTTGTCCTTTCAACTATGGGACGCACATACAACAGCATTCCCTTAGCCAAAATCCAAAGAAACAGGCCTAAAACATTACCTCCTCCAGCTGGGCTCTGTATGGAAAGAAAAGAGCTTTCTGCTTGTCCTTACATCCCCTTTTCTTCTCTCCCACCCGTACTACTAGCTACAGGCCCTCTAGACAAAAAGATGGTCACACCTGAAGTGTATTAGCAAGAATTCACCTCCTGTTGTTCTCTACAAACCCTCTGAACTCAAGGCAAATCACACAGGTTTTTCTTTCCACTCTAATGTGTAAAACTTTTTTTCCTAGGCTTTCATGTTGATTTGATCCTTCGTTAGCTGCTTGGTAGAGACAGATGACTCTTGAGTCTGCACAACACCCACCACCATTTCTCCTGAACTGCATTTTCAGTTTGGTTATTTCGTATACCAAAATGGCTAGTGGCATGACTTCCTCTGCCAGGCACCGTTCACCCACCACCACTCCAGGCTCTCGCCCTAGCCAAACCCGCTGCTCAGCCAACTCCAGGCACCCCACGAAGCACAAACCCTCTCAGGCATCCTGAGACCCTTCCCACGCTGTTACTGAATCCCTCTTCTCACCCCTTCATGCACTCTGCAGACAGATAGAATAAATCAGTTGATGGGTCTGGAATTCAAGGTCTGGGCAGAAGGAAATCTTTATTAATCAC
>Ga0065711_1030912_pt1 | contig 31084 bp, 17 predicted proteins | sample Hoacrofraction12_FD_59098 | JGI IMG/M metagenome (GOLD analysis project Ga0065711, IMG submission 59098) | Hoatzin crop microbial communities from Cojedes, Venezuela - Epithelial fraction 12 v2 (version 2) | ecosystem: Host-associated > Birds > Digestive system > Esophagus > Crop | place... | reverse complement strand
GAGCCCCGCCAGCTCGTGGCCAAGAATTCTTTTTCCCCTTTGTGATAGCTGAGTTCCACTTGTTGCCAGCAGGCCCGGTGCTGTGTACACCTCCCCATGATCAAAGAAGCCAAAATTTGACTGATAGTGCAGAACTATCTTCATTAGAAGAAAATACCAGATGCTAAGCAAATCTTTAGCAGAAGAAATCATGATAAAACCAATGACCATGAAGTGTAACTCTACAAATTAAACTAGCCAATAGACACACTTCTTAAATGTCAGACTGTCTAATAATTCAAACAAATGACTAATGTTTGGAACAAAGGGACCAGTTGATGCTCTGTCTATTCATGTTGAACAGAGAACAGGATTTAGATAAATGAAGTTTTTGGACTTTAGGAAGCTTAGGAATGTAAAATAAACCTGGAAGTATTCAGCAGCTCATCAGATAAACTAATCCTCCTGCTGGTCAGACTTCTGAAAGTAGAAAATAAAAATCATATGTAAGTTACATACCCTGGTATTTCTTTAATGCACGGTTGCCCAGATTCTGATCTCAATGACCCTATGCAAGTCCAAAGACTGTATAGGCAATGAATAAATTACAACATGTTTTTATCAAGATTTAATACAACAGACTTTATCCAAGTTTCAAACTATTAGGACACATTACATTAATAAATATAGCATCTTTGTATCCACATTTTAATGTTGGAAAAGACTACAAAGCCTTTTGCATGGACCAGGGAAGATGCCCAGAGCCCAGATGAATTTCAGCTCTTCTCCATCTTAATTGTATATTATTTGCCTGGTGCCAAAGAAAAATACATTGTCAAAGACATAAATTTTTGAATTATATAAATTACAGAAATAACCAGGTTAGCATAAATAAATTCCACATAGAATCATAGTTTGGAAAAGACCTCTAAGATAATCGAGTCCAGCCATTCACCCAACACCACCATGCCTGCTAAACCATGTTCTAAAGTGCCATATCTACATATTGTTTAAACACTTCCAGAAATGACAACTCCGCCATCTCCCTGGGCAACCTATTCCAACGTCTGACTACTATTTCAGTAAAGAATTTTTTTCTAATATCTATTCTAAACCTCCCCTGACGCAACTTGAGGCCATTACCTCTAATCCTATCACTAGTTACTTGGGAGAAGAGACCAACACCTGCCTCACTACAACCTCCTTTCAAGTAGTTGTACAGAGCAATAAGGTCTCCCCTCAACCTCCTCTTCTCCACACTAAACAGCCCCATGTCCCTCAGCCACTCCTCATAAGACTTGTTCTCTAGAGCCCTCATCAGCCTCATTGCCCTTCTCTGGACACGCTCCAGCAACTCAATGTCTTTCTTGTAGTGAGGGGGCCAGAACTGAATGCAGTACTCCAGGAGCAGCCTCACCAGTGCCGAGTACAGGGGCACCCCCCAATGCACTGCTGGATCACCTCCCTACCGCTGCTGGCCATGCTGTTCCTGATACAAGCCAGGATGCCATTGGCCTTCTTGGCCACCTGGGCACACTGCTGGCTCATGTTCAGCCGGCTGTCGACCAACACCCCAAGGTCCTTTTCTGCCAGACAGCTTTCCAGCTACTCTTCCCCACGACTGTAGTGTTGCATGGGGTTGTTGTGACCCAAGTGCAGGACCCGGCTTTGGCCTTGTTAAACCTCTTACAGTTGGCCTCGGCCCATCGATCCAGTCTGTCCAGATCCCTCTGCAGAGCCTTCCTACCCTCAAGTAGATTGACACTCCCACCCAGCTTGGTGTCATCTGCAAACTTACTGAGGGAGCACTCAATCCCCTCATCCAGATCTTTGATAAAGATATTAAACAAGACCGGACTCAAAACTGAGTCCTGGGCAACACCACTCATGACCGACCGCTACCTGGATTTAACTCCATTCACCAGCACTCTCTGCACTCGGCCATTCAGCCAGTTATTTATCCAGCAGAGAGTACACCCATTGAAACCATGGGCAGCTAGTTTCTCCATTTGTCTTCTTTGATACTCCTTGCCTTTGGAGCTTAGACAGAACAGTGTCATAAAGGAAGCAAATACAAAATTCAAGATTTCTATAAAAGTTCTGTGCTAAGAACTGCCTCAGAACAAAATTTACAACTACAGAATGTTTTGTAGGTCTTTTTATGGCTTTGTTGTTGGTAACAATATAGAGAAAACCAGGATATATTATGGGCATGTTTACTTAGATGTCATCTACCAGAATGCTTTTCCAAACAACAGTTATTTTAATATCTGAGCACTGGAAAAAACCTGAAGGAAGTTTTATGTGCTGGTATAATGTCTGGGAATTTTTCAAAATAATTTTCCAGTAATAACTGTGGAAAGCCTCAGCCAGTTTCAGAATGATGCACTCTGCAGATGGGAAAGATATGTTAGTTCACTTAATAGATTCATGCCGGCTACATGTAGCAAGTAATGCAGATAGTTCAGACACCTGGAAATCTTCAGATTACTAATATCACCAAGTTTTTTAGGAATTTGCATTAAAAGCTTGGAAAAGAGTACTGTTATTGGCCATTTAGGAAAATTTCTGCCTTTAGCCGTGATTGGCTCATCTGTCATTTCCCAGTACATTCTCTGAAATAAAAGGGTGTACTCATTGTCCTTGTTTTGGTTAAAACAGGACCAATTCTTTTATAGTGAATCTTCCTTATAGCTAAGTTCTTCTAAGTAGCTGCATTTCTCTGAAGTTGGCTGCATATTCTTCAGACACTGTCTGCTCCAAAGCTGATAACACCTAATGTTCATAGTTTTACTAAGTTAACGGTAGAAGTGGAAGGCAGAAAAGGCCCATGTTTATATTTATTACTATAGCAGCCAGGGTCACTGATAGATCTTTTAGGTTCCACAAGTAAGGAGTTGTAAAGGGCCATACTTGCGGGGAGGGGCGGACAGGATAGGTGACCTGGTGTTGACCAGCAAGGTATTCCATGCCATGCACGTCATACTCAATATAAAGCTGGGGAATCACGAGGGTCTCACTCTCTTCATCCATGGCCATCTTATGAAGATGACCCTGATTGTTTTTCTGCCTGTGATCCTGATCTAGATTCTGACTCGTACATTCCTGAATCCCATTCCCATCTGCTGCTAAATCCAGTCCAGGACTTCCTGGTGCTGCCTGGGAGCTGCTAGCAGGATGCCAGTGCCTGTGGCGCACAACTACAGGAAACTCAGTATTGGTTTTGTAAATCTTGCCTTATTTCTCTTATTAGTATTTTTAGTAAAGCTGTTTTAATATCCAGTTTGTAAGTCTCTCTCCCTTTTCCTCCTTTTTCCCTTCCTGTGGTGGGAGGGTGAGGTTTAACAGAAAGCATCTCAGTTTATTGCCACCCTGCTCTAAACAGTGACACTCATCTAGTAATGTGTTTTTGGTTTTTTTTTCCAGCAGAGTTAATCCCCCAATGAAGCAGCTAGCTAAAGAGTTACTTTTGAATTTTTCACTCAGGGCTGTATATTATCTCTCAGGGAGGGGAGAGGGGTTGTTTGTTTCAGTTTGTTTTTTTTAAATTTGTAAAAGAGAGTAGTTCCATAGAAAGAATCAAATCACACAGGATTTTAACAGATGCAAATGGATAGACAGGTTAGGAAAAAGATAAGGTGGGGGGTTTTTGCGAATATAATAGTTTATAATCCTTATTTATGAGACTGGCATAGGTAATCTTGCAGATAAGGTGATAGATTCAAAAGATGTGGACCTCATCATCTACACATTGCATAAACTCCCTGTCAAAGACTGCTACAGCTGAACTCCAGGAAGTAGAATCAGTTCTTAAAAAGTGCAACCACAGCAGTTTTGGTGGTCCTAATCACTGGGAGAAAATAGAAAGAAGAGGCTAAATGAAGGAAAGTGGACATACTTTCATTTTAACTGAGAATGTCTCAGTGCCAGGCTGGATGGGACTCTGAGCAAGCTGGTCTAGTGGAAAGTGTCCCCGCCCATGGCAGGAGTGTTGGATCTAGATGGTCTGTAAGGTCCCTCCCAACTCAGACCATTCCATGATTCTACGATTCTATGTCCGCAGCTGATTGTCACATTAAAATTTAGAAATGTATATTACTGTCATATATATTTTAGCTTTATAATCAAGGAAAATATATAGGCACTTTACACAATTTTGGAGGGACAGGTGTGTTTCAGGATAAGATTAGTCTTGTCCTAGGCTTCTCTGTTTCTCTCTGTTTAATGTAAAGATATCCAAGCCAATGAGCTCAGGTGTAGATGTTGACTTTGCTCTGATACATACCATTCTCTGAGTCCAACCCAGCCTCTGCGCTTTGGGCTGAGTAAGAAGCTGTCCATATCACAGAGGCTAACACAGAGTTTTTCAGCTCTACATCTGGCCAGAGAGAAGGTGCAACCATTGGTTCTCACCTGTGGTACAGGATCGCTGGTACAACACTACTCAGAACTCTTCCTTCCAAAACTTCAAGGTAAACTTCAGGAAAATGCCTTTTTCCACAATATCAGTCAGAGAAAGTGGTAGCACCTGACCACTTTCTGAAGAGCAACACAAAACATAAGTACATCATCTATAGTCTTGGGAGAAGCAATGGTTGGGCCATATGGCATGCAGATATTACTGTTCCTTAAAAATAATACATAAAAAAAAAGGATCAAATTGTGGTTACAGAAACAGTGGCTTGTCATTCTGAGGAAGATACAACTTCTTTTTTCTAAGGAGACCAAATGAATTCTTTAGATAAATGACAGGGGAGTAGAAACTTTGTGACTTCTGTTTTGTCTCTATTTTATTTGAGGAATATTTATTGAATTAGAAGAGTCTAGTTTCCAGTATTTGAGGAATATTTATTGAATTAGAAGAGTCTAGTTTCCAGTTCTGTTGACCTTCCTCCTGGTATGGAGGTGCAGAAATGTCTGCTGTGGAGGCACAGGGTCTGGTTCAGAGAGTCTGTACACTGATACATTTTCTTGGGTCTGGACAGAAGAAATGTTTTCTACCACTCTTTATATTTCAGGAAATCTTTTCCAAATATGTATCCATCATCATGACAATACTGAAACAAAATGTTGTTTTGTTCCTCAACCCTCCAATAAAGACAAAGAAATCAGACAAAAATCAAATGAAACAAGGAAACACAATTCAGTCTTGTTAACTGCCTTCTATTTTACCAGCTTACCAGTACTCCAGAGAATAGTGTCATACAGCAGTTTCATGCATTTAACAGCAAGAAAGTGAGAAATACTAGATTTCCTTAAAAGTAGAAAAAAACTCTTAACAGTCCAGATTTTCTGAAGTGCTAACAAAAAACACTTGTGCTTAATCTGAGGTGATACATAAGCACACCCAATTCAATTGTACATATGAGTATAGTTCTAGGGCACCTGTCAGTAGTATATTCCTCTTGAACAGAGATGAAGTAATGGAAGTTAATTCAGCAGGAGTATCATCCTTCTTTAAAGCTATTCATGCTCTTCCTAGAAATTGCTATTTTCAGCATCTGATAGTATGACTCCAAGAGTGTTGCAAGGGCTGGGTGTCCTGGTCTTCCTGTTCAGCAAAGGTTTGAATAATTGCTGCTGGCTTTTCTAAACTGCTGTTACACTTCCTCATCAGCTTGTAGATTATAGTGGGTTGGCACTGGCTAACAGCAAAACTCCCACCGAGCTGATTGTTCACACCCCACCTCAGTGGGACAAGGGAGACAAAATCGGAAAAATAGGACTCAGATATCTTGTGGGTTGAGATAAAGACAGGGAGATCACTTATTGTCATGGAAAAAACAGGTTTGACTTGAGGACAATTTGTTTAATGTATTACCAATTAAAATATTTTTGGGTAGAAAGAATCAAAATGACAACATCCCCTTTCCCAGGCTCAACTTCACTCCTTGACTCTAGACCCTTCTACCCCTCCAAGTGGTGCAGAGGGGATGGGGAGTGGGGGCTTATAGTCAGTACACCACTGTTTCGCTCTGCCACTCCTTCCTCTTCACAGTTTTCCTCTGCTCCAGTGTGGGTTGTCATGTTCTTCTCCTCCTCCTCCTCCTCCTCCTGCAACTGTTTATTGAAACTCCGTACTTTCACTTCCCTTTAGAGTTAAAATTTCCAGCATTATCTTTATTGGGAACTGTGGTTCCAGAATACTTATTAAAATATTAATTGAAAACATTTTTTCCCCCAAATCATCACTGAACTTTAGTGCAAACATTTAGAGAGGAATTTTTGTAAGATGCCCTGCACCACTGATACTTTTACTAATAGTTCAACCTGTAGTAGAAGTTAAGGTATCAACTGCCTTGACAAGAGGATAAGAGAACAGGGATCTATGGCGCAAAATACTCCCCTGTAAGCCATAAGCTTTTTTTCATTTAAAAGAAAAAGGGTAGCAAGCTTAGACTGGGTAAAGAAGTTAGACATTCCTAAGCATATGAAGAGAAACCTTCAAAATCTATCATATGTGAAGCTTTGTTTCAGCATCCAGAAGAATGGGATCCATGGGAGCCAATATCTACAGACAACCTGTTAGTGAACTTACAGTGTGAGTTGCAGCTTCCACAGTTTCCGTTGTCAGTTTAGTCAATGCCAAATGTAGGTTCTGAGTTTAGATTCAAATTCACAAACTGCTAATTCCAGAAGGATAAGCGTCTCTAATAAGTTCTGATTCATATGAACCGACACAGTACACATCTCCCAGATATCTTTTGTTATTCAATTAAAAAAAACCCCTCTTATTCAGAAATAGCTTCTATTAACCTTAATAAAATTTTATGTAGGTTTAAAAATTAATAACGATCAAATTGGAAATTACTAGTGATTTTTGGTGTCTCTATTTTTAGTTATTCACCTTGAGAATAAACTTTAGGGGACATGAAAATGCTGGTTACTTGTTTCTGATAACGTCGTGTTAAAAAATGTGCCCTCCCAGAAGCCCGAGGTTCTTTCACAGTATTTTGCAAACAGTCCTTTTGTGTAGCTGTTATTAAAATCATAACTAAATTTTGAGTGAAACATATTTCCTCAATAATATTTTATTCCTTCTGGTTCCAAGCTGCCGAAGATTTGCTACTTCTGTGTTCACATTCTCCAAGTTATAATGATACTCTACTCAAACTGCTTAAGTGGACTAGATATATCAAGGTACATTTTCTCCTGGAGGAAAACAGTTTAACATCTTTGTTTTATACTAGAATAAGCCCTAAGATTAGGTTATATGCCATTGACTACTCTTACTCTACTTACGGTGTCTGTTACTTTATTTGCAGAAACAAAGTAGATAGGTTTGACACGAGTTGTCCTTGACATATCTTTATTATCTGCTGCTCACCTCCTTGTTATCTTCCAGATACTTACAAATAATTGTATTATATGCCTCTTTTTTTTCCCCCCTGAGGATGGAATTTAAGCTGTCTGGTCCATAATTCTATTCTTAGCCACTTTAAGAAGAGTGACACAGTTTCACAGACTTTTCCACACTTCTTCTATCAGCCACAGTGTCAAGCTGGCTTAAAACATCAATTTAAGCACATACTTTAATCTAATTTTTACCTATTCTTTTAATTGGTCAGAAATCCATGCTTTTTCACTGGGTATTTTTTGTGCTCACTACCTCCTACTGCTGGTGTTTTTAGTGAAGACTAGTACTAATCCCTAACACTGAATATTAAGCTGTTCTTTGCATCATTTGTTGATAGCTTTCACTCAGCTGAGAAGCAGTTCAAAAATTCTCTCCCTTCTTACCACAGGCACAGAATGATATTTCATACTTCTAATTTCTCTTACAAGCTATTTCACAGCCTGTACTTTGACCTTTGCAATTTTGTCACTGAAAACTCACACTGTTCTTTGCTACATTTGAAGTCAGCTCATGAGCTAAGCAAGTTGGCCACTTACTGCATTTCTTGTCCTTACTCTCTGTTGGGATAATTTACATTGCTGTAATATAATTTTCTCAGAGAAACTGCCAGTTCTGTTCATACCTTTCCATTAGAATTGCACCCTTGGAGACTGTGTTTACCACTTCTCTGAGTTTGTACAAGGAACATGTAGATGGAAGCATCAGCTTCACAACGTAGCAAAAAGCTGCTAGTAATAGATAATGTAGGAGGAGTATACTGCACAGCAGGCTGGAGGAAGCTTAAGGGAAGATTAAGTGAAGAGAGGAAAAAAGGAAATCTCAGGAGGCCTGCAGTGCTGTGTATACATACTCCAATCTTATGTACCACATTCAGTACACGTATTAAAGACAGAGATGCCAGAACTGTATTTTTTGGGTTTCCCTAACAATGAGGACATGTCTGGACATATATCAACGCAGCTCTGGTGCTTATACTGGAACCTGACAGAAGCCTACTCATAACATCTGGCCCATTACAATAAAAATTAAAAAAATAATAAAACAGAAAACTGTTCTCAAAGCTCAGTGCTTCTATAAAAGCCAAGTTCTAGTGTGAAACTAGATTCCCCACTACATTTACCTCTTTGTATTCTACCACCAGATCCACTAAGTTATTAGAAAATCCTTTTTGCTTTCAAACCTTCCTTTTGTTTAGTGCTTTTACCCCACCAAATGCTAACATGCTCAGCTAGCAACAGCTGTTAACTGTTCTTAAATCAGGATTTTGCAGAACCAAGCAGTGGACTGGATCAGAATTTTATAAACTTTAAACAAAAGAAGTTTCAGTTCTGTGTCTTTAAGATTACATATGGAGAGTATTTTAAGGTGGGGGGAGATCAGGCTGACAGATATTTTGGGTATGTAAAAGCTGCTTTTGCATTATCTTTCATTCAATGTTTGGAACAATTTATTGCAATGGGACTCGGTGAAGATGGGTGGACATTTAAAAGTTTCTTTTGTCATTGCAGGGCTTTCTCATGACTATGCATTTCTAACTACAATCCAACCGTCACTGTATCACACCAGCAAAGGGAATTTGCTCTTTCCTGCTGTGTGCCAGACTTCTCATACCCAAGCTATTACACAGCCAAGGATTGTACACACTGTCTTTACAATAGCATCATGCTGACCAGACACACTGACTTGTAGCAGCAGTTGAGAACAGACAGACTCCCCTACGGGGTAGGTTTAAAATGGTGTATGAAGAAGGGTTAAAGCACTACAGGTAGATCTGGACAGAAAGTTGTGAGTTATTTACGTGATTAAAACTCTGCACTTGCAAAAAGAATATAAATTACGCAACATATTTCAAAGCAAAACTCATTCATTTCATACAGCTCAGCAGTCTGACAAGCAAAGAGAAAAAAGAAAATTTTGCCTAGCACAGAGAAACTACAAAACATGTTTGAAAGCAAAAGCAGGGACTCAGCCCTGCTCTAAACAGAAACCACTGATGGTTTGCAGCAACATTTGCCACAGAACAAGGAAATACAAACTTTCCATGACGAAGCAGCTAAATCAGAGCTTATTCCCATATGCCTACAATGCAATGAAGACAAAGTCATTCCTCCCTCCTGCACCAACCATGGACTGTCCCTAGGACACTATACATCTACATGTGTCATCTTCAGGTCCTATGTGGAAGCAAGCCCAACCCTCTGCTGAAATGCATGCATTGCACTGTTACAGTGCTCAAGATGGTCTGGACATTAAACACTCGTATTCTGCCTGGTCAGATCACCTCCAACAACATCATCATCTAATCGCTGGAACATTTAGAACTTTTCAGCTCCATTACAGAATCACAGAATCACAGAATCACAGAATCACAGAATCACAAAATGGTAGGGGTTGGAAGGGACCGAATGCACGCTGCACAGGACCTTGTCCAGGAGGGTCTTGAATATCTCCAGAGAAGGAGACTCCACAATCTCCCTGGGCAACCTGTTCCAGTGCTCCGTCACCCTCAGAGTGAAGTTCTTCCTCATGTTCAGACGGAACTGTTTTGACATGGCCTCCCATGCATCATGACTTTGGACCTGACAGTTTTTCAGGACAAGCAGGATCAACTGCTTTCAGGTAGTCCTGCTTTCAGCACTACCTTTGTCATCATCTTGGCGCCCATTATCTACTTAAATAAGCCTGTTTTCTGGAGTCTGAAACTGTGCTCCTTTGCTACCAATATCATTAGCATTAACTGTCTTCTCACTGAACATGCCTCATCTGCTAACCTCTCCCGCTTCCACAATAGGCACAGGACCAACCTACCTCACTATAAAATCAGGTAGGGCCAGTTACTTAAAAATCATTGTAGGCGGTCTCAGGTCCAGTACAGCACACTGGGGGATGTGTTTCTATTCTCCACACATTTCCTAGCTCAGGCTTGTTTAACATAGTGTATCCAATGCTTCCATGCACAAAATTTTCATTTATTCTGAGTATAATTGCATGCTTAGCACTGTGTTTTTGTTACTGCAACTTGAGTTTCAGGTAGCTTGTTCACCTAATTGTAATTTATAGACCAAATGTTTCAGGTTAACAAAAATAACATCTCTTTGTTTTTCTCTGAAAAAAATATAAAGTTAATTTAGACTTCTTGGTAATAATGTAACTTCCAATATCAGCATATTCCTGGTTCATTTTCTTACATATAGTATGCTTTTTAGGCCTAAATTTTCTCCCACTTACTTTTCTGAAAAGGTAAAAATCTCAGCATGATAACTGCATTGTGTTCATGCCTTAACATCAAAAATAATTTCTCTGCTTAAAATTCTACTTGAACTCTTTTGGACTGGAGACTCAGAAATGACAAACATAGTTAAAGCTTGGCTTTAAAATACTTCTCAGAGCTTATTGGTAGTGAGAAGTACTTCCCCTGCTGTCTGAGTGCTCTGACAGCTGTGCTCAGTGAGATCAGGTTAGTTTTCTCTTAACAACAGCAAAAATAAGATTTCTACCTTTGTTGGAGATGTAACAAGCTAGTGGAAATGACACTGGGCACCAAAACAAGCTTTTTTGAAAGAGCACACAACACAATAATTCAGTGTTACAAAAAAGACATTTGTATTGTACTTAACACTATTCCACTTTCTGTGGTACATATCCATTCCTGCTACATCTTTTAGGTTTAGCATGCTGTAATTTCAGAATGTAGATCTTTGATAACATGACTACCTGAGGGAGAAAAGTTGTACAATATGCTGAACCTGTAGCAAAATCTTTGATAAATGCCACATGAAAAATTCCTAATGAACATGAATAGAGGGAATAAAACAAGTCACAGAAATAAATAAAGAAGGTTTTGCAACAGCAATGTGTCAAAACAGGGATCACAGAACAAACAGTACTAGTGGAGGAATGGTCTTGTGACTTCATGAGTATTTTCATTAAAGAACTCTGGCACAAAAAGTAGGACTATGATAATGAAATTTGTCACTGAAGCAAATCTGAGAGGCGTTATCAATGGCAAAGAAGGTCAAGATAAACACAGAGGAAGCAAAGAATGACCTTGAGGACTTAGACTACAATTTGAATGACATTCTGCAGGAGAAAAAAAACAAGGGACTAAACCCAAGGATGTCTGCAATAAAATCAGTTTGAAATACAAAAGGAGAGAAGGACCAGGGGCTTTGCCACTTAGAGCATGACTACAGTGACATGTGGCTGCAAAAAGGCATAGCAGATAACATATTCCAGTAGATCTAGGTAAATATTAGGGCCATTATAGAAGGTTTTTGCAAGCACCACAGGGGATACTTCATTGCACCTGGCAGAAGAGGAGTGTTTGAGCCAAACAAGGAAACAGAAAAGCTGCTGGGATGACAAGGCAAACAGACACCCCATTAATTTTGGAGAAAACTGGTTGGTTTAGTGAAGCTATAAGTGTTCTCTACAGAATATCAGACTAACTACAAAAAACAGACTCCAAAAGAGAAGGTTGTATTGTAAAGGACAATTTTGGAATAAGTCCCATTTGGTCAAATATTAAAAAATTTTTATCCTTAAGAGGGAGACTATGGAACAAACATCCTCAGAATTAGGGGAAGGAACACGAAAATTATCTATTTCAAAAGTGACAGGGTAAATGTACACATGGAGATATTGAAGACCCGCCTGGACAAGATCCTGTGCAGCCTACTGTAGGTGACCCTGCTTCGGCAGGGGGGTTGGACTAGATGACCCACAGAGGTCCCTTCCAACCCCTACTATTCTGTGATTCTGTGATTCTGTAGAAGAAACTAAAAGTCTTCTCAAGAACATTCCTTTTCTGCAAACCCAGCTGGTTTGTGGAAACCAATGCCTGTCACCACTTACTCCCAGCTCCAGAAAAAACTGATAGTTTTGGTGTGAAATAGCAAAGTAAAATGGGAGAAAAAATTCTAAACTGCTTGACACTTTGCCTCACCAGTCTGTCTTTGCAGAATGTAACTCATCATTCCCAACACTCTTCCAAATGGTTTCCATCTTCATCCCCATTTATCAAGTCCTCAGGTATACAGACAGACCCTGTTTCTCTCTTATGCCTTGTTCACTGCCACTCAGCCAAACCATTTGTTCTTCCACATTCCTGGCACCAGGCACAATGAAAGCTGGCACACTTACTCTGGGGGATAGGAAGAGAGGGGAAGATTCCTCTCATGCTTTGTCTTCCCCCAGATAGTTTCTGCATTCCTGTAAGCAAAATGCGATAGGTTTTAGGCATTTGCTGACGTTATGTTTGTGAAAATTTCACAATCAGTTCACAATTCAAAGTATCCTGTTTTAGGGTGGGTTTCTTCCCCACTTGCAGATTTTATATTAAGTTCTATATTAGAATTGTAGAAGTATCAAACTTTCCTATAACCCAACAGCCCTACTAAATAAAGTCTGCAAACTTCTTTGTACTGTTAAAGCTATGCCCTCAGTTCCCTCCTTCGTATGTTCAGGATCATAGTGTAGCGGTATAGAAAACAGGTTTCTTGTAGACCAGGATGTATCTTTAATCTTTCTCACAATTTACAGATATCTATGTACCCAACACTCCGATGGAGAGCGAATTAGCCAGGTGCAACAATCCCTGAGAAAGATTTATGCTTACATTAATAACACAGCTTTGATAAGCATACTATATCATATTTTTATGTAGGCAATAAGTTTAAGACACATAGTGTAACAATTTCACTACTATTGTTACGATTTGTAAGAAAGTCAGATCTGTTCAGACTGAGGATGAAGGATTTTTTCTTCCAAGTGGTGAAGGGCCACACTTGGCCCGCTTTCTCCTACCCTTTCAAATCTGGTCAAGCAGCACAAGTGGAGATATCCAGCAACACTTTCAGAAAATTCCAATTTTTGTACCTTCCTCCTCAAATTCTAATTCATACCTAGGTAAACAATCAAGCAGACACAGCTGGCTTCTGTTCTCAGCTTCTCTTTTTTTCCCCAATGTAGGTGGTCCGGCAGGTAAAAGTGTGATATTAACTCCAGTGCTAAGCCCTCAGCTAAACACAAGCAGAGTTACCTGCACTCATATGCTGTTCACCTACAGCCATCTGAATGTGAAGCAACCGTTTATTCTCTTACTTACTTTCTCAATTATAGTGAGTAACCAACAGCAGAACTACTGGGAGTCAAAAGTAAACACAGGAGGAAAAAAAAAATCCAGGTTCCAAGAAAGGTGAAAGAAACACCTAGGAAAGCAGATAACTAGTTCTTTTTGGGCTCATACAATTTAGCTGAAAAGTTATAGGGCATAACTCCGCAAGGCAGTTTCCAATTCACAGTCAAGAGTTCATAGCACAGCTCTCCCACACCAGCATGCCTGCCCTCTGGGCTTCATGGCGGCTATGCTGAAGCAGCAGAATTTTGGTTCTGATTTTCCCAAATAAAGAACCCATGAATTAATAAGTTGGAGAGAAATTACAGGTTTACATTTCAAACTTGCCATAAGAAAAATTCACATGTAAAGCTTCAAATTATCTTATTTAGATGGGTTTGTGCGAGATTTAAATTAAATAAATAGCATATTTGTCACAACCAACTAGTAAGGCAGATCCAGTTGCAGTTCCAGATTTTTTCCCCCTCTAGATTTCCCTCCTCTTTTGACCACAACTGTACAGGACATGTTATATATGAAGCAGAAAGTTTTTGTTATCACGAAAGACTGAAGACCCAGGATCCACAACAAGAACCACCACCAAAAGGTTACCAACACTGCCCACACAAGATTTATTACCTGTATGTTTAAAGACTCTGTTTCTCCAAAACAGATTTTGGTAGCTACAACTCATAGGAGAGGAGAAGCTATACTGATATCTTCCAGCTCAGTTGTTTAGCATTTGTCCACAAACTTCACAAAGACTACAGGTTCTTACGAAGGCCAGGTTAGAACTTTTAGAGTGTAAACTCTAGGACAGGCAGAGGAGATGAGGAGGTGGTGTTGCCCTCTATGTCAGTGACCAGCTGGATTGCATGGAGCTCCTCCTGGGGATGGATGAGGAGCCAACTGACAGCTCATGGATCAGGGTTAAAGGCAAGGCAGCGACAGGTAACATTGCAGTGGGGGTCTGCTCCAGGCCACCCAACCAGGAAGACCAAGCAGATGAGGCCCTCTACAGGCAGATAGGAGCAGCCTCATGTTCACAAGCTCTGGTCCTCGTGGGGGATCTCAACCACCTCAATATCTGTTGGAGGGACAAAACAGCAGGGCATAAGCAATCCAGGAAGTTCCTGGACTGCGTTGATGATAACTTCCTTCTCTAAGTGACAGAAAAGCCAATGAGGAGAGGCGCTATCCTGTACCTTGTTCTCACCAATAAGGAGAGGCTGGTGGGGAATGTGAAGCTCAAGCTGCAGTGGCCCTGAAATGGTGGAGTTCAGGATCCTGAGGGCAGCAAGGAAGGTGCACAGCAAGTTCACTATCCTGGACTTCAGGAGAGCAGACTTTGGTCTCTGCAGGGATCTGCTCCATAGAGTACCACAGGATAAAGGCCTGGAAGGAAGAGAGGCCCAGGAAAGCTGGTCAATATGCAAGGATCACCTCTTGCAAGCTCACCAGCGATGCATCCAAAAAAAAGGGAATTGGGCAAAAACGCCAGGAGGCCTGCATGGATGAACAAGGAGCTCTTGGACAAACTCAAACACAAAAAGGAAGCCTAAAGAGGGTAGAAGCAAGGACAGGTAGCCTGGGAGGAATACAGAGAAATTGTCTGAGCAGCCAGGGATCAGGTTAGGAAAGCTAAAGCCGTGACAGAAATAAATCTGGCCAGGGACATCAAGGGCAACAAGAAAAGCTTCTATAGGTATGTTGGTGATAAAAAGAATACTAGGCAAAATGTAGGCCCTCTCTGGAAGGAAATGGGAGACCTAGTTATCCGGAATATGGAAAAGGCTCAGGTACTCAATGACTTTTTTGCCTGTCTTCACCGGCAAATGCTCCAGCCACAGTGCCCAAGTCACAGACAGCAAAGGCAGGGACTGGGAGAATAAAGAATTGCCCACTGTAGGAGAAGATCAGGTTCGAGACCATCTAAGGAACCTAAAGGTGGACAAGTCCACAGGTCCAGAGGGAACTGGTGGATGAAGTTGCTAAGCCACTGTCCATCATATCTGAGAAGTCGTGGCAGTCTGGTGAAGTTCCCATTGACTGGAAAAGGGGAAACATAACATTCATTTTTAAAAAGGAAAAAAAGGAAGACCTGGGGAACTACAGGCCAGTCAGTCTCACCTCTGTGCCTGGCAAGATCATGGAGCAGATCCTCTTGGAAACTATGCTAAGGCACGTGGAAAATAAGGAGGTGGTTGGTGACAGCCAACATGGCTTCACTAAGGACAAATCGTGCCTGACAAATCTGGTAGCCTTCTACGACGGGGTTACTGCGTTGCTGGATAAGGGAAGAGCAACTGACATCCTCTACCTGGACTTTGCAAAGCATTTTACACTGTCCCACACAATACCCTTGTCTCTAAATTGGACAGACATGGATTAGATGGATGGACCACGTGGTGGATAAGGAATTGACTGGATGGTCGCACTCAAAGAGTTGCTGTTTAACATCTTTGTCAGCAACATGTACAGTGGCATTGAAAGCATCCTCAGCAAGTTTGCCAATGACACCAAGCTGCATGGTGCAGTCGACACGCTGGAGGGAAGGGATGCCATCCAGAGGGACCAGGGCAGGCTTGAGAAGTGGGCCCATGTGAACCTCAAGAAGTTCAACAAGGCCAAGTGCAAGGTCCTGCACATGGGTCAGGGCAATCCAAAACACAAATATGGGCTGGGCAGAGAAGAGATTGAAAGCAGCCCTGCCAAGAAGGACTTGGGGGTGTTGACTGACAAGAAGCTCAACATGACGCAGCAACGTGCGCTCGCAGCCCAGAAGGCCAACAAAAATGATCAAAGGGATGGAACACCTCTGCTATGAAGAAAGGCTGTGAGAGTTGGGGCTGTTCAGCTTGGAGAAGAGAAGGGTCTGGCAAGACCTTATAGCAGCCTTCCAGTACCTGAAGAAGCCTACAAGAAAGCTGGAGACGGACTCTTCACAAAGGCATGTAGTGAACAGGACAAGGGGTAATGGCTTTACACTGAAAGAGGGCAGATTTAGATTAGATAGAAGGAAGAAATTCTTCGCTGTGAAGGTGGTGAGGCACCGGAACACAGAGAAGTTGTAGATACCCCTCCCTGGAAGTGTTCAAGGCCAGGCTGGATAAGTCTTTGAGCAACCTGGTCTAGTGGAAGGAGTCCCTGCCTGTGGTTGAGGGGCTGGAACTAGTTTGCCTTTAAGGTCCGTTCCAACCCAAACCATTCTATGATACTATGACAAACAAACATTTTCCTCAAACCACAATTCTCTGAAGTAGTTTCTGTAATGTTCTATATACTCCTCCTGGAGACCAGGTGCTTGCTGTTTATTAAGCTTGTCAACTAAGCAACACAAGCAGAATGCTTACAGCTCTAACATTAGGAAGTTGCATTCCCCTGTAGTCCTGACCATCTTTGCAGAGGTGCCTGATTAGGCTGGACATCTTGCTCAGACACATCAAAGGCTCATTTCTCAGCAAAATCTTTTTTAGAAGTGGTCCATAATCACTCTTACTGGCAGACTATTAGGTATCTTACAGCTAAATTAATTCACTGTTGAAAACAGTAGTTCTTTTTTAGTATGCTTGCCTCACAGACAAAGACACGATTAAAAAGTAAAAGGTTACTGACCTTTTCAGTAAGGACTGAGTCTGACATTAAAGTGTCATGTGATTATAACAATCATCCCCTACAAAAAAAAATGCTCATTTTTTTCTGTTTTATTCATTCATTTAAAGAAAGAGATAAAAGTAAATGAAATCTCTCTTTTATGTTTATCAAGTCACATCACATGGCTTTTCTTTTTATGAGCCTGCTTTGTGTGTAATCTCTCTCACACGTTTTCTCATATATTTTCAGATGATCTAGACCACATCCTTGGAGTACACAGCGTTTACAGTATTGAGTCTTCCCTGTTTTTTTAATGCCACGTTTGTTTTAATAGATTTAATGTTTGTGAAAGATGGCAGTGGTTTTATTGTCATTTAGAAATTCTCAAGCTGTAACACTAGCAAAGCAAAAGTTGTAACAGTGCTGGCTTCTCCAGAAAGCTCTGCCAACACAGCTGAATGCCGTCTCATCCTATGATTTATTACAGTTTCTACTACTTTGTCCAGTGGAGATGTCAGGCATATTGGTATGTAGTTTCCTGGATCAGTCCTGGGGCCCTTTTAGGCAGTCATATTTATGTTACATTCACCATTTTCCAATACCATTTAGTACCACTGATATTGAGAAAAAACTTAGCAGTCCCCTTTCCCCAGCTACAAGTTAATTTAGGATTCCAAGATCACTACATCTGATCATCCCAAATCATTATTGCTTAACTTTTCCATTCACTCTATTGATAATTCAGTTTAAGGCATATACTCTGTCTGGTCCTCCATACGGGAAGAGTTCTGCTGTGGAAATCTTCCCAAGATACTCTTCAGTGAACAAAAATCCTCCTTACTTTCTCTGTTCTGGTTTTATCATGATTGCTCTTCCCACCCAACTTTGATTCTCTGTGGATCCTCAGGATTCCCTTGCAGGATTTCTCCTCATAAATACTAAAACTACTAATATTGATTACTTTTTTGCTCGTTGTTGCTCTAACTCATTTTCGCTTGCCTTAATGTGTTTCCACATTTCACAAAGCTTTATGATCCTTTCTGTTTCATTTTTTGGACACAACTTCCTTTGTGCCCTTCTTTTTGGAAAATGCCTTCTTTTTTTTTAAATAATAGCCCTGTCCCTATGATTTAATTGTGTCGGCATCCTTCAGAGCTTGGCCCTCCACCACAACCACTGGAGTAAACATTTGTACAAACTGTCCTGCAGCAAACTCCCAAAGAATATAATGCAAAAACTGGATTATGGGTCCTGTGATTTTATTCACAAGGTACTACTAGTCTCATTGCTAAGACTAAAACCAGTATTAAGCTTTTCATACAATCACCACATCCCAAAGCACAGCAAGGAGCACAGAGCAATCCAAGCGATCAAAGACTACTCCCATAGCACAGGAAAAAAACCCTCTAAACAATCTTTTGGAAGTGCCAATTCCTTTCCCTAATTCACAGCTGGTATACTGAATTAAAGCTTTTAAGTTTACAAACACTACTCGGAATCATGCCAGTATGACTGATACAAGTGAAATTCTAGGACTCTTAAATGAGTGGGTGCCACATTCAGGAACCAGCCCCTTCACATTTTAAGAGCTCCATAGTGGGAGCTTGACTTAATTTGTGTCAAATACACGCCTGAAGAATGTATCTGATTAATAACAAGGACATACAGGAGAAAGCATTTGCACAAAACAGAAATTATTTTCTGAGGTAGCAAACGCATACTCCAAACTGGAATTAAAACAAAATCACAAAACTCAGAGGGACTATTGTAAAGCATGTGGGTGTTTTAGACAAAAAGGCTTTGTGAGGAAGTTGCTACAGTACTTAAACATACAATGTCTGGTAGAATACTGTCATGAAAACCTACTGTATGCTTTATTACGCTCTGCTTTAAAATAGCTTAATTCCCTGTTTTTACACAGAACTCTTTGTACAGTCCAAGGAAAAAAAAAAGTGTTGCTACTAAATCACAAGAACTTTCTCTGCACCTTAGGCCTCTAAAATTTTCTCTGCTGAGTCATGTCATCTGACTGGTCACACAAGAGTACATGTCAGCTTGTAGCTTGTCATGGAGTTGATTAGAGATTTTTTTGAAGGAGCTGAAGCTAATGTGCTTAAGCTATTGAACAAAAATGTACCATATGCTCTTTATGTGCACTTTGTTCTCCATATTAAATCATATGCATCATAGATCTTTAATGACAAAATTACTGATGCACAGCATACGCAGTCCTTTAACCACTGCAGTTTACCCTAGCAAAGTATTATCAAATGTAAGAGTTCTTAAGACCGTAGAAAGGAAATTAGCATGCTCTATTTTCTTCTGCTATTTAGTTGATCTCTCTAGATTTTTTTCCCATAATGATTTAATCTCGTCAAAAGTTTTTGGGTCCACATTGTATTTATGGGGCCCTCCAGTAAGTGGAGTAAGTTCTCAAAGTTATTTTTTGACCTGTGTAGGCCCTAAATGTTAAGTCCAGTAATAATTCACAAGACTAATCATTATCTCTATTTTTTTTTTTTAATTATGGCTTACTACTTCCTACATGTTTTTGTTTAAAATGTACATTTCTTTGTGTGGCTTTTTCGATGTTTACAAAGCCTGCTTCTGCTGGCGACTGCCAGGTCTCCACTCAAGGTAACTGAGGATCTTCAGGCTCTAAACTCTCAACACTGTAATTTTACATCTTTTAATTAGTTCGGCCTCTTCGTATACTTTCACTGTAGCCCCAGTGTGTTCTTTATCTGACTTACTCCCGTTTTGCTGACTTGGCACTCTTTGCAGTAGTTTCCCCACCCTGAGGAGAAAAAACCGGTGACTCCAGCAGCCTCGTAAATAACATCGATATTGAAAAGCAACAAATACGCAACTACGACTTTGCAGGCAGTTTTCGCTACGCGCCCCACAGAGAAAGCTTTCCTCAGGCATTCGGGATAAACAAGTATTTTGTAAACTCGGGGTCTCACAAACACAAGACAGAAGTGCTTACTTTCTGGGAAGTTTCGAGCGAAGCACAGACCGCATGAGGCGCCGCCGCCCCCTCACGCCAAGCCGCCCCGAGCCGCAGCCTCACACCCCCGGCAGCGCGGGCGAGGCCCCGGCGCTCCTCCCAGCACCCGGCCCGAGCCCACAGGTCTGCGTGCGGACACGGGGCCGAGCGCGGGTTAGGCCGGCCCGCAAGCTCACGCCTTTCCAAAACCCCTGGAGGTGCCGGGGGACCCTTCCGAGCTCGCCAAACAAGAGCCCGCCGCCCGCCCACGCGGGAGGAGCCGGAGAGCCTGCCCGCCGCGCCTCTCCGCTCCCTCCCCGGCCTCTCCCGGGGCCCGCAGCGGCTCGGCGACGCTGTGAGGGAAGCGCCGCGCTTCCCCGCGGCAGCCGGCGATGGAGCGCCGCGGGCGGGAGCCGCCGCCGACCGCCGCTCACCAGGTACCGGGGTTGAGATCCGCGGCCGCAGGGATGGGTGAGGCGGGAGGCTCTCCGCGGCTCGGCAAGCCCGCCACCATTCACCGGACTGCTCTTTACTGCCCTCGGGACGTTGGGAGGGGGTGGCGGGGTGTGAGGGGCTTGGCGGCCCGTTCTGGCGGGCTTTGTAGTGACCGGCTGCGTGAGGCGTCCCGGCGGGTCGGTGCGTCGGCCCGGCTCCCCGGCTGTGCTGACAGCGGCTATGCCTCTTCATCTCCGTTCAGTTTCCCACTGTTTCGTAGGACATAGGTACCACACCGGAAAAAAAATGCAATCTGAGGGGCCTTACACTTGTGAGGTAGGGGAACTGTGGCTGCTTGGCACAGCGGAAATTCGGTCCTGCTTGAGGGCCAGAACTGGAGCACCTTATCTCCTGGTGGGCCTGCCGCTGTCAGTACGATACTGGGCACCCCTGGCTGCGTCATGGTCTGCAGCCGGTGCCTGGGAGAGGACCCTACGAGGGCCAAGCGGGGCCTCTTCACCTCTTCCGCAGCCTTCCACACAGCATAGCTCCCTAGCACACCTCCCAGGAGGCATTCCCTCCCTTATCTGCAGTCCAGGTGCAGCTTCAAGAGTGCTAATCTTCACGTGGGAGCCATTTCACCTATGCCACAACTTCTGTTGCGCTTTCTTGTCCTTTTTGCCCATTCAAACGTGCCTCTTCCAAGTGGGGAAGGGACCAGGGTTCATGACAGAGTCTTCAAGCTGTACAATGTACATTGTGTTCATTTTCTTGTAACAACTGAAAAGAGGCAACTGGACTGTTCTAGTTCAGTGCAATTTCACCTGTACTGTGCTGTAAGTATCAGCATTAAAATTTCAGGAAAGAATGACAGTGTTGCTTCTGCTGCTCAAATTAGTGGTGAAATAAAATGTACTGCCTCTAAGTCTAGATGAGAAACAGCTGAGGGAGAATGTTACCTATAAAACTGCCTGTAATACAGAGAAGATAAGTAGAAAATAGTGGTTGGTTTGTCTGTGACGATACAAAAATTTTTGGGACACCAAGTGGAAGTATTTAATGGTAGGTTCAGAACAAAGAAGATCACCTGTCTTTTCATATGATGCATAATTAAGAAGCGGCATTCATTGCCACATGAGATTGCAGATACTAAAAAATATAAATGGCTTCAAAAAAGGGGGAATTCAAGGAGCAATCCATTAAGGGATGTGATGCACCGAGGACATACCTGCTTTGGGAAGTCGAGGGTATGCAAACTGATGAAAGCTGGCAGAGGAAAATTGTTTGGTAACTATCTGTTTTTTATGTTCTTATACTCTTTCCTAGTTGCCTTCCATGGCCACTTTCAGAAATGGAATACCAGGCTATACAAACCTTTGATCTGAGCCAGTATTACTCTACTTACATTAGCGCTGCTTAAGGATTAGAGGTTCCACTTAAATACGTAGCCCTCCTTGAGGCACTCTTATGCTTGTCAGCTTATAACACTATCTACAGATGACTTAGATTTATCAGTCATTTAATTTTTTTCCTAGGACTATTAGTAACAAGCATCTGAGTTTGTACTGCCTACTATATATGTTAAATAGGCTCCTGCATCCATGAAACAGTGGTTTTATTTTCATGGTAAGTACACAATGTTTTGTAGAACACAGGCAGGCATTTTCTTTGTTAAATGCATGTTCCTCTTTTGAATTACGTGACTTCATTTAAAATACTGACCTTCTAATGAATGATTCTAAAATGTTCTCTGACAGCAGAGTGGTGATCTGAGGAGAGGACCACTGCATGCTTGTGAAGAAATGCTTTTTGAAGAAAAGAACTTTAATTTTTGAAGCTACTGGCTACAAATTGTGCTTTGAACTTTGGTTTGTACCAGAACTTCCCACAGAAACTTTCTGGGACTGGCCAATTTTGTAGTGTCATTAACTATTCATAACAAACTAAACCATTGGATGACACAGAAATACATCAGATGCTGGATGAAACCTTGAATTAGAGCATCTTCAGATGTTGGCATGCTTTACTAGTAACTGTTGAAATTGATTTCATTCTCCTGATTCAGGGGCATGTTTTTACTGACCAGTCATACTAGCCAAAATATTTTCAGAAAGACTTGGTTCACATTTCTGCCTTTGGAACATGACTAAAAAGCTCTTTGTTTAACAGCCTACCTTGGAGTTTATATAGATTTCTGTCCTTCCACCTATTCAAAGAATACTTCATTACAGAAGATTATGGGTCAGATTTATGCGGGAATTAGATGCCTAATGCCCCTTTGATTTCTCACTGAACAAGATGGGATTTAGTTAACAAAATACCTCTACTTATCTGAGTCTGTGACAATTTTTTTTTATCTTGAATAAACTATCTGTAAAATCCTACAAGCCTGAGTTTGTGATCATTTTTTTTGATCTTGAATAAACTGTGAGTAAAATCCTTGTTCTCACCTATTTTTCTCATGTATGTTGTCTTCCTGAAATAGGTAGAAACAGATGACCAAACAGCCCTTGTTAGTAAGCGCAGGAATAAAGGAGGAAACAGTGGTCTAGCATCAGCTGGATTTAACATTGTAAACTCTATCATAGGATCAGGCATTATAGGTAAGTATACTTTTCTTCACCATCCTGTGTTCAGCCTTGCTTGTATATGCATGACTATTCAGTTTGGAGAATAACACTATTGCCTTACTTTCTGCTGCTGGTCCTAAAGACTTTTCTCTATTTTTATTTGCTTAATGTGCAAAAATGCAAAGCTGTCAGCTGAGATCACGTGTCACAGTGATAAATACCCTACAGCCTCTTTGCTGTAATGGTCAGAGAGAGGTGGTTGGACAGGTGCTGGCTGAACTTCACACCTAGGCAACCTTTTTTCCACTACAAACTGTCTCTCTGAGTTTATTAAACATCCTGTTCCAGTTTGGGAGATTGACAGTTTTTTTTTAAATCTGAATATTTTTTTTTTTGTCATCGCAAATAAGTATTTGGAAAAGTTCTTCTGTAATCTCTCCTTTTCTTATTTACAGGATTGCCATATTCAATGAAGGAAGCTGGTTTTCCACTTGGAGTACTGCTTTTATTTGTGGTTGCCTATATCACAGGTACTCTAAAAGAAGTTTCTGTTGTAAAGTGAACATTAGTCTTGCAACGCTTAGCTGATTTTGAGCTTAGTCGTAACTTAAACGAGTATATCTATGACAATAAAAATGACAAGAGTTTTTCTTTAACTCACTAATCCCTTGAGCAGTTTAGTAAAAGTAGAGAATTATACTGCACAACATATAAAGCTGCTTTTTGTGTGCATTTTATTTTCGTAAAGCCTAGTTTCTTAGGCTAGGTCAAGGTGACATTTGGAAGAATAGCTCTTATTTGTGCCTCATAATCACCTGTATTAGTCCACTGTTTTTACCCTAATTAAGAAACTGATCCCTGAGTGGGTTATGTGTCCCTTTTTCTTAAAGATACCACAGAATGAAAACATTTGGTTGTACTATGTTTTTTAATATTTTATTTAATTATTGTTCATAAAAAATGGATTTACCTGCAAAAAGGGGCAAATTTTGAAATCACATGGTAAATAAAAATAAGTAAATACATTGGCATCAAAGGAGAATTTTTTGTAAAGACTCTGTGGATTCAAGTCTTAAAACGACAAACCAAGTCAACGTGAATGGCACAAATCCTGTTTCCTGTATGCTGAGCAGCAGTTGATGGTTTTCGATGCTTAAAATATCATTTAAGAGTCTGCATAAATGATCAAGATTTGACTGGAGAGCAGTATGACATAAGGAGTATGTTACTTACAAATGGAAAATCATCTGTATGACTGATGGCAAAATACGTTAATGAAATCATAGCATAAATACAGATCAGAAATTTCAGTTACTTTTCTGTGGGATATCTGATTTTTCCTTTACATTTTTAAGTATTTTGAAGACTTTATAACCATGGGCCCAGAACCAGTGAATTAAACTCAGCATTTTATTATGTTAAAGCTGTGGCTGAGTATGCCTTGCACAAGCAAATTATAGCTATAGTTACAGCTTTCTGAATTGTAGCATTTAAAGTACAGACTAAGTATGTAACGGTAGCATTTATTGTCCATTGTTTTTACTGAATAATTCACAAATAGCTGTTACTTAGCAATTCTCACTGTATTTCATTTTGGGAGATGTTTTTGAATTACACTGGGTGTAGTCCTATGTTGACAGACAAATACAATTTTAGGTCATGTAACAATAAATCTTTTTTTCAAGTTTTGTGAGTCCAAGATCCTTTGCTACAAAGACAATATATCTTGTACAAGATCAGCTCGGTATGCACCATAATTGATAATGAACACTTTTGTATCTCTGCTTTTGTCTGCTCCCAATTGTAGTGTGAGTATATATTGTGTAAGAATTGCATATGCTCATGGGAATCTTTGGATTGGCTTTCACATTAATAAACGGTAGAAATCTCCTTTGTGAAGACTGTGAAAATTCCGTAATTTTAGTCATTCCCAGAATAAACATCGATACTGTTCACAGAAAGGAACTGTTCCTATCGCAGCATAGATTACGAGCTAAGTGAAAGCCAGATGAGGAATAGACGAGGTCTAGCTACTATCTGTCAAGACATCTGCATTAAGGTAATAAATTCTGTGCTGTAACTAATCTGGACTGGAAAATCCCATGGTGCTCAACTGAATACTAAAGTGTAGCTTGACATAAAAGCAGTGTTTCGAAGTCTTCTTCATAAAAAGTTGAGGTTCAGTCTGGAAGTAATTCCACCTGTGACATCAGCTCTGTTTTAAGGCACATTGCTTCATGGTTTTTCAGATAAATCACTTTGCACATGTTTTATTTTAAACATATCCAATGAAAATGTTTATAATATTTTTATCATTAAACAATGGAGAAGACACAAAATGCTAATCAGGCTTTATCTTTCACAAACTTAGATAAATACCTGAGTAAAGCAATTGAGAGTTCTAGCACTGTGACACAGGCCGTTCTCACATTTTACCCCATTTCAGGATATGATCAAATGCTCCATCCATTCAGGAGCCCTCTGCATAATTAATTGTTCTCATTCCCTTTGATCGTAGTGGAAATCTGCTGTCCCTGCTAGGAGAGCTGGAATTTCCTTCCAATATGAATTTATAACTCCTGGTTTTGGTGGATTTGTGGTATTTCTCATCCTTGCTCTTCCCAGTGCCAGTGTTTTCCTTTATACAGACTTTTTTTTTTTAAGGAGTGTAAAAGATGAGCAGTAACCAACCACAAGTTGGTTCATACTATCTTTAACAGTAACTTTATATTTTAACAGATTATTCCATTATATTACTGATCAAGGGAGGAAACCTCTCCAGTACCAACACGTATCAAGAGATGGTCAAAAAAACATATGGTCTTGTAGGTTATCTAATTCTTTCAACTCTTCAATTTTTATATCCATTTATTGGTAAGATCACATGAAATATAAATGTTAATTTTTATAAATAACAAGCTTTTTCACATTAGCTCATTCTTTCACTGGTTAAATATTTAGAACTCTGTAAAAAACATACTGTATATGCCTCTTTCTTGTAAGAAAAAAAATCATTAAAAATTACTTGCTGTGTTCTGAAGGATGACTGAGGAAGAATTCAACGAATTGCAGGACCAGAATAATAGAAATTAACTGAAATGTAATAGCAGAGAAATTTGTGATCACACACCTAAAAACTAATGACAAAAGTAGCTATGAGAAACAGCAAAGAAGAGATTCTGTTCTAGAATGAGTAACAGAGCACAGATTTGATGTGCCTAAAACAAAAGGAAAATATGAGTGTAGGACTATATTGAATTAATATTTTTTCTGAGATGTAGTATTACTGTCATTGGAGAAGCTACTGATCAGATCTGGCTTGATTATTATGTGCTGTCATTGCTCTTCAAAAACATTGATTCAGCCTCGTAACCCAGCGAGCTACTAGGAAACTGGGCAGTCAAGACCCCTTTGAAGAAGAAATAGTGAAAGAACAAACAAGTATAATCTGGGAAGGAATTAATTAGATGGGAAGTTTAAAATAAAGTGATATTCTGAATCTGTCCTCTACAGTAGTTACATAATTAAATCTTAAATAAGCTTAATGTTTTCACACATGGGGCTGCAAGAGGTGGTGGCTTGAGATCCCAAGAGTCTGGACTCACTGACCACAGAGTACCGGATCAGAATTCCTGCTTTAGGAATAATAAGTCTGAATTTGTTACAGATAGCTGAGATTTTTAAAGGAATGAAGTTACGGTTTCTGCGGGCAGCAATGTTACACATGCCGACTTAAAAAAGAATGTAATTACTACTTCATAGAGAATATGGGAAAGAATCGTAAAGATCTCAGTCCTTGCCATGGAACTGGTTATGCATATATGTGCTTGAATTTATTTCTATGAGTAGTGTTAATGACATACAATTTCACAACAATTAATATTTGTACATTAGTTAAGGTCAATACCTACATGTATGCAGTCTGAATGGTGAAGCCCACATGAGTATTTAAATACATAGTGTGTGTATATATACATATATGCACACATAAACATACTTCTGGGGTAGAAGAAGATAAGAATGCGATATGAATGTTAAGGCCACAGTTCTTATTAATGACAGGAAGAAATGGAAGTCTGTATCTTATATCTTCATCTATTTTCTTCTCCTTTCTCCTGGTTTAAAGATTTTGCGAACTTTTTACATAAGCAATGAAATTCTGTGCATTTGATTGCAAGACTGATTATTAGACTAACATAGGAACATTACTAAATAGAAACAAGAATTTGAAATAAGCTGACAAAGAATTGCTGTTAGAAACAAACAATTTAAAAAAGTCTTTTCTTCCTCTTCTGAAATAAGTTTATATGGCGAGTCAACACAAGAGCTTGGCTTATCAGACTGGATTCTTGCTTAGGTTGTACCTGTTTAAAAAAAGGGGGAGGGGGAATATTAAAGAATTTTTTTTTCATTTTGCTTTAAACCTGAAACTTGGAAGTTGTTCGTTGTAGCCAGAATTCATACAAGAGGGATAGTGGCATGTAATCCTGAAGTCTACAAAATATGCGTATTAAATGTTTATCAAATACTTCATATTTGACTTGTACTAACAAAAAAAAAATTATTTTCTTTAAGCTATGATCAGTTACAACATAATAACAGGAGACACTTTAACTAAAGTTTTTCAGAGAATTCCTGGAGGTAAGATGCATTTTAAAAATTCAGAACAGGAAAATGTGCTGCATAGGAATATAGCAGAAGTATTTAGAGATCAGTATTCTATGTCAATCTGAAGTCCTACCTGATACTTTGCTTCTGAATTACTCTTAAATATAGTTCCATTTAAGAAGTTGAGGCCTATTTGTATGAGTGGGTTTTTGAGTGGTTTGTTTTTGTGGTGGTTTTTTTTGAGTAAGTCTTTCTCAAATAAAACCTATGAATCCTAGTCCTTGGTTGTCATTGGACTCAGTGTCAGTGAAGAGACCACATGCTTCAGTGAAATACTAAGCAAATAGGAGTCATCTCCTACAGTGGTATATTTACAAGGTCATCATATTTTGTCGTCTTTAGATATTTCCTATAATAATCATTTGAATACTGAAATTGCACTTTATCTAGTGAATAATTCTGTATGACTTGCAAATAATATAATGGATTTAATGCTTACTTAAGCATATCTGTAATAGTTGGTCATGAACTGCATATGTAACTTTCAGTTCTCTTAGATATTCACTGCAAAACCAGATGTGTCATTTTGAGCTTTTTAACTCATGCACTTGTTACCCTTCCTCTGCTGTAAGTTTTCACAGTGGAATCAGTGGTGCAATTTGTGTGCATGTGTGCCATCTACTTTAGCACAAAGCCAGCTAAGTTAAAACATTCTTCACTGGCAAATTAAACGTAAAAAAACATGTCTACAATGAAGTTGAAATTAGAATGTCTATGAACGGTTTGATTTCCACATGAGTAGAATTTTCAGCAGGTGGAGCCTGCAAGGTGTGGATGCAGTTTTAACTGTCACACTCTGTTGTTCTGTGAATACCTGATCAGGTTGATAGTGACAGTTATCTGATAATTTATATACAATACAACTCACATCTTTTCACCTGGCTGGTAGAATGCCTGCCTGGAAAGAGGTGGAAAAACTTAAGAATCTCCGAAAGAATAGAGGGAGCTGAACACAGACTTCCCATGTCAATTGCCAGTCACTTTCTAGCCATAATTGTTCAGCAAGCTTTCATTCAAGCCCAGGGTTCATGGTAACTTGACTGAAACAGGTATGTTTTATTTTAAGTTGTCATTGGCTTGAAAAAAACACCAGTTGTACAGATAAATCCCACTGATTGCAGGGAATATTATAACATTAGTGTTGCCTTCACATGGTAATCTGAATTTTGCAAGTGGAAGCCAGCTGACAGCAAGAAACAATGTGCTCAAAACTCAGAATTAACTTGTTTTAGGATTGTTCTTTAAGAGTTTACTTATTGTCAACATAGCGTCAAAAAATCCTGAGAAGTAAATGGCAGAAAGAAGTAGTAGAATGTTTCACTCGCAATCTACCAAGGTTGACCCAGACATGATGAAAGAAATTAACACTAATCTATATGTAGAAATGCCAGACTTCCAAAGTTTGGTATAATACATCCCATATGAATTTGCGGAATTCTTGTGGTTGTGCACATACTGTGTGTGGCTCCCTCAGGTTTAGTTAATGCCTAGTCTTTATTTCAGTGTTACTTAGCTTTAGTAAAGGGGATAAAAGCCTGGTCAACTTCAGAGTTTGCTTCTCCTAGCCTTTTAAACGTAACTAATCTGTTCCTCATGTCAGTCTCTTGGAGAAATAAACTATTTTCTTTTTTTGCTTTAGTTGGAGCAGATAACGTGCTTACTGACCGGAACTTCATAATTCTTCTTACCACCATCATCTTTACCTTGCCTATATCTTTATATCAAGACATAGCAAAACTGGGAAAGGTAAATCATAATAGCAGTGCATTTTTGGTTTACTTTTCTGTATGCCATTAGAAAATAAGTGCCAGTTGTAACTTAATGTATTTGAACTCAGTCGCATTTGGCTAGAGCATGTGAAGTACTTTAGAAGTTCAGACTACCTTCTATTCCAAGAAATACTGGAAAACTTGGAATAATTTAAGCAAAACTTTGGTCTCCGAATGAATCGCTGGAATTTTTCTATCTATTGCTAATAGAACTCAAATCTTGTGAAGCACTGCGTGGTATAGGCCTGATCTTGAAATGCTGAGCATCATTGATCAGAAATATTTAAACGGGAATATCACTTAAAATTAGGCAAACAGTTGCAGTTGGCTAGGTACTCAAAAAGAGTCACAAATTAAAAGATGTTGATATAGGACAAGCTTTCTAATTATAAATATTTGATGTGGTATTTAGAACTTTACTTGTTTGTTCATTATTCTGTTTAAAAAAAAAAGGTACATTATGCTGCTAAAAGGACAACCTTTCAGCAGTTTACTGACTGAATTTATGTTTTCACCTTTACAGGTATCCCTTAGTTCTCTGATTTTAACTATTGTCATCCTGATTATTGTGATGGTGAGAACAGTAACACTGAGTCCACAAGTGTGAGTATTCTTATACTTGTCACAAAGTGAATTTTTCATCATATGTAATCTGTTATTTCACTATTACGTATTATCTGCTTAGTTTTAGAACATGGCTGTTTTGGGAGAGATGGATAATTGAAAAAACTAAATCTGTATTAACAATAATACAAAACACACTGCTAAAAAACATACTTTATCCTTTTTTTTCCTTCTATTGCACATAAGCAAATTTAGAAAAAGTCTCAAAAAACCTACAGATTAATTGGAAATTGCAGGTGACATGGCTAATAGCAGGTGGCTTCTCAATGGGCATGTGAGATTATGTGTCATTTGAGAAGTCTTCAGTTTTTGTCCATTATTGTCAGATGGCCTATATTTACAATCTTAAAATAGGTAGTATCTTAGGAATATTTCTTCTTTTAATATAATGATTTCAAAACAAAAATTAAATACAAAAAAATGAAAAAAGAGTACACAGTAATAAAAACTTTATTCTGTCGTTTGAGAAAACAATATAAGCATGCAAAACTGTTTTCCAGCACTCATACTCTGGAAGTAGTGTTTAACATTGGACATTGGAGTGTTCTAGACAATATAGTGCACATGAATGGGGGTTGTGGCAATATTTTTATAATTAGATTGCAAGAAAGTGTTATGAATCTGTTCTCTTTCCTTTATGCCCTAGACAGTCTGCCTTTTTCCCTACCCTTTAAATGTGAAGATATGTTAATATAAGATGATAAACTCTGTGTCTGAATGTGCTTTTGTATTTACTGGAATAGTTTTGTATAGTATTTCTAATATTTCTGTAAGAACTGGATTCTTCCACCATGATTGTTTCGTCAGTGTTACACAGAATTGTTCATTTGTCTTACTGCTGTGATACATGGGTTAACTGCAGGGTATTCATGTTTAATGCTGGGAAGATGGCTAGAATAGCAGTTTCTAAAGTTGTACCAGATGATGATGTCTGTCATCCATAAAATGATGCACTCAGAACAGTGTGGGACTCCCCCCCCCCCC
>Ga0065711_1005417_pt1 | contig 31085 bp, 25 predicted proteins | sample Hoacrofraction12_FD_59098 | JGI IMG/M metagenome (GOLD analysis project Ga0065711, IMG submission 59098) | Hoatzin crop microbial communities from Cojedes, Venezuela - Epithelial fraction 12 v2 (version 2) | ecosystem: Host-associated > Birds > Digestive system > Esophagus > Crop | place... | reverse complement strand
GCCTGTAGTACACACCCACCGTAATGTCACCCTTATGAGCCTGTCCCTTAATTCTAACCCACAAGCTTTCAACTTGTTCCTCATTTGCCCCCAGGCCAAGCTCAATGCATTCCAGTTGCTCCCTCACCTATAGAGCAACTCCCCCACCTCTCCTTGTTGGTCTGTCTTATAGGAGAAATAGCCTAATTTACTGTGGGATCATTTGTGTACACAGCTGAGCCAGCTGAGTAAGTTATACATGGGATGAAATTACTGATGTAAATCTTCAACTGAAGAAACAAATTTGACCTTTAATTCTGGGAAGAGTTGATATTATCTTTATTTTGCATGGCTTTTGGAAAAATTTGTATTTCCTACAGTCTCGAACTTCCCACAGTTAAAAAAGATTCTCTGCTCATTGGGATGCAGCTGTTTGGAAGATGCTAGTCTTGAAAGGAGAAGTGATCTCAAAGGTAGCAGGGGCCAGTCAATAGACGGGTTTTAAAGATGAGGGGTTGAGACCTCGGGCTGATCTGTCTACTCAACAGAGAGTCAGCACAGGGAACGGACAACCAGGGTGATGGCCATGATGACATAAGTTGCTACGTGGCTGGCACTCCACTTGTAGATTTTTCAGGCTATTTGGCTTCATTCCTATATCTAATGCTCTGTAATAATTAATATTATGAACCATGAATGTGTTCATCATGATGGCCAGGTGTAAGTCCAATAGCTTGGGTTGCAACCTATTGACTGGCTGCAGATGAAGCTTAAGAATTAGCTGCTGGAGAGCACTTCCCACAAGTGCACAAAGCAGCTCCACTCCGTAGAGTGCAATTAAAAGAAGAGGCCGTCATGCTGTTGTAGAAAGCATCAATTATGCATTCATCAGTCCTCCAGCAGAGTCCCTTCACTCCTGCCAAGGCTCCCTCTGTGGCTCTCTGTCTGCTTGGATTGCTGCGCAGGAATGTAAGTCAGCTAACAAACAACGAATTTAAGGGCTAACGAATTTAAGTGCTTTGTTGAATGCTCCTTTTGATATTGGTTCAATCATGGTCAAATTTGCTCACAAACAAAGCTGAAGGGCTAGTAAACACACTGGAGAGAAGAAGAAATTGTAGTGACCTATAACATCAGGAAACATGGAAACTTGCAATTATTTCATGCTTTGGAGTGAATTAGCAGGTAGAAAATTAATGTAAAAGGGTACCTAGGAAATTTTGATAGATTACACAGAAGTCTGGTGATATTGTTTGGATATTTCGCACAAGTGTAACATAACTGTTGTCATTGCCAGGAAATGCTTTGTGGGATTTTAGGACAACACCCCCCACACCCCCAAACTTATGGAAAAAGTTCAACTTCTGCTATTTGTAGATTGATACCTGATTTGTGAAGGGGCAATAGTCCAAGTCTGCCATGTTACTTTATTTTAATGCCATATGGCAACTATCACCACAACTGGTGGGTGCAATACGTAATCCAAGCATCTTTTAAAAAACTGAAAGCGCCTTGCACAGTACTTCCCAGAGGCAGGCAAGAAGAAGTCGAGGAATCGAAAATCTTCTTTTTCTGTGGTTCAGAGAAAAATTTTGGGTCTTTTTTATCATGGAGTTCTCTTGGAGTTCTCTTGTAATAAATTCAACCTTACACTGCTGAAAGAGTGTTAAATCTTGGTTTTCAGCAGGAATTCAAGAACCGGCTACTGACCGCTTGTTTTATTTATTTAACCTTCGTAGGAATACCTGTCGGGCTGAAGCCATTGCAGCTGTGCGTACAAAGGTACATCATTCATGAGCTTGCTCTATCTGACACTAGTGCAAAGTGCATGGAGTATCATGGGTGTTAGAGATAGTGAGAAAAGGACTGAGCTGATTTTAAAATTATTTCTCTCCATGTCATCATTTGGACAGAGTAATCATTTTCTTTCCCTTTTGCATACTGAAAATAAGTTTTCATATGAGTTTTTAGCAGCTAATCCACATTTTATTACTCTCTTCACTAACTCTGAGGAAATACGTAGCTTATGTTAGTGAAAATTCAGTGTAGATTATGGTAGCTTGAAAGTTATGTGATGAAACCCAAAGCCAGGCTCAGTGCTGGAGATTTTCCACTTCATTTCAAATGAAAGGTGTGCCAAGCTCACAAATATTCCTATGAAGGCAGCCAAGCACATGCAGGATAAAACAGCATCTCAGTTTTGGTTTTCAGAAATAACTAAAATCCAAGCCAAGCAAACTTTTGCTCATGTAAAAATCCAAATAAAAGTTCAACAAAACCTCACAAAAACTCAGTTACACCTCTGATTTGACTACCTGCTTTCCCAGCGCATCTTTTGGGGTACAAAGAACAGCCAAAGTAATGTACCTCCTCTGTCCTGCACTGAAATGAGTCAGACAAAATGCATACACAGCATTTTAAAAAGAATTAAATGCATATTCAGTGTAACTGCAAACTTGGTCACATGCATTCAGATTAAATAAGAAATATGTAAAGTAAGTAAAGCTACTGTGCTCCTCTGGTGATCACGTCTTTTGTGCAGGCCGCAACACACTTCGGGAGATATTCATTGCAGCTTTTGCTGAAGACTGTCCCCGCTATGACAATTCACCTGCAGAGCAGCGTAGTCTAATTTATTTACCCTGGAAAATAATCTGCCAAGTCTGACCCAGTAATAGAGATTACAGCTGTTTACATATGTTTGAAATACTGCTTAAAAAGGTAAAGTAGTAACTTCGTCTCTCTACAGCATGTAATCAGTAGAGTACATACTGACACTGACACTCGGCATGCATACTCCGCTGACACTCATCATCTACAGCATGAGGAGAGAGAATCCATTCATCATTGAGTAGATTATTATTTATAAAACCCACTCTAATTCTGGAACCTTTCATTATCTAGGTTAGAACAGATCAGTGAACTGGTAAACTTGGTTGGGGAACCCAGATGTGCCAGATATACGGTTAAGCCCCTTCTTGACTACAGACAAGCTCAACAGATGTAGGGAAGCTGCTGTCCATGTGTTAGGGCCTTTGGTAGTATTTCAAGGTGCAGACTTTTGAAGCTGGATTGGTACATCCTTAGCTATAATAAAAAAGATATTGTAATGAACTAATATGGAGTCATGGTATGGTTTAAGCCCAGCCAGCAACTAAGCACCACACAGCTGCTTGACTCAGCCCCCCACCCCTGGTGGGATGTGGAGAAGGATTGGAAGAAAACCCAGTAAAACTCATGGGTTGAGACAAAGACAGTTTAATAGGGCAGCAAAGAAAGAGGGGGGGGAAATAATTATACAAAACGAGTGATGCATAGTGCAACTGCTCACCACCCACTTACCAGCCTGTCCCCAGGCAGTGATCTCGCCCCTGGCCAACTCCCCCAGTTTATATACTGAGCATGACGTCATATGGTATGGAATATCCCTCTGGCCACTTCGGGTCAGCTGTCCTGGATGTGCTTCCTCCCAGCTTCAGGCAGTAGAGCATGGGAAGCTGAAAAGTCCTTGACTTAGGATAAGCATTACTTAGCAACAACTGAAAACATCAGTGTATTGTCAACATTATTCTCCTACTAAATCCAAAACACAGCACTATACCAGCTACTAGGAAGAAAATTAACTCTATCCCAGCTGAAACCAGGACATACAGTGATCATGTTCCAAAACAGTCTGTGGTACAAAAGAGTTCCTTCAGCACTGCCTAACTATTTTAACAAATGAAGATTTTTATATTTAATCTGAATCCCAAGGTATGCATTATTCATTGTTACAGTCACATACTACTTGGTATTTAATTCCTTCACTGTGTGACTGAAGCACTGTCAGTGTCAGTGATGCACTGAGGATCTGTGGCCATTCAGCCACACAGCAACACATTGTGCTGGTGAGAAGACTTAAATACATGACTGCAGGTAGCTGGGTATCCAAACCCCCCGGTCTAACCAATCTGAAGCCGCCCGCTGTGCTGAAGCAAAGGGCAGAAACCCAGGCAGGAGACACAGTCTCCAGGAGGCAGACAGGACACTTCTTCATTAGGTAACTTCTAAGTTATCACTTGTCTTACTTCTGTTCTTCAGACAGAAAAACTGCAACTTGTTTTGGGCTAAAAAAATTTTCAGGCACTGCAAAGTACTTGAGCAGTCTAATACAAGCTATGAAGAGAAACATGACAAGCACTAATTGTTTTTCTGTGTGGCATTTCTTTTATTTCTGAGGATATGCTTGCATCATGGCACGCTACCACCGTTTTATTGGCTAGGACTTAGGAGAAGTCCACATCGTATTTGCAAAGAAAGCACACACAGGTCCATACAGTGAGGTCCTTCACCTCAACTAAGGTAAAACCACTCCCTAACCTGCAAAAGGCTGATGACTTCCAAACTGAGGAACAGCACACTGAAAACAGAAATAATTTTTAAGTTGTCATTTTAGCCTGGTCTCCCTTGTGAGCTTGTACCACTTAGAGTTTCCTTTCACGTGCTTTTGAAATGTAAGGGTTCTCTTGGTAAAAAAAAATACGCACAAAGTTTTCCTAAAGCATGCAGGGATGCAGACTTCCAGGACTGGTCTGTGTGCAGAGCTCCTCACTGGGATGGGCAGGGAAGAAGGATTGGACTTAGGGCTCCCACCACCCTTCTCCCCATGGGAACTCGGGTCCAATGACATATTGCACCTATCTGCCCCCTCTCCATCTCTTTCTTCTTTCAATGCTCTTTATAAATACTGTCATTTCCTGGTAACTCGCTGTGCTATTTGTGTTGTTTTTACTATTTTATTTACATTTAAACTTCCTCTTCTTTATAATTGCCTGGACTTATTTACATTCACATTGAAGAGTAACCCCCCTGGGTGCAGGGCAGTGCACTGGGAAGCTCTGGAGGGCTTCCTGACCGGGGGGAGCACCTCGTTGCCGTTCTATTTTAAACTCGATGTTTGTTAGTGATCTCCAAGATAACATCAGACACTGACTTACATGGATCAAGGAGAAAAATCCAGTTCTCCTTCATTAAAAGTGTTTGCCCTATTCTGCCTGAAGGCAATATACAGTAGACATAAATTTCAGAGCTAATGAACGGTATCTCAAGGAGCTGAGCTTTAGCGGGGAGCATTGCTAGAGTTCTGTCATGAAAGTCATTTCTGTCCTTGCTGAATCCTGGATAAACAGACGTTTTAAACGCTGGAACAGTGTCAAGGGTTTTATAAAGCTGCCACCATTTATTTACTTGTGCAGTAGAGTTTGAAAGAGTCTAAAAGAGTGTACAGTGTATGTCTGTAAATGACTCAGTGGAGTGGGGACCAGGAGATGCGTGACCGTTTTATGTAATTAAGAGGGAACCAAGGAAACTATTAATAACATGAGACCCGTGTTATTAATACCCCATGTTATTCCTGGTGTTAAACAGGCAGTATCTTCAACTTCACACCTTCGTCTCCACAGATCCATTTGTGGCCTTAGCTTTGCTCGCCGAGATACCTCTGAGCAGATCACACGTCTTCGTGCACAGCACAGAAAGAGTAACTAATACATCTGTCTGCCAGAAGGAATTCTGATTCTGAATTCATCTCATCTCATTCCAAATTGGAAGCACAAAGAGTAACTAAAAACTGATAATCGGAGTGTAAAGAAAGCACAGATTAATGTCAGGCAAGAACAGAAAAGCCCTAGCGATGCTCACCAGATTTTCTATTCCTGCTCTGTCTTTGTACAGTATATAACTGACTCTGTAAGATGTCTAAAACACAGAGCTTTGGCAAATAAAAGACTTTCCACTTATAATTTTTCCACTTTCCTTTCTCTGTGTAGTTACATATCTTGTTAAAGGAAGATTTATGGAGGCATGTTCCAATAAATGCTGTGCAGTAGCTATAGCTATACATATCCTTAAGATGTCAATCCTTGAAGTTCTGTGCTTCACAGAAATTTTTTAGACAGGAGCCCAACTCCACAGTTCTTACACTAATTGTTCCCTCACTAAAATCCATGAAGCATTTGCCACAGTTAAAACTTACAGGTAAAACCACAAACTATTGATCTCTGAGGCCACTTGAGTCAGACAACAGGCGAAAAGTTTGCTCTGCCACACGGCAGGACCCTAGCTAGACGATGCTCTGCTACAAAGGATGAGCCAGAGTTTTTGCTTCAGATCACCACTGAATTAAAAAAAAAAACCCTCTAAAGCAGAACTAGATTGTACCTATCTATTATGTACTGGCAATGATTAGTAACTATTTTGCCAAACATGTTTGTTTGATTATTATTGTAGGGGGACCAGCTGTCCAGAGACAGCTCTGGACTCTTGATTCTGAGTGTCGGGATGGTGCCTGCCTGCAGCCTCCGAATGGGGGACCTGACATGCAGTGAGCAGGGCAAGGCACCTCTGTACTCAGCATGCTGCCTAATGCACAGCCCTGTTCGAGGCATCTCCGCTCCTTATTCTGTGAAGGCTCCAGAAATGCAGCACCCCACACCTCGTGCCAGGCTCTGGGCTCCGTAGCCATGGAGATCAGACACTGCAACACCCTAGACTTCTATGGGCCCCAGACTTAAATGTCCTCTTGGAGAACCGAGCAGAGTTCACTCAACAGTCACCCCTTCCCTCGCGAAGCTCACTGTGAGCTGATGTTTGTTGTTGCAGTCTCGGCCCAGAGAGCAACAGGAGCTGAAGGAGGTATTTCACAGAATCACAGAATGGTTTGGGTTGGAAGGGACCTTACAGATCACCCAGTTCCAACCCCCTGCCATGGGCAGGGACACCTTCCATCAGACCAGTTGCTCAAAGCCCTGTCCGACCTGGCCTTGAACCCTGCCAGGGAGGGGGCAGCCACAGCTTCTCTGGGCAACCTGGGCCACAGCCTCACCACCCTCAAAGTGCAGAACTTCTTTCTTTTTCCCTACCTAGGACCCAAGCTTTACTGAGCCTTTCCTAAGGGTCAGGTTTTGAGCCCAGCTGCTCACACTTAGAACTGACGGAGCATCCATACATCACCCCTGGGCTGGTGACAGAAAGGTGACGTTAAGTGCTAAGAGCCAGCTGAAAGGTGTGGCTCTAGCTCAGCTTTTGCTTTATCCTGGCCCAGCAGAAGCACTGGGGAGCACCGCATGGCACAGCAACTTTCATCACAGGCTGGCGAGTTCAGAGAACTTAGGGGAAAAGCCCAGCTACCTGAGAGATTTTCCTCAGGATTATAAAATTCTAATTAAGACTTTCAATTAAGTTATTAAAAGTATGGGTTAAGCTGAAGTCCTTGGCACCAAACATGACAGAGTATTAAAACATTACACAATGAAGCATAAACAACAATGTGCTTCATTTGTCCATTTACTTTACAGTCAGCTGAAAGAGTATTTAGGTCATTACATTTTAAATGCCATTGCCTTAACTCATCTCTCAACAGCACAATATCCAGATGTCAGCAGATCTGCTACATTTCCTAATGCCTCCCTGGAAAGATAAAGAAGTTCTGATTACTATGGCAAAATATTTCATAGCAAAATTATTCGTAGATATTTTGGTGGCTTCTAAATAGATGTCTTATGTCAAGTCCCAGCTGAACCCTGTGCGATGTCGAGAATTGATGTAAATTGCTACAAGTTAAGGAAGAGGTGGACCAACCCTGGGAGCGCAGCTGTCTGTGTTGGTGACTGATAGTGACGATAGTGATGAGGGGCAAAGAGGTTTGGCTGATGTCAGAAACGTGATTTCAGGATGTCAAATTTGAAAAATGATCCCATGGGAAACACAGTCAAGACCTGGAATAAGAGAGGAAAGATTGTAGAAAAGCACGAGAGATAAAAGATAACAAATGCCAAGTATGAAAGAGAGAGAGGTGCCCAAGCAGAGCCTCTCCAGCATGAGCTGCAAGGGTAGCGCAGCACCGGGAGCTACATCCAGGAACCCAATGGTCTGCATGTACAGCCATTAGCACTGACAATGCTCTGCAATTTAGACTGCCAGGGGAAAAAAAAAACCCATAAAAACCATAAAAACAATAACATTCTTGAAAACACGTTTTATAAACGAGAGCCAATTCCAGGAGTTAGATGTATGTCAGGATTGGTGTGGAAAATAATTCAGAAGAGATTTCCCTGTCTATATTACATTCGCCTACTTTTGAGTTTTGCTCCATCGACCACGCCAGCAAGGACTCTTGCTCCTAGCTCAAAAATGTTTCAGCTTGGGGGATTTCTTTGCCCAGATCAGGTCTTTCTACTTGACTTGTTTCCTCAGGACTTCCAAGCTTCTGCAGAAGAGACTTGTATCTCACACTACATCAGTTTACAACACGCACAAGTGAAAACCACTACTACTGGTAAATGGAGTGAGAAAATTAGTATCAGTACCAGCTTCCAAGAATGTGAGTACATACAGTACATGAAGCAAAATTTCAGTTTTGAGAAAAGAGATGTGCAGGTAAAGCTGAGCATACGCAGGGCATGGAGAACCAGTGCCCTTGAGGTCCACGGGCACCTGCTGTGTCATACAGTCCAGCCCACCAGCAGGCCAGCAAAGCCCTTAATTTAATGTCTGCTAGCTACCGCAACATCTTTAAAACCGTGTTCCCAACCATCAGTAGCAGTTACAGGGAATATCCACCTTTTAGCAGCTGCATTCACTGAGTGTCTTTTTCTGTCCTGTTTTTCCTTTAATTCCTTCAATCAGTGAATCTCTATGTGCCTTATTAGGTACTGGCACTGACTAGTAAATATTTTGCCAAACAGATGTTTGTTTGATTAAAATTATGGGGGCACTAGATTGATTTCTGTGCCTGTGATTGTACACTGTAAGTAACTGCTCTGCTTTTGAATACCTATGAATTAAAAATGGATGTGCAGTAATAAGTCAATAAGGCTAGAAAAGTCTGCCTTGACTCACCTGACAACCAGCACATTCAAATGTGATACGGAGAAGAACAAACCCTTTGAGCCAACCGGACCTTACTGCAGAATATCTGAAGGCTTTAGATGGCCTGTCATCATATGTGCACTCCAAGCTTTTCTCATCCCATATGTCTGGCAGTCTGCAGATGGACCATATGGAACCACAGCAAACTGCAGTAACAGAAGGACCATCACTGCCTAGCATGAATAGGCTGTGAAGGGTCAGACAGGCTTTGCCTCCTATTTATGACAACAGTTTTACCTGTAAGGTGCTACTTGATTGTTTTCCATAAAACAGACAGTAATTCACAAAGCCATTCCTTACTCTGATATAGAACATAAAGAGTCCTTAGTACAAGCTAAGACTTATTTACAAATAAGTAAAATCTTCTATGCTTTTTATTTTTAGAAGTTTCTTTTACTGTACACTGCTGACACACTGCATTTCTGTCCTTGCTTCTAAACACACACAGCTATTTCCAGAGTTTATTTTTCTATTAAATTTGAAGACATTCACATTATATTCCATATAACACATTCTTAAAAATAACATTTTATGTCATATTTTGGAGCCTGAATAGTGGATTACATAGAAGAAATGGACACAGTAGATGGAGAAGTTTGAGAAGGATTCAAGTCACATTTCAAAACTAAAATCCCAAATTGGATTTTAAAGCCCCAAGCTTAGGGAGAAGTTGCCATGCAATTTTATTTCTGTCCTAGGCAGGGCCAATGATCAGAACACAATCCAAGGAAAATACAGCTTGCAAGCGTCTTTCCTCAAAACTCAGCCTGAGTTGAAACTATATCCTGCACAGAGATATTATGATTAGGAAGAACTACAGAGTGCTGGAATATCAAGAAAGAGCAGCAGCTGGGTCAGTGCTATATTACTGCCACAGAACCAGAGACGTCCCTGTTCATGTACGGGAAGGTGGCTGGTTCCACACGAGGATAACAGACTGCATTAATGGACAACTCTGTGTTTTTTCCAGCGCAAAATCCCTTTCAATGTTAAAGGGAACTTTACCAGAAATACAAAATGTAACTAAAGAAAACTGTTTTCTGTAGCATTTGCAGGGAGAGCCTGATGAACCCCCTTGTGTCTTCCCCAAATGTGATTACATTATATTGCCTGCTTATGCTGAGTGGTTATTAATCACTTTTAAAGCCAATTTGTGAACTTGGCTTAGAAATCTGTTCTTACAACATCTTTGCTGTTCTCTTTGGCTTTGTTTAAACTGATAAAAAACACAATGAAAAACATTACCAAAACAGATGTTGTATTCTTTTTCAAACTAGCATGAAATTCAAACTACCTTGCTTCACACAGGAGACGTTACATGCAATTTTATTTTCACTCATTTAATCACAATGCAAAATTTAGTTCCTCTTAAGCTTCTGTTTCCATAGTTAAACAAAGCCAGACACAAAAAGGAGCATCTTTGAATTTTGAAAATCCCCATTCTCCTGCCAAACATTTGGTTTAGCTCAATCACACAGAATAGCGCCGAGGTTTTCACTGCACAAATAGGAGTATGATGTTAAGTGACAACTGACTGAAAATACTATGCTAAGCCTGATCATTCAAAGTTTCATCCATGCTACAATACTTTCTTACAAGTTTCTGAGATGCAGATTGAAAGTATTTCTGGATTTGTTCAAAGTGTTTCGTATGCCTCCATAAGCAAACATTTTCTCCAACTACAGTGAAACAAACATGAAAATCATATCAACCTCATTATATTTATTTTATTCCATAACTTCTGGGCCAGATTCAATAAAAGCTCTATCTGATTTTAGTCTGTGTGACAGAACATTAAAAAGACATGGTATTTATTTAATTTAGCACTCACTACTCTTTGGGCAACAAATGATAACTTCCTGCTGACTCTTGTTTACGATGACTTATTCATGGGAATTGTGCTTTAAATAGCTGAAGTCCATAGGATGTCAAAATCTGGAGTTTGGACTGGAATGCACACAGATCTTATTAATTAACGAGGCCTGGGAAAATAAATGGGATAGAGAAAATACATTTGGGCTCTGGATTCAGCATGAGAACACAGCCCACATTCAGATTCAAAGCCAAATCAGAGCTACCATTCAAGTATGCATGGAATGAGGCCCCTAGCAGTGGTTACTGCAAGATTCCCACTCCAACTGACAGAAATCTCCTGATATTTCCTGCATTTCTAGCCAACTCAGAGCAACTTTCCTGATTCCTTTGTCTCTTTATTCAGCTGGTTTCAGAGCCAGGGATTGACATCCCAGTCCTGCAGATCTGAACCATTCACCTGAGATGACCAGGCTCTCTTTGGGAAGCAGGTTCCCAAGGAGAAGAGGTGCTGTTGCCAGTTGCCTGCATGTCAGTGAGTGCTGTGCATCTCTTGGAGCTAGGCACAAAGCAAGGAGCTTGTCTCCTGATAGGCAGCTCTCTGCTACTTGAGCTCTGCTTTTCATACGAGAGGTAAAACTGAGCACACTCTGTCCACTTGAAGCAAAGAAAAATGAGAAATCCTTGAATCTTGCCCCAGCTACATCTTAAAATGTATTTTGTCCACCTGTGTGTGTACTTCCCCTAGTTAATGCTTATTGCAACCTTTGCAAGAACTGCCAAACGAATGGCTAGACGATGTCTTACACTCACAATATGGCTGGGCTTTATTTGCAAAAGAGATAATTCTTCCTTCAATAAAACCCAAAAGAAAATGTTACTGCTCATTGTACTGACTGTCCTGCTAAGCCCTCATGACTCTTCCCTGGAGAATGGGCTGATAAACTCTAGGGTTTTTAATCAGATTTCCAAAGTATTTGCACAGCTTTGATGCATGGGAACATATGTGGAAGCTCAGTGCATCACTCCCTGCAGACAGTCCTCTATGTCCACACTTCTCCCAGCAATTTACTTTTCTGTGTTTTAGCTTGTGCTCTGGCAAAGAACATGCCTGAGAACATGAATTTCTGCTTCAACCTCTGTCTAGAGATTTTCTTTCCTAGTTTTGCCCATACCCAAAATTTGAGGGATATTTCTTTTCTTTGCTCTTCTGCATGAAGTTTTTGTTTAAAGACAGTTGCTGTCCTTTTGAAAGCCTGAGGGTGGATGAAAGAAGTCTCTCTAAGAATCTCTGGTGCAAAATCCATCGCTGACTTCCTTCTGCATCAGCACTAGGAAAGCAGAACACGAAGTCACCAACACCAGCACAGAGGAGACACAAGCCACGGTCAGACACTTGCTCCAAGAGGGTCACATTCAACCCAAGTGATTGCAACAAACACTTTGAACGCAAAAGTTGTGTGAATTTTTGTACAGTATCTCAGAGTATCTTCCTTAAATCCCATGTGAAATTAAAGATCTCAAGAAAAAGTCCTAAAAGATCTCTGTGAAGTTCTCAAAAATACTGTGACTTGAATTTATCAGTGTCTGCCCTTTCCCACGCCCATATATCTTGCTGCAGCTTTCTGTTTTAGTATTCTTTTATGTTCTTAATCATTCGTTGAATTAGCTTGTTTGAATTGTATCACAAAATTGTTTGTAGAAAAGATGGCATTCCATTATTTGCTGTATATAATAATGTCAGTTCCTTATATTGGATTAGATTCCTAGCTCCATTTTTCCTTTCTGAAAAACTATCTTCAGTTTGGAAGCCTTTCCGTGTGCAGAATTCCCTCCTGGATTAACAAGGCTGATGTCACCGCTGTGCAATTCTGGGTTAAGCCGCAGTAACTCCCCTGATCTCAATAAAGCTGCAACAGCAGAAAACTCCAGTAACGCAACAGTGAGTCACACCCAGGCAGCTCTACACGTGGAAGGCTTCTGGACGTGTCCAAAGAGGAATCAATGAATGCTGCCCATTTTTTACCAAATGCTGGCTGCTTTACATTGTGAAACATGGATTCAATATGCCTATGTACACTTCAAAAACTTACACAAAACAAAAAACCAAAGAGCTGATTCTGATGTTAGTGATCTATACACATCAGTGACCTGAAGCTATTTGAGATATCAAAGGTTGTCATGTTATAAGGCAGCAAAATTGATTCAATGTTCTGTATTAGATGAAGTCACAGCATACGAATTCTTAATCAAATAGTGTCACATATGGCTTTCTTCTCAGTTTGGTACCTTGGCTACAGTACCATGGGACGGGCTCCACGTTTTTTATCAAGAACGTGCTTGTGATTTCCGCCCAAGAACTGAACAGGAATTCAGCGTTGCACCCAGTGTTTGCAGAACCAGGCAATGTCTCTCGTGCAGCAGTTTGCATATGTCTGTTAGACTTTCCTCTTTCCATAACCCTCTCCTCTTCCTGTCACAACTCACACTGAGGGACTGCTAGCAAAAAAGAGTGCAGGGAATTTCCCAGCTTTAGAAGCAAACCCATCAAATTTAATGTGCCAGCATCGTTCTATTTAAAGCACTGGTAAATGAGCCAGCAAACTACTGTCCGTGAGCATTACATCACATGCTACCACGTTTCTCTGAGGCTATATAAAGCTGTAACACGTTCACTAATGAATTACATGGTATGTTCAGGCCATATGGCACACCGGCACTGCACAGTACAATGCTGTAGATATGGGGGTACATAACAATCACTACCTGACACGTATATCATCACATGTTTATGAAACGTCTCCCAAGGAGGCTACACGTTAAAATAAACAGTGAATATTTTATTGCTCGCTTTCTTGTGTGCTTGTTACAATTTGGTTTATATGTTATTTGTTTACAACATCGTTTGTGTTAGTAACCCAAAACGCCAACATATTTTTATTTTCCTCTATGCCCTAATTTCACTGCTGCTGTGGGAATAGAGAGCTGGCGATTGGCTCCTGTCATTTTGTTTCAAAAGTTCCAGCTGCTGACTAATTACCCTGTTGGAAAAGCAAACACGGCTGTTTCCCATATCTACACTACATTTTCTTATTTCCAAATACGAAACTACAGGAATCTAAGGCAGTTAATATGTCAGGTTTTATTTACATAGCTTTTCAGTTATCATGTGGAGCAGCATCTCTGCCCAACCTTTTGGATTATAAAAGGATTTTGTTGAAAGATAAAATGCTGGGGAATGGGTTAAAGTATGTAAATAAATTTAAACAAACACATAAACAAAAAGCAGAACACTCGGACTGTCTCTGTGCATTATGGTAAATGAAGCCGTAATCTCCTAATACCCCTGACAATGAGGTCTCTCCATTAGCTAATAGCCGGTTTTAAACACAGTCTTCTAATAATTCTACCAGCTAAATAAACATTTTAAAGTGAACACACACATGTGCATAATCGCTGTGATTTACAAGGCAGAAAATGTACAACATTATGTTTCACTGCCTATTTTTCAGTCATTAAATTTTGAACAGCACAAGCCCGCATGCAACTGTGCGACCCGTGATAAAACCACCCCCTTGCAGTTGGAGCAGCTTGGAGTTACCCACCCAGGTTCCTCCCGAGGCTCCCTGCCTACAGGCACTGCCTTTCTGGGAGAGCGGACCTACCTTCAGCAGCTGGAGACACGACGAGGCACGCAGGTCACTGCACTGGGCTGGCTCACTCGGGTTCCTGCGGCCATTCATTCTGGGTGCGAGCACCCTGGATGTGCTCAGTCAGAAAGGCACGAGCATGCTTTTCTCTGCAGCCCCAGCGCTGCTGCTCTTCCGCTTCTTGTCAATATTTAACTAGTTTGTCAAGCTGGATTACATCGCCTGTCCTAAATCCTACTCCTTTAATTCCAACTAAGTGGGTGCGCTTCCAGCGCAGCCTCTTACTCAAATATTGATAGCTTATCAAAGTCATTTGTTTCACCTGAAAGGTTTCTTCCTGAGCATATTATCATATATAAGCGATATGGTTGCCAAACCAAGGCACCAGAGGAACCACCATGGTAAACAAACAGCCATGATTTCTCTGTTCCATAGCAACACGCACAGAAAACAAGGACTTTGCGGGATTTTCAGCGTTTCTTGATGATTATTTGCCACAGAACGAAGACCATATAAAAACATCATTCACAGCAATAGGAGAAATTCCAACAGAGACATATTTTTCAACAGACTAGTATAAAATAACATGTTTTTTCAGACTTTTTTTTAAAGAAGGCTGAAGGAAGTGCTTCGGCAGGGCCGATCCCACCCTCAGAGGTGGCCTGCAGCCACCCTCTCCCCACAGCCACGACCCCACCACGACCAGAGCTATTTCTGCTGACTGCAAACAAGCCATTTCTGTTTGACTTGCTGAAGATGCAACTACACACTACTACAAACAGGCTCGTATGAATTCATTTTTTGTTCCACTTCTGTACATTTATTTGCAGGCTAAGTGTGTCTCTTAGGCATAGGCAATTTGCCAACACTGTCCTCACTGGAACAAAATTTTGCTCTCCAAATTTAAAGGCACTAATAACATCAAGCAGCAAAAACAATGAGGCAAAGCCTATATGGTGCTTCAAGCTACAGTAGTTAACATTAAAAAGTCAATTATTACCAGCCCACTGCAATATTTTGTCTCAGGAGGTAGAATTTTTTAAAGAAATGTTACAATGTCTTAGTCATTTTTTTTTTTTTTGGGGGGGGAGAATGCTGACTTTTAACTACAAATTTTGCTTGTTTCAAAAAGAGACAGGATGCAAAAAGGCTACAAGTTTCAGAATAATATACAGAAATATTCCTCACAGCTGTCTTCTTCTCTGTCTGCCCTCTAAGGTTTTTCACAAAAAAAGGGATATTTGGAGACAAAGAGCTTAGTCCGACCAAATCATTGCTTGCAAGGAGCAGTGAAGGTACAAGAAGGTGCAGCCTACCTAGTCGTATTCCTCAGCTAAACCTCTGGAACTTTGTGACTGCTGGGCAATTTCCCACGTCTTTGATAACACAGAACGTTTACATCCCTGTAAAGTTATTTAAAGTTATCTAGTTGTTATAAATAACTAAGTCAGGTCTGAAAATGTCTATTTACACATGGATGTACACCTTGCGTTCTCATGCTAAGTTATCAGGTCAAGATCATCATAACTGTGCCTGACCCAAAGGCCGCTGAAGGAACTGGAAGTTTTCCTGCTCGTTCTCTGGGCTTTGGGCTGGGCCAGGCTTCTCCCACACACCTACACTGGAGGCACTCAGGGCTGCTCTGGCTCCGAGAGATCAAACTCTCTGTGACCAGAAACATCACAAGATGGTTCAGGTTTGATGTATAGGGTCTTGTCCAGCATGACGTGATTTCAGGTCACTGAAAACTGGCAGAAGCTCACATCTGCCACTCAGATGTAACCATCAGGTTACCGTTACCAGCCAGTGAAGTCGTCTATGCAATACAAATGGTTATTCTAGCTACAAAGGGACTCTTAACCTATATCCAATCTCTTGAGCAACCTAATTTCCCCTTCCCTGGTGCTTCTCTGAAGCCCACAGCCTGCACTGAAATAGATGCTGAGCCTCAAACAGTCAAAAGCAATTTTGTAGTTCTAAATCCAAACCGTGCACAACTGGCCTCTGAAACTAGTGGAACAAATGCTACTCTCTTGCAGCAAGATATTTTTGGCTTTGATAAATATTAACTGATGTGCAATAGTCATAGCCAAAGCAGCTGACCCACATTTCATAACGAGCGGAGCTCTGCAATGGGGAAGTTTTCTTTGACTCTATCATTAGAAGCACTCAGCTGCTGGGGGCTGAGCGCCGGATCCCGGCACAAAACTCCTTCTCAGATCACTGAGTACACGATCACCGCACGTGGCCTCGACAGGGGGAAATGCATTGCAGCTCACTTGACAGAAGACTTTTATGTGGTTCTGTACATCTTTCCAATTGGTTAAAAGAAGACAAAAAGTGGAGACATTCCAATTATGTCTTATTAAATGTTATTTTTCACTGGGGAAACGCTGTGGATTCACCACTATCAGCACATATAATCAAGGGGAGGAAGCAGATGGCGGGGGGGAGTCACAAGGATATATTGTGTGATAGAGCTCACCTAGCTGCTGGGATTACAAGATAATACATAATTTCACGAGACTGTTTTCAGAGCAATTGAATTGCTATTTTCAAAAAAATATCATTAAATGTAACTTGGGTGAAAATTAATACTTGAAATCTGCAGATCTGAACATGAATCTTTAGTAACTTCCTATTTTTATAAAATTCAAGCAAATGTCAAAAACGGTAGACATCAAGAAGTCTATAGAAAAGACTACGTTCTTGAGCCTATAATGATTTTTATTGCAAAGCTGAAGCACTGATGATGTTTTTGGGGTTGGATTGAGGTTGGGGCATTTTGTGCTTTTTCACAAATAAATAATTTGATCCATAGTTTGCAAACAAAAAGAGGAGTGCAGAAAACCTGAAAAGAGTCAAATTCTGACTAATATTTTAAGTAATATAAAATACCCTAAACCTCAGAAGAAAATACTACAAATTCAGTACAGGAAAATCTTTGTTTACTTAATGCAATTCTGACTGCTTATTTATTATTTATTTATTTAAGTATTGCATGTGTTCCCCAGCCAAGCTGTTCAGGTTGCCAACACGAATAGTTTTCCACATCTGCTGCCAACTGATGTCTCCCCTGACGGTATTTAGAGCTGAAGACCAAAAATTTCACATCGAGCAGAATTAGCTCTTTAATTAATGGGTCTGTGGAGCAGTCCAGCCTAGTATAAAGCAGCTGTTTCAGCGGTCATACGGCTTCTGGCAATTGTCTCCAAAACTTGCCTTTGCCACAGCACCCATGCCAAGGAGTTACCCAGTGCTTTCTTTGTAAGTCCCCATTTTTGCATTCTTAAAAAATACTTTACATTAAATGGAGACCTTGAAGGCTGTATTTATGTTGTTCAACATTCTGGGTTGTTTGGGGAATGAGAGTATATTCTGACCTTTAGATCTCACTGAAGACTTTTCATCCTTTTCTTGAAACCTATTTACGCATGTGAATAGTTTCACGTGTGCATAGAGGCAACTTTTTCCTTGTACACACTGCAATAAATGTAGCTCAGATTCATTTATGCATCTTAGACATATCAGTTGAGGTCTTACCGTCTTACAATGACTGCTGAGCTAATTCTGTCAAACTCCCATTGCCCCCAGTGGAAATTTGTCCAAAATGAAATGAAAAAAACCTGGACCATGCTCTGTGTTTGGGAGAAAAATGAACTGTCTTGGTAGCTGCCACATTTGTGTGCCAGAAATTGTTGTGTGGGATTTTAAAAGGTGCTTACTTTTGGCCTCTGTTCCCAGTGAAATCAGTCAGTGATTAAACTTCCATTGACCTCAGTGGGAACAGATTTAAACTCACATTAAGCATTTTAAAATCCAAGTGTGCAGGTTTTAAGTATTGGACAACATACCTTTCTGAGCACTATTATAAACCTTTTTCTCCCATCATATCTATCAGCAATGTATCTTTTGCAGTAGATGTTGGAAGAGACTGAAAAAGTGCAACTGTATTTCAGAGTCACTTAAATAAGCTGCTTATATGCCACAGGCTGAATAAGAAGAGCCAATTGTTGAGCAGTTCATAATGTTTTTCTTTGTTTTTATAATGTGCTCATTAAACTTTGAACGGTGTACACCACGTGACATCCAACTAACTGCCGTTCTAACACGGCCATGTCTGCCCCAGCACACAACAAACCGAATATGACTTTTTCATGAGAAACAATAAAAAATGTTCATCAATTATTAAAGTTTACTTTTCAGTATGTATGGTTGAAAAAGCGTATAAATGAAAATAAAATATCTCTTCCTACATGTCACTTACGCACACACTAAATACTTTGGTGTTCTCGTAAGCCCAGCCACCCCAACACCTTGTTTAGAGCATTATCTGACGTCTATAGTTCACTGTTTTAAGCATGAAGCAATTCAAGACCCTCAGTGCTGTCCTACACCCAGCCATGGCCTTGGGCTAAGAAACAAATACCTGCTTTTCACAGAATGCAGAAGGCAGTTTAGCATTTCCAGAAATAAAATAATACTTTCTCCATATCCTCTATTTTGACCTTTTCAGAAATAATCAATTAGATAAAAAAATCCCTGAAACATTAATGTTTTTGAATGTCAGTAAAACTGATGGCACACACAGTGTGGAGAAGGTAATTAGTCCTGCAGCCCAGCATTCCTTCGCAGGAGTGGGAACACTCTAGCTGTGCAGCTTTCTGTGACCTGAAGTTCATTCTTCTGTATAAGGACATTTGCTACAAGGAGGTCACTAAGCTTTTTTTAAACCAACAGAGAAAAAAAGGAATCTGCTTTCCTCCTCTGCCAGCTTCCCTGCAGACCATCACCACGTCCCTTCCAAACTTCTGCTGCCTTCTGCCCCATACTAGAACCTGAGCAATGGACACTTCTTTCATTCTTTGCCCTTCATTGCCTTTCATCAAGAAAGCAACTTTCTCAGGGCGGAAAAGACCCTCCATTGCCCACCGTCTTCCCAGTTTTTCTGCACTCATGGATGCCAAGTGAGAATTATGAAGAAATTGGTTGTCTCCTTTCCCCTCCATTCCCACTCATGTCTCCCTGTTTCCCAAGACTGGTCACAGCAGTGCTCGTAAAAGCTTATTTCCTCAGTGCCTCACCCTATACATCCTATACTTCCCTTGGCTCATCCAAGAGATAGCACCTCAACTAGTACAGTGAGTATTATCTCATCCTGGCGTTCTGTGGTGGATCTGAGGTGAGCGAGTCACCCAAGAGCTTCAAACACTGTTTCCCATGGCACTCACACATTGAAAGGCTGTAAAATCTAACATCCAAATATCAGCCAGCCAAACTTGGCTTAATGTGAGACTGAGAGAGATCACAGCCCAGGGAAGGATGGCTGCAGGCCACAAATGCAAAAAGCTGTGCGATTAACAACTTGTTATACCCATAAAATTTAAATCAAACGTTGGTCAGCTGAAGGTCATTAAGGAAAGAACCTCCCTTGGTTCTCCTTTCCCTGGCTCTGAAAGGCTGATACTCACCAGTGGGAGGTACAGTGGACTGAGAGGAAAACCAAACAGATTTAAGAAGATCTTGCTTCAAAAAAAGAAAAAGGATTTGCTGAATATTATGATGAGCCTAATCTGTACAAGCGAAACAGTAATAAACTATAAATTATCAGGAATAACAAAAAAAATCCTTGTTCATTGGAGAGACTATTGTCAATACGTATCACTTGCCTAGCACCCGGCAAGAGCACACGCAGCACAAACTTAATAAAAAGGCCAAACTTTCTGGAGTGCTCTGGATACTCCGCCAGCTTTTGTAAGCAGAGTTCAAGAAATGTGAAGTGACTTACCATCAGATGGCTGCCTGCTGCCTGCGAATAGCCACGTTCTGCAGGAGCTAGGGGAGATTTGAGTGTTGTTTCTACAAGACTTTAACTCGGAGCTCCTCGAAGCAGCGGAGGATACCAAAGTATCAGGTACCGTCAGCTGTGCAACACATCAGGTCTCCACAGTATGAGATAATTTCTGAATAAACAGGATCTGCTTAATTTGACCACTATCTCCTGTGTGAATAAAACCGTGCTTGCTGGCAATAAAAATGCCATCCTTTTTGTCAATACAATTGCCATCCTTTTTGTCATTTCCACTGCTGGACTGAGTAGAAATCTGCTGGATTTAAGCCTAACAGAGAAAAAGATCTTCAGTCCTTGATGAAAATGCCTATGATCAAAGTATGTCTCCTGTATCTATAGTAAGACAGAAAATTATAACCATTTAACTTGTAAGTTCATTCAAGAATTACAGGCCAGTGAAACAAACTCAGGGAAGTTGAACCTTTTCACCAGAGTTGCACATCACCAGGGTAGCTACAGAAAATAAAATGCTGATATGCACTTCAACAGCTGGAGGAGAAAGTAACTTCTTTGGAAGGTGTTTGAGCTTGTGACTCTTTCAAGCTTTGTCAAGGGATTAATTTTCCTTAGCAGCTACCAAACAATAGGACAGATCAGCAAAACTCCAAAACTGGCCAGCTGAGAGGTGTCTATTGCACCTGGCTCAGGATATGCAGGCAGAATGTGTGAAAAAGTCCGCAGAGCAATGAGCCTCTACACTGAAATTACCAAATTCAGTACATTCATGTAAACACTGATTTAAGTATGTTTACAGAGATTTATATTTATGAACATAATTACTATGGCATTATCTTCTTTGGCTTCTTTGTAAAGCTAAAAGGAAAACAAATTCATTCTGGTCTTCATCTGGGAAGTTTTTCTGATGCTGACTTTATTTATTTGTTTATTGTGAAGTAGAAGCCTTAAGGATGTGTAAAGTATCTGTTGTGACACACAGCGCTTTCTTACTAGATCAAATGTAGGTCTCCACAGACAGCAGATAATAGCACGAAAGGGGAAGTATGAGATGAACTAACACCAGAATTAGAGAAAGAAAGGATTTAAAGCTGACGGATTTGAGGGAAAGCATCGATTATGATACACTTCACATTCACCATTAGGCTGCTCTTGGGAGGGAGAGAATCAAGAAGCTGTAAAACAGGGTTTAAAATGGGCTTCCTGGGACTTGAGGAACCAGTAGACCTCCATTAGACAGACTTTTGACAGGTCTCTGAGTTAGGATATCCCATATATAAAAATAAATACAGCTCTAGCTGACAGACTATTGTTTCTACGGCTGTGTAGATCAAGACCAGTCAGAACTCCTCCAAGACTCTGAAATCAAACTATTTTCTAAAACCGCAGGAAGCACGCAGTACAGCTAAGGCATGATTCGTAGCCGGGAGCTGGTCAGGGACAGCTGCCTTCTTCCTTCAAGCCCGTGCTCCCAGGGCTGGGCAGGGATGGGCAGGACGCGCGGGCTGCTCGCTGTTTGCTTTCCTGGGGAGGCAGGCGAGTAGCTGGGACCCCCAGTGCTTGGCAAGCAGGAAACTATCCATGCACAAACAAAAAGGTCTGAGCCAACAAGGCAAACACGACAAATCTCAAATGTATGTTTTCATTCTCCTGGTTTGTAAATCAGTTTTACCATTTTTGGCATGTTAATGTTAATTATTGCTTCTCTTCATTCTGACCATGCAGATATAGAGTACAAAACTGATGAATCCACTCAAATCTCCTAAATTTGAACCCTGTTTTCTCAGTTACTTCAGCCTCTACTGCTCTCTTCATTTTGGGGAAGGCTCTACTCTGATTTTTCGCAAATTTCTGGAGAATGTTTGCAGCAGGACAGTTTCCACCATGTGAAGAAATGGGTGTTGGAATATTGCTCTGTAAAGGCAAAGAAACGGGCTGATTTGAAGGTTATTAAAGACTGAGAGCTAAAGAAGCTCTGAGGATGGAATATACTGTTTTACACAAAAAAAAGTTCCCTGTTCAGGTTCTCTTGTTGCTTTACGAGATTACAAAGGGTTTTACCAATGGGAAACAAAAGCAGAAGGGGCGGGTTGAGCTCAGGGCAGTGCTTTTAAATGATGCTGTATGCTCTTAATCTCTTGTTTCTAAAAGAAAATCCAGCACAAGAGAGATAAATCCATGGCAATGAAAATGCACGCATTATAGCAGTATCAGTAAAGTATATACCTATTTTGGAATGCCCTTAGCAAGCTTAATACAAACTGACTGAATTTAATAAAGGAAAAAAATTGGTTTCTTGTTAATCATTCATGTATGGATCTGCATCCTTTGCTTTCCACGTTTCAGCCTCAGAAACTAAGCAGAAACACTGACTTCTTCTCTGCATATTTTTTAAACAGCAGGTTATTTGCAACACCCAAGTTAAACAGCAGAACACAGCCACATAAGGCAAAGCTGGATAATGCATATTCTTCCCCAGTGGATCCTGACAGCAACTAATAGATAAATAAGAGCAGACGTAGCACCTTAGGTCAGAAGCAAACCGCTGATTCTGGCAGCACCCAGGTCTCCAGCAGGTAGTCCACAGAACTGCATGGAGCCAACACGTACTTTTATTGCAGGTTGCTGAACACCTACTAGGTGGAAGGGGGGTGTGTGAGGGAATGAGAATTGAGTAGAGCATTTCAAGAGCAGTGAGAAGCAGGGATTCAGTTAACTGGCTGCCTCCTGGACTCTGAATCACACAATCTTAGCTTCAGGAGCATCCTCTGAGTTCAGCAAAAATGTTTCAGTGCATTCACAAGTTGTCACGATGGCAATACAGGGTTCAAATAGGGAGATTTGTTTGTAAGTAAATTCTTCTCCCACTACAACAGCTGTGTCAAGGCTTATGCCAACTGGCACTTCAAGCTGTTCTACTGCCAAAATTTGCTGTCTCCAAAGCAAATGGGAACGAGCCAACATCCTGTGGATCTCAACTGTAAGTAGCCATCTAAGACAGAATAGAAGATGAGCTTGCAGAAGAGACTGGCGATCTCCATAGGAACAGTCAACTCAGAGACACAGAAAGAGTGAGAAAGAGAGAAGAAAGTTATATATATTGGATAAACATGGTTCATTTTTGTCTCCTGACTAATATTTAGGACCAGATTCTCCACTGGGATAAATTCAAGCATCTTTAGCCCTATGTTTGCAAAAATCTTGACATCATTGTATAAACCATATTTTTTGAGATGATAAATCTGGGGTCTGTTTTCTTTGCCTCAGAATTTAAGGGCCTCTAGACTATTGCTTTCAAGGCTCTTTCCAACATCAGACAGGCAAGACACCTAGTCACACTTCATCTTCATGCAAACGGAGACTGCATGTAGTTCCCCGAGTCTGGGTTTCAGGGAACAAAAGAAAAACCTGGAACCAAACACCACAAGGCAAGTAACAACACTATGACAGCTAGAGGCTGCAAAAACTGTCCAGCTCCAGCTCACATCAGTGGAAGTATGTGATTTTGTGCCAGCTGAGGACCCAGCCCTTAGTCTAAATATTGACTCAGTGTTTGGTCTCTTGGACTAAACAAGAAGTTTCATGAGACATTTCCCAACCCAGTTGAGTTTGGAGAGCCTGAAATCCTCCACTTCAGCCTTTATGTGATCAGAGTCAAGAGCTCTGTTTAGGTTTGCTTCTGAATACAGTCAAAAGATTTTTCAGCCGCTTTAAGATTTGGGTTTTATATATGCTTGCTGCAGCACCTACAATCTAATAAGTATTCTCTACAAATGCTAAAAAAAAAAAAGAAAAAATCCCACTCCTGTAGTCATACTTAAAGCTGGACAAAATATTTAAGAATTATTTTTCCCCTCAAAACCCAAGTGATTTATCTGATTCAGGAAAAGGAAATCAATCTTTACTGCTATGCCTGAAGTGAAAATTATCTTCCACCCTACTGGGAGCTTTGTGTTTTATTTGGCCAACTAAGTATGTTCTATAGGAACTTTGGAAAAAAGGCAAATTACAAGCATTTGAACATTTATCAAATTCTTTAAAAAATATGGCAATATTTGCAAGATTTATATTTTTTAAACATTAAAATGGTAAAAGGATTTTTCTGTAACCAAGATGGCATCAGATATCATCTTCTGCATTAGATGTGTAAGATCAATCTTACCCCAGGACCACGACCACACATATATATCTTTGCTTAAGAATTTAATTTCTTCAATCTATTTTCAGCTCTACAGCGACTACAAATCTGAATTTTCTTTGACACTTGTTCTCTCTTGAGCCCGATCCTCCATTCTGAGCATACCAACTGTACTGTAAATCTTGGAAAAAGAATGACTCCTTACCCTGAGTAATCACCTATTTTTCTCTGATACTGAGTTCGTTGGCTCTGAATTTCTATAAACTGCTTTTCTAGATTGGACTCTGCTCTTTTACAGGCTCTGTCAGTGATACGCTGCCACACACACCGAAGTAGATCTCATCAATGTATCATCCTCCGTTCTCATCATGTTTTGGTAACTGCCTTAATCAAGGTAAAAGGTCTTAGTTAATTATTTGCTTCCTTAAGGGGTTATTGGAAGATTACAGAAATAAGACAGGTATGTTATTGTTAGCTATAATACCACTGCCTCACTCAAAGGCTATCAAAATCTCTCTCAGATCAAAGTTCCTTTCTGAGAATTTACACTCTGCTATATACTAACGAGTATAGACTGGGATCACAAGTCCTCAGGGCTCAGAAAAGAAAATCACCTCTTTTTATTTGTAACCGTCTTTACCTTGACTAACTCTGGCCTTAAGTGGTCTTGTGCACCAGATTCCAGCCTCCATTTACAAAGGGGTTACCCCACTAAAGGGACAAAAGCTACATTACCCCCAGCTTTAAGAGCAGCTACGTGCACTGGGAATTTTTTCCAATAGAAAACATAATGCTTTTTGCTATTCACATTTTCAGTTTGCCACATCTGCCCAAGATGGGGTCCTTTCTGCTCACCTAGCAATGACAACAGTGACAGCAAGCACATGTCTGTCCCCCATTCACTGCCTGGCTTCCTGGCGCAGCGTAATGGGCATCGCCGGTGGGGACACACTCGCGTGAGTGCCTTCTGCACCGAGGGAAATTGCCTAGATACAAATGGATGGGGCAAAATGCGCCTCATGAAGAGGAGAAGACAATTTTATCTGTTTTGAAAGGCTATCGAGGAATACAATAACGGGCAATAGATGCTTTGCCTTTGATTGGCTCATAACCCCCCCATGTTACCATTCTGGGGAAATAAAGCTCTACTTTACAGTCTCTGCTCCTGCTCATAGAGATGGGTGGAATTTATCTCTGGTGGCTCTTCACTGAAAACAAGTCATCATTTATATCCCAAGAAATACTACGATAATGAAAACTGCCATACACAGTGCAGATACTTCCCCCAATTTCTTTTTGGAAGCATATTAATTATCAAGACTTTCTGAGAGGTTTGCAGATCAGGACAGAATCTGCTTAAATAATTCATGAATGTGTGATAATACTTATTATTTTTAGAGTTTCGAGAAACAAGTGCATTGCTACCCAAAAGCCCTGTAAACCAGGCAATCCATCACCACAGCAGCACACTTGTTCAGCCTCATGCGTGTGTGAGGCTCCCCAGTCTGCAAATATGAGACATTCTTTCTGTATTTCCTATTAAAAGATACAAAGCAGCAGTAATTGTTTACCATGGATTCAGCTAAAGGTCTTTATTTCATAATATCTGTGTCCTTTTAAGCCACTTGTTTGCATTTGTCTTAGAAGATGTGCTACCTTCTAAGAAAAACACAATGGCACCAGACCCCCCGGAGAAGACCCACATCACAAGAAAAGGCTTAGGAAAAGGGACCAGATGGGCACACCCTCAGAATAAACAGAAAAACCCTGCAGCCTGCGCCTGGTCCCTGCCTTCCCGCAGCTCCTCCTGCCCGTGCTCAGTCGTGGCAGGGGAAGGAGCAGCTTTGCAAGGCCGTCGCCACCTCTCCCTCTCCAGCCGAACCCAGCCGCGGCCACGAGGTGCCCCGCACGTGGGTGCACAGAGACGCAATTCATACGCCATGAACCAGGCTGAAAGAATACAGCCCAGCAGCTCCACGGGGAGTTTGGTGGGAGGCAGCTCGCATGGGCTCATTCGCTTAGGAAAAAAAGAAGAGCAGGACTGCCTCCTGCAACGCAAGTATTTACACAGGCAGATCATAAATCCAGTGGGTTTAGCTGATCAGTCAAGGGGAATGGCTTGGTAAGGCCGGAACAAAAAACACCACTTGGGAAGAGCTTAATTTCATTGTCTGCATGTTTCTGCGCTGCGTTTAGCCAGCCCTGCCCTCCGCTTGTTTAGGCAGCTTTTCTTGGTAACAAAAGACGTTCGCACTCCGGCATACACAAGAGATACAATTTTCAGATGCGCTGACGTGACGCAGCGGCCTGGCTCTGCACAGACGGAATGTAATTAGGTTCTGGTCACTGGTCTGTGGGCAAACACCAGCTTCCAGTCCAGTGCTTAATTCATCTTTTGCCAGCACAGTGACATCCAAAATCGACACACTTCACAGTGGTGAAGAGACACATCTGGAGGTTAGACATATTTTATGATTTTTAGAAACCCCTGTGGTACAATATTGGATGCCACAAATACCCAGAATGTGTATCCCAAACCAAGGTGCCGGAAAAAAGTACAATTCTTCTTTCTGTATGATACCAACAAGTGTATAGAGAGTAATTCACCCTATTTTTAGGTTTGTCAGACATTCATCTCTGACTTCCCTCTATCCCTATCTCTGCTGGCACCACTTCCTGAGCTTTGCTAATTAGTACATTGAGCCATACACATGGACGTGTAAATATAGATTAGATATAAAGACCTCGTGTTTCTGAGTTTTAATACCCCTAAAAATAGATGGTAATTGTGTCTAAGACAGAGCACTGTTCTCTATATTTCCTTCCTTGCCTCCATTTTGTGAGTACAGTATAAACAATGATTTTACCATCATAAATAATTCGAGTCATTCCACAAGATATCAGTAATGCCAATTAGGCGTATTTCTTCCCGTCAATGAGAATTTCCTGTTTTCTACTACGCTTTGGGAAAAACACTCCGTCTTGATGCACAAGGAATTGAAAAAACGCCTTTTGCTTCTCATTCACAGCATTCAGAGTTCACCTTCTACACTGCAAGCCCAGATGCACAGATTTATGCTCCCTGGAGTCTGCACCCTCATTTCAAAGTGCTGTCCTGCAATTCATGAAGGCTGGACGACTTATGGTACTTGTTATGAATGCACCATAATGCCAGTTTATTGGGCCCATAAGAGACACATGTCCTCACATCAGTAGCCCTGAAAAATATGTAATCCATATTAAATATAACCCTGAGCCATTTTCAGTAATATTTGCTCCGTTTTAAAAGGTCATTAGAAGATGAGCAAAGGTTGAGGGAGAACTTTATGCAGTGGATAAGAATAACACAGCACAGATGTAACGTTTCTGGTGGATGATCCACCAGGTTTTACAAACATTAATAAAGCCTCACATTTTCCATATGAGGTAGGTAAACACTGTCACTCCCTTGCTCTCAGATCTCTAAAACAAGACCAGTAAAAGACTTGTGACTCATAAGACATCAGAGGAGCCAAAAGCAAAATTAAAAAAGACTTAGCAGCCAGCCCACATTCTAACAACTTGAACTAATTCAGCCAGTGATGGGATCCTGTGCTCTACTCATGCAGGGTCAGGTCCCTTCTCCCTTGCCAATGACAGCAGATTCCTGGCTGTATTCGACTTCCAGTTTTGCATAACTATAAATAATCTATTACATCTCATTCTTCCAGAGTCCAGTCATCTATAATTTCCAGCATGACTTCTTTCCTCCTCCTCCTCCTCTACTCCACTGCTTTGATGCTTAACCCCTCAGTTCTTTTCTTTGCAGCAGGGTGTTATGAGAAACCTCTGTAGAAAGGGAAGCTGTGAAGCAAATCATGAACATGTTCAGCGTAGAGTCCACAGCTGTGAGAAATTCAATGTTAACAAAAACCAGCAGGAAAGTGTTTAAATTTTCCCTTCTGTCCTCAGACCTGAATATCAGCAGGGTGTAAGTGGTTCACAGACGTTGCACCTCTCATCTTCGCCATGGGATGATTTCACTTAAACACCACAGTCATATCTCACAGCTTTGGTCTCCATTCTTACCTATTTTCAGTTCTGAGATATATCCAAGAGAAACTATATCCAATAATAAATCATAAAGCACACTTGTGCTAACTTTCACACACAGCTGTGTACCTGTAAATCCTAAGTGCTGCACCAGGCACACAGAATCAGAGATGCCACAAGACTCAAGATGAATATATAATCAAAAGAAGAAGCAAGTTCATATACTGCTACTCTAAATGTTCTACACTGCTGGGCTTTATATATCATACAAAATAGATAACCAAAATTTCTCTTTCTGTAGTTGGTCAAAGATGTTCAAAAGTTTGTGCTCAAGAGCACTTCTGAAATGAATTCACTAGCAAGTTGCTTAGGACAGAAGTTTCAACTAAGAAGTGCAGGTTTGTAATCAGAATTACTGCAAGGGTAATTGCATACCTAAATATTTAGTCCGAGGTCACATTTGCCTAAGGTATTGAGAAAAACATACTTTATTATCTCTTCAAGCCAACAGCGCTGCAGGAAAGAACTCCACTCTGTTCTCTCTCAAGCACTAACAAAACAATTGCCAGAAAATTTTTAACTGCAGCGTTTGTCCCTGATGCAAACACGTATATATCTGTCAGCTCTGAAATTAGACCCATTGTGCTGGTAGTCAAAAGAATCAAAATGATGGTGGAGAACAGTGATGAAGCAGATATGAATACTTTACCTGAGTATCAGGGTACAATGCGCTCTAGAAGCACCACTGCCTTATTTTCACAACCAGATGCATTAAAATTAGCAGTATTTGTGTTATTTTTTGAAATATCGTATTAATATCTACATTCCAACATGGAGTTCCCATTTGATTCTACACAAACTCAGTGGGCACTGCTGAGGGCAAAAGAGGGTCAAGTCACCTCTATGTCTGTGCATGGAAGTCCTGCATCATTAATGAGATGAAAAAGGAAGGACTGCATTTGGGCAGGTGATCCAGCAGAATAAGGCTCTTGAGCTGGAACCATGTAGTTAATTCCACTGCATCAATATTTCAAATGCATGAGGTTCAGAGGAAAATACACTTGCCAGAAACAACAACAGTTTGGCTTAAAATCAAAACCTGTAACCTGCAATGTATTAAGTTCCAACGTTCTTGAAATGCTTCCTGGTTTTATGAATACAACCTGCAGTTCAAGTGCTATCATGTAACCGGGATAAGAAGACATTTGAAAAACAAAGGTATAAAATGAAGCATACCAGAAAGACTGTGGCTTCAGAACATAAACAAATACAGAGTCAACCCCTTGCTCATAAAGTACCATTTCAACAATCCGAGTGAATGACCCAGACAAAGAGGTGGCTTGTATGGGGTGGTAAATATGCTGCCATCTTACAAGCTCACAGGGTCCTTTAAGACTGACAGCATTGGAAATCCTGAGCTATACGGTGCCAAACAGCGTTCAGTTTATTCAGCTATGACATGTTCTGGGATCTGAAGGGGTGTGTTCAGCCTTTTAGTACAGTGTTGACCAAGCCTAACTTGCTTTCTCAGTTGAATACTCACTTCTTGTACTGGTGTGACAGTTCATTGCAGCTGCCTGCAACTCTCAGCATCTCACTTCTCCGGACAGTGAGGCCAGAAATTAATTTCAACACCCCGAGAAAAAAATAATAGAAAGTAAAAGACCCGGAACGCTGGAGATATCCCATGCTTTGGACCAAAGGGTGGTTTGGACAAAAGTGCTGAGCTCAGGAGATGCCATTGGAAATGATCATTTGAGTAAGCCTGAGAGAAGTGGTTCTCAAATGGGTCTCTCCCTCCCTTCCCCACTTTGCACAGAATACTTAATTAGCCAGAAAGATTTTCTTTTTCTGTAGTGGGAGATTTAGACTCCCCTTCCTGTACCAGTGGACAGTCAATTATTTATACGAAGTGGAAAAGAGTCAACAGAAGGGACTGTGAATGCCCTGTGCAACTTCATGACTTATAGCTCAGAGGCTATGATGCTTTCGAGGCAGAGGAGAGAACTGAACCTTATTAAAGCAGGAAAAAATCATCATCTCCCTGGATAATATAGCTCTTTCTCTGTTTTGCCTGGTTTTTTTTTTTCTGAAATGAGAAGGAAAATTTGACCCAAATTCACAAGTAGTTTCCAGGCAACTGAACTTTGTCAGAACATGTAACGAAGCTCTGAAATGCTATTTGCCATCCTGCTGTAAAGAACTTAATAGACTGAGGTCCTACCGCGAGGTAAACTAAGGACACCCAGCTACATCTGAAAAGCACAAAGGAGAATTTTCTGTCCCTGAGGAAACTCCACATACTTATCACCAGGATGTATTTTCATCTCCAGAGGATCACAGAATCACAGAACGTTCGGGGTTAGAAGGGACCTCTGTGGGTCATCTAGTCCAACCCTCCTGCCCAAGCAGGGTCACCTACAGCAGGCTGCACAGGACCTTGTCCAGGTGGGTCTGGAATATCTCCAGAGAAGGAGACTCCACAACCCCTCTGGGCAGCCTGTGCCAGTGCTCCGTCACCCTCAGAGGGAAGAAGTTCTTCCTCATGTTCAGACAGAACTTCCTCTGCTTCAGTTTGTGCCCATTGCCCCTTGTCCTGTCACTGGGCACCACTAAAAAAAGTCTGGCCCCATCCTCCTGACACCTACCCTGCAGATATTTATAAGCATTTATAAGGTCCCCTCGCAGCCTTCTCTTCTTCAGGCTGAACAAGCCCAGCTCCCTCAGCCTCTCCTCGTAGGAGAGATGCTCCAGTCCCCTC
>Ga0065711_1030911_pt1 | contig 31086 bp, 20 predicted proteins | sample Hoacrofraction12_FD_59098 | JGI IMG/M metagenome (GOLD analysis project Ga0065711, IMG submission 59098) | Hoatzin crop microbial communities from Cojedes, Venezuela - Epithelial fraction 12 v2 (version 2) | ecosystem: Host-associated > Birds > Digestive system > Esophagus > Crop | place... | reverse complement strand
GTGTAGAGGGGAAGGAGAACCTCCCTCGTCCTGCTGGCCACACTCTTCTTGATGCACCCCAGGATCCCATTGGCCTTCTTGGCAGCCAGGGTACACTGCTGGCTCATGGTCAACTTGTCATCCATCAGCACTCGCAGGTCCCTCTCCATAGAGCTACTTTGCAGCAGGTCAGCCCCAAGCCTGCACTGGTGCATGGGGTTATTCTGCCCCAGGTGCAGGACCCTGCACTTACCCTGCACTTGATTCTGGTCAACTCTCCAGCCTATTCAGGTCTCACTGGGTGGCAGCACAGCCTTCCAGTGTATTCACCACTCCTCCCAGTTCTCTGTCATCAGCAATCTTGCTGAGCGTACACTCTGTCCCTTCATCTAAGTCACTGGTGAATAAGCTGAACAAGACTGGGACCTGTAGTGATCCCTGCGGATCACCACTAGTTACAGGCCTCCAACTAGACTCTGAACAGCTAATCACAACTTTTTGATCTATGCCACTCAGCCAGCTCTCAGTCCACCTCACTGTCCGCTCATCTAGCCCACACTTCCTCAGCTTCCCTTTAAGGATGTTATGCGAGACCGTGTCAAAAGCCTTGCTGAAGTCGAGCTAGACAACATCCACGGCTCTCCCCTCATCTACCCAACCAGTCATGTCATCACAGAAGGCTATCGGATTGGTCAAGCATGATTTCCCCTTGGTGAATCCATGCTGACTACTCCTGATAACCTTCTTTTCCTTCGCTTGCTTGATGATGACCTCTAGAATGAGCTGCTCCATCATCTTTCCAGGGATGGAGGTGAGGCTGACTGGTCTGTAGTTCCCTGGGTCCTCCTTCTCCCCTGTTTTGAAAACTGGAGTGACATTGCCTTTGCTCCAGTCCTCAAGCACTTCTGTTATCCAAGGACCTTTCACAGATGATGCAGAGTGGCTCAGCAATGATATCTGCTAGCTTCCTCAACACTCATGGCTGCATTCCAGCAAGGCCCATAGATCTGCGGGTGTCTACGTTGCTTAAATGATCTCTAACCCGATCCTCCTCAGCCAAGGGAAGGTCTTCTTTCTCCAGGCTTTCTCTCTTACCTCCATGGATTTGGATGCCTGAGGGCCAGCCTTAGCTCTAAAGACTGAAGCAAAGGCGGCATTCAGTAACTCCGCTTTCTCTGTATCCTCCTTCACCAGGGCACCCACCTTGTTCAGCAGTGGGCCCACATTTTCCCTAGTCTTCCATTTGGTACTGATCTACTTGAAGAAGCCCTTCTTGTTGTCTTTGACATCCCTTGCCAGAGTTAGTTCCAGGTGTATCTTAGCCTTCCTCATTACATCCCTGCATACTCTGACCACGTTCCTATATTCCTCCCAACTGGCCTGTCCTTCTTTCCAAGTTCTGTAGACCTTCTTCTTCCATTTGAGTTTTGCTAGAAGCTCCTTGCTGATCCATGCAGGTCTCCTGCCTCCTTTGCTTGATTTCGTACTCGTGGGGATGCACTGATCTTGAACACAGAGGAAGTGATGCTTGACTAGTAACTATCTCTCTTGGACCCCCCTACCTTCTAGAGCCCTAACCCATGAGAATCCTCCTTGAAGAGGCCACCTGAAGTCCAGGGTTGTCATCCTACATATTGCCCTGCTTCCTCCACACAGGATCCTGAGCTCCACCATCTCACAGACACTGCAGCCAAGGCTGTCCCCAGCATTCATATCTTCAACCAGTCGTTGTTTATTTGTCAATACAAGGTCCAATAGCACACCTCTGCTCATTGAGTCCTCCACTACCTGTGTCAAAAAGTTATCATCAATGCTCTGCAAGAACCTCCTGGACTGTGTGTGCCTTGTGTGGTCTTTCCAGCAGATATCAGGGTGGCTGAAGTCCCCCATGAGAACGAGGGCCTGTGATTGTGAGACTACTTTCACCTGTTTGTAGAAGGCCTCATCAACTTCCTCTTGCTCACCAGGTGGCCTGTAATAAACATCCACAATATTGTCACCCATATTAGCCTGTTCCTTAATTCTTATCCATAAGCTCTCGACTCATTCTTCATCCACGTTTAGGCAGAGCTCGATAAGTTCCAGTTGCTCTTTCACATAAAGAGCAACTCCACCACTTCGCATTGCTGGTCTGTCTTTCCCGAAGAATGCGTAGCCATCTATGACAGGATTCCACTCATATGAGCTGTCCCAACATGTCTCTGTAATTGCAATGAGATCATGGCCCTGTGACCGCATGCAGATCTCTAGTTCTTCTTGTTTATTCCCTATGCTGCGTGCATTGGTGTAGAAGCATTTCAGAGATGTAGTCGAGCAAGCATACCCCATCTCTTGTCTCCGTGGATGGATACAAACTCCTGTTCCAAGACACAGAGATGCTCAGTCATTACAAAGAAATAGTCAATTACCAACTACATCCTTACAACAGGTAGGAGATTAACTCTGATGTCATTTTTTCATACCAGTGGGGAAATTAACTTGGTGAATATTAGTGTAGTGTTTAGCAGGATTTAGAGCATAACAAGTAAGAAAGACAGAAAAAAGAAATGCCATTCTGTCAACAGTAATTTATGCAGGTGTCATTCAGAAATCAAAGTCTGACTAAACTTAAAGAAAATCTTTGCCCCAAACAACACAGCAGTTGCATACGTATAATGAAGCAGGAATACAGAGCTAAAAAAACAACCAAAGAAACGAAAAACAAATGGAGGAGCTGCATAAAATAAAATGTGAAATAGTTAGCTTTTTAGGCAGCTTGATGAAAAATCAAGAGAACAATGAATCCTCAAGCTTTTACTCAGAACTCATGGGTTTTCTTCTTAAGTAATTGCCTTTGTTTTAGAGTGGGTTGGTCCTGATATAAATCGGTGTAACTGAATCAGACTCAGAGTTCAAAAGGTGTTTACCTGGACATCCTTCATAACCATAATTTCTGAAGCTCAGATTATAATGGAAAATCAAATCTTTCATGCCTCTCTTTCATTTCTTCCAGGTACAAAAAACGATTTTCTGTAAGTGACATGTTTCCTGTGAAATAGCTGAACTAATATTGGTGTGAAAAATAAAATAAATATAGAAAAAGGGAAAATCCTATTGTCTTTAACAATAGATTAAATAAATGGCTTTACTGGAACATCTAAACTGTGATATCTAAGCATACAGTACAAAATGACTGTACATGTATACAAAACATTGTGAAATTAAACATTTTCCAAGCCATAGCCAGTAAGTGCATCAATTGCTTAATTGTCTTTCCACTTAATAGAATAGGCTCTCAAAAATAAAAGTTGAAATCCAGATGCAATTATTTAACTTTATCTTCATCACTCCAAATTGTACTGTTCCCAAAATGAATTCCCTTTCAGCAGTACATTAACTAACTCATCATCACATGTATATTTTGTGAAAGAATTGTACACACACAAACCAGCCATTTATGCATCTGCCATGCATTGTGAATGATTTAAAATTAAATAAATTGACTTTTATTTTTATCGTTGTCTTTAATGCACAAAATTTCACTAAAGTTTCACAATATAGAGAACAGAGGAAAACTCTGATAGAAAATTTAGGTGTTTTACTTAGATATTTTCAGTGATTCTTTTGTAATCTATGCAATGTAATTATCAGTGAACTGTTATAGATAATTTCCCCATAATTTTCTTCCTCCTACATCATGCATTATAATTGCTTTCATCCTCCATATTATGTGTGCTGGTGTCTTCCTGCTCCTCCTCCATTCTGGATTGAAAGAAAGAGAGAAAAGAATATATTAGATCAAGTACAGAGCTGGTTTTCATTTTGGTGGTTAAGGCTTTTTAGTGGGGAAAAAAAAAAAAAAAGAAGATTTTCAAGTGTGAACTTCAAGCACTTGGTTTGATTTAGTCTCTTCAGCTTGGGCTCAAGTTGCAATTCCAAGCCAGAATTCAGTGTCTCACATTTACCCAGCATCAGTAAGGTCATTATTAGAGGCTTGGGTGATTGTTAGGAGGGAACAGAGCTGTATTTGGGTTTCTGTCCTGCTCCTCTCACACACCTCTTGATAAGAAGACAAAAGAATATGTATAGAATCAGATCCTGCTTTTTAATATGGTTATCCCAGCTCCTCCCGTTGTCCCTCTTTGCTGTTCCCACACTGTTTCCAAGATCCTCACTGCCCAGGAAGTAGGCTGGTTTTGTGCACTGTATTTATTCCCATTTATAGAATATCCCACATTGGTCATGATCCCTCGGAGCCTTTATACATGCAATGCAAGGACAGAATTTGTATTACTGTAAGCAAATTACGTATTACTAGGGTTAACTAAGATTTACGTGTAGGACACCCAATCTACCCTTGGTCACTTTCTTGATAAAATATTTGCCTCTTTGATGTGTTTGCTTATATAATTTATTTGCCACAGTTTCCATAATCAAGGGATTGCATGGAGCACAAATGTTTAAGATATTTATATAACAGTTAAGCATTTGTTGGGTATTTTCTTCTGCTCTAACCTTAACCTTCAAGCTCATAGCAAACCAGTTCTGGAGGCAATTCTTCTGTTAGTAGAAGTGGTCTTTGATGGAGGAAATGAAATGTGCTTGCTTGAGATCCTTTTAAAGGTATGGTTCCAAACATATCCCATGTTTTCATCATTGTTATCCAATAACTACAGTTACAATCAGAAGTTTTGGACTGGTTTGTGTATTTCATTGAAATACTGTTGGACCTGGTGTGAAGTACAGCAAGCTTGGGAACCAGGCACAGCTTCACACAAGCCAAAGAAGCTACAGACAAGATGCATAACTACCAGAGCACTAATGTTTATTATATATGATTTTATTTCCTGTTCTCAAGTGACTTGCTCTTTTACAAAAAAACAAGATGTAAGTAGTTGGAGAGGAAAGGAGTTTTGATATTAAGCCCATGTGTACTGTGGTTATCAGATACATTCAAGTGGACTTTCATTGTGATTTTTTATTAAATCATAGCACAGATGATACAGCTATTGAGCAGGAGAGATGGGAGACCAGAAATAGTACTCAGTTCACTGTGTATGCTTTTCAGCAGTTCTGTGTCATGTTGTATGATGCTTAGCTATTGCAAGTCATATCACAAAAAGTGAATGGCAATGAACTGAAACATAGATATTTCCAGATATCTGTGTATGTGGGAGTTTGCATCCTTCTTCACATCAAGACATGGGAAGTATGAACACTTCTTGATATTGATGCAGGACTTGAAGAACTCATAGCACTTCTGGACTTTCAGGTTATCTGCTCCAGTACTGACACAACACACTCTAATAAATCTTGTCTTTATAAAGCTCAGCTTGAAAGATGTTGGAGTCAACTCTGTTTTCATTGTGTGAGAAAATAATCCATCTTGAACGGAACTTGTGATATGTATTCCCTGTGGGTTGGATTTGCTTCCCAGTGGACTCCAAGGCCGACTTGAAGATGTGATGAACCGGCTTCTCATGTAGCTGTCACTCCATTATTAGTACCAGTGAATGGACCATGACAGAATAATCAAAGAGTACTTCAGCTTGTACCACTAGAACATACTTACCTTCAACTTTTGAAATTACAAAGTCTTATCACATCAAGAGACTTCAATACATATATGGGCAAGGAAAGGGCAACATGCACTTAAGGAAAATTCACCTGTCATCCTACAACTAACTCTTTATGGTGGTAACCGGAGATACATACTCCAATAACTGACAGAGTGTGTGTCCATGCGCTTTCCAGGCTTTGCCACTTTTTTAATTGCATAAGTGTATAAAAGCACACATTCATAATGTCAAAAATAGCCACACCATGCAAATAACCAGGCTAGCCAGAGTCTAGTGAAATGCTGGGTGTAAGTGGCTGTGACCGTCATATCGTGCAGTGAATCAAGCTCTCTAAAGCACTATCTTGAATTACTTAAAGATGCCCATGTGTAAGAATTATCTGGAGACCAAGTTCAATCCTTTCATAGTTCAGTTTAGCAATCAAATCAAACAGTGTTCAATAGGAGTAGATAAGATCCATAGGTATTTATGAAGTGTCTCACAATGGGTTTCACCTTCATCAAATGCCATTATCAAAATTAATGTGATAAAAAAGTCTATCAAATCTCTATTAACTGTTATGCACGCATTACAAAAGCCTTGAATGAAAGAAAAAAAAAATGGTGAAGGGGAAAGCTGCTTATCTTGCAGTCAAACAAGAAACAAGCAAGGCCTCGAGTCAAGAATGATAAATGGTGAATAGCAGAGGTGAGAAGAGTTTCTTCAAGCTGAAGATCCACAGAAACATCACATGTTTTTACAGCATTCAAAACCAGTCTGTTCCCTAAAATCAGTTGCATTTTGCATCTCTTTGGTGAAGATGACCAGGTTCTATTAAGGACAAATATGACATAGTGCAATAATAATGCAGATACTTCCATGCTTTGCTAAGCTGTTAGTATGTTAACTGCAATGAAACTTTTGATAAAGTTGCTCTGCTCTACTTAGGAGCCAGCTAGCACACCAGCAGCTATTTGCAGTGTCTTTATGGGGTTACACAGTTGTTGCTGACCAAGGCAATGAGGTCTGATGTTATTCTTACTAATTTATACCGGTCACCACCCCAAGAGGAGATTAAATAAGGAGACCGTGACCTGGGAGTTCAAGTTGCTGTGATAAATGCTGGACTAGCTTGTTTCTATCTGTTTCCTGGAAAAATCTTTCCAGATATATAGGCAATGGAGTTATTAGTAGAGCTACTCAGAAAAACCCTCCTGCAGGTCAATTCAGCTTAAATGATAAACCAAATTCAGGTTAATATGATTTTTGCAGCTGAAGAGATGCAAGAAAGTTTTGAGGAGTGGAATGAATATCTTCATGTAATCACATATGACTTGACCAGAGCTTCTCACCCTGTCAGCCCCGAAGACCTCTTGAGGCCTCTGTAGGACTTTGGCTGTACACACAAGCCTGAGAATATTGTTTGCTTATCATTTGGTGCTATGGTGCAGGGGATCCTTGGTGTAGAAAGCTTGACAGATTCTCTCAAGATCAAAAATTTCAGTAAGAAAACTTATGCTCTCTCATTGTGCTTGTATATAGGTACATATCCATAATACTTTTAGGAACACAGAAAGATAAAAGCATTTTTATTCAACTTTGCCTAGATGGCAGACAGTCCGTGCTGTTCCAAATCTGCTAGTCTGTATTGTGGACACTATGAAGGGCAAGTTGCTTGCAAGCACTCTTGTGTATGTTCAGCACATTCTGTCTTTTTGATCAAGCTGCCAAGTGGTTGAGTTTGACTATTAGCATAAGAAAAACAGAGGTCTGTTCCAGCCCTTTTCCTGCTAAAAGACTTATTGAGGCCTTAAAGTACACTGAAATAATAGAAGAATTTGGCTACCTCAGCAGTCTGCTGTCTGAACCACCATGTCATACTGAGGAAAGCAAGAATTGAAGCAGCCTCTGCAAGCGAAAAACATAATGACTGAAATGAAAGAGACATCTTCCTATAAAGAAATGTAGATATGTACCATACAATTGCTGTTACTATCCTACTGCATAACTGCAAAACTAAGACATGTTACAGTTATGGTTTCAAGGGACTAAGTCAATCAACTGTGCTGTCTTTTCTAGAATAAAGTGTCAGGATTCAATATGAAATATCAGATTCTTATAGACTTGTCAAACATTTATCATTGACACAATGCAGCTTCATTCTTCACTTCACGGTGCATGTGCCAGAAAACACACTACTCAAAGCCACTTTATATAACCCTTTAACATACAAAGAAAGAATGAGGAGTAGGCTAATCTCTCCACCTTGCAAAGACATGCTCAATGCAAATCATGAATGTCATTTCAGTGACATCATTATCACAGAGTTGAAGGGTATGAATAAAGACCGTCAGCTGCATTGGGAAGTATGTACTCATTGTGTCAAAATTAATGAAGAAAAAAGTCAGAATAAGGGTACGTATCACAAACACATGAGAGAAGACGTGAGTGTAAAGACCACAGGAACTGACCACAAGTGTGTAGTTATGGTAAAAGTTACATAAGCTAAATTACCACACAGGGAAACTCACAGAAGCTTCATCACTATGTATTGCGACACATTACACCATGTATGCACTATTGCTGCTTCTAGAAAGGATTGCCTGCGTATTTAGAAAGTATGGCACTCTAACATGTCTCTCAAAAAACAGAAAAGACAGCACCAATGCTGAATCACTTCTGGATTTTATTGCTCACACTGTTATAAATCATTAACCTTGACAACAATTTCTTTATGCTGTGGGAAGTTGTAATATTTTTTCCTGATGTGGACATTGTCCATGCATATAATTCTGGTATTTCACAAATTTGGGCCCCAAATACATGCAAAGATCTTTTTGAAACACGTTAGACATTTAAAAGTGTTGTTGGTATAATGTATACCTCTTTCAGTTTCTTCTAATAAAGAAAGCACCTGGCTTCACAGGTGGCTGTTAAAGACATGGTTTATATAATTTTTTTTTATTGAAAACACGTTTGTAAAATAGCTCACTTTCTTTCCTGTAATATACATGGCACATTCAGATTGCTTGTAATGTGGGGTGGTATTATAACTGTGTTAACACTCTACTGGGACAGCCTGTATAATTTGCTCATGGTTTTGCCATTTATGAGTGCAGTGATCTCAAATTCATACTTAGAAAACTCTTGTCACAGCACAATGTCTTTCCTGTACTTTGTTTATGTAATAAGCAAACCTAGTGATGACACAGACAGTTGCAAATTGCACCACAGCACAAGCATGGACATATTCATGCAGCTAGCTAAAGAGTAAAGCTCCTTTTCATTCCTGTCCAGGTTCCCACGCTGAACAGATTATACCACTGGTAAGGAAACATACAGAGATGTCACAGCAGAAAAGGGGATAGAGATATGCAGGAAGAACATACAAGCAGTGAGAAAATGGCTTTTTAAAAAACGTCCAGTGTAACTGAGACTTCCAAAATTTTGAAAGGTCCGTTTCAGCTCAGTTTAACACTGGTTTTAACATAACAAAAAGAGAATCTCTGAAAGGTTATGTTGTTTGAGATGATGAACAGAGAATTAAAAGACATCCAGTGAAGCAATCATCTGCGTGGTTGGCTTTATTACTATGACTGAGAAGATATTTTGTTTGGATAAGGAATTTTCCTAGATTCTTAGTCTCTTCTCTTTCTGTGTCATGTACATAGAAAAATTACCAGGCTGTACATTATGGACATTCCTTACTTTAGAGCTGTATTCAAGGCCTGCCCTGCACAGAATTTATTATTTTTACTACTGCAAGTTACTTAGATTAGAAAGAGTGCAAAAGAAATATCATGGCAGATCTTATTGTTTTGCTGAACAATTAATCCCTCAAAAAACTTTCCCCAGTCATTTTATGGTGTGTGATGCTGGAATCTTTACTGCATTATTTGTGCACCTGAGAGTCAAGGAATACATGTCAAGGCTTGCAAAAAGCAGTGGAGTGAAGTGGCTACTGGTGTGAGCCAGTATAACACATTTTGGTCTGTCAACAAATAGTAACATCTTCAAAGACAACATTGAAGTTAGCATTGTGTGATGCTCCTGGGACCTTGCTTTGCATGAGGAAAGGACTAACAGGTTTCTATCTTCCAAGGCTTGTCATGAAAAGAAAACAGTGCCGGGAAGCCAGTCATGCAAGTTTCCCAAGCTTGGTCGTTCTTTTTATGGGTGATAAGATGATAAGGCAGTTTGCTGTACAGACTACTGGCTGTGGCATAGGAGCAGTGGTATTCGCATGTGCCTCTGCTGTCCTGGGTTTAAGTGGAGCCATGCTATATAAAGCAACTTGAAACTACACACAAATGGACTCTTTAAGAGGTCAATATTATTATTAGTGAGATGCCTGGTGTGTGGAAGGAATTTCATCTCAAAGGGCTATAGGCATGAAATAGCTGGAAACAATTTTGTGTCTGGACTAATGATACTGTCAGGGCTCAGACTGTACCCTAAAGAAGGACTTTGTTAGATCTTTGGCTCAGAAAGATGACTGAACAGCAGCAGGTAAGAGGTAGACTGCTGGAACATCCATCACATCAGACTGTGTTTTAGGCAGTCCAGACAGTTTCTCTGGAAATTTAGAGAAAGTCCTTGCCTGAAAGTTATCATGAGGAAAAGCAAGGGTGACATACTCCACAATGAAACTAGAATGACTTAAAATAGACCTTACAACCTGGACCTAAATGAGGCAGATACTCTCCCAGTAATGAGATAAAATGGTACCTGGAAGAAGAATGAACATTTATTATGTTGGCTTTCATTTCTGAACACCCAGAGTAGAAATGCCTGTGTGATCCTTCCAAAAATAAACCTTCAGCACAAACATTTCACTGGTTCCAGTTGCCAGCCCCGGTGCAGAGGGGATGCAGAGGAGTGCAGGTTGTGTTTTATGGCTCTGGTTGGTCAGGCACAAGGTGCTTCCTTTTGTTTATATGAAAAAAATTATTCTGAGTCAAGGTTATATTTGCTATAGAAGTGTTGCAAACTTTGTCCAGCTGCTGGAATACATCAAATCAACTGTTGGAGAAGCACCTGGATTTTACATCCCCTCTGGATATTATTTTGAGTGCTCCCTGCTCCAGACAACTGCACTGTCACAGCAAGTGCTACTTCCTCTCCCGCAACGACTTCAATGCTCCACTTTACATTCACGCTTCTTTGGTTCAAAGCACCTACAAACTAGCATTTATAGCTGGTACAGCCATAAAACATGGTTGCATTTTATTTTCACTTACTAGAAGGGCAATCATTTGCGGCTTAGAGTTAAGCTCAGGTTTGCTTTGCTTTTTTTTTTCTAAGAACTAGTACTGCTACTAGATAATGTCGAGATAATGTAACAAAATAAGAAATGTCTAAAGCTAATGGCAAAGCAGGAAGTGACAGAACAGATGTGATTATGGAAAATAAGTTTCATCTTAATATGAGTAAAGCTCTAGCTATATTTACTTTGATATTTCTTGTTAGCTAGTGGCCTTTATACTGAAAATGCTTTTTAGATAAATTGACTGTATCCAAAATACTATAACATTCTTCTTTCTTTAAAATGAGAAATTTAAAATGTTGCATTCAGTACCACTCTGTGTGTGAAACAACAATGTTAGCTTTACTTATAAATTTGTTTACTAGTAAAGTGGTGTTTTGTCTCATGCATTCTTTTGAATTTAACCCGAAGTCCATGGTTTATACAAAGCTGAGTCTTTGTAGAACTGAACTACAAGCAAAAATAAACATGCATATATAAATTATACATAAAAAATGTAAATAATATATATAATTTTGTTGATGTATATATTTCCTGATTATAGATAAGAATTCTACTTCTGAGAATGTTAATTTGTAAGGAAATTTTCATAACTGTTTAGGCATGGCACAAATAAAACCATTTTCTTTGCTTTTGGAGCACTTCTTACAATAAGGAAAAAGAGGTCCAGAATTCATAGAGTAATGCAACATCCAGAAATAATTTCATTTTTTTTACCTTTATCTTAATTTTCTTTTTGGTATTAAGTCTTTGTCAACAAGTATCTTTCACCTGTTGTGCTGTGTTGAGTGTTACATAAAGGATGATAAAGCTTTAAATGGCTTAGTTTATAAGAGGTTTCTACAATCTTCCCTCCATATCACTGCTACAGAAATAGACATTGTAATGTTATGGGGCACTGTCAAGTCTGTCAGCATACCATTATAAAAGTGAAAGTTTTAGGTTTGTATAGCACTTTTTACGAAGTATATGTAAAGATAAAAATGTCAGGCTAGTCAATAGAGAAAAAAGTAAACAAAGTTTCTTTTCTGAAAGGTTTTATGCTCTAAACACACACATGCTGTTCTAATCTACCTGCTTTTATGAATTTAATAAAATATCTATTTTACCACCGTAAAGTTCAAATATCTCTTACTGGTAGAAAAAAAGAGAGATGACTGTAGAATATTTCAGTTGGATTGCAGCTGTGATCTTCAAATTAATAATTCTTCCTAATCTGTCAGAGCTTTTCTTGCTTGCCTACCCTAGGAAACTTTTATATTTCACAGATAAGAAAAGGTGTATTCCCCTGTTCCACCTACCTAAATAAGAATCTTGATCTGTTCTACTCTCTTCTTCTTATAGTACTTTTCAGATGTTAATGAACATTAAGATTTAAAAGGCTTAATATTAAGTCTACAACCTCTACTAAGATCCAGCGTTTGTCTTTTCTTATTCTTCTCTAAGACTTTAAGCTTTCATTATACACCTCCTACTTCCCCTTCCCCCGTGTCTCTCTGCTTTGGTTTTTAGCAGCCTACTAGTGAAACAAGCAGTTCGTTTGAATTGCTCACCTGCATTTCCCTCCCACCCCACCTTCATTAGCCTTCTAGCCACTCAATTAGGTTGTCATATCACTTACGCACACAGAGAGAAATGTGTTTTTTAATTAACTCTGTAAAAAAAACAATCCAAACCCAAACCAACAACAATCTAAAGAATTTTACTGCTTTTAAAAATAGAAATCTATAAAATTGTTTTTCTTCACACAAATTGCTAAAACTGACTTTCAGTTTAAGATTTTGCACTTTCTACATTATGAAAAAGGAAGAAGGAACAAGAATAAAAGCTTCAAGTAAGATCACAAGCCTTGTATTTTCTTTTGTTCAAACATATGAGAATTTTCCTAAAGTGTCTGTTGTTTCCTAGTTTACTACAAAGTCACAGATATAATATGTAGAAAAAAACAAAGAAGTATTAAAAACACTCAAATGCACATACAATTCAGGTTTGCTGCCCCAGAAGTTGTGATTCTTGATATTGATTCCAGGACAGTAAATTTTTTTATATGAGCATGCTATATTGCACGTCCTTCCCTATCCTGTGTTTCTCTCCTAAACAGGCATTACTGGAATACTTTCTAATACAAAAAAAACTTCCACACTATTTGTTTCACACATCATAAAAAAAGATCCTGCTCTGGCTCCCAGTTTAGTTACTAACAGGAAGAGTAAGTATGAATGATTATGAAAAGCAAGATGATGAATTTTAGAGTATTTGTTTAACTATAATTATTGATAGAAGCATAGTTACATGCATGTAACGGTGATCTTGGGATGAAGAGAGAACTGTGTATTGCTCCAAAACTCAAACCAGCAGAAGTCTTGCTTCTTATTTTATTCTCCTTAGTATCAACTGCAAAATAATATTTAGGTAACTATTTACCCATTTGCTTAGAGAGGTTTGTATATGAAAGGTGCATTGGGACCCGCTGCATTTCGTGAATGTTTTAAGGAGTGGATGCATGTTCTTGTTGTTGGATGTCTTGCAAGATTGGAAAGACTGTACTGCTTCAACGTGTCCAGACAACTGGGAGGAGCAATTGGAACTTCCTATATTTGGATACCGACAATTTTTCAGTAAAACAATCTCATTTTACTTGGACATTCCTCACTTCCCCTGAAAAGAAAAAAAAAAAAAGGAAAAAAAAAAGCAGCTTTGCAGCAGATGTAGTTTACCAGGATGCACCGTACTGGAAATACTTGCCAGCAGCCACCGTCTACGTGGATGCTTTTGGCACACTCTCTAACACAGATGGTGTTTGCTCAGCAGCACAGCCAGAGCACTCTACCTGAATCTACATGGAGGGCTCAGAAGCAACCAAGTAGTTAAAATAAATCTAGAAATACCTATCTCTTCTGTCAAGTTCCTTCCAAGCCTACAGCTTGTTTTTCTAATTTTAAATAAACAGACTAACAGGACCAGCCTAGACCAAATACTGGTTTTCAATTAAATGGAAGCTGGACAGATAAAGAAGCAGCAGACTAGAGAGATTCAACAGCTCTCGGAAATAAATATAAAAATCCACTTCAATTTCACTTAAAATTTTCATCCTTTTTTTCAAAATTGATTTTGGGAGATAGAAACAAAGATAAAAGCATAAGTTTTATTATGCCAGTACAGTAAGGAGGTTTCAACTGTGAAAATAAAAAATGAATTTTACAGATTAAAATAATTTGTGTCTCTCATAGACATCTAGAAGTTTGGTGCAAGTTTTTGCTGTGCAATATTTCTATTTCTTCAAAATATTTGTTGGATGTCCTGGTTCGGTTTGGGTTTGGTTTGCCCTTGCAAAAACATCCATCTGACTTCAGACCATTACTGCATTTTTAGAAGTAATTATCCATTTAGACTTGTCTCCATGCCTGTATCGACTAGCACAACTCTCCTGTGGACACTTTATTTTAAAAGAGATATATTCTTTTTCTAGAATAATGGCTCTTCTCATGACAAGGCATTTGTAATGAAGTTGCTATGCAAGTTTTCTGTACCATAGGGAGCCAAATTGCTTATTTCTAAGGAAAGGATTCAGTCACATCCTGGAACCTAAGAGAATATGTAGCTAGAGTTTAGGTACTCTGGAAGTCATGTCCATAGATCTGGATGTGCTGCTAAAGTGAGAATATTGTGATGTTGTCATCCTAAACACCTAATGATATATATATACACACAACAGAAATATTTTTATATATACAAAACAAAGGAAAATTTTATGTCCTCCATATATCCTTTTTTTTACCCCACTGGTGTAATTAACCCTAATTTAAATCCTAAATTCAGTTGAGAACTTTTTAACAGAACTGGAATTGTAGTTAAGTATCTTCTTACTATTCAATTTAATTCCTGAGAAGAGAAAGATAAAAACATCTTTCTCATAATGTGTCAGTAAACCTGTTTCCAATCCCATTTTCAAATCTAAATTTTTTAAGGAATGTTTGCCTTGAAATTTAATGTAATATTCAGGATAGAAATTGACTGAGTTAAAAGGATTCCAAATTCTAAAAAATTATTTCTTGAAACAATAAAGGATTCCCTCTGTCCCTCAAGAAACCTTAACCAAGAGAGACTCAGTAACAGTTGACTGTGATACAAATCAACACCTGAATAAATAGTTTTCTTACCATGTTTTTCCTCTTGATTTCTTACCAATGCTGTCATCAGTACAAGATTTAAACAATCTGAAGTGTTGAGTGTGATGAAAACAGCACCCTCCCATCCCTATATGACACAGAGTTTGGTAGATTTGACAAAATTTCTTTTAACTAGTGAGAAAAGAAACAGGAAAAAAAAGAAGTTGTAAACCATCTCTTCTATGATAAACAAATGGTCTGTCTGCAAGGAGCTTGGATGACAAAAACCTGTATAATGAAGGCCAAATATTTCTGCTAGAACACATAGGCAAGCAGTTTTGAGTGTCTTTTCAGTCTGTCTAAGGCTGAGTCAAAGCAAGCTTGTCAGCTTCAGAGTTGATAACTGGAAACGGTATTTTTTAGGACACCAGTTTAGTATGTGGGAAATACATGCAGAAGAGGATGAATGCAGGAGAATGGAAGGAAGTGGTACTCCTGTTGAAATGGAGGATTGTGGCTTTGACTATGGAAGACACAAAAGGGTATAGTACAAACAGGAACATTAGCACTGACAAGGGAAATAGTTGCCTTTATTCAGTGGCTTTCATTAAATCAAACACTAAGTGGCAATTACTGAGATTCAATAGGTACATTCAAACTTTGACAACCTTCCTCCCCCTCCAAACATGGCTTTTATATTTCGTTTGTCTTGAAACACCTGATGGCTTTGTGATGTGAAACAACTATTACTCCATACTATGCAACACAGTGTGGGCCAATCAAGTGCTCCAAGAATGGTTCTTTTATATCTTGGTAATTTGAGACATTTTTATTTATGGCTTGTCTGTGATTGTATGGGAATGTATATATGAGTGTGTGTGGAATTATGTTCAGAGGTTAACCTCTAACATTTTCAGCCCCAGCTACTGTCATGTAATATGTGTGCATTTTTAACATGAAACCAGTTGTCATTTTTGTTTTATTTTTCATCCCAGTCACCTACATCTGAAATACCAAGCTTTGAATGTTTGCTGTATCAAGAAAAATTTCATGAGAACGAAAGAGAAAAGTTAATTTTATATCCTGTGATAGATACAGCTAGAATATTAGTAAGGTAAAATATAAGAACAAATCTAACCAGGTCACTCATGTTAACACACATGCTTGTGTGTTACTTTATAACATTTTTAGTGCTAAAAGATAATAGTGATTAAGTAACACAGAAATGAATAATCAGGTGGAATCCCTGTATTTGTTAAAGGACATCATACCATGAATCTTATTTCTATGAGTTACATCCCAAATGTAATTTTGCTTTTTTAACACTTCTCTGCTGATTGCAAGCTTATTCCAAAGCTTCACAGAGCTTGTAAGCCCATTTCACTTTTGTTTTTAGCTTAGTTTTGTATATTATTAGCGAAGCTTAGGTATTATCTCAGTAGTAAGTCATGTTTGATACACCATGAGTTAGATAATGAAATGCCATGTGCCCAAAATGGTATTAACTCTTAATGAAAAGAACTATTCTTATACGTGTGACTACTTCAGACAACATTCAAGATGTCTTGAATTACAGGTCTTTTGCAAACATACTCTAGATGTGAGTGTTAATGGGAAAGACTTATAGTGTATCTGTCCCTGAAGAATATTGATTTTCTGACGCTGAGAAATCTCTGCAGGTTCTACTAACCCCTTCTAATATAATATTTCTACTTTCTGCAGAATCCTGGGTTTTATCTATGAAGCATCCATCAAAATAAACATCTAACCTTTCTTAGCTTTTGATAGATATTTGGATAAAACTGCACAGCTTCTAGAGATATGTACCTTTCAAAACTTATAAACATCTTAGCTTTCTCTTCTTTTCCTCAGTCTACAGGATCTATTTTGTGGGTAAAGACTAATTTAAAAAGGTTTACTGCTGCAATTGAAACATGCATTAAAAGACACAGAATGTATTTAATGTCATATTTTTAAAAATGTAAAAATATATAAATATTTTAAAAATCAGATTTCTGTTTTTCATGCAAATTCAAATAAAAAAAATTTAAAAAATTATTTATCATAAGCTAATAATTCTGTTTTGCAAGTAGCTCTAGTAACAGGGCTACTGGCTACTATAGAGCTATATGGGTGGAGGAAAAGAATAGGAAAACAGTTCACTAAGAGGACCATATCTGTATTCTCATTAGCACGCACCTTCCTGTATTTTCACATAGCTTGAGCTTTAGCTGAGATCCATAAGGGTTATCAGCACCATTTTCTTATGGAAACCAAAACAATATCCAGAAAGTCCTTCAACACAGAACACCTGCAAGGTGTTATTGCGCTTTTTCTTTCACTATAAAACTGACAAGGTTTCAATGAACAGTCTTCAGTCTTTAAACATGTTCTCGAGCAAAAAATTGTTTCATTTTTTAATAAAATCTCTCACTGGAAGGGTGTGTGTTTCTGTTTATGTGAAACTCAAGCCAAACCGTAGGGCAACATTCCTGACATTTCTATACTACTTTCCAGGTTTGGGGGTCTGGTTTTTTTTGTGGAACAGCCAAAGACCAACTATTCCTTTCCATGCAGTCTGAGATCTGTGACACACTGTCACCTCTCTCAGCACTTTCTTTGAAAGCTGGCAGGTACGGCAGTGCCCAAGTATGAACTTTCACTGGACAGAATCACTGTGATACTTGACGTGTATGAGTACCAGGGAAGGCTGGGAAGGCAGATGTTAATATAGAGCTGGAAAGCTCAGTTTAAAAGAGTGAAAGCTGTTCAGAATGCTAAACACGTTAGTTTGCATCTGTTACTATGTATGTTTTCATTATTGCAACGCATCTTTTCATTCTGGAAGTTTTTTTACTTCAATAAATGAAGCTTTAATTAAGAATCTGTGTTTGAATTGGAAACAAAGGTACTGAATCTATGCAAGATACTTAAAATATTTTTTCTTGTCTTTTCCTTTTTTTTATTTTAATGCAACCGAGTGACAAACCTGTAAGTATGGGAACAGATCATGCTTCTCTCAAAGAAAACTCTCTTTGTGTTCCTCTAACAAGAATAACTCCTTCTAGTGACGGAGAAAGTAATATTCTGTTTGGTGCCTACTATAGCTGCATGTGAAAGGAGATTTGGTGTTGTTTATTCTTAAGAATTATGCTAAAAACTTGAAATTTCAACATTATGCGAGTCAAAACTATTGCTATTGTTAGTACACTTTTACTATAACACTACTGACTGGTAGTGCTATTACCGTGACTACTACTGTTGTTTTTAGCCCATATTACTATTACTATTATGACTACTATTTTAATTATTCGTTCTATATGAAGTCTATTGTTGCTGCTACCACTAGTACTACTACTATTAATATTAGGAATAGAAAGTTCAGTTTTACTAGATCAACATTTTGGTCACCATTTTAAAATTGCTTCCATTTCAGAGTCAGCCAATGACATATCCAGCAGGGAATTTTTTCTGTTGTAATGCATGATCAAATAAAACACTTTCTGGTAGTATTTATTCCTTGACTAGAGAAAGAGAGCCTAGCTGACTAATTTAGACTAGATTCCTTTAGATAACTCAAATTAGTGGAATGAATCTTGTGTTACTGAACAGATCTGCATGGAAAGAAGATACTATTAAGTTGTGAATTTACCGGACACTCACTTCTTTCCAGGATACTTCTAGTCACAGCAGGTTCTGATTTATTTATTCTACTTTGAAAGTTATAACCTTCCTAAACTTATAAAAAGAACAAAGTGGAACTCTGAAAGGACAGAAGGATTGCTTCCATTTAATTCACAATAGCACTTGTCACTTATCACGTTCTTCTATTATCTGAGTGCTGAATCAGAGTAGTACTGATACTCAGAGCACAGATTTACTACTGGCAGAAATCACTACCAGGAGACAATGCCATATAAATTCACATCTCAGTATTTTTAATACTAGGGAAAAACACTTCCTCCTTGCTTTTGGTTTAGAAAATAGGGCAAAATATTTGTGGCAGTTTTATACCACTGATAATTTACATTAGCTACACGCACGCTACCATACGTGCCAGTTAGTCAATATCTTCTCTTTCCTCCATCACTTAACAAACTCCTCTGTTCTGGAGAGAACTAAGCAGAAGAAAATTGTTTGCTTCTTCCTGAGTGTCCATTGTACCATTCATATCACAGCCTATCCTGCTGGAATGCAAGGCTCCTTCCATCTAAAAGTCCTGATTTGGTTGTGTTTTCTGGAGGGATTAAATGTTGAATGTGTTGAATAGCGAGAACAAGAACTTAGCTCTTGAATGCAACTTTAAGAATTCAAAATTATTTAAAAACAATGCAAAACCAAACCAGACAAAACAAAAAACCCACAAGCTTTTATTTTTTGAGTTTTATGCCACCTGATCTGGACAAAATGATACCTAAAAAAGGTGGTAAAGAACCTGTGTCTTTCTCTTTTAAGATATGAAATCAAACACCTTACAGACTTACTAATCTTTTGTTTAGTTTTGTCCTTAAATGCAGATCAAAGAAGTCATGTATTTCTAGGACAATTTACAAAATTTGTGAAAAGCACATTAGCAGAAGTTTTGATTTTTACCTACTGCATGTGGTAAAAATATGATACAAAAGAAAATAAAGGGAAGCACATTAGCAGAAGTTTTGATTTTTACCTACTGCATGTGGTAAAAATATGACACAAAAGAAAATAAAGGGAAAGTGTTTTTGAGATTTCAGAAATATAATTTTGCACAATCGTTTTTGGCTTCTGAAACAGTGTGTGTGGTAAATGGTTCAAGAGGAAGACCTTTCTATAGAGAATAACTAATAGAAATCTATGGAGAAGAGCAGATAGAGGTTATCCCCCTTGTACCTAGCAGTATGTTGAAAACATTCTAGAGCAGTATGTTGAAAACATTCTAGGATGATGTGGCTGCTCAGTACAGTTTTATCGTCTAAATGTGTACCTCTTTTGTGTGCCTCACTAATTCATAGGAGGTTCATTTAAAACATGTGTATAACCCTACTCTAGCACAAGGAATAAATGAAATGCAAAATTCTTAAATCAGCAAGAATATGTCAAGGTGTCTTGCACAAGGATGATCACACAGGATACTATGAATAATAAATGAATAATTTTATTTCTAAATGAGCTTTTCCCCTCCACCGTATTGAAGCAGGAGAGAAAATCAAGAAAATTAAACCATTGAACCTGTACATCAAATCATTTAATGAAACCTTTAAATTCGGCCTTCAGAAGTGTTTTGGTGTTGTTTTCATCAGTCTGTTTGGAAGGCTCTACTTTTTTCTTCTGTATTTCATAAAGTAGATACAACAGGCACCTAACCCTGAGCAGAGAGTGTTTCTTGCATGAGTGCAAATCAAAAATAAATTATAATAAACAACAGATGAGTTTGAACAAATAATATTGATTTGATAAAATGCTAGAAAAAATGCAATTCTTGTAACTGTTACAAAAGAACAGTGATCAAGCGAGCTTTTATCTGTGTTAGGGAGGAAAAATATTAATGCTTACCAAATGGGAAAAATACTCACATCAGAAAAGAAAAACATTTTCAAATTTGTAAATGGTTTGTAGGAGAAAAAATGTGTTAACCATAAATAAAAATAGTTGGCACTGTGGTTTTAACAAAAAGCAGCAGATCCAGGCAAAGTATGCTTGAAAAGAATAATATTTACTATTGAGATATGAAGATTTGTGCTTTTGTGTTTTTAATGAAGTATGATTTAAATTGCAGAACAGTAGAAATTTCTCCTGAACTATCCATCCTTGCCTCTTGACATCAGCACTTTGGAAATACACTTCAAAGGGATTGTAAAACTGAAACAGAAAAAAGCATTCAATCACAAATGCATTGCTGAGATTGGTTAGCATTAACTTGTTTGTTATTTTCCCTTTGTGCAATATGCATACATTTTGTACTTATGGACTATTTTATTTTTAAATTGTGTTACTCCAGCCAAATGAAATTGTCTGCTGTCCAAGCTCACATACTCAAAAACAAGAATATTCTGCAAACAGGTCTTAAGAGAGAAAAATTAAAAGATGAAAGATCTACAACCATCACTCACTTCTGAGTATAATGAATTTGATTGGCTTCCTTGCTCTTCCAGCATCTTCAGAGCTTCTGTTAAAATACTGGTGAGAAGAACATATCTGACAAGCTCTGGTAGAGGTAAACATAAAATCTATCATATAATATCCTTAGAGCAAAAGTGAAGTATTTCATATTTGCTTCAAGGTAGCAAAGGATGGAAGTTCCTATTTATCATGCACTGATAAAGGCATCAATCACTATTCCACTGAGCCTCCTGAGATGGACTTTGAAGACTAAGAAACACACAAACACAGGTTCAAAAGGACATTTCCCCTCGCTAATAATCTATGTTCAGTATCCAAAGAGCATGCCTGCAAACATACTTGATATTTTTCTAGACACACATGTCCGTTTGTGTTTTCCTTTACTGCAACTAAAGTGAAACGATATCTTTTATTAAATCATGGCTAGGAAAGTCTAGTAATATATTCTGGCAGCTATATACTTTCTAGAAAGGTGCAAAAATTACTCCTATGGATGCTATGGAACATTAAAACAAGACACATGCCAGGATCTCCATGAAATGACAGCAAATTTCATAGACTTCACATCCTTGGTCTCTTTGGGACCAGGTATTGATCCTTGGTGAACACGTACTCTGTATCCTTTTCAAACCATAAAAACTACTATCAACTACCAAAATGCATGTTTTGTCTCTCATACTGTAGCCCATAAACCAGAAGAGCATTCTACCTTATAGATCCTTGCTAATCACATTCTTCTTATTTAAATAACACCAATTAATACCACCTTTTAAACTGGAGATACTTTTAAACTGGAGATACTTTTAAACTGGAGATATGTATAGATACTTAAATAGAAGGGACATATGAACCCAACTTTTACCAAATTTCAGGGGTCTTCTGATGCCCAGATTCAGGTTTCTTCCGCACACTTCCATCCCCAGTGGGAGACCTAGATATACTGCATTATTTCACTCTCTTCATTCCTCCTCCTCCTCCTCCTCCTCCATGTTTTCCAGGCACTTGAGGGTTGACTACTGTGGAGTGTCCTGACAGATCCCCAGTCTCTGTGAGTGGGGGACCACAGCCTCAGGCCATGCCACAAAACCCATGTGAATAAAGTCTCATGGCCTCTGGATTATCTTAGCTCTAGTTCTGGCATTCCCAGCCTAGGTCCACTTCCCTAGTAACACTTAGTGTCAGACCAGCTTCCTCATAGATGTGCGGAAGAGTATAAGTTTTGACACAGCTATCCCATGTACATGCCAAGAACTTATAACAACAAAGCAGTTCAGGAGATCTTGAACTCAATAAACCCACAACCATTTCATGATTCTTCTGTTTAAATTTTGAAAAGTTGCAATACCTACCCAATCAAACAGCAAGTAAGATAAATCATTTTCAAGGACAGATGGGAAATATTGTAAGGTACTGGAGGTATTTGACATCTAGAATCTGTAGATCTTCTGTTGCAAATTCAGGAACCACCATAATTTGGCCTAGAGTTTTATTACTAAATCTTCCACCCAGAGCCCAGATTCATCAGTAGGATTATTGAGGTTTTTCTAATTTTTGAATGAAAGCCAGGTCCAGAACTGAATGCATCTGGGGACAATTTGTGATTCCATTTCAAAATCAGATCAGACTCAACTGTTCGGTCTAGATTTTGCTTTTTAATTTTTGAATTTGACTTATCTTGAAACATAGAAAATGGAGCTAGACAGAGAGATGAACACATCCTTGTGAAATGTTTTTAAGAGAGCTAGCCCAATCTCACAGACTTCTGTTTTCAGCTTAAATCAAGAAAGAGTGCAATCTTCTTTTAAAAAATATTATCAAAATTTCCGGTTAACAATTGTATATCTCTCATGGTTCATTTTAGTTTGCTGCCAATGAAATTCGTTTATCTTATCTTCTCTCATTCCAGCTCTGCTTTGCTTAATTATGCCAAAAATTATTTAGCCCTACAGGCTAAGCTGCAGCTTGTTTACTACCCTGAAGTGATACACTTGGATTGTATAAGTATCAAACCCACATGCCACGTCCAAAGAAAGAAAACAGTTTAAAGGCTTTTTGCGAACCAAACCTTACATGAGCTTGCAGTCAGGGAGCTGGTCTCAGTACTGTGGTTTAGTCAGTAACTTTCTTCTAGTTATGTTTCTATGTTCTACCAACAGAAAATAACCCCTGCACCATGATTTAAGGCACTTTCCTTTTTCAAGTACACTGAATACAAAAGCTCCCGGCCCTTTGTAACTTCCCATGCTCACACAAACTCCTTGACCTCACCCTGCTTGGATAGGATCTTTGGAGCCAAATGCAGCAGCTGGTTAATCCACATTTTAAATGAAGCTCACTGCAAACATTTGCAGCAGTAAACTAGTCAGATTTGATCAATGAGAGCCTTTTCCTGCATAATTTTAAGTATTCTGGACAAGTGCTATGAATATTTCTGGCTCTGGGTATGGTTTCACTTAGGAACTTGGAAGGGGTGGGGTAGGTTTAGATGGGTAAAGTGAAGCGTGATGAAAGGTTTCCATGGAGAAAAGAATTAAAGGTTCAGTAACAGAAAGATAGGGAGCTGAAAACTTTATGTCAGAATTATTTCTTAAGGAGATCTCTTCGGGGAATGGTCTTAATTTATTATTTTAGAAAATTCTCCATCTTCTGAGAGGAATACAAACATGCCCAAAGACAGTTCTGAGGTTTTATGCCTAAGAAATTTCCTCCTTGCCTCCAAGGCATTCAGTCATCTTGTTTACTTTGCAATGTCTGGAAGACAATAACAAACACTTCTCTTGATCAGGGCTTGGTGAAAGTTTCAGGGGCCGTAATTGGTTCACAGCTGTCAAGGCTTTTCTTACCACTGCAGGGAACAGCTGATCTCTCTCTTCAGTGTCTTAGTACATCACTTTACACATATATGTAAGGCTGTAGAGTTTTGTTCTGTCTATTTTATTATTTTTGCTTCAATTTCTTTCTTTCTTTAACTAGCCACAGAATCATGTATAATCTTACCAAAGAGTAAACGTTCACAATCATTCTGATACATCACACCATTAAGAAAGTTATTTCTCAGACTATGAGTCCCAATTTCCGGATTATTATTTCAAATTCTTAAAATTCTTTACCAGCAAATTTAAACTGGACTTTGTAAGAAAACACAACTATCAGAAAATATTATCCAGTAGTTACTAGTTCTAGTTAATGTATATGTACAAAATAACCTGCAGGAAATTTAATTATTTAATCTGCAACTTCTGGAAGAATAAAACCACAACATAAACACAAAAAAAATTTCCCCCTCTCACCCCTCCCCCCCAATAAACATCTCCACTCCCTCTGAATAACGGGATACAGTAAATATTTGAGATACAGATTTTCTGCTGCATGGGGTACATCGATACACCTGATACGACACTATTTCTGATTTCCTGTCCACGTATTTATCTTATTTTAGTGCCACTGGACCAGGCTAGCATCTGTCTTCTCTGTTCATCTGAGACTAGTGTCCGTTTACTCCTTCTTTACTTGCCTCATTGGTGCAAGATTGCCAGCAGAGTTTTGCATAACCTCTCATGTACTTGAAGGAAATCATCAAAAACTTTTCCATTAGGAATTCAGATGGGATTTTCCTCACCTATTTCAGATGCCCACAAAAGAAGCTCATGAGCTTCAGAACAGTGTACTTTAGATGTCTCAGGCATCTTCTTTAGACAAATTTCATCCTACAGATGTCTGTTTTCATTGACATAAATCAACTGCCCACAGGCAGATATCAGAAAAGTCTGTCACTAGCTGCCTATATAGAGACTGTTGAACCAAATGACTAACTCAGAGGTTACACCACAGATGTCAAGTTCTGTTGATCTCTCCTGAAGTGACTAGTAAGAATAGCTTAAAAAGTGGGGAGGTAAAGTATATGACAGCTAAAAAGGATCCTACACATTTCACTGTCTAAGTAACATAAAGTGTTTTGCTTCAGCCTGGTTTTAATTTAGCTTGAAATCATAAGTCAGGAATTGTTTTAACTGACAAAGCTCAATCATGCTTTCTTTTAAAGTGACCTTTAAATATCCAAAGTATGAACAGACTATATGATCGCTCATTCATAATTCAGATTCCAAAACTGATTTAAGAAATAAGTTTGTTCATGTTTTGTTGCTTTTCTTCCTCTCCCCTCAGGTCCAACAACATTATTTAATGGGGAGTTATGCTCATGATGTGACAAGTATTGAAGGTCTACCAATATAAAAATAAAAGACACAGTGTGATGGCTGCGTTTATAATAGGGCCTTGTTTCCATTTTTGCTGTGTGTGGTGATGTTTCTGGCTAAACTCTGGGAAAATCTCAACGAATATTTAAATAACATCTAAAGTTATTAAAATGTGAAGCATGCAGATCTGCTGACATACTTGTCTCTGTATTGCTAAACTTAGACAGGACTTTTTCTTTAAGAACAGTTTAGAAAGCCTGGGCTATACAGCTTTTACTGAGAGTTTTAAATGTTTGATACTTTATTGCGAGGTCAGCAGCTATATATTCACAAAGATGTCTATCCATTTCACTTGAGTAGCAAAAATTCATACACTCAATGTGCATATGTAGAATATTTGAGTAAAAATTCTGTTTTGGAAAATTGACTTATAAATCTGAAATTGAAATAGTTTATTTGCTTGGAACACTCTTTTTCCTCATTCTTAAGGAATAATCAGAAAGTTGGCCTAAATTTATTACTTTTAAATGTAAAGGAATGCATCACAGCCTAAATCCCACGTAAAACTTATGTGGACTGCTGAATTCTTTAAAAGGACTGATACTGAACTATGGGACTCACTTTTAAGTGCTGTATCTTTGTACATACTGCAGAACAGAAACTTGAAAATAGGTAATAAAAGAGTGTCTATACAGTAGAAAGTATCAGTGCTTCCTATATATTTTCTTTATCTGCTAAGATAACAATGATGGAAAGGTATTGTCTTAAAGACATCTTTCTCCACGACTATGGTGGCTTATTTTACATTCAAGGATGGATATATCTCTGACAGAGATTCACAGTGTCGAATGCTTTCTTATATATTTTCATTATTACCTGTGTTGATTATTGTACACTCTCAGTGATTCTTCTTGTTTCCTAGGCTTCATTACAAGAAGATTCCTAACAGCATTACAAATTTTTAGTATTTTTCACTTCAGTCACAAGAACTACACTCAAGGTGAATTTTGTGCAGACTACTGAGATTAAGTGCCTACAGGTCAGTTCCTACATGTGAATGAGGTGACAAATGTGCCACTGCGGTTAAAGAAGAGATAGCCAATATCATCAGTGCAGTCTAACAGACTTTTTGTGCTGACCTTACTGTAGGTGTCTGTTTTAGGATAAGCTGAATGGCTACCTAAGCTGTTTTGACTTTATTCATTAGGTCTTGGTTAATTAGCAGGGCAGCAGAGATTTTAGTTTACATGTAGATACCTATGTGACTTAACCTGGAGCTAAATCACATACTAGCAAGAAATAGGGTCACCAAATTACCTCATTTCCAGACAATATAAGTGTTTTGTTTTCATATCAATGAAAATTACACATGTTTGCTTTTTCAGGTGATATTTTCATGTTTTCATAAAAACATTAAAGGAGTACAGCAATAGTTGCACGGATTCACTGACTGAGCTTCTTTTAATGCATTTACATTCTGTATGCATAACTTAGTGCAAAAGTTGTAAATCCCGTGTGCTATTCATAGTACTGATCAATTATGATTAATTACAGAGTACTTTGGCTTTATTATACCCAGAAGCATGCTTTATGGTTTTTACCAATAAAAAATCACCATAAACACTTAAATTATAGCTTAAATCATCTATAAAATTACAAATTACCATTTTCCTGAAGTCACAGTGAAAATGATTGGCCCAAGTAATGTAGCAGGTCAGATTAGAGGACCATAAGAACTTTTGCCTTCTTCACATTCTCATGGAATTTAGATAGGATTCTAACAAGTGTTACACAGCTCTTTGAGGGAAGAGTGATAAGATATGAATAAAATCTGATTACTGCTCGAGACATATCTCTGCAAAAGTTCTTCACCCACCTACAAATATCAAGTTAATAGGATGTATAACTGAGATGTATCAGATAGTATAAGAGATGAACAGTCTTGAATAATGGAAAAAATGTTAACTCGGTTCCTCAAAGTTGAGAGAGTTGCTGGTGTGAAGTCAACACTACCTAAAAGGAGTTGAAGGAATTGTGGGAAAATTTTAATTAATGGCTTTTCTGTGTGTGTTAAGAGAAATAATTCCCTGAAGCTGCTGAGATAAACTGCTCATAGTCAAGATACTTTTATATACAAGGTATGATTTTTTGAGATTATTGAATGTGAAAGTCATGAAGGGTCTTGAGCTGAAAGCCTTTGAAGTCAATGTCTGTAGCTTTATTTTTTTTTTTTGTGACCACGGTGTAATCAGTATGGACTTCCTCTACACTCTCTCTCAGAGTATCTCACTCTCAACTCAAAACAAGATTAAAAGTAAATTTTAAATGACACTTATCACTGAAGACAGCACTTACTATCCTAATGCATCAGTAGGCAGCAGGAAAGACATGTTGATGTTAAGGCAATGGGTAGACTTTTTTTCTTGCTAGGACCTATCTGATTATCTTCTTAAAGGTAATAAATTATATCAGCATTTTCTAAGCCATTCCACAAATGAGTAGAGTCAGAAAAACACCACTGTTGTATGTCAGAAGATAAGTTTATCCAAAATAGGGAAAGTGTAGCAGGAAGTCTCCAAGAGGGAGAGGCATGAAACCTGTATGGATTTGTATTTTAAATCAGGGGTGTGAGAAGACCTATTAAAAACTTATGTGGAAACAACAAATCCCTCCACTCCAAATCCACCTGCACTGTTTTAATGTTTATCCCATACTCCACAAGTGGATGTGTTTTAGACAGTTCTGTTATCTTTCATATCACTAATAAGATTATCAATCCTGTATGAAGTGTTGGGTAGCTAAATGCTTGTCTTATAAGGCCTCCAAAGCCCAAATGGCAAAGAGACTAAATGTCTACAGTCTGTTAGTCATGGAAAAGTTACTTTGGTATTTAAACGTGGGAGAATCAAAGGGTTTGGTGGTGTTCAGTTTGCCTTTCTTCATTCTGTCTGTGTCTGATTTCTTGCCTAGCTATTTGCTGGTCATACAACAACTACTTTACAACTGCTGAGAGGAAATAATTAGACCTTTTCAGAGAAAGAACAGAATTAGACAGTTGTGTATAACAAACTGGTCTGGGTGGGAAAAGCATCAATCAATGGATTTCTTGGGCTTTCTTGGAGTATTATTTCTTGGAGAAAAAAGGCTTTCTTGGAGTATCAATGTTTCCCATAGTCTTTTATTAAAATCATTACTTGTCATGACAGAAACTACTGCTGCTATCCAAAAGGTACTGGTTTTCTATGGGTAACACAATAAATAGTGTTTAAAAGTTTGTTATCAAGAACATTGCATGCTATAATAAAAATTATTTATACTCAATAGCCTATTCAGAACACAGAAGAGTGCTGAAATGCCAAGATGTGAGTTTGTCAAATAACGTAAAAGGCAGCTTTTGTTCTGATGAAATATGTGCCTATTGTTGAAACCACTTTTTTCCTTCTCTTGTACAAACATAATCAGTCTCAACTGAATTTATTTGCAATAATATTCAGCTCAATTATATTTTGCATGTAATCAGTTCAACATTCTTTGTAAGTGCACAGAGATCTGGAAATCAGCAACAGATCACAGAGGAAAACAGACTAACTTTACTTAAGACACCTGAATAAAATATGGGAAGAATACAAAGTTGGGAATGATGTCAGTGCCACACAGACAAGATCTAAATAGAAAAGAAATGTCCATAAAAACAAAGGCTGCAAAGATCTCAGTGAACCATCAAGTTTACAGCTGTCTCCATTTCTTTTGAAACTAGTGCTTAGCAGCACTAGCAGAAATAATGGTAACCAAGACATATAGGGAAAAAAAGATAAAAACACAGAGATATGAAATTTCCAGTGTCCAGCCTGTGGGTCTGGAACTTTCCCTACTGGATGAAGAAAAATCTGTGTTTACACTCTTTAGGGCACATTTTAAGATACATTGGTTTATATCACAATCAGTTCTATCACTTTCACCCTGCGTGAAAGTTTAGAATATCAAGAATCATTGAAATTCAAGAAGAAAGGGTTCACTTCTTTTGACATTTCTGCTGATAAACCAGGTGGATTTAAGCAGTAAACTTAAGTGTATTCAATCAGAGATTAGGTGGAAAAAGAGTCTCCTGCATCCTGTAGAAACTGTAGATATGTCTAGCCTATCTAAGTGTCATAAGAATGGAAGGACCTGTACAGGCAAAAAACAATGAGGTAAAAATTGCGAAGTAGTGTATTACCTTCTGTTACTTTACAGAACAGAAGAGAACCGAGTAAAAATCACCACAATAATAAAACATAAAGATAACCTAAGATCCCAAACTCTGGGGAAGCTCTGAACTTACTGTAAGTGCTTGGGTCTATCTCTGAGTCTGTAATGAAATGGGAGATATTAAGGAACAGGTCTGATTGATTGAACAGGCTTACCCTCATCCCTACTGAAATCATAACCTTAGTTTCTGTCTCAGAAGAGTGTGTCCTTGTCACATCTACAAAAAGAAATGGACTAAAAAAAGGTATTGAGACAGAAAGCAAAATCCAATGTGATTTATGTATAATCTTACCAAAGTGGGACAGGTGACAGTTCAGTCAGCTACTGTTTTTAGAAACCAAGATTGCTGAGCTTCCTGCACACCGTAGGAACTCCTTGGATAGTTCTCTAGATTGTACAGTAATTGCAAATTGTACAAGATGCATTCAGAAGCAACTAGATGCAATTGCCAGCATTAGTGACTACAGAGATTACATCTATTGTGATTCAGATTTTGAAAATTTTGTGATAAACAGAATTTCAGCATAGTTGAGGCATTTTTAGATCAGTGTCATCATGTGTGGGGGCTTTTTTGCTTATGAATGCTTTGATGCTCAACTGAGCTTTTCCCACTATGCTGACTCTCCTGGAGAAAAGAACTTAATTTAATTAAATTGATTCAATGTTCTCCTGATGAATACTTCTAAAATGCTTATCACTTTATTTAATATGCACCTTTGTTCCAGAATACTATTTAGATTTGTTTTCTTGAACTGTAAGGTTGCTGAAATAAGTATCTGAATATTTATTTCTACTGCAGCTGAATCTTACTTGGGTATAGGTAAGACCAGTCAATTAGAAGTCAGATCTGCTGCTTTCATTTTCTACAGTGCGATTGCACATAATCTGTCATTGATACTTGTCTTTTGGGCAGAGAGGAACCTGATGAAATTCAACAAGGGCAAGTGCAAGGTCCTGCACTTGGGGAGTAACAACTCCATGCACCAGTACAGGCTTGGGGCTGACCTGCTGGAGCGCAGCTCTGTGGAGAGGGACCTGGGTGTCCTGGTGGATGACAAGTTGCCCATGAGCCAGCAGTGTACCCTGGCTGCCAAGAAGGCCAATGGGATCCTGGGGTGCATTAGGAGGACTGTGGCTAACAAGTCGAGGGAGGTTCTCCTTCCCCTCTATTCTGCCCTAGTGAGGCCTCATCTGGAGTACTGTGTCCACTTCTGGGCTCCCCACTTCAAGAAAGATGAGGAGCTACTGAATAGAGTCCAGCGGAGGGCTACGAGAATGATGAGGGGACTGGAGCATCTGTCCTGTGAGGAAAGGCTGAGGGCTGGGCTTGTTCAGCCTGAAGAAGAGAAGGCTGCGAGGGGACCTGATAAAGGCCGGTAACTATCTGAAGGGTGGGTGTCAAAAGGATGGGGCCAAGCTCTTTTCAGTGGTGCTTAGTGACAGGACAAGGGGCAATGGGCACAAATTAAGGCACAGGAAGTTCTGTCTGAACATGAGGAAGAACTTCTTTACTTTGAGGGTGACGGAGCACTGGAACAGGTTGCCCAGAGAGGCTGTGGATTCTCCTTCTCTGGAGATATTCAAGACCCGCCTGGACAAGGTCCTGTGCAGCCTGCTGTAGGTGACCCTGCTTTGGCAGGGGGGTTGGACTAGAT
>Ga0065711_1030909_pt1 | contig 31088 bp, 18 predicted proteins | sample Hoacrofraction12_FD_59098 | JGI IMG/M metagenome (GOLD analysis project Ga0065711, IMG submission 59098) | Hoatzin crop microbial communities from Cojedes, Venezuela - Epithelial fraction 12 v2 (version 2) | ecosystem: Host-associated > Birds > Digestive system > Esophagus > Crop | place... | reverse complement strand
GGGGGGGGGGGGCGTCGCGTCCCGGGGCCGTGGGGCACCCTCCTCTTCCCTCCCCTCCCGGCTCTGTCGCGGCCTCGGTCGTCGCTGTCCGGGCTCTGCTGTCCCGCCCCGGGGCCCGGCCCGCAGCGTGTGCCCGCGGGATCAGCGCTTCCCCCCGCCGAGCGGCCTCTGGGTGGGGAGGGAGCCGCGGCGCTCCCCGCCCGCCCCGGGAGCTCCCCCGGCCGCCTGCGTCGGGACCCGCCTCCGGTGCAGGGCGAAGGGGAGCGGGGAGCGAGGGCGTTCTCAGCAGTGGCGCGCACAGTGCCGCAGAGCTGTTAGGAACCATCTTTCACCGATGCTGTGACCTTTCCTAAAAATCATTTTCTCTAGGTGGATACAACACGGCAGGAAGCTTAGTGTTTAACTTCTATTCAAATTATTGCTAGTATTTTCTTGCTGTTGTGATCTTTAACAAGTAAATTTGAGAAGCTGTAGTCTCTCTAGATAACAGCACATTGTATGGTTCACGCGATCATTATCTTTAGTCGTACTAGTTTTCGAACAGGGCAGCATCCTTACGTACTCATTAATGACCAGGGTGCTGAGACCGAGTGCACCCTCAGCAAGCCCGTGGGTGACCCCAAACTGGGGGAAGCTGCTGGTGTGCTGGAGGGCAGGGCTGCTGTTCAGCTGAACCCTCAGTGAGCTGGGAAATGGTCTAGCAGAAACCTCGGGGCTCAACGCAGGCAAACGCTGCGTCAGGCCTGTGGGATGAAATAGTCGGGTGCGGCGTGAGAGGCCAGGGGCTGGCTGGTCAGAAAGCCGCTTGGCTGAACAGGACCAGTGAGTCGCAGTGAACAGCGGGTCGTACGTGGAGCAGCAGTGTGCCCTCGTGGCAGTGAAAACCAGCAGCGTACTGGGCTGCATGAGTGAGCGTGCTTGAGCAGGTGAAGTGAGGCGGCTGCGTCCCCTCTGATCGGCGCCTGGAAGCTGCTGGTGGGCACTGTGCTCACCTGGGGCTTCCCAAAGTAGGAGAAGTGTTGGCAGACTGAAGCAAGCCCAGTGCCTTGATCCCAAAAGAATACAGTCAGTCAGGCAAGAGGAATTATCTTGATTAAAGAAAGATGTCCAAACCCACCATTATTCAAAATAATGTTGCCCAGCTGCTTAGGTCGGTCATGGGGCCGCAGTCCGTGGGCTACCAGGAGAGCTGTAGGTAAGTGGATTTGTGCAGCCTGAAGAAAAGACAACGTGGAAGAGGGTCTGATAGCTGTCTTCACCTGCCTAAAGGGTGGCTGTAGAGGATGGAATCGGATTCTTCCTGAAGTGAAAGGATGAGAGGTAATGGAATATGCTCCAGCAAGGGAAATTCTGATGAGATGGAAGAAAAAAATTCTTCACAGTGAAGTGGTCAAATAGTAAAAGGGGGCCCAGAAAGGTTGTGGAATCTCCATCTTTGGAGATATTCAGAACTGGGCTGGACAAGGCCTCGAGCAGTCTGAGCTAGCTTTGAAGCTAGCCGTGCTTTCATCTGGCTTTGAAGCTAGCCGTGCTTTGAACTAGCTGTGAAGTGACTAGGGTCTATGATTTCAATAGCCTTCAATTTATAAAGCATTTTGAGATACCTTGGGATGACTGGCTGCTTAAGTGTGCTTATATATGCCTTTTAATCCGTTATTACAGAAGCCCATTTAGGTACAAGATAAAACTCTGCCTAGGAAATTAAGGGATTAAAGTTAAAAACCAAGCAAACCATGAACTCGGTATTCTTCAACTCTAATTCTATTAAAATGCATTTGCTTTGATTCTTTTTTCAAATTTTAGGAAGAAAAGAAGATTCTCTTCTATCACCCAAATGAAGTAGAAAAGAATGAAAAAATTAGAAACGTGGGACTATGTGAAGCTATAGTACAGTTCACAAGGTATGAAGTCTGATTGCATGGCTCGTTGTGTAAGCACAAGCACTGTATTTTAAATTTCCCAATCTTACATTTTCTTTTTCTGAGTGTGTATAAATATCTGTGTCTACATATATGTTTTCTTTCCAGGACCTTTAGTCCAACAAAACCTGCAAAATCCCTACATACACAGAAGAACAGACAATTTTTCCACGAACCTGAAGAAAACTTCTGGATGGTCATGGTACTTATGCATGTGATATGCATATTTCTAAAACACTGTATCGCAGTGTTCTCAATGCATTCTGCATTGTCTAATACCAGCCTGTTCCACTTTCTAGGTTGTACGGAATCCCATAATAGAAAAACACAAAGATGGAAAGCCAGTCTATGAATATCAGGAAGAAGAATTACTGGTAATACTGAACTTTTTCCTTTTTTTTCTTTTCTTTTTTTTACATGGGTGATACTGTATTTTAAGAGAACCTCCAGAAATATCTTAGTTTGATTCTTCTTGAACTGCTGCCAAATTGATTTTATATATATCTATCTCCACAAATAGAAAAAGGGCAAAGTACTTTTCAATAAAGTTTAAAGAAGAGAGCAAGATAGAGAATTATCCAAGTAGCAGTTCAAGATCACACAGTAAAAATCAGTGATATGTATGGCTGTGAGACTTTTAGCTTGGAGTAAGTGAATATTTCTTATGATCTGTTTGTTTAATAAAGTTCTTGCAAGGTTTTAAATCTCTGTATTTTTATTTGGTTTAAGTATACATGTTACTTCTTTCTTAAGACTGCTAGTAATCTTTACTAATAATCTGGAAAAACAAACAACTCATAACTGTCATGGGATTTCTTGTCCAAACTGCAGTATCATTAGGTCAGTTTAATTGTATACAGGAAGGGTATTTGGCCGGGTGGGATAATATTTAAAAAAGCTGGTTGCTTCTGCTGCCTCCGGGCATTACCGTGTGCACTTGTTCTGTTCCTCATTGTGTTCTAAGAAAAGAACTGGTGGTGTAGGTGCTCTGTTTTGCCAGACAAACAATAAAATAGTCTTTTTTTCATCTGGGTTAAGATCCTAGCCTGATAAAAACCTGCTGTAGTGCACCACTTCCTTTAGCATGTGACCTGGATGGAGAAAAAACTAGTCAGAAATAAGTTCATTTTCACTAGCCTTAGGGAAGGGCACTATTTGTAACTGGTATCTTGTGCATGAGTTAATGAGGCACTTCTGGTATTAAATGTAAGGGAGGAAGGGACTCGCTTTATTGCAATAGTACTTTATAAGTACAAAGAAATCTCTATATGCTGACTGAAATGCTGTTTAACTTTTCAGAGATTGATTTCTCCAATTTGTGTGTTTGCTGGCTCTTTGAAAACATGTATTTGTGTGTAGCTCAGCCAAAATACTTGAAATTTTATCTCTAGTTATACTAATGTCCTGCTCTCTTTTCTGCAGGACAAGGTTTATAGTTCGGTCCTACAGCAGTGCTACAGCATGTACAAGGTAGAGTTAATACTACAGGCTCCTCTTCTGGGCAGAGGAAGAGATCCTTATGGTACCGTTTGGATTTGCAAGCTCATCATTGTTTTGACGTTCTTGTCTCATTACTAGTGTCTGCTCTCTTCCTGAAGCTGTAATGGTGTTGATGGAAGGGAAAATAAAGCTTTTGCAGTTACCTGTACTGGTTCATTAGCTTATTGTAAAAATAAGAGCCTTCTGATTTCTGCTTTCATGGGCAGTTACACTACTAAGCATTTGATTTTGATGATGTTAGACATTATCTGTTGGAGAAACAATCCTGGATAAAGGCCATCAATCTGGCTTTTACAAAACAAGAGCATAAGATACTTAAGCAACACAGATAAATAATTTCTCTACCATTAAAGGTTTCCTTTCCTGTCTAATTCTGCCTCTGCTGCCATATATACTTGGACTCTGCAAATCTGAGAGGTTTTTTTCAATAACGAAGGGATCTATATGGAGTCCAAATACTGAGAAACAGGAGTCGTATTGTAATTTAGCTACATTCATGACCGAGTTATAAGAAATTATTGCAAATTATTACCCCACTGACTGATTTTTTTTTTTCTTTTTTCTTTTAACTATTAGCTTTTCAATGGCACATTTCTGAAAGCCATGGAATATGGAGGTGTAAAAGTTCTAAAGGAGAGACTAGAGAAATTCTTCCATCGGGTAAGATCTTACTTCTCAGGCATATACAGTGTGATTCTGCATTGGAAATAAAATTCAAAAATCTTTTCTAAGTGGCTGCAGTGTAACTATAAAACGTAGGCAGTGGAAAAGGTGTAGTGGCAACACAAAAAGTCTGGTTACTGATTTTTTCAAATACTCCTGCTTTCTGCTAATGTGGCAAGTTCTTAAAACGGAATTGAACTACAAGCATGGTTATGGCTCAATGGAACAGCTTGGCTGTTGGATATTTTTTCTGAGGGATTCATGTTCATTCTTTGGAAATTCTGCTCTAATATTTTAATTAGTGTGATAACAATCTGTGCAGACCTATTTGAGTAACTGTTGCAGAATCATTCATGTTGGAAGGAATGTGGAGGGGTCAGCTCATTCAGCCTTCTACTCAAAGTGAGGTAACACTGAACTCAGACTAGACTGCATAGGGCTTTGGCTGGTCAAGTCCTGAAAAATATCCAGGGATGGAGATTCCACAACCTGCATGCACAGATTTAAAGTCCCATAGTACTGTGGATAGTTGTAATTTTTAACTTCTACCCCCGACCCCACCCCCCATGTTGCATTAGTAGTCATGCCTGATAAGGTTTCAGGAAATACTGCCTTGGTTGTAACTAGTCTTCAGAATTTAATTTCAGTTTTTAAAAGCAAATGTTCTAGCAAAAGGATGGAAAGCAAAACCTATTTCTGAACAAGAAATCCATCAAATATTATTCAGGTATTTTTCATATAAAGTGACTGAGTAGTCATGTCTAGCAGAATTTTGAGTCCTACGTGAAAAGTTTCATGAAACTAGCTTTAAAAGATAGCAACCAAGTGTCTGTCTGCCCCCATTTTTGTCATCTGCACGGAAGGAAACGGAGGAGTGCTGTCAGCAGTTAATTCTCTTGTGGTAGAGATGTGAATACTGAGATCTCTGATAATGATGGAATGTAGACACTGTATATTGGTGTTTAAAATTTTTAATTTTTTTTAAAATCGATTTTATATTTTAAATTTTTAAAACAGTTTTTAAAATAACACAATGTTGTGACTGTAAACAAAAGTACGGTTCGGTTTTATTTTAGGACAGCCTTTGCTTGTGGGTTTTGGGGGGTTTTTCGCTTGTTTTGTGTAAGACTCATAGACTCTAGAATGAATGCTGTTGGCACAAGCTTGTTTGATTAGCTGGTGTATACTTCTGTCTAGACTAAATTAAAAAGTAGAACATGGCAAAAAGGGAAGTAACAGATTTTTATCTTTAAAACATTGCTTTCCGTTGAAGTTACTACTGACAATAAAACAGTAATCAATATAGACTTGTACAACAGAAAGAAATCCAAGGAAAAAATGTTTCTTTTTTGCTGGGGAATTAGAAATGCTTAAAAAGTGTGGTCATGCAAGTTGTTACAGACCTTATTGAATGAATCAGCTACATGTTGCTGGCAGGCTTGGACTGCACTGAAACTCTGAAAGGAAATGAGACAGATTATAAACTGTGACAGAGATCTGTCATACTATTTGTAAGTATTTTACTTCTTGGGGGTTTTTTGTAATGTGAAATGACTGTAGAGGGAGCCACTGGATAACTCATCTTTCACAGAGCAGAGCATTTCATAGTGCATTTGAAATCTCTTGGTAAAGGTTATAGTCTATCAAGAAAGAGAATAATAGAAATTATCTTTTCCTTTGCACATGGAAAACTTATGGATTTATCTGCTAATATTTCTACGGAGTTAGTTCTGAAATTAAATATTAGTAGGATAGGTTGTGCTTTCTTATCCTCTCAAAAGATCTTGAGCTAGCCTTAAAAGCTGTTGTCAGTATGATTAAATAAGAGCAGGCTGACACTTGGAATCATATTCACACATAGAACATAGAATAGTTTGGGTTGGAAGGGACCTTTAAAGGCCATCTGGTCCATCCCTCCTGCAGTGAGCAGGGACATCTTCAACCAGACCAGGCTGCTCAGAGCCCCGTCCAGCCTGACCTTGAATGTTTCTAGCGATGGGGCATCAACTACTTCTGTGGGCAACCTCTGCCAGTGTTTCACCACCCTCATTATAAAAAATTTCTTCCTTATATCCAGTCTAAATCTACCTTCTCTTAGTTTAAAGCCATTGCTCCTTGTCCTATTGCTCCAGGCCCTGCTAAAAAGCCTGTCCCCACGTGAAAAGAGTATGGCATACAAGCAGAACTGGAAGGGTGTTTTTTTGGATCATGAGTGTAGATTACTGGGGAGTAGACTCAAATTTGTCATTTAAATCTACACATTGGAAGTTTGCCGAATTCTAAAAAACAACTGTCATTGTTCTCTTAGTACTTGCAGACACTGCATTTACAGTCTTGCGATCTGCTGGATGTGTTTTGTGGAATCAGCTTCTTTCCACTGGATAAAATGACTTACTTGAAAATCCAGTCATTTATTAATAGGATGGAAGAAAGCCTGAACATAGTCAAGTATACTGCATTTCTCTACAACGACCAGCTTATCTGGTAGGTACTTCTTTTGTGTGTCCTCAATTTCTCATCCTATAAATAAGTGCCATAATAACAAAGCTGCTGAGAGTTGCATGAAAATGAGAAAACTGAATGGTAGGATGAGTGATATGTAAGAAAGGCATTGGTCTTTGGCTTTAAAATCTCTAACCTGTACCAAATGATTACTTCCAAGTTGGCCTGAGGAGCAGCTAGAGAAGTAGAGAAGTGTCCTTGTCATTTCCATCGCATAGAGCCTCTGTGAATACACACACGTTCCTCTGTAGGACCTTTTAGCAGAGAAGGTTAATTAAAGGATTGTTCTTTATATGGTTCTGAACCAGAAAGGTGCAATGCTTGTGACGACTTCTACTTAAAAATGGATGTAAGAATAGCAAACTTTGTTAGTTTAAATATTGTTCCTAGTTCTCTTCTGGTTTACATCTAATTTAGATATGGTTTGTATTTAGCAAATAAACTAACATTTTATTAAAAATGAATGTTCTGGGATTGAATCAACTGAGACTGAAAAGTTGCTACCATAGTTTAGTATGTGCTTTGCCTGAGTTTTGGTTAGAGGAAAACACATGAGCTGAACTGCAGCACAAACATCACTTGCGTTTCTTTTTTTCCCTGATGTTCTAGGAGTGGACTAGAACAAGATGACATGAGAATTTTGTACAAATATCTCACAACATCTCTGTTTCCAAGGCACATGGAGCCTGAGGTATGGTAGTTGAGGTTTTTTGGGGGTGGAGGTTGTTGCTGTTCTGGGTTTGGTCGGGTTTTTCTCTTCGTTTCTTTCTGTTTATCTGGTACCACTAAGGGCTAAAATACCAAAGAGGATTATCTCTCTCTCTGCCTCTCCCCGCCAGATTTTTAGTTTAGGGATTCTGAGATTTATTGCTTTCAGACCACTTTACTAAACTCAGTAGTATTTGCACCTAACACTTATAATATGAATTCTGCTGATAATTTGAATATGGGATGGTGATAGGGAGTTCATGGAATGTTGATATCCGATGACCGTTCAGTACTGCAAATGAATCACTTCAGCTTAGTGGCTAAATGCAGCATGGAGCTGTAAGACCACATCAGTTATCCCTCCTCCTATCAAAAAGCTCCATCAGCTAAGTTTTAAAATTAATAAATGCAAAATCGGAATGCCCTGTTCTATCAGCATCTCTTACACTTTAGCTTTACCTCCTTCATGTTACACAAAGAGTATACATCTTCATGAGTGGTGATTTCTGCAAATGGCTTGCTTTTATTTGATTTAAAGACAGTCCACAAAAAGTAACAGAAAATACCTCTAAGTTGTTTTTTCTTGTGTATGTTCTTTATCGCTTCAGTTAGCGGGAAGAGATTCTCCAATACGTGCTGAAATGCCAGGAAATCTACAACACTATGGAAGGTAGCTCTTGTTTACTGTCACCATCCACTACTACTTCTCTCAAGGGCAAAGTGTTTGGGAGGAACAGGTGTATCTTGAGTACATATTCTACACACAGTTCATTCCAGAGGGTCACACAGTAGCTGGTGCAATGTAAACCTTGTCCTCTGGGGAAAAAAGAGAAAAGGCTTCCTTAACATTACCGCATATTCGTTTTTCTTCCCCACTGTTCTTCATGCACTGCATGAAAAATTTGGGAAATGCTCTGGTCATTTCTTTCAGTCAGGCACTTCGGACAAATGTGTAGATTTAATCTAGGGATTTATCTATTTATTTTTCCTCTGTACTCAGCATGTCAGAGTGAGGAATTCTGTACTTACACAGCTGGGCAACATTATTTTGAAAAACTGTGGGTTTGGACATATTTCTTTAATCACGGTAATTCCTCTTGCCTGGTTTACTGTATTGTTTCGGGATCAAGGCACTGGCACGCACTCCCTGTCCCCTCCTCACCCCCCCCAAGTTTAGGTGCTTCTAATATACCACTGTTCTACACAAAACTAATCTGAATGTACTGTTGGAAAGCAAAGGAAGAGTGCTTTCCCAGTAGCAACAAAAAAAGGGGTTTTAAAGACAGTCACAACTTGAATGTGGAGAGTTTTGTGGTTGTTTCTTTGATATGTGTACCTTATTTCCTTGGCATTGTTCTTGCTTTCTGATCCTGTTTCTGTAACTCTTGGGAGCATATTTGCAAGTAATACTTTGAAAATGTAAGAGTGCTGAGATAATAAGTAAAGGGCTGTATGCCTGTCTGGATATCTGAAAACTCATTGTATTCAAATGTATTCATATACACAAGTAATTGCTAGTTTCAAAAACATCGTGTTAAATAGGAAAAACTGAATGACAAGAATTCATCATCTGACCTATTGAATTATTTTCTAGGTTTCTTACTGGACCTTTAAATCTTAATGATCCAGAAGCAAAATGCCGTTTCCCCAAAATATTCGTTAACACTGAGGACACTTACGAAGAACTTCATTTAATTGTTTATAAGGTATTAACATTTTTCTCTGCAACAAGCTTTAAAGCCTAAATCCTCTTTTTCCCCTCAGTTACTTTAAGTGGTTTCATACCTGGCTTTATGTAGCATTAGTCAATAAAACAAAAAACAGTATTTTTTTTAAATTAAATATAAGTTTCTTGCAGACATATATCCTTGCATAAAACGCATTTTTAGCAATTTCACCTTTCCTCTACAACTTAAAAACTGTTAACTGGGCTGAATTTTAAAATCGTAACTATCCTGTGTTTTGCAGGATTGCGAAGAGATCATCCTGTTGAAGTGTTACCTTTAAACTAGCTTGTGTTGTGTTGTTGTTGTTTTTTTTAACTGGTTTATCTGTATGTCACCGCACTGAAGTATTGTCATTTATTTGAGGTAGCTGAGGTAACCTGTTGTAAATGGTTTTTTGCTTTAACTTTTTTGTTCCAGGCCATGAGTGCAGCTGTCTGCTTTATGATTGATGGTAAGTACCTATTAGCATCACGTACTTAGCAAGATATAGTTAGTACAAAATGCTATTAGATGCAACTTTTACTCTTGAAAAACAGCCACGTTAATTTGTTATTTGAGTCTGTTCTTCATGAGTGCTTTTGTCAGTCTTTTGGGTTTTGTTCCAGTGGTATAAGTCAGTCAATTTACACAATAAAATGGCTAAATACTGCCTCAGTTAGCCACGCACATTCAAAATCATCCATAAGGTTATAATTAAGAGAGAAATTTGTCCTAGGACTCTCACTGATGTTTAAAGAAAACAACTACTACAGAAACTACCTTCAATTGTGGGAAGAGAATCTCATCTCCCCCTTTTCTTTACCTGCCACCTAGCTTCAATTCCCCCTACGCTGGAGTTTTGCCGTAAACTGGACAGCATTGTTGGGCCTCAACTCACCGTGTTAGCATCAGACATATGCGAACAATACAACATCAACAAGAGAATATCAGGGTTTGTACCACATTTCTGTTCCTGTTGCAGTCCCTCATTAGTCAGTTAAAAAGTAGGTTTAATGAACTGCTTAAATAATGGTAACATGAGCCCAAATGTTGACAGCATTGAGTTAACTGTGTACTTTAAATGATGTTTATCTACCTTTCTGCATCTTAAGCATTTATAAAGTGCCTGTTGTTGCATATTCAGGTCTCCCTGCAGTAACATCATACATGTTGTTAATTTAGGAACGAATGTTTATTGTGTGGCTGCTGAAACTTTTTCCTTTATGTGTGTAATTGTTGCAGAAAAAATCGAGTAAATATTAAGATGAATTTCACTACTATCCGTTGAGAATCTGCCTCCTCATCCCTGAGCTGTCAACAGCTTATTCAGAAACAACAGGTGGACCTTCCAGGTTTTGCTTCTTTCATCTGCGAACTGAAACTAGCTGACCCGTGGAGATGTTCAGTTCTACAGGTTACTGTGCTTGCAGAAATACATCAGGTGGCAGAAATGCCAACTGAAGTGGTAGTCTTCTGGCACTGTCCCCATGTTGAGGTAGAGAAGTAGCAGTTCCTGCAAAATCTTAATTTTAGTTTATACTTTCTAACTTTTCCTGAGGAAAACAGAATCTCATCATGTTCACAAATAGCTCTTGCTCTAGTAGAACATTTGAGTTTAAAAAAAAAAACAAACACAAAAATATCACTGTCTTGGTGCCCACATCTTTCTTTGTGCTGATTTCCTTTGACTTCTGCTTTGACTTTTTGCTACTTTGTATAATGTTTACAAAAATAAGTATTTTTCACATCAGGCGGACACTGACACGACTAGCTCTGTCTGAGCATTGCCTTAGACACGAGTACTTACAGCAGCTTGGACGGAGTGTATGTAACACTCAACTCTGTTGCAAATCCAGAAGGAAAATGAAGCTGTAGATGCCAGAGCAACTTCCGTTTAACAGCTTGAAATGGGGATTTTAGTGAGTGGATTGTTTGGTTACTGAGTACTTTTTTCCAGAATCACTGCTTCTTGAAGTGTTGCTGTGGATGGTAGGTGAGGGAAAAAATGTCTTATTTTTTCTATTTTGCAGAACTAAGGTGACTACTTGGTGGGGGGTGGGAAGTCAAATGAAGAAGGATGTTAATGCTTTGGAAAATATGCTTCACTTAGAACTATAGCTGAATTTCCAAAAAATTGTATTTATTTTTAGATAGATTTGTTAGTTGTGGAAGCAATAACAGCATCACATGTGACAACAAAAGAGGAATTAAAGCAAAGACAGGTGCGTGACTGAATTTATTTAGTGGTAGCATGCCAAATCAGAAAAATCGCAGGGTATAGAATAGGATGTGCTTGAAATTGTGCCAGTCTACTAAATCATTAAACTTCAGGGGTTTTAATGTCATCTGGGACTGGCTTTGGCAACTTTAACTCTTTTAAAGTTTAATGCCATTGGTGTCCTGAAAACATGATACAGTTTCTTGACACTAATGCCTCTGGGTGACAGAGAGCAAGGGTATCTAGTTGTTCACTATGGTGAGTCATGTCATCACGGTATCTCCCCCATTCTAAATAATACATAGCCCAAAGTACCCATTGCTAGAGACAGTTTTTGCCAGTCTGAATTTGTTCTGACTTCTACCAAAACTACAGCTCTAATTGATGGATTTTATGTTAACTTAATAAAAGAGGAAGTGGAGGAAGACTGCCAAGGCAGGAGTTTGAAAATAAGTCTCTTGCTTGGCCCTCACAAATGATAAGCGGCAATCTAATTGTCTAATCAAGGAAGAGTTCTTTCTTTTGATTGTAACAAGTAACAAAGATGTGAGTGGAAGAATACTTGCTAATTAAATTAAAGACCTAGCATCCATTCAAACCAGCTTGGACTGGCATAGGAGAGAGCAGCAAGGAAATAAAATGGGGACAGAAAAATCCAGCTCATTAAAAAAATGCAAACAAACTACTACTGGGAAGTGGGACAAGGCCTTTAGACTCCTCTTTGTCTATTTACTAGCAGCCTAAGCAGCAGAAGGGGAAAAACTGGTTGGTTTTGAAAGCTTGTCTTTTTTTAAAAAAAAAAGTGTGTTAAAATAGAGTTTAATCATGCCACAAGTCTTCACGTACTTGGGTCTCTTCAATGTGAAGAGAAGTTAGATAACTTCAGGATGCCTGAGTGAGCTTTGCACTGGCTAGTTACCTGTTCTTTGTGAAGCCTGTGCTTATAGAATCTCAGTATTCACGAGTTTTTGTTTTTTTGTTTTTTTTTTAAATCTTCCTAGGGCTGAGAAGGAGCCTCAGTTTAAGTTTATCTATTTCAATCACATGAACCTGGCAGAGAAAAGTACCATTCACATGAGGAAAACACCCAGTGTATCACTTGCATCTGTTCACCCTGACCTCATGAAGATTCTCGGTGACATCAACAGTGACTTCTCCAGGTAATGCTTAACTATTAAATAGTCTGTAACTCCTTCTGTTGAGGGGATTTTTTTTTTTTTTTCCAAATGAGCAAAGCTTTCATGTCATTGTTCATGGATGGCTATTCATAGTTCTGTGAGATAAATAGTGCACTGTAGGTCATATTTGGTATTTTGTGTTTGTTTAGAAGTAGTCTGTCTTAAAACTTCTATTGTCCTTTCAAAAAAAAAAATTCAAAGAAGGGCCAGGGCCTCTATCCAAGAAAATATCTATTTGAAGCTTCAGAGTAGCCATAACAACCTTAGAAGGGATGTGAAGCCTAGTGCTTTTAAGTCTGTCTAATCTCTGGATAAGTAGTTGAAAGGACAGGGAAATCTGCCTCTGCTAATATTATACCCTCCTCCTGGAACAGCTGGCTGCTTTTAGGGATTAAACGATAGATGAAATGCAAACTTTGTAGTTACTGCCATACTGCTGATAGAGAAGATAACTGGCTTCTTGCCAATGGTATTGTGCTTCAACCTGGGAGAGACCCTCTGTCACTATAAAAATGAACAAATAACATGAAGATGCTGACAGATTTGAGTTGTTTGTAACTCTTAATTACCAACTAGCAATTTTTCCACTCCACTTAAGGATAAGGCTTTCATTTTTCTATAAATGAAAAACGACTGTTTCATCTTACTGTGGAAGTACTGGGTTAGTGACAGCTTTATGTAATATATCTAGTTGTTGTTGAGACTGGTTTAGTTCTAGGTTTAACAGTCAGACATGTGAAAACTTAGTACTACCGCACCACCTCCAACTTTATTGGGTCACTGCGTAGCAAATCATAATTCCATGAAGTGTGTCCTTAACAGTATGGAGGATAGGTGTTTTCTTGAGAGCACCGGAGTGTTTGGCTGATGGACAAACTTTTGGATTTAATGGATTTACTCATTTGGGGATCTCATTGTCCTAAGCGGCCATTTATGATGCCTTCATCCTGGATTGCTGAATTATGTCTAAGTTAGTATTTGTAGTCTCTCATTCATACTGCATAACCACAACAATTTATGACATTAAGCTGTCCTAATGATTACAAATAAAGTTCTTGAAGATGAACTTGCTGCCACCTTCTTTACATTTTAAAACTTCTTTCAGAGTTGATGAAGATGAGGAAATTATTGTGAAGGCAATGAGTGATTACTGGGTAGTTGGGAAAAAGTCTGACCAGCGAGAACTGTATGTTATTTTGAATCAAAAAAATGCAAATCTGATTGAAGTTAATGGTAAGGATTATTTTTTATTACCTTTAAATACAGTTACTACTAAAATGTGTGTCTGTGGAGAAGTAATAAAATCCATCTTACAAGAAATCTAGAGAGAGAATGATCTATGAGAGACCAGGTAAGTTTGCATAAGGTTTTAGTCTGCCTTCTAACAGTATAAATATTCAGCAGACATTCTTAATTATTGATGAGTCATTCTTCCTCCTTCAAACAACAGAGGAGAGCTCATGAGGCTAGTTTAGGAGTAATTAATTAAGTGTATTATGGATAAGAGATGAACATATTTACGTCTGAGGTTTTATTTGTCAGTGATCCATGGGTAGGTTACTTATATATAATATCTATCCTGCCAGTGATCCTCACTCCATTGCAGTCTTGTTTCTAACACTGTTTTGAGAATGATTTATGACTCAGAGTGCAAATTAACATTAAGGTGCAATAAGCTTTTAAACAGACTTTAAGAGAAAGGGCAGTTTGAGTGTTACTTGCAGCAATTTTAGGGCTCCCTTTTAATAGGATTGTGTTCATTTGGACGATGGGAAAGAATTAATACCTAAATTTTAAAAAGAGGGATGAGTGGCATGACTTATACAATGATTTCTAATTGTCTTTCAGGATCAAACCTGCCATACAGAAACAGTAAATGAGAATGAGTGGGTTTGTGCCTGATAAACTATGGAAGTACTGCTGCCCCTGAAGTGTTGTCTGCCAAACAGCACAAAGCAAAAGTTTTGCTGACTTAATTTGTAGTAGCAGACTACCCTCTTCCCCCCTTCTCCTGAAAAGGGGTTACAACATTCTTCCTTGTGTTGAAGTTGTCTTCTGCCGTTGCAGTCTAAAGGTTAGACAAGATGAATAGCCCCGCAGCAAACTCAAACCATCCTTTACACTTTAGCCCCTCAGAATACAACTCATCTTTCAGACAGTGTGAAACATCAGACTTAACTTTCTCTTACTGAAGATAGAGTAAAATTAAGTGTATTTCTGCATTAGAAACTCCTAGGTTTTTTCTGTTTGAATGTAATTACACTCTCCTTGATGATCCCCATGGCTTTTCTTCTGGAAGTTCCTGTAAAATATCACACTGAAATATCTTCTTTTTATTTTTTTACAGAAGAAGTGAAGAAACTTTGTGCCACACAATTTAATAATATTTTCTTCTTGGATTGATCTGCAAAGGGCTGATTTATTGAAGATGTCAATGTCAGGCACTTGTTCAACATGAAAAGTTATTAGTCATATTATTGACTGGAATAATGATAATAGTAAAGCAATACTTGCTTTGTAAGAATCAAAATTTCTACTAAAATCTGTAAACTCTGATCATAAAATTTTTAGATTTTAAAAATGTTTATGTGCAAACTAATTGAAAACCAGTCTGAATTCATCTGTACCATTCCATTCCGATATCGTTATGTGAATATTTTACTGGAAAATAAAACTAACACTTGTTACACTTTTAAGGGCATCTTTTTGTTTTCCTGTGTTCATTTACATAATCGTGTGAATTTCTGCTAGTTTTCTACAATGATGAAACTAGATTGGTTACAAAAGACCCCTGAACAAATAACTTGCTAGGTTGGCCTGTTCTTTCCAGCTCCTGTTTCAGCCTGATTTACATTCTTTGTCAAATTCTTACATACTTGTTTGCATGCAGTATTTCAGTCAAGTAAACCATGTTTTAAGCAGAAACCATTTCACTGGGATATATGATCATGACAAGAAAATCAGTTCTTGTATCAACATTGAGGGAATTTTTAGGTACAAGTCAAATACTGACTTCTGGTATAGTTTTGTTTAAAGGATTACACTCACATACATAAATGACTGTATTCTCTTTACCAAGACCCTTGGTGTAAAAGCAGACAGTGTCCCTTTGAAACCAAGTCTTGTGCATAGTTTTATTGTATTTTAGACTCTACTGCACCTGTGGTTCTTTTGTTGTTGGGGTGTTTTTTCTTATTCAAGGAGAACTTACTTGAAGCTTCAGTAATTCTCATCAGAAGACTTGTTTCTTCTTTCTCTTTTTGCCAGCAGGCAGCTTGGTAACAACTGGGGCTGCTACAACAGGGGCCTCTTCCTTCGGAGGGGGTACTAACTGTGCAACAGGCTCCTCTAACTCAAAATCTGCACTCTTGGAGTCAAATGTTTTTTCTGCTGCAGCTGCTTCTTGCCTTTTTGCCTCTTCTACTTCTCTTTCAGCAATAAATCTAAGTGAACAAAGTTTAAATTTAATGTACTGCAAAAGCAGGGAGACAGCTTTACACTGGCTAAGCAACTACAGCTATATTCACCGTATGAGCAGTATAAACTGTCATATCATAGAGAGGCAGAAAATCTGTCTCGTTACCACTTCAAGTCTGACTGACAGCATGCAAAAGAAGTCTTGACTGCCTTTACACAAATCAGGGATCAAATGCCAGGAAATACCAGAGAGTTAAGAGTTCTCTAACCTGAAAGCAAGCTGTAACATAAAGAGAACATAAAGAGAGAACACTCACTTTGCCAGCTCCTCATCCTTTATCTTTCTCAGCTCAGCTAATTCAGCATCCCGTATTCTATTTTCTTTTATTTTTTCCCTCAACACTTTTTCATGCTGGTAGGCAGGAAAGAACTTAGTTGTAAAAAAGATCTGCACCTGATGCATCCACAGACTAAATTCCTCATCTTGTTCAGTTTTGGCTTCTTTTGGTTCATCTGCAACATGTAAATTAAACATGTTTGTTTAGCATGGCATTTCTATTTCCATTGTGGTTTGGACTACAGCATTTCGTATGATACTCTGCAATGGGCAAGTCTAGCTTCTGCATGGTACAGAAGATCACAACCATGAGAAACTTTTAAATGATGCATGTGAAAGGGGATGGCCCTTTTGTGGGTCTTCAGAGTGACTTGTCCCTGGGAATGGCACGAAGAGTATGAAGCTTCTCCCTTAATGCTATGATAAATGTCTTCTGCAGTAATCTAGTGACAGTTCAGTATCCATGACTCCTGCGCACGGGGGAATGGAGAAATGAACATGACTACCTAAAAGAACAGAACTGCACACAAGCATCCAGTTGTCACTGACAAAAAACAGGCTAGGGCCCATCTGCCAGTTCTTTAAGGAACAGTGTTTTTTCGGAGTTGTAACTTCTCAGTGATCATATTTCAGTGAAAGAGCTCATGACTACACAAAGATCCTTGTCTACCTGTGTTCTCAGATTTGTGTTCTCTATCTGCAGAAAACATTCAACAAGCACAAAAAACCCAGATGAGATCTGCTAATCAGCCAGAAGGGAAATGGTATAAAAAGGTTACCAACCTCAACTTATGAAAATGCTCTTACTGATTTCTGTTCTGCATGAATGGCAGCCTGTCATAACATAAAACATCCCAGATAACCGTGGCACACCATTAATAATAATTCTTTTATTAAGTAAAAGAAGCAAGATGTAGCCATAATATCTTTTATTTGTCCAAGCCATTAAAAAAAAAATGGGCAGGCTTGCAGATTGAGCTTCTCAGAGTAAATACAATTTACAGCTTATAGATGCCCTACAGATAAAATGTGGCATTTTAAAATTGGAGAAAATATTTAAGTTGGTACTTAAACGTCTCATTTAATTAAGTTTCATGGTCTTTAAACATGTTATTTTAAAATCTTCCTCCAGAATTAATGTTCACTTACTGCCCTCTTGTGACAAGCTGAAATCTGCATATACAATTAAAATTTCACAATTCAGGAGCTACAAGGGATTTTTTTGTGTTAGTCTTAAAACAGTGGGACCGCTTTACCTCTCAATTTCTTTGCTGGAAAGAAATCTTGTTCTTTTTCTGCATCCCAGCTTAACAATGACGGAACATCTTTGATATCTCCATGAGCTGTGTGAAATGAGAGGACAGTGTCTGAGATTGTAAAGAAAGAAAATTAAAATGACTCTGTAATTCTGTGCATTAAGTATCAGGTTTGATATTCAGCACAAACAAATATAAATTGTCTGACCTTACAGCTACACCTGTGGCTGAAATACTTCTGTACTGATGAAAAGTCTGTTCATAATGAAGGCAACAGTGACGAGTTCAATCTCCTGCTTCCATGCCCAAATGAGCAGGACAGAACAGGAAGAATTCCGTTTTAAAATGCCTTTAAGTTATTTTTAAGGAAACTGTGATAGCTTCTAATTAAAAAGCACAAAATGTTTAGAGATTCAAACTTGCCTAGCTATCTGTGTGTAGCAGGTGTGGAAAGCTAAGCACAAGCGCTTTTATAATTGCCAAACTGAATGCAGCTACCCTCTGTAACTGCAATCTATCCAGCTGTTTCAATGATCAGCTACCATTTTAATCATCTTTGAAGCTGCAGAAAGAGTGACTCTCCTCTAGCACCACTGTTTATAGATGCTTATGGTAACTACAATACTCACGCAGTAGAAATTCATGAAGAGAATGCCCTCTGTCTTCACAAGGTCTCAGTGGCTGGCAAGAAGTTTTAAATTCAGTTACTAAATGCCTGGACTTCTGTTCAAATTAAAAAGTGAAATCACTTTCCCATTTGAGTCATGCATACTCCTATCTCCAAAGCATTCTGCCAACCAAATGCATTCTGCAATTATGCCTATTTAAAAACATTTACATTGCAATAGTGTTTCACACTTTCACGTATTAGCAAATTGGTCATAACACTTTAGTTTTGATACCAGCCAAGTAAGTAGGATTATCCTATTTCAGAGCTAGGGAAAGACACAAGTATAGAGAATGAAAGCTGCTTTTCTTAGACATGTCCCTCTGTTCTTACATGTTGCTCTACATACTATTATTCATCTGCTCCTGAGGAAACAATGAATTTCTAGCCCTGAATACAGCAATATACTCCAGAAATTACACCGAGTGAAAAGGAGAGAACAGCATTCAAGAGCGTATCTGAGAAGGATGCTTTGAAATCTTTCCAACTGTCATCCCAAGCATCCTCTGCAGCCTGATGATGCCACTCTTTTCAGACAGTGACAGTAAAAGTCTCACAAAAACTCAGGTCAAACACAAGTCTCTTTTCTAAGGGTTGGTATATTTTCTAAAAGTCAGAAGTTTCCAAATTCTCTGTCTGATTTCCATGATTGCAGTAATCCTTACTATCTTACCCTGAAATCACACGGGTAAGAAAATACATTTTGGGTTTTGGAATATCGAGAATCTCGTTATAGTCACACACTGGGTACAAAATTCTAAAGGCAGTGAAGGTGAAAAGTCTGCTGCAAAAATTTTGAAAACTATTTTAGGAATTATATTACAGTTGCCTTCCCTAGTGCTTCTAAATCTCTCTACCCTATTCTCAGCCTCTCACTCCCCACCTTGCAAATAAAGACAAAAGTGTAGCCTTATCCACCACTGTTTTTATTAATGTAGAAGATACCACCCAATATTCTAAATAACAATAGCTGAGGGTATGTGTGGAAGCAAACACTTTGTTAACAATGGAAATGCACCCCTTCTAGGCTCATACATGGATTCAGATGCAGGAACACGCTGTATTTCATATCAGATGAAATTTTAGTCCCTTTCAAAACTTAGAGCTACCTTGGCTACTCTGTCTCCCATGAACTGCAAACTCTCTGCTCCATCTTTCAGTGTGGGCTTTTTGCGTACCTCCTGTTTCTTTATTCCGTCTTGTGATGTGACATTTTCAATTGAAGATAACCATGAACAAGCGTAAAGCTCAGCTGCCTTGGAAATGTCACTGTTCATGTCTGTACCAATTATACTTCTGCTTTAAGTGCACTAATAAAAAGTATACAGAAGACTTTTACATTCAATACATTTTAACTTAAGATTTTCTTTCAGTCTTGGAAAATTTGACTACTTTAACAGGACCATTTCACTGTGCAACCGCATTAATACTTGCAACGATGCAAAGGAATGGATTCCATGGGATGGGAGAGAACGGGAAGTGGTGGTGTTCAGTGGCACTACTAGCTTACAGAGACTGTGAAATTAGGTATTTGTGAATGCGCTTTGAACTAATAAAACTACTTTCATCTTGTGCGTAATTCCAAGTAATAACAATTCTAAGTCATGCCTTCAACCACCCTGTGCATCTAAATGGCACCCGTTTCACAGGCAGCATCTTACAACCTACAAAATCCTTAATTCAAAAGTTTAGCAAAAAAGGAACATAGCTTAACTGCTAGGAAACAGCAAGTCTTGCTATGTACAACAACTGCAATGCCATTTTTACAGGGCAATTTTAGATATTCAACTTAAAGCAGGAGAGGTGTATCTTCCACCAGTCAATCAATTTGTCAATTCCCCTTCCAACACCGGAAGACTTGCAAGTATTTTATGTGCATTTACAGTTATCTAGGAGAATGTGCAAGTGTGTTAAAACTGTCTATACTGATGTTACAATCTAAGGTAGCAACAAACAGAAAAAACAGAAGGACCCAATCAAATGACTGTTTATGCAAAAAGAGGAAATTGGTTTCTATGTTCAGGAAACACAGAACATTTGCAGGGCCCGACTTTGCCCTCTAAGTGGGCATACAATAATATTTAACAGGTCTGCATCAACTTTACCTGGGACAGAGAATATTCTGAGTACAAAGACACATTTGCGGTTCCCTCGGAGAGACCCTCGATTCTACAGCTACTTCTTTTCTGATTACCATGATCTACTTGCTCCTTAATCATATCACTGGTAACATACACCGATGCACAATCAAGAAGAGCTTCAACAAATTCAAGAAAAACCAACTAGAGTAAAACAAACACAGTGATTAATTAATTAATTTTTGCAAAATCCCTTCATTAATGGGCATATGTACCTGAGCACGCAAAGAACTGAAAAGCGATTGTGAAGCCTCGCTGGCCTCATTTATCTACTCAAGCATCCCTTCTTCTGAAGAAAAACTGAAAACAGCCAGATCTCAAAAAATTCAGGAGGTGATATACTGTGTTATGCCTCAAGCAAGTCCTACTGCATAATTTTTGCTGTATCTGGAGCTACGTGAAATTTCTCTAACAAATAACACAACTATTATTATTACCTAAAACATGTGATTGCCTACAATGCCTCCAAAAGCCCCAAGAACAGGTTTATAATTAATCCCTTACCAAGACTTACACTGTGTGTTCAGTTTATCAGATACCATTTAAAACAATAAATTCAATTACGTCATTTACAATAGATTGTCACTGAATAAGAGGGAACTCTTTAAGGGTGAAGGCTGCCTATAGCAGGCCAGAAGTCAGGCAGCACAAGAGTCTTCTACAGTCACTGTTTGACCTCACTGAGGTGGCAGCACTTCACACGTCACCACTAATCAGGTTTCTTGGATCACCAGGTTTTCAGGATCAGTGGGTTGACATCTTAATTACTGACCCATCTTAACATTTCCAACACATACTTCGGCAGATGAAAGTGCCGAGTTCCATCCCTGCGTAATCACTGTGTACACATACTGTCAGGCAACTGCCCACAGACACAACCACCACTAGCAGCAGTCTCCTGGAAATGGTGTTTCACCCTCTGGATTACAGCCCTCTTAAGGACTTATCTGTATGGTCAAGTGTGCTGAGACAATAAGCAAAACACAGAAGTACATGAGCTAAATCAGAAGATGTAGGCAGAACAAAGGAAGACAAAAATAGAGGCTCACATTTGCACTCTTTAATTTTCCAGAATAATTTGTTTTCCTCGTGTTCTAGCAGATAGGACAATATTTGCAGCATTTTTAAAAAGTAATTTTAATGTTCTTGTAGGAATGATGTTTTTTTTCATACACACCTCCTGCTCCAGGTTGGTGCTACTGCTATCATGTAGAGAGGGACCATCTTTGACAAGTATTTCCACAAGTCTTGAAACAGTTAATTGTTTGCTGAGAAGTTTAAAATCCTGGGTAAAAGTAAATGCTACGTGTTAACAGCACTTAAGGCATTCCCACATGGACCTAAGCTAACTCCCTTTAAAGCCTGTGCAGAAATTTGTAGTGGTTTCAAATGATACTTCCACATACGTAATTAACAGCCGAGTGAAATTCTGGCCCTACTGAAGTAAACATAAATTTTTCCTAAACTGCAAAAACAGTGTTAAGAAAGAACTTGTGAAAGCTTTTAAAATAAAAATACAAAAAATTACAATGTTGCCATCTGATATTTTTATTATTTTGTTTCATGAAAAAAGGCTTGGATTTAAACAGTGACTCAAAACCCAGGCATATCAGTGGGAATTGTTCCCTGAATCTCATGTTCATCTTGCACTATATTAATTTAACACATTATTAAAATGGCTTACTGTTATTTCTAAAGCTGCCAGTGTTTGAATTCTACCAGTAAGACATTTTTGTATATACATTTTTACAGCACGGGGCGGGGGGACAAGCAAAAATATTTATATTCCCTTAAAACACATTTGTCTAGAATTTGAAATGATGTAGTAAGAAATCAGAGTTCAATCCTGCAGAAGTACATAACTAATTTCTGTAAAACCACTGTCCCTTTAATGTTTCTTGGACAGATTGTACAAACAACATCGCTCCTACCTTTTCAACTGTGCAGAAGCCACAGGGAGTATTTTAAAATGCTCATATAAACTGAACAAATAAAATGCATCTAAACACACGACTTTAAAAAAAAAAGTAGATTATTACATTCAACATCCAAAGAAAGTGCCTCATTTTCATTGTGAGTTCAAATGGAGGTCTGGTACTCGGTCTACAAAAAGCTCTGTGTATTTCCCAGCATTTGCCGATATAGCTCATAGTAAAAACTGTACATCGTTCCTCAGAAAATAAGATACCTTTAAAAATTAATTGAGAAAAAATAACAGTTACAATAAACCTGTGATGTATGTGGTACTAACTGATGAATTCTGTGCAGCACAGAAAAAATACTGTTACTTACCCTGGACACGACAGGCAGCGGGAATGACATTCCTGGACATCATTTCTAAGAAACACTTCTGCAGGTAAGGACCTTTCTCTCTACAGCTGAAACAAAAATACTCTTGTCTGGGAAAACTCAAACAGATTACACTGAAATAAATTTCACTAGAAGATAAAACTTACTTGTGCTCTTCATGATAGATATGAAATGCTAAACGTATCAGGTAAGATAAAAATGTTCTGAACAGTAAAGTCTTGTGTGGACAATGCACCTCCTCCAGTGGTGTCTTATCACCTAAAAAATTTGACAAAATAAATCTCTACTGCTATCATGTACATTAAAATGCTTACAGGCACATTGACTTGTCAGCCTTTCTTAGTCACTCCATCTCTACCTACCACAGTGTAACAACACTCCCAGCAGAAGCAGAGCAGACACAGCATCACTTCCAAACAAGCAGGTCAAGGGAGAACTGTCCACCTATAGCTCAATCTTATCAAACTCCCTTTTTCCAGAAATGCAACCACTCAGCATACAGGAATGCAAGGGTAAGTAAAGCTGGAGTTAAACCTGTCACATACTAGGGATACTACAGTGTCTGAATGGAACTGATCGATTAACTGACTCTGGAAGAAAAAAAACATACTACATGCAAACCCAAGTTAAAAGCACTTGAAAAAAAGAAATGAATTTGTTTCTTCTACTTAGCGCTCTCAGACCTCTTAAAATTACATGTAATAGTAATGGCAAGACCAGGGGTGAATACAATTTTTGAACAGATGGCTCTTTAGAACAATTTTTAAAGTGGTATTTTAATCTTGCGTTTTCTCACCTAAGCACCTGAAGTGCCTGGAGAAGGGTTAATGCACCCTCTGAGAACTCACAGGCACAGAGGTACTCACTCAGGGCCACGTAACTACGAGAGCTGAGCTGTCAGCAGAACTTGCCACTCTAACTCTCCACAGCTTACTATTAAAATTCCTAGATTCTAGACCGCGAGCAACAGAAAGACAAACCATTCAATATCCGATCCATTTCAGCAAGAGTTATGTTGGAGTGATGAAACTGGCAGTCCTTCAGAAATCTCCAAAACTGGAGCTTAGTCATGAGGAAGGTGTTGTCTGGAGAGTGACCACAGCCTAAGCTGCTGTAGAAGGTGTAAACTCTTCTCAGTTCTGTAATATGCCTCAACATAGCATATTCCACCTAAATAAAGCAGGACACATTTTCAGCATCGTCTCACAGCAAGCAGGGCTCAGCTTGTGTTGATCCTGCAACTTGGCATCTAATGTTTTCGATCCTGCAACTTCGAACAGCATATCCCTGGTTAAGTGCTCACAAAAGCATTACTCAAGTGTAGTTGTAATATGTATTTTTTGATGACTGATAAAAATAAATTAGTCTCTGTCAGCAGACAAAGCTCACAGTAGCTAAAGGTTGCTGCTGAATGTCCTTCCAGATATCTTAAAATATTTTTTATTGCCTTCTAGTGGAAGCTCAGGAAGAGGCGATACTGTCTATTCATTCTTTATGCTCTTCTGTTTTCAGGGCCTTCAGATTTTTGAATAATTCTTTCACTGAATTAAATTACTTTAATACAAATAAACCAGAAATAATATGAAAAACATTGTGGAGCAAAACTGAAAATATCAAACAGTAGACTTACTTGTTTCACTTCTTCATGTCTCTCTTCCCTTGGCAACAAGTCAAGCAGTGAAGATATATTCAACTCAATATCTGATCCCAGAATAGAAGACTTTTCTGAGCCATTAATGATTGTAATGTTTTCTACCACGCACAAAAAATAAATCAGAACAAACTAAAATTAAGTTAAAAATAGATATACACACACACACAGAGAAAATGAAACACATATTATTCCTTCTTTTCTTACCGACTTCAAACTGAGAATAATAAGACTCCTTCATAGTGAGAAGTACAGATTTCATAATCAACAGCATAACAACTGAAGAGTAATTTTGCCAATCCAAGCCCCAGCCAAAAGGAAATGCAGATATTACAGAAGTTACGAAACTTTCAAACAACACTGTTCCAAAAGCATTACAAGATGCAGCGTGGATGTGTCACTCAACTCAAAGCGTCATGCACAGCAACCAAGAAGCATGGGAGCAAAAGCTATTAATTATTAAGATAACTCCCATCTTTAACAATGCTCTTTGAAGAAATGTGTCTGGCTCTTGAATAAGTATGAACAGCTTCACATTACAGTAAAAAGGAACAACAAAATGTAAACTGAGTAGAATTTGGTTTTTTAAGCGGCTTACCAGTGCCAAAATGACTTCCAGCGCAAATGGCATCCAGCTCTTTCACGTTCACCACATCCCCTTGAAAAGCAGGATATTCTACTATACGATCATCTATGAACTCTCCTTCATAAACATGACCATTCTGGAAGACAACCTTGTCCTACAGATGGATCAAGTTGATTAATTTCAATATAAATCAAAGATCAGAAAAAAATAACACTAATGCTCTGAATCAAATTTCCTTTCAAGAATCTTAACTAAAATGCAACATATAAGATGAAATAAAGCAAAATAATTTTTCCTACCCTCTTTTTGTGAAGTACTTTGCCATCCATTAATTAAAGTACACTGCCGGAATGAAGAATTGCCCATGTATCTGTTTGATTTTGAAAAGTGTTTTGATGAAAAATCATTTCCCCCCCCATATACAAAGACTTCTTTGCAATCTTTCATCTGCATATGTGGCACTCCACTCACAGGTTTTTTTATAACAGTCTCTTAGTGTGAGAACATCTCACTGCAAGGATAGCTTGAAATTCATTAGCTCATAGTGTACGAGTGAAAGTACTGACCAGCCACTGCAAAAATCAAGATGCAGCTATTGAACTGAAAATCTCCACAGTGAAACGTATTTCTTTATGCATACAACTCACATTTAACCATACAGGCAAATCTGTGGCCCAGCAAGGTCCTTGGAAGGACTCCTACTGGTTCCAGTGGACTCGGCTCTTTTTGTTGGGGTTCCATCCACAATGCAAACTGAATCTAGTTTTCCACACAGAATTCTAGAGATCCACTATATAGAGCAGAATTGTCTCCTCTGGTGTTGTCTGTAGTTCTGTCTTGCTGCTTGTCAATACTCACCTTGCCATGCTTCTTATTACAAACCCATTCACCATCGTACACTGCTCCACTGGCATATATGAACTTCCCATGTCCATGACGTTCCCCATTTACAAAATCACCTACGTATTCATTCCTTAAAGGATATTGAGATGCAGGCATTCTCTTCAAAAACCATATGTGGGTGCCATATCCATGCTGAAAAAAATTTGTGTGTTTAAAGAAAAAACATCTCCAGAAAAGCTACAATAGCTACCAGCCCAGACTTCCAAAAAGAACTACCTAAGCATCTTTAAGAGTCACTGTTGGCAAATCTCTCAAATAAAAGCACCCAGCTGATAGCTGCAGTACTTCAAACCATCCAAAGAACTACATTCTAAAAAGGTGCATGCGAGAAGCGCTCAGAGTATACACCAAATCAACACACACTCGAGCAAGCTCTGCCAATAGGTCTCCTAAGGACATCCTGCCTGCCAGAATCCTTTTGACTGTAATGCTGAACAGCCAGGTGAGGAACACCATGCCAGACAGAGAGCCACGGTGTTCCAGAAGCTGGACTCCTTGACAATTTTATGCACAGTGAAGACAGAGGAAGTAGCTCACATACTTTTTCCAACAGAATAATAAATAGAAGGGACAGAAAATGCCAGAAATCTTCTCCTTCCATCATAAAACTTTTACAAGAGGGAACAGCATTGCCTAGTATTTTACAGGTGACATAGAAGCAAATCGCCACATATACTCACCGCTGAAGTCATATCTCAGGCTAATTATCATCACAAACATTTAACTTTTTAAACCTTTTTATGAAAAAGGTTTATATTTTCCATCAGAGAATTACAATTTTGTAAGACGAAGTCAAAAGCCTTTTAAAAATTTAAATATTGCTAACATGAGAATCAATTTAGGATTAACAGTACATTTCTGCTATCTCAGCTGGCAAAAATCACACACAGCTCCTTTGATAGTGCACAAAATCTAACTAGTCTAACATACCTAGTTTTACGAGAGTAATGGATAGATGCTGAACTAAAGAGGTTGCTGGGGAAGAAATTAATACCTGTATGCCATACACCCACTGTCCCATATACTCTTGATTAGCTGTCAACCATCTCATTCTTCCTTTTCCATGACGTACATTTTTCTCCCACTGACCTTCATACGTATTTCCAGACTTATAGCTGCAAGAAAACAATAACAGTTAATGACTTGTTCATAGTAATTTCTGAGTGGACCTTATGAAAGCAAGGTTTATGCAAAACTTCACTGCTAATAAATTTAGCATTTATTAATGCTAAATATAAGCACTGATTTGAAAGCTGGCTCATTGTGACAGAGGTTTGATCGTACCCCCTGTTTACCTCCTATTTTTGACTTAAAAATCACTCGAGTTTATTCGTTTTTAAATGGTGATCTGTGGTTTACCAAAGCTGATTTTGGAATTTATCTTTAGACATTCTTTTGTGTGAATGATCAGCACAAATATACCAACATAAAAATGTAACCTACAGAGAAGATCTATTTTATTATTATACAGCACTTTGTACAATTACTTATTCCACTGCAGAAAGTACACACTACTATGAAATGGTAGCACTTGTATCCATTTTAAACAATAGGAGAAACTGCATGAAAATACATGTAGAAGAAAAAAATACGAAGCTAAGAACAAGTGCTACCACGCTTACCATCTCATTCCCCATCCTTCTTTGACGTTATTTACCCAGTCACCTGAATACCAAGAGGTATGTTCCTCATCGTAATAAATGGTACCCTGAAACAAACCGTAAATCTAAATACTTAAATATTCATCTACATTAATAAAACATCACATACAAATTATAAGACACAGGTAATCACACTCTTACTTATCATCAGTTTGAGACACTGTACTGAAAGCAACTGAAGTGACAAATAAAAAAGCCATTTCTTTCAATGAATATTAGTTAAGACCTTAAAAAAAACCCGAAGTGTTAAAAAAAAAAAATCATATTACATTACATCAAAGTCTACCATGTTTTTCAAACTACTTGGAAATACTTTCAGAGAGCTAACTTTGGCAACTTAACCACAGTAGTCACTCTGAGGTAAATCAGTTTTCTGACTCATTCAGAATTCAACTTCCAACAGTAGGTCTACAGCATTAATTGTTATTTCTCTATCTGACAGCTTCACAGCTTCCTCTCAGAACACACTGGACAGACCCCTGCACTGGTGACCACCCACAGCAGCCTGTGTGATTTCAGTGTCTCGTTAGTGACACAGAACAAAATCACGTGTGATTAGAATGGATTTTCCTCACATGCTGAGCATCATTCTTCAAAATGCCAGGCCCTGAAGAGTGTCTCTATCTGGATGCACAAAATGGAGACAGATAAAAGCACTACTTGCTTTTAAAAAGATGGAACTAGATGTTATTTACACTACGTAAGGCAGTCTTAACTGTAATTACCATACTTGGTCTGCTTAACACATTTGGGAGGCAGGATCACTTTGTCATTACTGGGAAGCTAATTGTTCTGTCATTGTTAGGTCGCTACTGATGCAGTCATCAGTTTTGACTTTGTCATCATCTACTTGGAGCAGCATAAAGGACAAACCACAAAATAGGACAATTACTCTTTTAGGATACCGTTCATCTCTTCCACTATCAACAACATCCCATCCTAATTGTTTCAATTACCATTCACAACTTCAGAGAAGATCCTTAGGCAGAACAAATCTCAACACAGCGTAAGACCACACAACAGCACAAAACACTTTTGCAAAACCTTTCTGCAAGAGTTCTTGCTGTTCTAGAAGGTAGTCACCCAAGACCATGCTCTCATTCGGTGTTCTTACTTACCTTTCCATGCCTTTTGCCTTTACACCAATAACCAATGTAAGAAACAGGATGAGTACCACTCCTGAAGAATCCAAATCCATGCCTAAGTCCATTCTTGATTGATCCTTCGTAAATGCTGCCATCATTCCATGTATAACGGCCATTAAACATCTGCACATTCTTAACAAACATTCCCTAAAAAATTAAATTACAACATTTAAAAAACTAAGACTCACTGTTCCCCAACTATCTGGGAGAAGTCAGGCTTGTGACTGAAATTAGTGCCGTAGTTCTGCAGTTGGCACCCATGCTGTATCAATTCCTGCAACTTACCTACCTTCCTTGAATTTGCACACCTAATTGGCTGCAATTGTGTTCAGCTGTAAGTTAAATAGCACTTTACCTCATACTTCACTCCATCAGCCCATGTGTAAGTCCCCTGTCCATGCATAAATCCTTCAGAAAACATGCCCTTCAAAACGAAGAGAATGGCATCATTTGCACATTTATTCTTACCACAGCTGAAGCCTACAGCGACTGTAAGATTTCAAAATAATGACATAGTAATTCCCCTCCAACTACTGGTTTCAAACTTAGTTTGAATGCCAGAAACCTACAGAGCTTTCAATGCCTACACATTCCAAGTGCTCAGCCTCCACCTACATTAAAAGAAATAGCCTGCCTGTTCTAGAGGAAGAACCTGATCCACTACTACTCTTTTGTTTTAATTTATACACTCACCTTATATGTATTTCCCCCCTCAAAACACGCAAATCCTTCGCCCTCATACAATCCATGGACTTTTTCACCTTCGTAGCTACAAGGAAAAGAAACCGAAGATGAAGATTCCAAGTTACCACTAGTAGACCTAAATCACAGCAGACATGTAGTAAGCGACCTTTGATTTACCATGGTCTACACACAGGCCAGTTGTTGCATCTTGTGTAGAAAAATGAGCTATAATAAAATTTCCGATTTTTTGCACGTTCCTTGTAATATTTCACATAATCATGTTGCCTCAGACCCGTATTTCTTTCAGTTAAGAAAACAAAGCACTTTGGTAGCATTTGTTAGCTTACAACCAGGCAACCTGGTAAATATGCGAAACATTACATACAGCGCCCTTGAAGTACCAAAGGACTTGGTTAACACTGCCATTCACCTGTTTCCTCAGTTTAGGATATCCTTAAGGGATATAAGCAGCCCTAAAAACTGAACACTGAATGACAGAGCCACATTTTCTCCACCAGCTGTCTGTATACTTAAGACAAAACTTCACCATAGGTGAACAAGCTGACAGAATGAGGTTTTTCACAAGCAGAGTGCCAGCAACACTCCAAGACGCAAGAAGGCAGCAGAAATTCACATGTACCAGTCTCATAAGGTGGCACAACTACTAGGTCTGAATAACCACATTCACTGCCTCAAATCAAGAGTCAAATCCGTGTTTGTATGACACTGGGTACACCAGAGATACTTAAATGAGCATTCTTAACTTCACTGGCATATTTGTAACAAGCATACCTTTTGACACCAACTTGAGTAAGAACAGCCTCCTCGCAGTACTGAGGAACATCTTGGACTGGAGGCTCCTCTGCCTCCTCTGGGTCTTTAAGCGGTATCACTGCATTTGCCTGTGTTTCTTCCGCTCCATTCACTAACATCTGCAAATCTGTCAGCTTTGTTGAACTACTCTCAGCTGCAGTATCTTGTACAGAAATAGGAGAACATACAGGCTTTTCTACCTTCTTGCCATCTTTCTTCTTATCTTTTGCCATAACTACTGCAGTGTCTCACCTTGTATTTTCCTTCTTATATTTACTGTCTTAAGTACAGACTTTTTTCCCCCTATAATCTATTTGATAAAAAACAAAAAAACAACAAAACATCTAACTACATGAAAAATTATAAATCTTAACTACTACATATGCGTGTTCTAAGTTATTTCTGTACCAACAGCTCCTCAAAGCAGTGGTTTCAGCCTGTGGTAGGCAGACGGAAGGGCTAAGTGGAAGCGATGGCTGTGAATTACCTCCAAGAAGTCCACCAACGCCACTGCAACACAAGCGTTGTCAACAGACTTACTTCTGCTGCACACAGGTCTCCATCTTTACTGGAGATTTGTAGGTGTCTAGATTTAACCAGGTGGAAAAGTTGAAAAGCAATTCTCAAAGACTGGAGTTTGGAGAGTTTCTTGAAAGTTACAGCGTTACTAATTTATCTTGCTTTCAAAGTTATGAGTTGTAGATTGAACCACAGCAAAGTATAACCACTACAGCTTGTAATGCTATTCTGCCAGCTAAGAGCTACCTGCAGGTTGCAGGACTGCCTGGACAGCCGTAATCACAATCCGCGCTCACTTCAGGCTGAGCGGTCACTGCTTTGTAACACCAGACTCGAACCGCCTGCTGCAGTGGCGGGGCTGACAGGGACGGCCTCAAGCAACCGCCATGTTCTCACCGCTTCTCGCTTCCCGCCAGCGCCCCGCTCCCCGCGGGCAGTCACAGTGCCGGATCACAGCGCCGAGGGCCGAGCGAGGGGCGGCGATGGCAGCCCCAGGATGGCAGCCCGTCCGCGCCCCCCGGGCCGCCGCTCCCGCAGTGCGGCGATGGCTGCCGTCACCGCACCGACCGCACCGCCCAACCGGCCCGGCCCCTCAGCGACCGCGCCA
>Ga0065711_1002881_pt1 | contig 31091 bp, 16 predicted proteins | sample Hoacrofraction12_FD_59098 | JGI IMG/M metagenome (GOLD analysis project Ga0065711, IMG submission 59098) | Hoatzin crop microbial communities from Cojedes, Venezuela - Epithelial fraction 12 v2 (version 2) | ecosystem: Host-associated > Birds > Digestive system > Esophagus > Crop | place... | reverse complement strand
GGAGCCGGGCTGGGAGCCGGGCGCTGACCCGCGCAGGGCCCGGGGGTGTCACCGCCGCGGCCCGGGGCCCCGTGTGCGTGTGCCTGAGGCTCCCCTCAGCCAGGGCTGCGGGGACGCCGCCATCACAGCCACGGATCGCCGCGTTTTGCCAGGCGAGGCCTGCTCCGCTGGCTTCCAGGCGTCCATGGCTGGGCCCCTCGCCGCGGGACCATGGCGGAGGGAAGCTGCACGGGTGCCAAAGGGACGCAGGGTGAGAGCCATCGGCTCTCTGCTGTGTCGCCTGTGAGCTTCTGGGTGCTCTTAGCTTTGTATGAAACGTTGGTTGGGGTGGAGACAGCACCTGTGTCACTGTTGTTAACCTCCTTCCAGGCTAAGGAGTCCCTTCAGCAGGACTGATTGGCGTGGAAAGGGAAGCACGCTGACTTGGCTATATTGCCTTGGGTTCCAGAGCCAGCTCCTTCTCAATGCCAGAGCTCCTCACCGTGCCCTGGGGACCGTGGGGCTGTGCCACCATATCTACCAACGGTGTAAACCTGCGCTTAGCCAGCTCCTGACTCTGGTTACGCTGCAGTCGGTGGCCGCTGCTCCGTGACAAAGCACAACGTTTCACTAGTCACAGGAGAAAAGCAATGTCTTTTTTTGCGCTCTTTCTCTCACCATCTGTTTTTCCTTCTTCGTATCCTCTTCGCTTAGAGAAACTGCTAGGAAAAGGATGGACACTTGAGGAATGCTGTGGTGGTGCACAGGTGAGAAAGCATGGATGGCTTTTCATCTCTCCTCAGCAAATTCTTGAACAGAAAGCTGAGTGCGATCCATGGCATACGTCCTGACCTTGTTGCTGTTGCACTTAATAGTGAGTCTCCAATACAAGAGGGAGCAGGCTGAGTTTTAAAAACGACATAAAACCCTATAGGCAATGAAGAAAAACGTAGAGTAACCGAGTGTTGCCAAATCTTGTGATTTCATTTGAAGCCTTGCAATATTTGGATTTTTCAATAGTGCCATGATTACTATGATTATGAAGTAAGTGCAAATCTTAGCTTTCATATAAAAGCCAGCAAGGCTTATGATGAAAGCTTGAGAATTGTGACACGAAGCATACAGGACTCAAAAATGAAAAGCCAAATAGTTTATATATCTATAAAAAAGTGATTGAGGGCCCTGGATCTTCTTTTTTTTTTTTTATGCTATGGATGGGCAGTATTGAAGAGTATAGTTCTTTCAAAGACTTCAGAGAAAGTGAATTTAGGGAAGGGTACCAATTCTGTTCTCTTCCCCCTAAGTGCTGAGAGAAAATATTAACACAGGAAGATATTTCTTATGAAAAATTTAACGTGATTTAAAAGCGCATTTAAGGACTAATAACTTTTCTTAAATAGGTCGGTTTTATAGCAGAAATAAAATATTTTGGAGAACACTACTTCTGATTAACGTGCTATCCTGGTACTTCGGAAACACGTCTGAGGTAGGAATGAATCAACAGTGCTGTAGAGTCTATCATATTTTATCACTTCATTTAGGTATTTGTCTTCTTCATCTTTCAGAGCAACCATTTCCATTTGTTTCTGAGTAGTTTAAAGATGATCCGGGTTGGAGCTGGTGGGACAAGGAGGTAGTTAGGGGGTTATGGAGCGCTTGTTCCTTGAGACTTTGGATTCCTTTAGGCTTAACAGTAACTGAAAGCTGTTAAAAATTATAGATGATCAATGACTTTCGTGAAAGGTAAAAATTGTCTCGACTTCTCAGTGATGTGGCGTTTACAGTGAAAATGGCACTTCGGGTTTTGTCCACAGGAACAACACTTGGAACAGAGCTGCTGTGGCGATGGTCTGGAGGCAAGACCCAGCAAAGCCCTGCACATTGCAGAGTGTTTAAGGGAATAATGGAAGCAAAGACTTCTGGGGAGCTATTTAATGTGGCCAATAGGAAAAAAACGCAAACAGAAATAGACTCCTTGTCCTGCCCCAAAATTCGCCACCCTGACTTTTCTCCTGGAATTAGGCTCCTAAACATCTCCTTTCAAAAAGCAAATAGGTGATTTCAAGGCGTGGCAGGAAGGAGTTTGGGCACTTTTATTCCCTAAAGCAAAGCACCCAGTCAGAACCTGCAGGTTCTCCATCCAAGAAAATCCCGAGGATCTATCTCCTGAGATCAGTCCAGACTGCAGGATCTTGGGGTAAGGCTTTCAACTCTGTTGTTTGAAATGTTCCGCTTTTTAGCAAATAGTTACGTCGGGGAGAGATGGAAAGAGTTAACATGACTCTCTGGCCTAGTGGTTTGGCTCTTATCTATGAAGCACTGTTATTTCATAAATAATCCAGTAATTCATGAATTAATTACTGGATAAAATAAATCAACGTTCAGTGGTGTGAGGAACAGAACCCAATTCTCTGCTCCCCTTAGGTGCCTTCATCATTGCTCATTCTCACTCTTGCTGTTTTTCCAACATACCGTCTTTCTGTCCCAGTAAAATTATCCCTGTAAAAGATGGGGCTTTGAATGTTGTAGTTCAGGGATTAAAATTCATCACCGTTTCTACTACTTTGGTGAGCGTTCCAGCCTCTGGGCCACTGGACAGTTAAAACCTATGCTAGCGGTCAAATTTTGTTCCCTAAGGTAAGCACAGCGATATTCTTTTCTTCCTTAGCATTGCCAGTGTTGATAAAGGCCACTTCAGAAATGGAGGAGTCTAAACTGCAAAGGCAAGCATTATGTGTGAAGGAGCAAAAGGACTGTCCTTGGCCCAGTGCAGGTACGTGCGGAAGAATACAGCTGCCAAGCCTACACGTGACAAGGCCTTGGGGTGAGTGGGGTTACGATGGATTCATCAGCTGCGTCTGGGTTAGCAAGCACTGAGGCTGGTCTGTAGAGCAAAACTGCTGCTGCTGAGGGCCTGACATCCACACCATACACATTTTGGCTTTTTTTTCCCTAAGGAAAAGTTCTAATCTGGTCCCACAGACTAGATGCTCATTAGCGGTAGGGCCATTCTGTGTGCCACTGGGGTGTATTTTCCACCTTAGTTTCATCTGAAAGGGATCGGGTTCATGTGCGCTGAGACTGCTCTGAGATGTGAACCAAAGCACAGTAAGTGGGAATGATCAAACGATTTGCTTCACGAGCACAGTCCTGATGTGCACTAAAATGCTATATGGATGCACCCATCATCTCCTTTCAGAAGGAGCTGGAACAGAGCACACTCAGCCTTTGTTAAAGGACAGAAATTGTTGAAGGCAGTGGGAGTGGAGTGAGAAGCCACTCAAAATTTTGGAACACATTCCAGTTTTCTTCATCATTGTCAGTACTAATGGAGACAAGAAGAGGACTCAATGACAGGAAGGCTAGAGGAGTGCTCTGCTCACAACGGATGCATTTGCAGTACTACTACTATCAGTCACCAGACTGTAGGAGAAAGACTGGCTTGAGATCAGGGAAGAAGCATTTGATCACACCGTGTGATACATCACTGAGCTCCTGCACTGGAAAGTGGTGCTGAGGGTTTACCTGACAAAATGAACATAACCCAACTGACACGCTGAGGTCAGAATCACTTATCAGAACATTTTCATTTTCCTCTCTGGCTTGTCTGTCATTTAACTGATTTTGACAAAGATCCAGTCTTTTCCTGAAGCAAACTGCAATCACAGAGGCTTCAGAGATACAAAAGAGAGAGAGACAGGAACTGAAAAAAGTAGAAAGAATTGCTGCTACAGCTGAAGTGTTGTCTTCTGAGGAACACAGGACATTAATCTTACTAGGCTGAGACCCATGCTGCTGCTTACCTATTCTGCCTTGCAGCAATTTTAATAGCCTGCTGGTTTAACCTGCTGAGAAGGTGTAATTAATAAAACTGACTGGGAAAAAATCCACAAAAAAATTCAACTCTTCCCCCCGCCCCCCCCCCCAAGCCTGACTTCTTTTTTACTTAATGAAATCAAAAGTTGAGGACCATTTTTGCCACAATATCACTGGACTGAAACTTAGTATTTCCTTTAGAAAGTTCAACTTTCTTACTTTCTGTCCTACAGTATCTTAGCAGAAGCAGAGTTTTAGAATGACAGGAAGATGCTGTAGAGTAGATACACAGCATTAGGGCTTAGGGAATGCTCTGTGCTTAGACAGTTTCATATGCTGTGTTTTGCCTGTTCAGATAATGAGCAGTGGTTGTTGGACATACTATGTGAGGAAAACAATATCATACTTATTTATTACGTGTATTTATCAGAAAGTGTATGTAATATTTGCTGATTGAGTAATACTCAACAGTTTATGCTGGTCTTATAACTGACAATGAGTTTATACTCATTATCTCCATTTCTGTCAGGCAGACTGCGAACAGCATTGCATGACTCCTTCTGCTTTGGTTGTGTAATTTGCTGGCTTTCATTTAATTATAGGGAAATATTAATGTTGTTATGTCAACAGTTCTGATGTAGTGGAGATCTGAATGTTACACTGGGCTACATAAAGAATAAGATATTAATCAATATGAGTAATGGGGACAAATTTGCCTTTAATAAAAGGCTTGACCCAAATTGTTTTGTACTGTTTTATTTTCAGATGGTTATTTTTCTTCACATTCAAGAAAACAGAACAAAAATTTGCGTTATCTGAATGAATTTAAAAGAGTATTCCTGCAATGTTCCATTCCTTATGCGGCAAAACCTCTGGATTATGCACATAATGAGTCAGACATGTCAAAATAAAAATCCATTGACACTTTGGCAGAGGAAGAAATAATCAAAGCTCTTTATAACTCACATTTTTTCATTGTAAAGATTAATGATTATGCACTGAAATAACACAAATACATTAGAGAAGCCTGTGGTGCTTTAGAAGTACTATTCTTTAATTCTCTGCCCTGATGAAAACACGGTCTGTGTTTAGAAAAACAGACAAGTAGCTAAGTTATGATTAATTTTTTTTACTGTAACAGCTGTTGAGAAAGGAAGAGCTATTTTACATAGGACTTCTGTGTTAAGAGTTTCTACTTGAGTGTTTTCATCTAAATCCCTTTGTCAGGAGCACATTATTCTTAACAAAACAGTATGCAGCAGTTACCTTCTTTCTCTAAGGTTAGATAAAAATAGAAGGATATAGCCCATTTCTTTGTGGTTTTGTACTTATCAATAACTTTATGAATCTCATCTGCAATAATTATTTTTTATGCATTTTTTTACTACAGCAGCCAGAATTCCAAGTCAAGACCCAAACCTCATTGTGCAGGAGATTATACAGAGTGAAGAAGACAGGCACGACTTCTTGGAATTGCTTATATTTAGTGTTATGTATATTTTAAGGAAGATCAGGTCGGGATCCTAACTGATGCGTCTGTACAAGGTCTAGCTGAAACACCAAGAGATGGTGGTTCCTGACATTTTCAACCCAATGTCCCTTTGAATTTTAACAGTGGAAAAGTCAAAAGACAAAGAATGAACACTGGGGGGGAATAAAAGAGACCCCTTTATACATGCAGACACTCCCACAGAAATCAGGATAAGCAGTGAGAAGGAAGTGCCGTGAAATGATTTGGTGTCAATCCTGATTTGCTAAGATTAGGAAGAATCCTGGAAGCGATAATCCAGGGTAACAAAGAAGCAGCTATGGGTAGAATAAAGTGCAAGTCTGATGTATGTCTTGCTCTTCTCCTTTGAGCAGGTTTTTTACTTATGCTCAGGAGCGCCCTTGACAGGAAAGAGTCCGTGAAGGATGAGGGGAAAGGAAACGCTTCAGAGCGTGGAGAGTGTGGAGGTGTGTTTATATAGAGGCTGTATCCAGGGCCGTGCACTGCCAAGACACAGCGCTCTGCCAGTGGAAGTGCCTCTTAGTGTTTTTAAATGCATCCTCTTTTCCCAAGGCTGCGCCAGCTAGCCCTTCGCTCTTATTCCCCCAACACTGGCATCAGAAGCAGCCACAGTTAAGCTCGTAATGCACAGATCAGGATCGTGGGCCATATTCCATCTGTGAAATAACATGTAAATTAAGCTAGCTGTGTAACGACATTTCTTTGTTGTATGCACTGTATACAAAGGGAAGTCACTATATATAAAGGGGAATCATTATTAGGTAGATACAGAATTTTGTGTATCAAGATCTAAATACTTGTCATTGTGCCTCAATTTAAAGATTACTTTGTGGCTCAGGAAAAAATGTTTTTAAATAAATGTTAATAATAATTCTTAACATTTTAAAGGGTTAACATTCCATTTACAGATAATAATCATATTTTTAAAGTACTTTTTGTTACTCACCTTGTGTCATAAATCGCGTATAGTTTTTTGTTTTCTTCAACGGCATTCCTAAAAAGAGAGAAAGAGAGAATATCATTTGCATGCCCTGTGTCCATTGCCAAAACAAAACATAGTTTAGGTCCTTGAAGGTTGTCAGAGCATCATTGTAGAATCTAGGGATGGGAAAAAAAAAATCTATAAATTGACTTGTTCAACCTCTGACATGACAGGATTGTAATAATCTTTTGGAAATTGTCTGAGTGGGTTTTTAATTATAGATCCATGACTCTGTTGCCAAGAAATGCAAAAGGGAAGAAATAGTCACTGGTTTTGTCAAAAACACAATGCAACAATATGGTTTTGATAGAGCTATGTGAATAATTTTCAGAAAAGGTTTATAATTGATCCAGATGAATGTTAATTAATTCAGTTATTTATGTTTTTGTAAGCCCAACTAATAAAATATATTGAAGTCTAATGCAATGTATTCAATGTAAAATGAAATACTTCATCCCTGATGTTTTGAATACTTTTATGTGTGTTTAAACATTGAGGTTCATATAAAAAAAGGCATATTGAAAATCTGAAGCTCAAGTCTATATTTCTAAGCTCTTTCAATTGAAATTCATGTGACTTTGCAGAATACATTTTGCATGTTTTGACTAGAAAAAAGAGATTTTTTTCCTGAAATTTTTTGTCGGACTGTTTCAAAACGTGTGGGAACAAAGGACTCTTCTGGAATAGTGCTACTGATTTAAGAGAGAGCAAGGGGAGATGTTGTCTGAAATGTGTTGGCTTTTCTGGAATCAGCAATAAAATACAAGTTTTAGCTAAGTAGTTTCTGAGAAGGCGTGATGAATGTAAGGGGCACTCCATAATAAGTATTGATTTGTATCTTACAATCTGATTTATGTCTCTGTGCATTACTTTACCTGTCTGCTTAAAGAAGTTAAAGCGAAGCAACTAAAAGCATGGGGTAAATGATCCTGAGTTTGAATGCATTAAACTCCACTTACATGGGAAAGGTAGATACTGTGTTTGGTCCCTGTTCCTGGAGTGGTTATGCATTTCACATTAAATACGCACTGGCTAAAGGATGTTAACAGCTGAGTATTGTGAATGCCCGACTCCCTTGTGCATGGGGTAGGTAGATGTGGGGCCTCTCTCATGTCTTGTTGGATCCCCTTGAAATAGCCAGCCATCTAAAACAGAACTGGTAGGGCTGAAGTTAGGTGCCACCATCTAGTCTGTTTAAGATGCCCTCAATTATGCAAGACGCTGCATAGAGCTGTCAGTTAGAACACAGGACCTATGTGATACCCACGCTCTATTGGAGAGGTAGCTGGAGGCCAAGGTGGATACCTTGGAGCATCCCGATGACTCAGGATGCTCGTGTATGCGAGCTGGGTGGAGCCTATCAGGTTGGATGCCACCCAAGAGAAGGATTCCTGGCTTTATGTACATAGGCTCCATTAGCTGAGTTGACTAGATCTCTGCTGACATAATGGGAGCGCCCAGTTCTCATGTAGACACCTACATCTAATGTTCAGATGAATCCTACTCCAAAATTCTCAATGTCTTACGTTGTTTTGATAGTTCTAGGAATCAGGATTCACAAGCCACATTGCTCTGGACTTAAAGATCATAGTATTGCCAGCCTGCAACCATGCCCAAGCATGCTGTTTTGTGGTTTGATTGATATTCTCAAGCACAGTTTTGTCTAGTGTCCACACTTCTTAATTGTCTGGTCCACCGTGACTCAGTGTAGGCTTGGGGTACTTGCTTGAGCTCAGCAAAGGGGAGAGGAGGGGAGAAAGAGTGAAGAAAGGGCATGTAAAACATTAACACTGACCCAAATATGCCCCTGACTATAATCACATATCTCATATTGGTGGAGTCACGTGGTCAATATTGAAACCAGAAGATGACTGGGCTCCTTTCTGAAGTGTGCATGGCCACAAGCTGCAAGGTATGGGAGCAAGCACTCTGCATTCGCAGAGGCTGTATACAGAGAGTCAGGGAGCATGCTCAGCCTTCGTCTTCCATTAGGACTATGCTCCCAAACATAGCCAACGACACCTGAGAGGCAGATGCAACTCACCCTGTAACCATGACAACTGGCATGGGATTTGTAGCAAATTAGCCATGGGTGGAAGAGGGCACCACTTCTGGTGCAATGTACAGTATAGGTGGAATAAGTGTCTGTTTTCAGTTCTCTTGCCTAAACATATCCATACCCATAAGATAAAAATAAACTTGCATGTACTAAGAGTTTATGTTAATACATTTATTAAAATTTTCAAAAGATTGCGAAACATTTTGCATGGCCATCTTGTGTTTTGACGTCCATCAGCAAAAATGCCAATGGCAGAACAGAATTGACTTAGCTTCTTTTTTGGAAGAGAGATGATAACAGCAAAAAGGAAGATCAGGAAAACAATTAGGCAGATATAACAGGAAAGATTCAAATTTCTACTTTTAAATGTTGAAGTTTCACAACAGGCTTTTATTTAGACTGATAAAGCGCCCCATTTTTTCCTTCGCTTACGAAAACCCAGACACCTCTTGATGTCGAAATTCTCTTATTCAGCAGAGTGGTAAAATCCTTTGGTCTCTGCACTGAAAAATCCTTCTTGTGAATGATGAGTAAATGGAGTTCATCTCTTACAGAAGTCTCCTACGGCTGCTGTCTGCCTGGCACCAATAGAAGACATGCTTCTGAAAGTATTACAAAAGTAATTCCCTCATCACAAAAGCGCCACATTAAAAGTACTTCTATTAAAAGCACATTGTTGTATATGAATATCATTATATAATTGATTATTCCCATTAAAATGCTTTGCATCCTTATCACAACTTTAATAAAAGAACAAAACTGCTTTGAATATTGTACATGCACTTGCCTAGAGCCACTATTAGGCAGAGAGGCTCTGTGTGCAGCCAGGCAGTCGTTGATGGTAAATCAAATGGAGGGCATATGGTTTCAGTATTGCTGCTGGTGGAGTTTTTGTTGCTAGAAAGAGCTAATGTTTTGCATTTAGGATTATTAAAGTAACAAAAGTCGTAACTCATCTTTTCCCCTTTTTCCCCCACCCAGCTCTCTTGAAGGCTTTCGCAGTGTAACACAGGAAAACATATCATGAACAACCCATAGTGGTGTGTTAGGACTTTCCTGAACCTCAGCATAAGAACTTTGTGTGCTTTTTTACAGCCTGAACAGTTTCTGGATGATACCACAGCTCAGAATGTCTCTGGTTGGGAATCCTCCTTGCTGGTCTAATCATCAGAAATTAAATGTGCAAGTCTGAGCCTGTTACCATTGGCTACTTTAATAATCAGGGAGGGGTGGAAGCAAGTCCAAAGACTTAAAGAAACTCCAAAGGCTGAAAAAGACTAAATCAATGTACATGAATCACTCTCCAGAAGTACCCAGTAACTCTGAACATAGTCAATACCTAGCTAGCCATCTAACTTTTGGGTATGTAATATTGCATAAGATAAATGCCATCCATGCTGATTTAACAGGAAGGAAGGCGAGAAGTCTTCTTTCAGTACTACGAACATATTGCCCTCCAAAAGCTTATCAGACCAAGATGTCTTACATGTCTTGGAGTTGGAGCTCCATGAAGAATATCTCTGCTAGTGGAAAGAGGACAGCAAAGAAACAGGCAAGCTGTGAAGTTAGTACTGTATTTCTGGAATTGCTACTTTTAACTAGATGTAAGTTAAACTTTAAACATTGGTCATCACTTTGTGTCACACATTTAAATCTTAGAAGATCGTGTAAAACCAGAAATCAAGTTAAATATCCTGTTCGTTTGAAAGTAATCTTTCGGAGAGTGAATAGCCCTTTCTGGATTAAGGCCAGGACACAAGGCAATGCTAGTGAATCACAGAATGCTTGACAAGTACTCTTGATGTTATGCATCTAACAAAATGATTCAGCATGAAAATATGGATACAAAGGCAAATATTTATAGCTTGGAAGATAATGCTAACAATAAGAAAGCGAGATATTTCAGCGTCAGAGTCTGAAAGCATCTGAACATGGAATGCCACTATTGAGAAAAAATAGTTGATTTTTCTACTCTGGAAGGAACACTGTACACCTCACACAAGCCATTTACAGACAGGAAGAAAACCAAATGTGATGCTGAACTTCTCTACAGGCTTGGCGAATGCACACCTTATTATATTTGAGCCTTTTTCATTTCAAAGTGAAAGAAATACTTTTTTTGATTGACTCAGCACACATAATAGAGACCAAATTAAGCCCATACTACATGGCTTTGGTGCAATAACTATTGGTTATAACAGCTAGATGCAAAAACTCAGCGTAAATCTTCCTCCCTGGAACAGCTGCTTCTGGGCTTTTATCTCAAAATTGCTCAACCCACCTTGCAAACCCGACCTCCGGAAACTTCAGAAGCAGTGAGGCACCTGCACCAAGGAGTCCAGAAAATTCACTTTCCCTTTTCCTAGGAGGTTCAACCCATGCTAACCAGGTTAGTTATCAAGGGCATCATTGTCACACAGCATGATAGGCACTAACGAATTATTTTTAGTACCTAGAAGCCTATCAGGAAAAGTAAGAAAGTACAGAATGAAATGCCAAATGCAAAAATGGGAAACTGTGTTTAAAACTCCCAGGATATTATAGACACAGTTATTGAATTACCATTGTAGATCTGCTGAAACCTCAGTAAGTAGCAGACGATGGAGGTTTCTGCTATAAATACAAGATTCACCTAGCTATCTCTTATTTTTTAAAGTATAAATTAAGTGGATGCAAGCCAAGTTTTCATAAATAATGCCAAAAATGTTTATGTATGAGAAGCTTAAACTGTGTGGCTCTAGCTGAAATAAATGTTTCAGTGAACATGATTTTAAACATGATTTATTCAAATGTTATGTTAAGTAAGTGTTCAATATGCTTTTATGTAATGCTGATGCCCAAGTTACATGTAATTGTGATGACATTATAGCATCCTTGATCTTTCATAACCTCTCTAGAAATTCATTTTTCCCAGCGTCAAGCTCCACAAAGAGCATGGAAGTGACAATGTCACATAGTATAAACAGTTACCAGAACAATACTTTTCAGGTCCAATTCTATGAGGGCTAGCCAGTCTTGACTCCTTTTGACATCAGCCAGAGCTGGGAAGTTTAGCATTGCTCAGAAATCTGCCAATGAACTAGCAAGTCTACAAACTCGTTCCTTGGCATTTAAGAGCAGGGTAGGAAGGATGAAGTAAGAATATGTCAAGACATAGACACCTGTTTACTGACGTTTTAAATCACTGATATTCTTGAAGGTGTCTAGTTCTAGTTCAGGTCCAATAGGTTCTATACCATTATTTTAGTCCACAGAATTTCCTTTCTTTTTCTTTTTAATGCATCCTAGTTTCAAAGATAAAAAAATATTATGTGTACGGAAAGCTATCAAAATACACACAACAGCGGTGCATAAATTTGCCATTATCCTTACAGTAAAGATCTCAGAGTCACTGCAGGTAGTACACTGAAGGTCCCAGCTGCATCCTCAGCAGAGGTCAAAAAGATAAACAGGTGCTAAGAACCACCAGGGAGTTAATAGAACAAAACAAGGTCGGTATGGTATTGTGGAAATCTGTGGTCTACTCAGACCCTGGAAACTTCGTGCTGGTCTCTTCCATCTCGAAGAGCCTGAGCGCTAGATAAAGGTATAGGAAAGAGCTACAGGGATGATTAGAAGTATGAAATGGCATTGGTCAGAAGAAAGAGACTTAGGCTGAGAGTCTTAAGTCTGGAAAGCAAATGAGGGAGGAGAGATATGATAGATGTATATGACATCATAGAACTCCTAAATGATTATTTGCTATTGCTCACACTATAAAAAACAAAGGAGCACTCAGATGATCAGGCAGTCGGTTTAAAGCAAGCAGTATGAAGTCCTTTTTCACACAATGCATAATTAAATTGTGGAGCTCATTGCCAGAGGAAGCTGTGGAGGCCAAAGTTATAAATGAGCTCAAAAATCCATTAGACAAATGCATGAAAAGGAGCTCCATCAATGGCTATTAAAATCAATGTTGTGAATGCACCTGCTGGCTGAGGAAGTCCATAAACCTCAGACGGCGTGAAGCTGGAAGGTTAGACCTGGGGAAGCATTGCTTTCTATCTGTCTTGTTTCTTACGCTCCTCCCGAGCTATGTGCTGCTGCCCGTTGTCAGGGGCAGGGCAGCGAAATAGATACAGCTTTGCCCTGATTCAGTATGGGTATGTTTATGTTCAATACGATCAGAAATACCTGTTTCTGGTTTAGTGTGACCCAGTCAAGTAATTTTTGCATTTTACACTGTCTTGTTATTTTCATTAGTACACGCTCCAGAAATAAACCACTGATTTTGCTTCTCATCCTTCAGAAAATCATTCAGTTTCATATTTTTAATTTATGTTCCTCGATCTCCTGAAGCACTTGCATGCATGCCAGGGTGATAAAGAGTTTGCCAATGTCCCTTCTAACCCTGCTAAGCTGGTAGAGGGCTGTTGTAAAACACGTGCCTTGTTTCAGAAAGAAAAAATTTCAGATGTGGTTAGTGCTCATAAAATCCTGTAGAAAAAAAACCTCTTTACACTTTCACAGACCAGAAAGTCTGTTCGACTAGTGTATCCATATTATTAAAGACGGGAGACCTACCTCTCGATTCAAGGATTGCGCACCTTTGATGTGTATTGGAGTGCATTTCAACTTTGGTGGCAGGAGAAATGATGGCTTAGAACGAAGCCTACTCTCTCAGCCTCTGCAATTTCTTTTTATTCTTTTAAGTATTTTTTCATTTTCCAAATGAAAGTTGATAGTTTTGGTAAAATAAAAATTAATTCCTGAAGAATAGTTGATGCCACTTCTGAAAGGCTCATGACTGAAAATTTTGGCCGCCTCCCCGCAGAAAGATTTAGGTTTTCCATGCAAAGTTAGACGGCAGGCAGAGGGGAGCCTTGAGTTCTCACCCTGGCGTCCTAGTGGGCATCGTATAGGCTATTCAATGACCTCTTTACAAAATACAGAGGTCACTTTGACCTGACATTAGGACAGTTTTGAATGAAAGTAGGTGTTGCTAGCATGCGATGTGCTGAGCTCAGTGTTGTTGTGTAACAGCCACGTCAATGAGCACCTCCATTTGACAGGGCCCATTAGGTAGCCCTCGGGTACTTGCACTGCAAAATTGTAAGGTGCCTTTGGTCTCCAAAGAGGTTAGGTTTTCTGTGGATCATTCCTTGGGTTTTGCAGGCACCCGCAGAATACAAAACAATGCTTTCTCTTGTTCTGTTAAAAAAATAATATTCTGGAACAGAAAATGGAGAGAAGGCATTTCCATGAAATGCTCAAATATTTCAGTTACTTGAAAAAATGTAATGAGGAAGAACCATTTCTTGATCCATTCTAAACCTGATTGTGAGTGTATGTATTGTTCTATGCAAATACACATAACAGGGTTAGGAATCCCTCTGACACACACGCCCTCTGACTGCCTACTTGTACAGACAAAACTAGTCCAGATTGTGCGTGGAAGAACAATTTTAAGATGGTGGAAACACGTATGATCAGATTAAATAATCACCTGGATATGTACATGGTGATATTTTCTCACAGGTTGCTACTGCTTTGTAAGTACAAATCAGAATAATTATTCAAAGCAATCTTTAGCTCTTTTTGTTGTTTAGATAGGAAGTCTTTATAAATTCAAAGGCTGTCAGCCCGCAGTGTGTCAGGAAACTTGAATTTAAGAGCCTGGCCCTAACATTCACGTTCCTAGGTTATGTTTCAGAGTTGGTTGTAGATGTTAAGAGTATTGCCTTTGGGACCTTTAAGTGCATTGTATCATAGCCTCAAGATGTACTTTCTTTTACCCACAACTCTTCTTTAAACATCGGAAGTTTTGATTTGAAAGAGAAACAAGCTGGTAACAGAGCGTATGCATCTCTGCCTTTTCCTTACTTCACGTCAAGTATGAGGGTGAGAGCATGGTAAAGCGTAGTTAAATGGTCATGGCAGTCTACAAAAAATTTGAAATGTTCTATGAATTGGAAAACATGGAAATGTTCTTTGCTTTAAAAATGAATCAGAGGACTAACACTATTTTTATTTTACAGGTATTTGAGATGTGAATAGGTACACTGAAACTATCCTGAATATAATGGGACGTACCACCATCTGTTGCAGTAGTGCTTTATTCTAATTCAGTGCTTTTAATATGGCTCAGTAGCCCTTTAGCAGCTAAAATGAAAATCTTTATCTTTTTCATTTTTAAATGGAAAATGAACATCTAGTGACACAAACCTCTCAGCTCTCCTCTTGCCTTTGCTAAAAAGAAAACATTGACTTTTTAAGAATGAAATGGTTTAGATATTTTTATCCATGTGATGTTTCAAAATTCCCTCTATCTTTATTTTAAAATGCTTTGAAGTACTAAAGTCTGAAAAAAGACTGCTGAAATCTAAAGCACACATATCAACACCTCAGCTTATCAAGAATCTTATAAATAGTTTTTAATAAGCCTGAAATACTTTTCTATCGCCAGGAAACAACAACAAAAAAATCTATTCAAACTCCTTTATTTATCCATATTCATTCATTTTTTATTCATCCACTAGAATCTCCAAATTGCTTGGCTTTGGTCATCATCATTTTTATAAATTGTGCTATGCATGTAAACTGGCTATAAGGCTCTAATATAATGTTTAATTGTATTTGGTGTTTTTCTTTCAAAGTTCTAAATGTTGTGTATACATTTATTAGACAATGTAAAACTGAGGCATCTGAAGCCTCAGAGAAGGCAGTAGTTATTCATCTCCACTTAAAAATCCCACTTGAGGAATATGGGGCAAACACCATGGAATTAGATCATTTACGAATGTCATGCTGTGAGTCCTGGTTATAAGGTTTCCCTGGCAGACAGGGGAGAGAGTGTTAGTCTCCTAACACCCAATACTTTGTTGTAACTTCTAGGAAATATAGGTGGTATTGTCCCCTACTGAAAGCAGCCCTGCAGTCACTGGTGCTTTAGACAAAATAAATCAATTAGACATCAGTTTTATAGTACTTCAAACATTCTAATACCCTTCCTTTTGGCATGCATCACTCTTGCTTATGGATTTATTACTTATGATTAAACATAGATTAACTTCTAACTCTAAACTCCAGATTGCTGGAATTTAGGAGTTATGGCGGGGTTGACTGAGTGTTGGGTGCCAGGGAATGCAATTTTAGTCCTCAGACAAATGAGATATCAATTCATCTACCACCAGAAAGTTTCTGATTACTCCCAAACTACCTGCCTGCCCCTTGAAATTTCGGCATGTGGACCCCAGGCAAAGAGTGGAGGCTCCGACAGAGACCCGGCGCAGGCTGGGACTGCAGTGGGAGGGACTGAGAGGTTGGACCTTCTCGCAGCCTTCCCAGCCCTTCGGTGCTGCGAAGCACAAGGGAACTGCCCGCTCTTTTGGTGGCTCTGTCAGCACTTGCCATCTTCTTATTTGCTTTCTGTAAGTTTCTATGAGGAATCGCTGAACAGGGTATTTCAGTCTGATCCAATGTTCCCATTCTTACCTGCTTATAGCTGTACAGAGATTTGCCATTTCACTAGGTGCCTGTACCTTTAGCAGCAGTTTTAAATCTTAACAGAAGCTCTTAGTAGAAATGTCAATAATGAAAATAAGCTGTAGTTTGCTGAACTTTAGATCTAATTTCCTTTCTTGCTTTAGAAATCAACGTCATATTATGCTTTACAAATTTTCTTGCTTTTCATTCAATGAATACAATCCAATAACTTTCGGAAAGTTTAAAAACTCATCCTTTAAAACAGTAATAAATTGAACAGAACATGTACTTCGTCAACCTTTATTCCTTCCTTAGTATGATCCTTTCAGTATCAAATGAAATTGCTACAAGTCCACTGTAATAGATGCTAGACTGAAAGAGGATCCGATGGAGCTGACAGCTTCTGCGTTTCAATGTGGTATGTTCTGGCATCTTTTCTAGTTTTTCTCCTGGAAAGATTAATCTAGCTCTTATAACATAAGTCATTGTTTTTAAGTAATATTTCTTTCTAATCTGTTTTCATTGACACTTATGCATACAATCCACTTAGAACAATAATTTTAAAATAAAGTCCTTAGAAAAATAATACATTGTTCTAAGTAACAGCTCAGTCTTTATTTTTCTGCTAAATTCAGGAGCTTATATGAAACTATAGGCCAGATTGTGCCTCACACAAACATGCCTACTCCAGAGGTTACGGCAAGCTGCACAGCCCATTGGGAGCTCTGGAGCTCCACCAGGCACGGCGGACATGTGCCAGATGCTGCACCTTCTCAGGCCTATGACATGCGCTCTTCGTGGGGGTCTGGCCAGGGTGGAAGATGGCTGGGTTTTATTTTCCCCATCTTGGAGGATGGATGACAAACCAGGAATGGGGGTGCAATGCAGGCGCAGCCCCCAGTAGAATGCCCGACTCTGCCTTGGATGAGCGCGGGAACATAGACAGAGGTACGTGTGTGCCCCACACGTGTGCACACACACCTCATGTGTTGTGGTCACCCTCCTTGTGCCAAGGGTCAGCTAGCATTTGGTCAACCTTTCCCTTCTCTTATGGATGCTTACGGATGAATAAAAGGGCTTGAGATTCCCATCAGCTTTAAACTGTGATAAAACCTGAGTGTTTAGGGCTTTATCCACATGAGGGTGGCACTATTTCTAAATTTCATGTGACTTTATCTGTTGATAGTCAAAGAACACCCCAGATTAAGCTGGAAAGTGTCCTTAGTACTGCTCCCCTAAGCCCAGAGAGCTGTGAGCCTGTGTAATGCCATGGGGTGCACTGTTGAATCTGGGGGCATGGCAGGCCCCAAATCTTCTCTTTTTCTTCTCTAAAATGTATTAAATAACAGGACATGACTCCTCTGCTGCATCCAGCCTCTGAGCTGCTGCTTAGCCCTGAAATGCTGCCTAACGCTTCAGTGATTAGAAGGATGCTTAGGTACGAAGATACAAAACACGCAGAGAGGAGGAAGGGAACTGCTTGAGCCCCTTGGCCATTCCTGCCTAGGGAACGGCGATGAGAGGGAGTAGGGAGCTGGTGATATCCCAGGTGGAAGAGAATTTGGGACTAGTCTCTGTCTCATCTGTGCAGCTCGGAGAAATAGAAGAGGCTGAAAAAATCTGCGTTACTCCAGACCTCAGAAGAGCCAACACGGAGGAGAGTGCAGTGACGGCTTAGCATGGGTATGAGAGCCATTTTGCTAAAGAATTCAGTGGATGAACAAACTTAATTTGTTTCTCTTTTGGAAAGAACCCCGCCATCCTGTGGTACTGGATAGCAGTATACCGACTACTACTATACTGCTGTAAATAGATTAGCCTGAAATGTGAGGAACCCAAGTGGTCTGTGAAGACTCTGATGTACCATCTGATATGGGAGCTGGGTCTTTTTCCTTAGAATTAGGTAAGAGGAAAACTTTATAACATGGGCAGCATGGGATATTATAGGGGTTTTATTTCATATATTCATTAGCAGAAGTCAGAAGATTTTACCAAGAAAAGCATTTATCTAACATCCAGGACAGACAATTTAAATTTTGTGCCCTATCAAACCACACAGCTATCCTTAATAATATTTCTCTCCTATTACTGAGAAAGACTTGACCACATTGCAGGATGCTCGGAGGATTAAGCTGTTAATTCTTGTAAGGTGCTTATCTATTTCCATGTGTAGATGTGCACAGTTCTACACCTGAGTTTGCTTTTTTCCCTCTCCTACTATTGTCTTCTACTAGCTAGCTATGTACTGGTACTATTAAAGAAGATTTAGTTCATGATAACAGACATTTTCATTAGAAGGGTCTTAAATAGGGAGTGGATAATTCAATTTCCAGCTAAGAAAAAGAATAATAAAAAAGTAACGCTGAAGTCATCTTCTTGTTGCTCCCTAATGGGATGGTAATCGTTAATCTTTTAGCCACGGGGGAAATAGATACATGGAAAGATTGGGAGGAAAATAATAATAGTAAAAAAAAAAAAAAGAACGAAATTACTCACATTGGCAAAGTTACCAATATCACGGAGTGTCTACATGCAATAGAGAGAATGGCAGGGAAGGCTTTCATCTTTTATGTAGGCATCTGAAGGCCTAAAATGCATGTAGCAGCCGCATGTGTTACTCTGTTTTTAAAGACAGGAAGTCTTATGAATGATTCAGGCCCTGTATGTAATATAGAGCATTGCTCAGGTTTCCATACTGTCACCTGAGTCTCGCCTTCCAAACATGCTCAGCTGTCTCCATGCATCTCAGCAAAAGCACTTAGGCAGCAAAACATACAGCATCACCTCCTTTCCACATTAAATACTTGTCTTTAAAACACTAACCTGTGTGCAGGCATAGCTGGGTTAATTAAGCCACAATTGCACAGTTGCTGCTTGCGGCCACGGATTTTGTTGAGGTTTGGCATCGTTCTTCCTGTAGCCTTGCTTGCGGTGCTGGCTCACAGCTGTGTTCTACAACTGATCCTGGAGTGGCAGTGGGTGGTGGGTTCTCCCTCCATTCAGGTTTTCCCCTGCTCTCTGTGTGACCTTTTCAAAGCACATTCTGTGATGTGAAAGATGGCAGCGATCTCTCCTTCCCCTTAATCTCTTTCCCTGACACCGAGAAACAGACATCAGTGCTTCAAATTGGTTTTGATTACAAACATCAGGGTGCTATTCCAGGAAGACGAGAGATTTGTGTTTAACTCCAGATTACAATCATTCTGATATATTCTAGCACTGAATTCTTTATATTTAGCACCGTCCCTGCTGAAATTCTGCTTGTTGGCGATTATGTTCACCTCCTGCCTCTCAATAGCAGCATTATTTCAGTGGCCACGGTTTTCGTTGGAGATCATGGTAGGAGGCTTTCCAGTGAGCATCGTTAGTGGTTAAAGAAAAAGGACGTTTTCAACAGGCCTTTCTTTCATGGTGGAGCCTATGTGAAAACTCACATTCGGATAATCCACGTGCTACTTACTTGGCTATGTTTTCTAATATCTAGGTGTCTGAAAAATGTACACCTAGCCAATAGGAAACACTAAGCAAAAGATATTAAAAGAAATTGAGGCCATCAGATTCTGTCAGAAAACAATGCAAAGGGTGACGTACTTCTGGCAAACTTTTACTGAGGCTGCAGCAAGGCTGCCATGTTTGCAACAAGCTAAAGATTTCTTCACCGAAATCTCTTTTACAGTCATCCTTTTCATATGCAAACTATTTTTAAAATGTTTTCAAAGTGTGACAGCAGATGTTTAATTCATAAGCGACTAGAGGTAACAGCCATCCCTGACAATAATTCTGTGCCTATTGTTTGTATCCTGCTCATAGCCGGTAGCGCAATTTGTAAAGTGAAAAGTAAAAACCTGAAGGACAGAGTGTTGCAAACAGTTTTCTACTGAGTTAATCATCGCAGTAACTTTGCATATGGGTTCCGTTGCAATGAATTCACGTGCCCAGAATGAATCATGTATGCAGTTCATAGGATCAGGGCCTGTTAAGAGACGTTTATGAAAACAGTTTGCTCCAAAAGATTTTCTCCCAAAGGTTTTCTATAGAAGTAGCAAGAAGAAATGCTTTAAAGATATCATTTTAAAACAGTCTTTGAGGTCATATATTGCTTTGTTTTGTGCAGAATATTGTTATTATCTCAAATAGAACTCACATATCACAGATAAGAATATCAAATAAGTATCTAGAAATGTGTAAGGTTAGAGTACAACAAAACATGCTTCTTTATTAGACATATTGAAAGGCTGTAAGTACCATGCAGTGCATGATTCCCTTTGATGTCAGGACTACTTCAAGTACTACAATTCTAGTTTGATATGTCCTAATTTTAAATCTAGCATCACCAAATAGGGTGGAGATTAGACCAACAGATCTGTGCATGTTCTGTCTCAGCTGAGCTTAGGTGTCCTCGTGGACAGAAAAGTAAGCATGACTCCAACCATACTTGAATGAGCCCTGTCAGGGGATTGCTGCTCTGACACATTGTGTACACAAATACAAAATAGGGGATGACAATACGGATCTCTGAACAATGTAATCATAAAGGGACATTTGGCAGCTTGTTTTGTGGGTTGCACATGCTTTTCACAGATGTGAGAGCGATGGTCTAATAAGCAGTTAAATTGTAGGATAAACATTCTCAGACTACTCTAATAAAGTTTGAATTGAAATGTTAGCGTACTCCCATATTCAGTGGTCTTCATTGTTTTCCTTGCTACTTTCAATAGCAAAAGTCTGTTAGAAGAGGAGCCCTTTGGGGGGATTTTATTTCTATACAGAGAGCCACTGTGTGAACAAATTGAACTGGTCGCCTACCCTGCAACTAAGCTGAGAACCCAGAAAAATGCAATATAATAATGGCAATATGAAGGTCTGATAAGAACAGACATAAAAAAAAAAAGAGGGAATATGTATTTTTCCTGGTTTTCAGATGGAAATAACTGCTCATTAAGAATGGATAAACGTGCGCAGTCGAAATACTCTTTTTGAGTATAGCTCTTATGGCAGGGTGCAAGTTACAGACCTAATCATGCGCCTGCCCAGAAAACAGTTGCCTTAGAAGAACGTTATGAAGGCTGCAAAAATCAAGCGCTTCAAAGTTGGAGAACACTAAAGCCTAAATGGACGATGAAGTCCTAATTGTGCTTTCCTGTAAATCAGTATTAAGATTTTTCTTGAAATGTGTCTTTGCCTCCTTTTTTTTTTCCCACCAAAGAACCCTTTATCATTCGTTACACAGGATAAGTAGGTACTGATTACAGAGTACCTACTGAATAAGCATCTACTTAGAAAAGTAATCTTCAGCAGCCAGTTGGCAGTGCCTTATTTACTGTACGCCCAAAGTCTGCAGTAAATACAGAATTATTCATTTTTTCATGGTCTTTTCTGGGCCACTCATCACTACAGTATTTGCATGCCTCAAGAACACAGATGAATTTATCGCTGCCGAAAGATAGGAGACCATTATTATTATTATTCCCATTTTACAGCTGAAGAGATAGGGACTTGCCTGGAGCTACACAGTGAATTAGTGGCAGAGCAAGCATTAAAATTCATGGTTTGCAAACCCTGTGCACATTACTGGAGACCACACTGCCTTGCAGTCAGAGGTGCTGAGAAACCACAGCTCTCACCAACCTTGTCTACTGCTGCAAGTGCTCTGTAAATCCTGGGCAGCCCAAGCTGATCATCCATAAATTAAGACACACAGTTAATAGTCGGCTGCCAGAATATTGGGTGTATCGTCACATTAAGAGACTAATACTTGAGTCCAGTGTTTACAAAAGGGTCTTGAACCTGGTTCACGCATGCCTGGGTGAATGTCTGAGCTACCAGGATACTGGTGGTTCCAGGGCGGGTAATTTACTTTTCCGTGGTGTAGGTGCTGGAACTTAAAAAGCTGTGATAAAAGCACCGTAATCTGATTTCAACAAAATGGCACTTTATGATCAAACACATTTAAAGTGGAAGACTGACAGGCTTAAGGACTCTTCTCTTCGATTATCCACCTGAAACTCATTCCCTCCTGCTGTCTCGAGCACACCCAGGATTCTGCCCCAGTGCTCTCCACACAAAAAGCGTCCGATTAACATTTGATGGCTCTTGTTTTGTTCTTTTTAGTAAACTGGGAAAACACCAGTAGATCAAACTGCAACCATTCCAGCAGTCATATTTTATTTAAGTCACTTTTTTCTCTTTGAAGCTATTCTTTTGATCCTCTTCTGTGCACCTGAGATGCTATGTTCATTGACCATTCCCACTCTTTGGCTGCTAAAATTAACATGACTGTTAGCTCCCCGGATCCACGGGTGATGTGTTTACACAAGCAGATAAAGTTTCTTGTACACAATTGACCAGCAGTCTGTGATCCAAGTATAAAGCCCCACATTTGAAACTAATCTACCAGTTTTCGGTTGCCAAAGGTGAAAGGCAGGGTGATAAATCCAGTTCATCTTACTTACGCAAGCAGCCGTGTTTCTCCAAAATGTAAAGCCAATGTGGACTTTAAAGAAGGACCGGACACGATGAGTGTGCAGCCTAAGGACCTGGACAAAGTATGCCTGTTTTCTTCCTTTGAAAACTACAGCACAGGTGGTCAAGGAGAACACTCTGCACCTGGGACTGACCTTGGATCTCCCACATCCTAAATAGGCAGCTTGGAGGTAGGGTGCTTTCCTTCCCTCCAGGCAAAGCTTTCCTTGGCAAGCAGGGGCTGGCACACGGGTATTCATCTCCCCTGGATGGCCAGCCCACTGAACCCTCCATCACTTCTGCGAAAGTGGAACAGTTTGTGAGGAGAGACCAGGAAAAATCCATACAAAGCTCCCTATGTCCGAAAAGATAATGGATGCCCATAGCAAAGGGTTAATCTGGGTTTCTCACAGCCAAAGGGAATATCCAAAGTGTGAGTTGTATGACGATTCCTCACAGCTGTTCTTAACTCTTTCTGCAGCTATATCCTCCTCTTCCATCCTACTGACTTTTCTAGAAATATTAAAACCAAAGTGCTCAATATATCTAGTGTTTTGCTGGACTATTTTTCCACTGACTAATACAAATTGCTGAATTTTAGCCTGCTCTGCAGTTGTTTTGTGAGCAAGCTATATGCATTTTTTGTTGAATAAATTATTTTCCAAAAGGAAAAAAAATGCCCCTACTTAATGTTTGTGCCAAATCTCATTCTTCAGATTCAAACAAACTCTCATTGACTGAATCATAATTACTGGGTCACACTTGAGGTGTAACCTCAGCTGATGTATGGATGTAGTTCCACTGCTCTTCACTTGCACCAATTTATACTACCTGAAGATCTGACTTTTTGACTGATGGCGTAAAGTATGTTATTATTTTTATCTTTCTGAATTCTACTGCACTGGGACTGACAAAATATTTACACACAAAGTGATAGGACTGACATGACATGCATTGGTGTGGTAATATTATAATGTTTTCTATAGTTCGGTCACTAATATTGAACATCCCTTAGTGTTATGCATAGGTCATTGTGATATCACCATTGATATCTTTTCCGAAACAGGGCAGTTTCAGGTTATTTCCTTTTTCTTTTCTCTTTTTTTTTTTAATTTTTTTTTTTAGCAGCTCTGTCCAATTTCTGTAAATGTTAATTCTAGATTGAACAATTTAAAACTCTTTTTTCTTGCAATTTTATTAATTATAACGCTTGAATCTATATTAAAAAATTCACATTTAATGGGATTTGAAACTGCTGAGAACATTTATTCCCACCTAACCCTTGCCAATAAATTCAGCTTGAAAATCAGTATATTGCAAATCCTAAAATAAATATAAGTTGTGTCTGTGGCTTTCCAAGTGGTATGCATTAATGTATTTTTTTGTAGCAGCAGCTAATTATTACAATGAATCATTACAGTGTGACTTGAAAGCATTTGCAAAATTTTACAGAAGTGGAAACTAGTATTTGTTGATATCTTTGACAGTTACCTGCATAGATGGGAAACAGAAATAATGAGTTCTGTCAATATGCCCAGCACAAATATAAACAACAGAGAGAAATACAGTAAATATGGACACTATCACAGCCAAGAAGATCTGAGCTGATCACAACTTAAAACGTGCTAATCCGATCTTAGCATTTACATAGCCAAAACCCAGTTGACAGGTAGACTTCGTATGTACACACATGTATCAATAGGCATAAATATTTATAGCTCATAACCTAAATATGAAAGAGAGATGTACACACATATGTATGTATAGTAAAACTCAAGAGATATACTCCTAAATAGATTTTGGTACCACTTGTCTGTAACCAATTTCCAAACTTTAAATACTCTGTCCTTAATATCACTAAGCACATTAGGTTACTGTAGTCCTACATGGTCTATGGGTACACTCACCCTCCATCCATTATGAATATTTGAACATATACTTACTGAAGAATTTATCAATATCAATTCCTCCATCTTTGTTCAATGAATTTCTCTGTTGTTCCTTCAAAGATTTGTTCTCTCCTTCCTGTTATGAAGGAATTACATGCACACTAGCATATGCATAAACCCTTGGATATTGATGCAGAAGTTTTATGCTGTACTTTAAGCCTGATTAATTTTTCTTTATGAATCATATATATGAAACTGAATCACTGTGGTTATTCTCCACAAAGCACTCTCTTACTTGGATGCTTCAGAACACCGAGTAAGTTGGTTTTTCACTCCACTGTGTCATTGAAGGTGTGCTCTGTCCTCACAAGGAGTGCACCACGCAGTGTCGCATTTACAGAAAAGACGCACCCGAACCACCAGACAGGACCGAGGCCTTAAGGATCAGATGCAGTGCTACCCTAATGACCCACTGTTTGTCAAATACAGGCATAACTGCTACTCTAGCTAGCTAGAATACTGATCAGTAAATGCAGCCATTTTGAAGAAATTAACTAAAGCTATTTTATATATGATAGGATCATAAAGTTGCAGTTCAGAGGTTTTCTGAGTCGATGCTCTCTTGTGTGGAATAAAAAACCTGTAAGTTTACGCAGAAGACTGTAACTTTTTAGATGTAAGCATGTATCCCCAGTGTTTAACATAGTATAATCTACTTGAAGGCATTAGTTACAGGTATCTCACGTCTTTAGAGAACACTTATTCATCCTTTACACTATTGTTTCTTTCTATGCAAAAGCATGGTTTAGATACTTCATGTTTAACAGTTAAATTCCGGAGAACTGGAAGATCCACAGGCCATCGCCTGGGAGCATCAGGATACAATGACTGCCACTGCTGAGTAAGCACACAGACGGAGAAGACAAAATGTACTTCTCTTTGCTCCATATATGCCTAACTTTGGCTATTGGATACACCTGCTTCTCACTAGGCCTGCTAAGAAGCTCACGTGCATCAGTTTGCACTGTCATTCCCATACCATTAGCACAATGTCTATGGCTGCAAAGCAGGGAACCTGTGATGGGCCTAGCTCAGATATAGGCAAAATGTGAACTTCACATCTGTATCCACTGTGTCCATGTAAGTACGTGATAACAGTTTGTTAATTTGGCACAGGATGTCAAATCTAAGAGATTTTGGGGTTATAAACTTTGGTTGGGTGGCACCCTTATTTCAAATCTCCTTCAACTTGTCACGCCAGTCTCACTAGTCCACAATCTTATCTCTGCTAAAAACATGGTGCCAACAATGGAAGAAACCAGGGGCAGGTTCAAGGTGAGACAATAGCAGGCACTTCTTCATGGGATAGAACACTCACAGAGGAGGTGACTTCCTGGAGAGTTCATGGATACCCAGAAAAAAAATCCTGTATTCTCACAAAGCAAGAGGAAAGCAAACCAGAAGTCACAGCTTATACTGCTGTGGAAATTGTGGACTGTGTGGTGCAGGAGAGACTGCTGCTAGGTAGCCCCTTCCACTCACTGGATCTAAGATGATGATCTAGCAGTTCAGGATGCACTGCAAACCTCTTTGGCTTTCATGGTTTGTATCTCAAGGGCAGTCTTTGGTAGACTCTGCAGGAACAGGGAGAAGTTTTCACACCTGAACCTGGCAAGGGTGTGAATAAAACCTCAATTCTTCCATGGGAAAGCCACCTGTGAGCAGGTTTGACCCCACGCTCTGACTTTTGGTTGCTCTCTGCTGGTGTAAAGGAAATTCTCTCTTTTCGAGGTCAGAGGAGAAAAGGGCTATCATCTCATCGGCAAGCTGAACTGATACCAGTGAACTATCAAAGCCCACCTGTGCGCAACGCTTCCCTGCAAAGGCACTGCAAGGGCGTGCCAGGCCTGAACCCCACCGCCGGCCCTGGCCCCGTGCTCCTCACCGACCAGCTGCAGGCTTTCCGCAGTTACACTCATCTCAGCCACACAGGTGGAATTTCAACTGTGTAAACCCGGACCGACTGGCTTAACCTGTGGGGAGGGTAGGATCTGTAAGGGAGAAAGGAATTGTAAGGAATCGGACAAGAAGGTGAATTTGGGGAAAAAGCTGGAGCCCCTTTATGTGTCTTTAAGCAGAAAGAGAGGGATGCCGTTGTAAGCAACAGACAATGCTCACTTTAATGCTCCAATCCAAGGATTTAAAACCTTACAATAGGCTGAAAAATGTTGGAAATGTTCTCCACTCCTTCAAGTGGGGGAGGTATCTCTAGATATCATTTCCCTGGTTTAATGGGGCAAAGTGTCTAATACAGATCCAAACTCATTTAAATTTCCTGCCAGCCACTTTTGAGAGACAGGGCTGCCAGCACCCGAGGCTCTCGTCTCAGAGTGGGGACCTCTGCAAGGTGCCTAGACTGATTTTCAGAGACGCTGAAGCTTAGGGCATGTTGTAAATCCACGACAGCAGCGTTCAGGCATACGCTCGACGTTCGCTCCGCTGTTAGTCTAATAGGTGGAAATGGACTGAAGCGCAGGTTGCCCATAACGGATAGGATGAACCAACAAACAGAAAATGTAGCCTTTGGTTCGTTGCTAAACGGAATGTGTGCTGAAAGCAACCTGCTCAGGATTAGCTCCGGATGAAGTTTTCAGACCTTTGAACCTGCAGATTTGGGAATCACAACAGACAGCACGCAGAAGCATCAGTGTCGCTTGCTAAAGACGCTGCTTTTCATGGCGAGCTGGAATTTTGCTGGGACGAGGAGGGCGATCACCTGCCTCGCTCTCCCAGCGGCACCGCTGATCTATTCTGTGTCACAGAAAAAGGGACCAGCTCTCTCTCTGAGCAATTCTTCCCAACATCACTCTGCCCCCAGTCGCCTTTCACAAAGCCCAATTAAGTCGCTCTCTTTTGCCACTGGGATGCACAAAACAAAGAACCCAAACGCCGGGTCCTAAACGCAGCTCTGTCTGCAGCGCAGCCCGTCAGGCAGGTGAAACGCAGGGCACGGGTCATGTCTCACGGGTGTCCACGACACTGTAGAAGGGGCACGCATGAGGGGAAGAAAAGGCTTTTAATATCACTCCTTATGATTCACAAATAGCACCAAATGCTTCAAAGTCTATCAGACTCTAATACCTCTCACACCAGCCAGGATATTTGTATCGTTACACCACCAGATACAGCTGTGGAATAGTTTGGGGAAAGTAATAGAGAGTTTCTCAGGATGACACTGATTTCATAGCTTAGAGGATCACAGGATGGCTGAGGCTGGAGGGCACCTCTGGACGTCAGCCAGTACCACCCCCTGCTCCAGCAGAGTCCAGGTTGCCCAGGATCATTCCCCTTTGGGTTCTGAACATCTCCATGGATGGAGACTTCACAACCCCTCTGGCTAACCTGTTCCAGTGCTCTGTCATCCTCACAAGTGAAAGCATGTTTTTGTGTGTTCAGATGGCAGTTGATGTTTTTCAATTTGTGCCCACTGCCCCTTGTCCTGTCAGCGGGCAGCACTGAGCAGAGCCTGGCTCCCTCTTCTTCCTTCCCTCCCACCAGGTATTTAACCAGTTGGATTAGGTCCCTCTGAGCCTGCTCTTCTCCAGGCTGAACAGTCCCAGCTCCCTCAGCCTCTCCTCATAGGAGAGATGCTCCAGTCCTTTAGTAATCTTCTTGGCCCTTTGCTGGAGTTTCTCCGCTGTTCCCATGTCTCTCTTGTGCAGGGGAGCCCAAAGCAGGACCCAGCACTCCAGGTGTGTCTCACCAGGGCTGAGCAGAAGCCTCTTGACTGTGATCTCTACAAACACTGAGAGAAACAGGAGTGGACACGAGACTTTCACCCGTGGTTCAGACGCAGTCTCTGCGTTGAGAGCGGCCAAGTTGGTGTTGGCTGATGGTTAGGGATTCGTGCAGTGGCTGATGAATTCAGACTGCTCTCTGTTGGAAAAGGATTTTTGTCACCCAAATCACTGTCCCAAGCGCTGCATTTTGTGGAGTCTTAGCTAGCAGGCCAAAGAGAAGATTTCAGGAAAACAGTCAGTCCTCTCCACCCAGAGATCAGAAGTGAAATGTTTTGGTAGAAGAGAAAGCCTCTGAAGAGCCTCCTGCTTGGGTCAGTACCTGCAGCATGTCACACCTCCTGGCAACCTCAGGAGCTTTCTGTAGCTCTCCTGGGAGAAGAAGGAGCAGCTTGGCTGGGGACGGAGATGCCTTTGGCTGCTGGAGAAACCAGCCGTTTTCCAGCACAGAGCACCACGCTGTCAGGGCTTGGTGCGCGTCTCCCCGTGAGCTCCCGAGCGCGTAAGTTCTCAAGCGTGCCACGATGAATCTCACAGCACGACTTGTCCATTCTGTTGTTTCAGTCCCGTGTAAGGGACGGTTGTGCTCAAATGCAGTTATCTCTGTGGACAAGCAGCACTGCTTCATGATGCAGGGAGGAGAAATGTCAGAGAGGGAGCACACAAACGTCCTCCTAAATATTAAAGAAAGTCACAGTGTGAAATGGCTGCTGGTAGGCTGTGTTGGCTTTTGCTGAGCGCCAGCGCAGGAAACAACCAGCCAGCCAAGCAAACAAAAACATTTGACGGAGCACTGGGACAGGCTGCCCAGGGAGGCTGTGGAGTCTCCTTCTCTGGAGATATTCAAGACCCGCCTGGACAAGTTCCTGTGCAGCCTGCTGTAGGTGACCCTGCTTCAGCAGGGGGGTTGGACTAGATGGCCCCCAGAGGTCCCTTCCAACCCCGAACATTCTGTGATTCTGTGAAAAGCAAGCGCTACACACGCTGAACCCAACACGTCCCTTAACACTGATTGAGGGGGCCGAGCGTCCCAACAGGGTGAGAGTGAATCACCAGGGAGCGCCTGGAAAACCACCCAGCTGAGGGTGCGTATGGTGCTGCCGCTGCCTTCGGAGCAAAGACCTCTCCGTCGACGGTAACAGCTCAGCGGTCGTGGGTCAAAGCCGCCATCCCGCAGGGATCTGACCTGCAAATCCGCGCCGCCAGCGGCTGACGAGCTCTCCGGAAGGCGCCTTGGCCCGGGAGCTCGTACCTTGCATGACAAGCAGCCCGCTTTGGATACACCGCGTCGCTGGCTGTCACTAGCTGGCAGACAGAGCCAGCTCCGCGCCGCGCTGCTACCGCACGGTCCGGCTCCTGGGAGGGTCCTGCCCGGACCCTCGGCCACGGCCACCGCTCCCCGGCGCGCCCACTGGGGTGCGCGCTGCCCGCCCCGCCCGCCTCCGGCGGTTGCGCGGAGCTGCGCTGCCCCCTGGCGGCGGCGAGGCGAACGGCAGCCGGCAGTCCTCGATTTCTCTTCTTTTTTTCGCTCTTTCCTCTGACGTTCCCTCGCGGTTTCCCTCCAGCGAGCTCCAAACGCTTGTCTCTCACCCCCCCGTGAGGGAACCTCTGGAGAGAGCTGCCCGCGGCCTCCCCGCACGGAACGGCTCAAAGCCCACTTGGCTTCACGACGTCACCAGCACGGAGGCGTCTGGACAGTTGGCGCGGGACACTGAGGCACCGCGAAAAGCCTGGTTTGAACGCTCCCAGGTGCGAGCATGACGGCGAGGAGCTGCTGGTGCCCAGTGCCACGCGGCGTCGCGCCGAGGCCCACGAGCAGTGGGGACGCCGTCCCGGCGGCAGCGGTTGTTTGCCACTCCGCCTTTGTCGGGGTCTGGCCGAGGCACGGCGAGGGGCAACGCTGTTTGAGGTGGCGAATCGTGGCTGGAACACCCGAATGCAGCCGAGCACCACACGTGACCAAAAATAATCCCAACAATTTGGGTTCGTAAGGACTGGTTTCCAACACCGGCCCTGGACAGGGAGAGCCAGGCGCAGGTGCAGCAGCACGCTCTGTGCTGTGGCGACGAGCTGCAGAACCGCTGCGCGTGTTTCAGCAGAGGGATTCGTTTCACAGAGCTTTTTTATGGACATGGGAAAAAGACAAATGCTTCCTTGATCCGTAACATCGTCTGAAAGACAGACATCGCCTCGCCAGGGCTCTTCATTTAACAACTGAGTTCACAGAATCACAGAATCACAGAATGTTCGGGGTTGGAAGGGACCTCTGTGGGTCATCTAGTCCAACCCCCTGCTGAAGCAGGGTCACCTACAGCAGGCTGCACAGGACCTCGTCCAGGCGGGGACAGGAGTTGGGAGCATTATATCGAAGCACGGCCACAGAAGCAGACATTGGAATCGTATTCGTCACGGGCGACACGCGCACATCACCAAACTCTGCGTGTGCCCCAAAGAGTCCACGGGGACTGGGATGGCGCGATGCTTGTTTCGTCTTCCGGGCGCGTGGTGAGCGTGACGCTCGCTGTGTTGGGGCTGCGAAGCGGTTGGGACTGCACGTGGCCGCCAGGAAACCGTGAGGTCGCCGGAGGCCCACGGAGATCTTTGATTCCGGCACTAGGCCCGCGGGAGTCCAGCGACAAGGATGCACAAGGAGTTTGCGTTGAGGGCGTAAAGAATCACAGAATCACAGAATGTTCGGGGTTGGAAGGGACCTCTGTGGGTAATCTAGTCCAGTCCCCCAAAAGCCCCACCGCTGCGGCGTTTGGGGGCTACCACGGTCTGGATCAGGTCCGCCTGCTGCCGAGAAGGAATATAGACACGGGTCTATGTGCGTGCGGGGGTGGGTGTATATATATTGTATATGTATATTGTATGTGTGTATGTGCCTGTATGTGTGTGTGCAGGCACTGGGTACGCCGGCAAGCCTCACCCGCCGTGGGGCCGGCCCTGCCCACAGCCGCAGGACCCCCGGGGGTCGGTGCGGGCAGGGCTCGCCCAGGGCCCTGCCCCGGGAGGGGGGGGGCTGGCCGCTCCCGGGGGGCCTGGGGAGCCGCAGGACCCTCCCGGCTCTCCGGCGGTCCCGGGTGCGGCCCCTCCTGGGAAGGAAGGGGGTCCCCGCTGTGGTCCCCGGGGG
>Ga0065711_1030908_pt1 | contig 31094 bp, 20 predicted proteins | sample Hoacrofraction12_FD_59098 | JGI IMG/M metagenome (GOLD analysis project Ga0065711, IMG submission 59098) | Hoatzin crop microbial communities from Cojedes, Venezuela - Epithelial fraction 12 v2 (version 2) | ecosystem: Host-associated > Birds > Digestive system > Esophagus > Crop | place... | reverse complement strand
CCACCAGGACACCCAGGTCCCTCTCCACAGAGCTGCTCTCCAGCAGGTCCACCCCAAGCCTGTACTGGTGCATGGGGTTGTTCCTCCCCAGGTGCAGAACCCTGCATTTGCCTTTGTTGAACCTCATCAGGTTCCTCTCTGCCCAAATTTCCAGCCTGTCCAGGTCACGCTGAATGGCAGCACAGCCTTCTGGTGTATCTACCACTCCTCCCAGTTTGGTGTCATCAGCAAACTTGCTGAGGGTACATTCTAACTCTTCATCCAGGTCCTTGATGAAGAAGTTAAACAAGACTGGGCCCAGTACTGACCCCTGGGGGATACCACTTGTTACCAGCCTCCAACTAGACTCAGCACCGCTGACGACAACCCTCTGAATTCTGCCATTCAGCCAGTTCTCAATCCACTTCACCGACCACTCATCCAGCCCATACTTTCTGAGCTTATAATAAGGAGTGAATTTTGTTTCCCTGTTTTCTGGATTTGCCATGCTGGCTTAAGGGCAGAAATGTTGGTTTTAGCTTTCTGAGAATTAAAAAAAAAAACAAAATATGACTCTGTTATATGACCTCCGACAAGGAAGGAAGAATTTGCTCACTCTCAAATTTTCAGAGTTGTAACATCTGCAGATCTTAAAATGAGCCTTTGGGTTGCTTGTGGGTTTGAGGGACAAAACTTAGATCTGCCACGCTAACTGACTATCAGCAGAACGGTATGTCATCTCGTCTTCTGCCCCTCAGACCACAGCAGAATCTCTGAACCTTTCTCGCTTGAAGAATCTGGATGTCCTCGGATTTTTTCCTTGGTGCCTTTGGGAAAAATTACTCAACCTCTTTACCTTATTTTCCCTGAGGATAAGAAAGGGCTATGCAATGCATGCCCAGTGGAAGAACGTATGTTTTATTAGACAGGAGATAGCATGGAAAAAACAATGAAACTGGCGATCTGCTTCTGATTTAGCTGTAGGTTTCTGTGACCTTGGGCTTGACACCTGTAATATTTGTACTGAACTTCCCTACCTGTAACATTAACAACTACTTTTCAGAAGCAAATAGATGCGAAAAATTAATACACTTTTTCACAGAATCATAGAATGCTTTGGGTTGGAAGGGACCTTTAGAGGTCATCTAGCCCAAGCCCCGCTGCAGCAAGCAGGGTCATCTTCAACTAGACCAGGTTGCTGAGAGCCCCGTCTAACCTGGCCCCAAATATTACCAGGGATGGGGCCTCCACTACCTCTCTGGCCAACCTGATCCAGTGTTTCACCACTCTCATTGTAAAAAATTTCTTCCTTACATCTAATCTAAATCTACCCTCCCTTAGTTTAAACATATTACTCCTTGTGCTATCACAACAAGCCCTGCTGAAAATATTTTCCCCATCTTTCCTACAGGCCCCCTTCAGGTACTGAAAGGCTGCTAGAAGGCGTCCCCGCAGCCTTCTGTTCTCCAGGCTGAAGAGCCCCAACTCCCTCAGTCTTTCCTCATAGGAGAGGGGTTGCAGCCTTTGGATCATCATTGTGGCCTTCCTCTGGACCTTCTCCAACAGTTCCATCTCCTTCTTGTGCTAGAGGTTCCAGCATTTTTTTTCAATATGAAAAGAACACTGGATTATTGTTTGGTGTATTGTGTGCCTTACAGTGTTAAGGAGGATAACTAACATGGCATTTACCATATACTTGCTCTCATTTTCATAGTTACCTGATGAGGGAGCCCTAGGCTTACATTTTCAAACATCAGCCTACCATATTTTTAAACCAAATATTCTATCCCATGGATTTTTTTTACAACCCCATATTAGAGTGAAAAATGAGTTTATGTCTTTCAGTAAAACAGTGCTTTAGCATCTCCTGCTTGGTACATCCAGTAGATCTCAACCCTGCCAACATTACTACTCAGGACTTTCAGCACAATTAGTTCAAGGCTATCAGTACATCGTAACATGAAGGGCAAGTGTCATTTGCAAACTCAGGAGTAAACACAAGTGAGATTGGCTTAACCTCTTCTAATTTTGGCAATACAGAATCTTCTTTCTACTTGACGCCTGGCTTGGACACCAATCAGTAGAATTTACCCATATTTTATTTACTGCTCCCCCACTGGAAACTCCTGGCAGCTACTGTAACAAAGGTGCCATCACTAAACCCTCTTCCATGAATGCTCCAAACATTGGTCTCAAGTCTGCTTTGAGCAATTATCCTTGTCTCATGTGTTTTAACAGGAGTTTATAAGAGCTGTGACATGATGTTGACCAGTCAGCAGAATGCACAGCAGAGGACTGTCCATATTATGATTCTGATGCTACATTGCCATTCCTCAGAATTTAACTTCACTTGGGAAATGAAAGAGGGAACAGATTTTTGTCCAATGACACAAATCAAATGCAATGAAGAGAAAAATAAAATTTTGTACTGGATTACTTGTTTTCCTTCCTTCTCTCTTTTTTTTCCCCCCAAGCATTTTACTGCTTAATATGTTTACTTCAACTATAATATATTATTACAAAAACTTAAAAAAATCTCAGTATTCACAAGGAAAAACTAGATCTATTTTCTTGCCAGCCTGTTTTAAGTATAGTCTGCTATTTAGGTCAAGACATTTTACAATTGAAAATTGTAAGGAGTTTATATCTCATATTTTCATCTTGGCAGGATGAGTTTGGAAGTAAGAAATGTTTCCCAATGGCTATCTCATGTGGTTACAACAGCTGTTGGCATATCCTGAATCTTTTCTCCTTAAAAACACACTGGCTGACTCCAGTTTGAGTTGGATAAACACTTCTGCCTTCCTCTGCCAAAGGTGAATACGTGGTTCCTCTGTGCAGGTGCCATTGCAATGAGTTGGATTCAAGCCATCCTATCAATCCATCCACAGGCAAAGTAGCAAGAAATTACTTACTGAGACAGAGCTTGTGACTGACTCCCAGTTAGTTTCTGAGGCCGCGTGCTGGAAATCATCCTAAGAGGAAAAACCCACAGGAAAAATCACCATTAAGGCAACGTCCTAAATTAACTGTAGAAGCTAAAAAAATCTCAGCATTAAACATCTGTCACCTTTTTCAACCCTCTTTAATGCAAGAGGCCTTTGCCATGTGTCATTCCTAAATAATTCTAGTTGCGTTTAGGTTCCTCCCTTTTCTTTGTTTATAAACTAGCTCCTTCTAAGCTTGCTGGGGCAAGGATAGGTATTATTTGTGATAAGGGTATATGCTGCTTTGCGTAGCAGGACCTAATCTGGTCAAGGCCATTACAATTATCTTCCAATACAAATATTAAACACCACGTCATGTATGTCTACAATCAGTGTATTAATGCTGTTCCCCAAACTGATCCGTTCTGGAAAGTATGTGGACATGCCAAACCCCTGCTACTATTTAGCCAAGGTGAAAAGCAGCGTAATCTAATCCATTTGAAATGTAGTCCTAACATGACTGTAAGTTCTGTTTGTGCTTGCACTGAACAGGACTTACTCCTCTGTGCAGAGCACTGAATGGCACTATGTCCTTTACATCAAAAAACACAGCCACAGTACATTCACGTTAGAAGTGTCATCGCACAAAATCCCATTTATGGCATATATGATTAATTTGAGAACAGGGATGGCATTCATCTCATCTACCTTTGGACATCTACAAAGCAAACACCTAAGTTCTTATCTCCATTGCCACTCTTGTTTCCATTTACAGTCAACTAAAACTAGCATTTTTAGAGTGCAAATCATCTGATCTATTTTACAAGTTTAATTTGACATGATATTGCATTCTAAAAATACTTTTTTCTCTCCATTGTCTATAAAGGGAGCCTGGGAGGACTGGCTTAGATATTGTAGATAATTGTAGATATTGACACGTGGTCACCTGAATCCCAGGCCACTTGTCTGACCAGTGATGGGCAATCATTACTTAAATAACGAAGAATCCATTTCTTTAATCTTTTGGCAGTTTCACTCATTTCCAACTGGAATAATGAAACCATGAAAAATGGAAAAAAAGGCAGCATTACAGAATGGTTGTTAAACACACACATGCAGTGAATAGCTAATGATCGGCAAGAATAGGCAGGTAAAGACAGTGGACTGAAGCGACAGCATGCCAAGATTTTAATTTCTAATAGCAGAATTTATAATGAAAGGATTTAAAGAAGACGGATCAATGCCTGGGCTTATAATTTTACACCGACTCAGTACCTGCTATGCATTTTTTAAGTTGGCAGTCTGAAAGGGAAAATGGAAGGGTAGCTGCTCATCTGATGCTCTCTAGACTCAATGCTGCATTGGACCATACATATATGCATATATTCAGTTATTTCTTAGGAATGGAAGAGAGCAAATTGATCAAATAATCTGCTAATTCATCAATAAAATTCTCCTTTAGTCAAGAAGGAACAGGCCTGCTTTCAGATCCAGACTCCGTATATATGGTTTTTTAATGTTTTTCATTTGCTGTAGAAAAATATTCAAATGTCTCAAAAATCACAAGATTATTTATTCAATATTGTTACTGGTTTTTTTTTCTCCTTAAAAATGTTCCTTTCTCTAAAATTTTAGGCAAGAAAGCCGTAGTGATTTCTTCAGTACTTAAGATTAGTAGGAGTTAAGAAACCCCATCACACTATAGTGTCAGTAAGTGACCATTGAAACTGCAGGGCTATTAAAACGTTAATAATTAAAGCGGTCATTTTATTCTAGGCATACAGAAGAAAAAGATTATAGGTTACATTTTTAATGCAGATTTTGTTATAAGCAGTAAAGAGATCTACAAATGTTATGATCAGGTCATAAATAATTCAGGAGCAGTGGGCTACCTTGGCCACATTCTCTACACATTTGGTTGCCCAGTTCTTGACAAGCCACGATTTAAAGTACATAAAAATGGATCTGAAAAGCTCATGGATCCTCTGGTAATGGTTGCCAGTTGCACAACTTGGAAAACATTTCCTCTCTATTATTAGCTTCCATTTAGCACTTCCAGAAAAAAATGGCATTGAGTTCTGAGGCATTATTTTAAAACAGGAACAATCTGCCTCATTGAATGTCTGGAGAAGACCATAGGCAAGGAATAATTTTGTGTTTGAAGTGACGGTCCCCTTGTGTTATCTAATTGTAGACATCAAAACTATTTCTTTAGTCTATGCTTCTTTGAGATGGTTGATGCCAGGGAACCCCTCCAAAACCCTGAGACAGACATGTGTACCACCTGCTTCTTGGATCTCAAACCTGATGACTGCACATTTTGACTCTGTGATTGTATTTCATCTGCATAAACTATTCACAACTATATGGCTTTGTTCCACCCTCACTCAAGGCAGCTGTAGTCATTCTTGGCTTCTCGGAGCTTTCAACCTCTACAGTTTGAAGATTATTATTATCTACGGCTTCTGCTTGCAGCTATTTCAAGTAATAATCCAAAGTGGTTCTCATCATTACAAAACCCTCTCCTTCTTTCTCACCATTGTCCCTACAAGAACCTGAAGGACAAATATTTTCAGTGCTACGTGTTCAATTCATAAAATCTCGTTTATCTGAAACTGCACATGGTCACTTGGCTATTGTTTATGCCATTACTCAGAATGATATTAAAACTTCCTGTTAAAACATAAAAAAAAACCCACCACCTCTTTTTTAACCAAATACTGGAAAAACAGGGTGGTAATAATTTGGCTACATCACGGTCACAACAGTGCTTTTATTTTTGTATGCGTGTCATGGTGACACAACATTACATGAGACTTCAGCAAAGCATTGCATTAACTGTTCTGCAAGCATCAAAAGTACAGGCAAAGCAGCAGGGCTACCAATCACCTTCTGATAGCAGCTACCTTTACTGAAGAAAAACAACTTCCATACCTCAACTTCCAAAATTACACCTCAGCAAGACAAATCCTGAGTCAGTCCTTAGAGTTAAATACGTATGGACATTGATATATTGTTCTTGGCTCTGTTTCAGACAAAGATAAGCTACTCTCACCTTTGCAGACTGACTTTGTCTATAGCCTGTCTCCCACCACTGATCTCCAATAAGTGACAAGCAATCACAGGGAATACTCTTTGTTTCACACAGGGCTTTCACAGGTGGAGATCATGAGGCAAAATCACTGCTATCAAGGATATGCAAGACTGCAGAGCCAGATAGCACTGGTTGCCGAGGAAGATGGTTTGCAGCCTTGGGGTCCATGACCTGCAGCAGCACAGGCTCTGCCGGGCTCAAACCATGAGGTCTGGCAGGCTCAGTAGGAACTGTGAGGCATCAGGAAGACATCAGGGATGAGGCTGGGAACCTCGCCAGTTTGCGAAGCATGTTGTCCATGACTCACTTTGTTGTATCACAAATATGGCAAAACATATGAGTACTCCCAGCCATGCTGAATTACTTCCTGGTCCTCAAATTAAAAGCAAGAAGCACCTTCTAACATTTCTGTGATTTTTCATTTTTTACATACATTATCAGTGTAGGCCAGTCTTTTGTCATCTTGGTGCTTGACATCTATGAGGCATGATGCCTGGGATAGGCAATGGCCACCACAGAATGGGCACAACGCACTGGCAGCTCTCTCCAGTGAGAAGCAGCAGCCCATATCTCTATAAGCTTCTCTCTGAACTCTTTCTTCTCATCTGCAGGTCCCTGAGGTGGCTGAATTAGGTTTAGTAAGAGTGTTTATCTTCCAAAACCAACTATAAATTATGGCTATTAAAAGCTGAGGTGATGGTCTCCGCTTCAGGCAGCAGGAAAGGTTCACAAAAGAGTTGTGGTTAAGAAGAGCCAAGACAGCATTCTAGACTGATGTTTACAGCCTACCAAGTTTAAAAATGTCCTCTCCTGAAGGAGCAACTTTTTCTACTGTGACCTTGTTGTGGGAGTGGAAGAGAAGTGAGGGTGGGAAAGGTAAAAATGCAGGCGTGCTCTTGGGGCAAGTAAGCATGAGAAAGTGGAAGAAAGAAAGAAACAAAGGAAAAATGAATATAGAGAAGATGAATGTGTTGGGCTCTGTCTGTTGTCACCCCATTTGTGGTATTTAGATGCCACAAACTGTACAACAGAGAAGCAGCTTCTAGAAGTTTGCAGAAGAACAGGGCTAAGGGATGTACAGAGGCAAAAAGGAGATTCTGCAAAACCATATCAGAAGTGAAATGGGGCATGTTCAAAGAGATCTAATGCAGAAAGAGAATCTCTCACTGGAACGTATGAATTAAGAACTAGGACAGTAGAAGGTCTGTAAGGAAAACCTAGGGTAAATTATAATTTGAACAAAAAGAGATTAAATTATCCTAACATTTGAATTAGTAGAGGAAACTCAGTGATAGCTTTTTTTGAACAGTAGTCAACACGCATTATTGGATTCAGAGCTGTTTGCACACAAGTAGCTGATAAGCAGATAAACTTGTAGTTAGTAATAATAAATCATAATAATCTGGAAATACGGCCCTTCTTTTTTTTCCCCTGTAACGAGCAATAGCACCAATATTTTCTCTCAACATTGAACTCATCGATATTATATTCTATATACAAACCAACAGGTATTTCAAGCAAATAAACCCAAACTCAGAACACACCATGTAACAGCAACAGTGATAGGTAAGTAAGAGGCAAAATGGAAGTCACAGTTCCATTTAAAACAATCCTGTGATAAATACTCAAGTTGTACACTTCCACTAGTTAATGACAATTTCTCATGTGGCATTTTATTACACCCTAATTTCTATTCTTAAAGATAAATAAACATACAGAGATGTACACTTTGAAATGTCTTTTGCTTTTATCATACTTTCAATCCATCACATTGCTAAGTTTCATTGTCATATCAGACTGATATTTACTACCACTTGTCTTAAGAATGCTGAAAGATACCTATTTGCCTACAGCAGGCTACTCAATAGGAAGTCGGAAGCTGCATTTTTCTTACCTGCAGTAGTGGCCAAACCACTGCTTTGTTCAGTTCTGGTGACCAGGCTTTAAAATAAAAGATGCTGAATTTGGAAACCATGCAGCAACGATTCATCTAATCTGGAAATCATACCTTGCAATGAGACATGAAATGGAGGCCAGTGTCTCTCAAGAAGGTTAGAGGTACCTTAACCTTGTCTCTCCAGATAAGAACCTGTAGTTAGCTACAAGAGGCCGTTAACAAAGTTAACAAGCTCTTTTATTTAGCAGTGTAAGCATTTAACAAAATCAGGTGGCTGTAATCTGAAGGCAGTAATATTCAAACTGGAAATATGAGCATATTTTACCACTAATGACAACTATTACTGGAACAGGTAAGAAATTAACAAGTAACTTTAATCATATTGAATTTTCCTCTGTATTTTTTTGCTGTAGTCCCACAAAGGCAGGCCTTCCATGACACCACTATTTTAAAATCAGTAACAAAAAGTCAGACAGCCACCAAAGAGTGTCGGATACCAAATGTGGTAGTATGATCCTTGCCCTTTAAAAAAAGACATTAATTGAGTTTCTGAAGCTCAATTGCCACTACATACCAGTAGCTACAACCTTATCAGTTATGATTAAGCTAATACTAGTGCAAAATGACATATAAAATCACTCTTGATTTGTTCTGACACATTTACTAGCTATAATTGAATGGGAAGCACAAGATACTTAAAATTTCAAAAGTTTAAGGCTGTAGTAACTATTCAGGTTAATTGCATTTTGATACATTTATTTATGAAAAGTCAAAGTAAAACTGAAGCAGAAAAATCTATTTAATAACAGTTATGTTTGGTCAATACTTCTTTTCATCCTTCGCCTAGTTTTGGAATTGGGCATTGCTGGGTGCCTATTATAACAGTGGCCAAGACATTGACATTTAAATGATATCTCTAAAAGGTCAGATAAAACTTGCTCAAATGAGACGATATATATGCCTTTCAAAAATCAGATGTCATCTAACACCACACTGCCTATGAGCACCCCGTTTGGTGCAGATACCCAGAAGACTGCACAGGACTTCAATGCCACCCTGTGCAAACTGTGCACTACCTTTAATTTTTCTACTTGTCACAGAGTCCTGTGGGACCTAGGACACAAAACTTGAAAAGCTCTTCCAGGTTGTCACTTCCAAACCCTGATTATTTCAGGCAACATCACCATCATAAACAGCTCACTGTCCATTTTGAAGCTAGTTATGTTTTCTTTGCTCCTTCAAATCCCTCAGACTGATTGGCTGTTTCCAAGCTGAATTTATCGTTATTGCACTTATGTAAGTGCCAGCTTTGTCCTTTCCTTCTTCTCTCAAATTTGCTTCCTGCAGTACTTCTGAAGAGATGTTTTATCTCCTCTGAGCATCCGCTTTATTACACTAAGCAAGCCAAGTTGTCTTGGCCTTCAGGAAGAAATGTCCTCTTTCCCCCCCCAGCTGTCCTGTAGCTGTTCCCTGAACGCAGTCCAAGAAAGATCTCGTTGCTCCATACTATGGGGACCAAAACTGTACAGAGTATTTCAGAAAAGATGGAACTACTGCCTCATTGGTCCTATGCCTAGTACACCCAGAAACTCCCTTCTCCCCTCGTTGCTAACCAGTGAGATGCCATTAAACAGCAAATGTTTTTGTTATTAATCTCTATATGAGTGACCTCTTTGCTCTTTTTGGGCTGTTGCATTTCACTGAAAAACAATTCTCCGGTGCTCAAGGTCACGCGGTTCTCCTCTCCGAAATTCTGATTTTCCCATTCATGAGCAATGCACTTCAGCTCTGTGTGTGCTGCAAAAGTCATTAAAATGCTATTCTGACAGGCTGTGCTCTGGTCCCTAAAAAAGACCAAAAATAAAACGGATCATAAGACCAACCCTTTAGAAACTGGCATTAGCGAGCTCTCCCTGGCTGGATACTCCTTTTTCATTACAGCACACTGTCTCCCCTTTGACTGCCTCACGGCTCTTTTATTAATTGCCGTCTCCTCCAGCGCAAGTGATTGTTTCCTGCATGGCACCAGGTGAGATGCTCCTTTGAAGTCCAATTAGATTTGCTACACAGCATTTCCTTCCTCTCCAGACTATCCTGCAGGCAGGCACGAGCTCCTTTGATAAAGAGATGTGGAGTTTTTTTCCATTTTCCTGTGTCTTTAACCACCTTCTCTGCTGACAAGTGCCCCGTAAGCTTTCTAGGTCAGACTAATGAGCGTGCAGTTGCCCTGGCCACTCTCCTGCCATCGATGTTATAGACTGCCACTGCATTTGCCATCTCCATGTGAGCCCTGGCTTACCCTATCGCTCTCCAGGGATGTAAGTCAGGTTCATTAAGCTACTACTGTGGCTGCTATTGTACAGAAAGGGAGATTTGCTTTCAGCAGCGACTCTTCATGCCTTATGCTCCGCGGTGCCCACCTCTTGGCAGTGACAGTGGAGGGTGCTGAAGGCAATCGGGTTCCTTGTTCATCTTGGTTCAGTGTCTAAGCACACCCAGGCCACGGTGCCAGCCCATTTTGCAGAGCTTGCTGGTCCCCCTGTGATGCCCCATGCTGGCTCTGCCAGGGCACTGCAGAGCAGACATCAAGAGAGGTCCTGGTCAATGCGATGCTGCACATGAAAACAGTGTCGGGGAGCTGCCAGGTGGAAAAGAATTTGGGAAGAGTGACCCCAGGAGCCAAAAACTCGCTCCCAGGTCAGAGTCCAGTGAGAGGACTTTGTGATCTTCTGCCATGCTGACTGACAGGATTTTGGAAGCAACCTCCTTGGTAATAGGCAAATCTGCCCCGAGCAACACTGAAAAAGCTGACGATTCACTTGGCAAACAGTGTCCAAGGTGGGCAAAAAAGTCTTTCAGAGGTAACAGAAGACAGTGACAGCTGCTTATTTCAGGTCCTCCTTCTTGGTGTGACTCATACCAAATGGGAATGTACTGAGAGGCCCCAGTAACAGGGGTAGAAGGAAAAATATTAATGGAAGAAAACATCCCAGGACCTAAATATTAATAATCTGTCTTCTTTCTGCTTGGGTTTCTACTTTATTTTACATAGATTTAAGTACACTCTGTAACCAGTGGAAAATAATCATTAACAAATACAGCCTAATTTCACTTAATATTCCAAGTTTTCCATTGTTCCGCTAGGAGGATCTGCTGAGTGCTCTGATATGCACACTCACATTTTCAGATGCGATTGGGAGAAACATGGGAGGAATAATTATAACAATGAAAAGCTGTAATGGAACTAAGCAAATCTAATTCCAAAGCTGAGGACACAATGTAAAAAGGTACTGGTAAGGGACATTAGCTGTCCTAGCAGCAGTCCCAGCTTATTGATTTTTTGTGAAGGATCCATTTGTTTTTGAGCTCTCTCCCAAAGGATGCCATTTAATTCTGCAGTAAGCATGCAGCAGGAGTATGTGTTCTGTTTCACAGATAATGCAAAGCAAAACAATTTGTTCACCCTCCTGATTTGACTGGAAGGCATTGCGTTTTCTAGGACAACAAAAAAGGGCTGCTATACAAACTTTCTAAGATGATAACAATAATCATAAATACAGCAAGAATACACAATCTCTGAAGAACAGTTTCTCTTAGCTTTTCCAGGTTTTTGATGATATCAAAGCAGTTATTTACTTTAAACAGCACAGGATACTGCTTATTGGGAATTTCTTCCAACTTGAGTTTCATCAAGCAGCTAGAGTAAGGAAAATAAAAGTATTCAGACTGGACTTCCAGTCCCAGATCTATTCCTAAAAAATGCCATTGCTGTTAAAGCTAAATACAAGTACCATAGGAATAGTCATGATTCTCATTTCTGTTCTGCATTATTCTTACAAACATCAATTATAAGCAACACTATTAATGAAGACTAAATAAATACAGCTTACATTTGCCACATTTTTATAAACAATCTGACTAAACTATATTATCAGTTTTGGAATCACCAGTCTCAGAAATCCTTCTAAACACCAAACTGAGATCATGATCTCAGGATCCAGAAGGTGTGTACTGGGTCAGAATTAGCGTGTGACACATTTTCTTAAAATTCGGGATAAATACAAGCATAACCAAATAGACTAAGGATGGCTGTAGAATTACAACAGGCTACTTATTTTTCAAGCACTGAAAATCAAGAGGAACTTTTTTTTCAGTTTTATACTAATGACCTGGAAAATATCACAGAAGTTGCAGCTGGAAAAAAAAAAGAAATTGGAAAAAGAAAAAAAGAAGTTGTAAACACCATTCAATACAAAGAAATGTGCTGGGACTATCAGAGGTCAGAAGCAGAGGCAGGAAAGAAAAATAAGTTTTCATTTAGAAGAATGTAAATGGAGAAAAAGGTACAAGCCATAAACTCTATTTGATGGCGCACATGGACTCAGAAAGGAATGCGTGCCAAGAACCTGGGCTGAGCAAAGAAGAAGACCATGAATCTAATCTGCAGTGTGACACTGTGGCATGGCACACAGGGTGACTTATGGCTACACACACAGAGATCTCCCCCAAGTAGCGGGGAGATGCTCTGCCCACAGCAAGGGGATACCACACCACCACAAATCACCACAAATCACCAAGGGGATGCCACACCAGCACAGGTCGCTGCCACCCAGGGGACCACGGGCAGACGTGGGGCTTCTCCTCACTGGTGGGGGTGCGTGAACATCTGCATGTCCTCATCACCTTTCCACGGGTGCAGGACAGGGTCATGCTCAGAAGAAAGTGAGGTCTGTGAGTGCAAGTGGCTTCTCTGGAAACCAAGGAGAGGTATTCTCCAGACAACAGACACAGCCAGGTAGTTTTAACCTACCCAGGTATGATATTAGTATCAATAAAAATTGCAGGAGGTGGTTTCATACCCCATCTATGAAGACACCAAGGTGGCACCCAACCCATGCTATCCTGGCCTCACAGCACTGGCCTGAGCAGGTCAGGCTTTTAGGCTGTCCACCTCCATCCGCAATGCACACTTATAGGGAGAAAACGATGGGAGAACGCTCTTGCACCCTCCGGCAGAAAGACTTTGCTCTGTGCTTCAAAAACGCTGAGTCTTTCCTGAACACCAGACAGCATTTTTAATGTACCAAACCTACAGTCTGTTGAGCTTTTACCGCTGGTTTTAACAGAGCCCTCCTGGCCAACCTGTCCATCTTTGTTCAGGATGACAAGTCCTCCTGGACAGCCACTGCACCATGGGAAGATCAGCAGCCGGGCAAGCCTCCAGATTTCAGCTGCTGGCATTACAAGTGTTTTCTCTGCTTTTAATCTATTTCTTAATGCACCTGGGAAATGTCCCTGAACCAGCACTGAGCTAGCAACGCCAGCGCACAAAGCTGCTGCTAAGGTGGGAAAGCAGAGTGTTTACTTTCACATATTTGTGGTAGAGATAAATTACGCATAAAGGGAGCAGAGTGTCCTATTTTCTGATGCCTTATATTATCTGCCCTGATTGGTCTTTTTCGCCCTCCCCTCCCGCAGAGCTTAATAATACTAGTTTCTGTGTATAAACTCCTGTGCATGCAGAGAAGGGGTGGAAGGCCTGAATATGACCGATATATCCAGGCTCTCTGCTAACCACGTGTGTAAGACAACCACAGAAGACCTTGTGTTCATCACACCTGCCTAGAGGACAGGTGGCTCAGAGCTAATATGGGTGTGTACTACAACGCACATTTTGAAATGAGGATCTCATTTCCAGTCAGGTGCAAAAGTTTCACCTTATCTGTAAAAACAGCAATTGCTTTCTGCTCAGTTTAGGTACCCCCACCTACACAGCATTCCCAATTCCTGTTCACTTCCAGCGAAAGCAAAGTTTTCAGTGGCCTATTTCTACCACTTGCAGCCTCTTCAGCATGCAACACAAACTATACAGAGCAGTCAGACTGCCTGCCCTCATAGTGTCCAGGTTCTTCCCAGCATTTTTTTGTTTCAAGTTTATTGGCCAGACCTTGGTGTGAGATAATTTTTTGTGGTCCAAAGGTGGTTGTTTTACCCTGTCTTACAGCAGTTGAAAAACTAGCCTCGTTCTTTCTAGGCCATTTTCCCAAGTTTAAGGGTTTGTTTGTTCTTTAATTTATTTTTTTTTCTCAGAGATGAGATTCTCTTTTAAAATTACACATAAGTCTGCAAACATTGAACCCCAGGGCTTACAGATGTCATTAACTGTCACTCACAGTGCTGTCAAGCAGTGACGAGAAAATGAAAGAAAAGACCAACCTCTCTTTGAGCTACATCTATATTGGTAAATAAATTTAGGTAGAAATTGATCAGACATGGTATGACTCACGTCCTAGGACATAACTATTACCCTGAAAAACAGAGTGGCCTCAGCTAACTGTATACTGGAAACAGCCCCAGGCCCATGCTGGCCCTAAACCAGCCGTGCTAAAAATCTGAGAGTACCAACAACCTTCTGCCTACGCTTTGGCTCACATTCAGCCTGTTTAATAGTCTTTGCTGACAATTTGAGATACACAGACTTCTTTATTAGAGGGTCTGATCCTGCAAGAGCTTGTATTTATGCTTCATTATAGGACTGATGGTAGGACAACAACGGTGCTTAGAATCAAGAACACGCAACGAGACAACATGGTACCCATTTCTACAGTCTGAGGGAAACTTTCATTACAGAGTATTTTTTACTACACATCACCTAAGAAATACATCAGGACACAAATGTTGATTAAAAGGCAGCATTTTTAAAGCTGCCAAGATCATTAGTATTACTAAAAAAAAAAGGCTTCTGCAGCTTAAGAAAAGAAGAGGACCTGGAAAACAAGTTTTGTCTGCCACAAAACATCAATTTGTACAATTAAAATATTTCCCCAAAGAAAAACTACTAAGATGAAAAAATACTCTGTTGTCAACAGTCACAGAAAAATTGGATGTTATTTAAAAATTAAATGAAAATGAAAAAAAACCCTGTTGTCAAGGGTCACAGAAAAACTGGATGCTATTTGATTCTGCTGAAAATGATCTGACACCAAGATACACAAATTCCACAGATGTAGAATTATTTTTAGCTTCCAGTGCTCCTGATGAGTGGCAAAATCTGACCCTGTATAGTTACAGGCTCAGATGTTCTCTAATTAAGCACTGACTGGTCATCAAATTGACAATCGAGGAAAACAGAACTGCATTTTTCTTGGTATTACAAGAGATAGGAAATGTGATAGATCCTTTTTTCGGCATGGCATGTACATTCAAAATCAGTTCAGCATGGAGAGCAACGTGTGGGTTGAAAAATGAGAGGGGGTTGTAAGCAAAGGATTATGGTAACAACCCAGGCACTGGGTTTGAAGAGGTGTTCAGTTCAGTAGCTCAAAGCTCAGCACCAGGCAGGGGCTTATTTTATGCAACAGTGTAATTCAGCCAAAAATTTTCTAGTAAGATTTATCCTATCAAGTCTAAAGTGACACCAACCTTGCAACTAATAAAAGATGTGTGTGTGAATATGCATGTGTAAGGGAAAACCAGGAACACTCTGTCACATATCTGTCATCTATGTTATTATGAAGACATGCATGGGCTTTATCAAATGCTCAGAGCAAAACAGAAGGTTGTAAATTCAATAAAGACGTATGCATAGAAAATACAAATCAGATTTCTACAGCACCGTGGCTGTCTTTGGAAATGTGGCGTATAGCATGAAGGTCACTGAAGGTAGAAGCAATGTGCTGAGCAAAGAACAGCGCCAGCTGCAAGCACACCAGCTTCTCCAGCACGGAGGAAGGACCTTCTTTGATGACCTGTGCCTGGAACTGCTGAGTCAGAAAAGGACTAAGGATTGTTAATAGGAAGTGTAGAGATCCCAGGAGCTCCAGTTATGATGCAGCCTGAGAAGGAGGGGAGGGATGAGAATAGCCACCTGCCTTCTCCCACTCACCAAACCAGTTGCAAGTGGCTCAGTGTGGTCTGAAGATGATTTTTGCTGTTTCATCTTCCTGCTTTGGAATCTGGGATTGCTGTTCTCCATTTTGTAATCACACAATTTCTTAAACTAGAGAGGACCTCAGGTAAGTCTGGCAGGCACAGAACAAGCAAGCATCCAAATAAAACAGTTTAGCAGACAAACACCTTTGTTCATCTGTCTCGGTTTGGCCGTGCAGCCCATCCCGCTGGCACAGTGTCCCAGACTGCAAGCAGGAACAACACAGTGTGTCTCTGTAGCGTCTTACAGAAGTTAATCTTGTGTCATTTTACAAAGGCTCGTTGTGCCTGTCTTTGAGGTGGGAAGACCTGAGGCTGTGAGAAGGTGTCAGGGCAAGCAGTGGTGGAGCCTGGCCCGGAGCCGTGGCTGAGGCCAGCACCCTGCCCGAGGCCATGATGCTGTGCTTAAATCTGCAGGCAATGCAACAGCAGCCATCTTCACTGAGGACATGGGAAAATCACAAATGCTATCACGACCCAGCAAGGGGAAAGTTCGCCCTGGAAATATGCAGCCTAATGTGCTCCTAAATCACATGCTGAGCAGAAGGAGAAACCTTAGTTTCCTAACTTGGGAGGTCAAAGATGGACTAAGCTGATGGAGGGAAACACATTAAAAGACACATTCCCGGTTAGGACAGCCAGGCTGGCCACTGTCATATAGACCTGCCTAAGCAGGGTACCATGGCAGGTGACATTCCACCCGTAACACAGCCCTGGTGATGCTTAGATCACCAGATTCAGCTCCCTTCACTACCACAGAGACATTGTAAAAAGCCTGGAAAAATCTGGGGGAGTTTTGAAAAGAACATCAAAAACTCCGAGGGCACTGAATTTCTGGAAAAGATTAAAAGCTAAATACGGACATCATTTCTTGACTAAGCAATAAGCAAAGAAGTATGAGAGTACTCTGCAAATATCTGAAGGAGATAGACATCCACAACAAAGAGAACCGACTTCTTTATCATAAATTAGGAAGGAATATACTTTCAGGCAATGGTACAGCACAAAAAAAAAAGAAAACTAAAACTGATTATCAAAGAAAAAATGTCCTTCTAAAAGTGATTTATTAGTCTATGGTTTAACCTCCCATAAATTATGCTCCTATGTTTGTTATATTTAAAAATTATACTAGGTGAATAACCAATGAATTTACAATACAGAAAATTCTTATCCTTAGAGAAACATGAACCTCACATCTTTAAATCATCAGATTTTAGGTTTGGCTGCATTATACATTACTGAACTAAAAAAAGCCTACAACCCCCCTAAATTTAGACTCAGAAATCTTAAAACAATCAGTATCATTTAATCCAGGACTGTAAGTATTTTCCAGCAGTTACAGCTGTTGCAACAAATGAGGCAAAGATTTATTCTGTAAGCAATTAAACCCGCATTATACATAATGTGTTGTTTTCCCCGGTTTGCCAAGAATGACAAAACCACATTGAACAGTGTTAAGGTTGAAAGAGCCCCTGCAACCCAAACTTAGGCTCGAACAATATAAAAGCAGGATTGTGCTGCCAGGCTCTGTAAGGTAACATTGATACATAGTTGAATAAATAGCACTGGTGGAATATAAAACATGAAGTTGAACCTAGGAGCCCACCTCTCCACAAGACTGTGAAGACATGCAATTCTTGTTTTGATTTGGAAGACAGCTTGCAACCAAGACCTGCTGTGATGGGTTTTCACAAGTTCCTCAGTGCAGGTTGGAGGTCTAGCATGTTTCATTTCACCAGTCACTTCCTCTGGAAGTCTGTCAGAAGAAAACACTGACAGCAGACTGACTTTCTATTCTTCTCCAACACACTTGGCACACATTAAAGTTAAGCTGCACCTTCAGTTTTTGTAGAAAATCTAGAGAAGAGGCTGCTAAGCAGGAACAGAACCTGGGAAGAAGTGACCATTTCCTCTTCCCTTGTGGCCACAGTGGTAGGAGGGACCAACCTTGTCACACTGAAGCACCAGGAGTTAATTAACACCTATTTGCAGCATTGTAATACAACATTAGTAGCTAATTAACCTTTTTATGAATCAAACATGGCCTCTCCATTCTTCCTACAAATCTGTCACCTGTAACTAAATTTCTATAAAATACCCTCCAGAGTTACCAAGCCAAGATAAAAGGTAACTAAGTTCTTCATATATTACCATCATTTCACATGCTAACATTCTTCAGATCTTGCTAAAGTGGAATTAAAAAACAGAATATGGATTTACAGAGACAGCATTATGTTCTCAAGTCAACAATCTTAAGTAGTCCCACTTTTCAACTAAACAGCTACTGTGATGGACAGGTTAATGAGGGCTGGTAGAAAAATTTGGCAGTGTAAACTCATCTCATGTTCATACACACTGATGTATGTTGGATGGAGCTCTGAGCAACGTGGTCTAGTGGAAGATGTCTCTGCTCATGGCAGGGGGGTGGAACCAGATGATCTTTAAGGTCCCTTCCAACCCAAACCATTCTATGATTCTATGATTCTATCTCTCTTTCTGGTGCCCTCCTAATGGTCAACTCTAAGCAGACAAATTAGCTACAAGGTCTTTCTGTGACTTCTAACAGGAGCTACATTAAGACTGCTATTGTTCTGTCCCTACTGCAGTGTCAAAATACCATGTCCAAGCTATTGACATTTTCTGTTTGGTCACACAGACATGGGAAGCAAAGTCAGGGAACAGCATGCCCTTTGCCCTCTCCCAGGTTATGCTCATTATGGCACAGAAAATGTACCCTTTCATTTCATGCGTTACGTTTTTTGGTGCTGGATCCATCCTAACTTACTGCTGCCTATACACGTTTAAGGTTAATTAAGAATATTGCTTTATGGATACCCTGAAAAAGGTGTCCAACATACACGGTAAGTAGCATTACTGATTTTAATACTGGCCAGCTCTAAAAAGAGCCTGAAATAATAAATCTTTTTTAAAACTAATTGATTTGCCCAGAGTAGTTTTAATAGAAAGATACCTTGAACATCCTCCATCCATTTTTTAACCACCACTCGTCCACAAGACTTCCAGACTGTTAAGAAGCATTGATTTATCTCTCTAATTATCAATGGTTACTTCAGATTTTTCAAGCAGGTTTGGGGATGGGTTTCATTTCCTGCTTGTCCAATAGTACAGTTTTGCTGCTGACCGGTAATTCATGAGCTCTGGCTCACTGAAAGTCTACTTGTAGTGTACTCCGTATTTTTCTTTAACAGAGCTTGCTTGACCCTAACTGACATGTAAAGAACAAGGGAAAGATTAGCTTTCATATAGATTTTATTTTATATATACAGCTATGATAGGACTAGAAACTGGTTATGAACTGGGAAGCATCATCGGCATGCAAGCTGAAGGGACAGACAACACACCATGAACCTTCACACACCCCCTCACTTAGCCAAGTACAGTGGCAAGATCATGGCCACTTGCTATGAGACTGGGGTAATCTCATTCAACTAAAAAAAACAAAGTCACTATTCTGCCAGTATTAGACACTTCCCAAAAACTGCAACATTCCTGTGGCCCTTCTTGGCTATTCTTACATGCCATGTAGTTGTTTGATCTCATTTCTGATATGGTTGTGTGCTTATTGGAATTTGTATCTTCCAATTGGCTTCTGCTGTATTTTGCAAGAAGTAATGCTGATACTGAATAAGTCTTTTGAGCTTCTACAAAGAATAAACTATGATTTTTTTTGTCTAACATGGGTAACCCTCTTGTACTGCACATGATGGTCTTTTTCTGTTTTTGTCTTTGTGTCTCTAGCTTATGTTGGAAAAGTAGGGATTTCCTCTGGGTCACTGACTTCCTCAGGAATTCTTAAAACAGGTAAGCACTGCCAGCAGGAAATTCAGTCCTTCAAAATCTAAAGCTGTCTTAAATCAACAGTACCTCTAAGTCTTGTTAGAGTCAACTATTTGGGACAGGATACTGGATTTGAAAATAAAACGCTTGTGTCTGTATAGTCCTTTGAAGATGTGAAGTGCTACATTTTCTTGTGTTCTTGGCCACTGCCACCAGCTCAGTGAATTTTCAAACAGTGCATAACGCGCTACTGGATTAAAGATGTAGCATTTTCAACAGGAATTGGACATCAACAGGCTTGCTGTTATGTTAACACAGATCGATGACAATGCCCTGCAAAGAAGCCACACTTTAACTGAGCTGTTAACAAATCAGGGACCGAGGAGAGCAAGCGGCCAGTTCTCCACCATGCTGTTCAAGCAACAAAACTGCCAGGCACACAGGCTTGCAGCTGGGAAAACACAGACACTAAGGTCTATTTTCCTCCCTGATTAAAACAATTATTTTACCAGTTGAAGTCTGACAGCTTCCAGGAGCTTCTGTGTGTTTACTGGATCCCACTGCTTCTGGTTTTGCTGTCTTCCTTGCCAGAAGGTCTGTATTTCCCTGGCCATAATTCAATTCCTCACCCACGTTCCCAATTGACGCTTTTCACTTTTGAAACATCCCCAAACCCAGCCCCACTATTCCTCAAGTTCACAGGCAGAGGTTTTGCCAAAAAAGGCTGATGTAGTGAAAAGGACGTACTTTTGCCCTGCTTTCCACCTCATCCACACCTGCCCTCCCTCCTCTCCTAGACCCAGTCTTTCTTATTTCAGGTCCTCTGCCTGTTTAAAATCTCGAACTCATTTACCTCCTTTCTTCCCTAACCATGCCGCCACATCTCCTCTGGTTTACACAAATTCCTCCTTCACTTCACTCTCTTGTTAAAAATGTTTCCTTAATTGCCATTCACCTTCTTCAGTCCAACTGAAAGTGCTTTCATGTTACTGTAATAAGGGACACGCCGACATCTTCCTGGTAAAGAGGGGAGGCTTCTTCTTCCTCATCTTTCATGATGTGTTTGCTAAGTTTGATACTGTCAGTTACACCCTCTCTGTCCTTCAGCTTTTTCAGTTTTCCTCTCAGCTTTCAAGAATCTTTGCTTGTTTGGGGCTTCTTCTGCCTTTCTGACCATTGTGTTATGCCTTGCCTCTCTCTCTATGGACTTGCTTTTTCCACTGTGTGTGCTTGTCTTACCCACAATTACCTTCATTTCTGAACTTGGACTATACTTATGTCTCCTGTCTTGTCTTTTGCTGCTGCTGCTCTTTCACTGTCATTCCTGGATGATCCTGTATCAGTCCTTGCCTCTAGTGCTTGGAGCATCCTCAGATGCCAAGCTGGTAGGTGATTCCTCTTCTCCCTGAAACCTACTTTTGTTCACCGCTCTCTTATCAGTGTCATCTCTGACTTACAAATAGCTTTAGAAATCAGGACACAAGACAGGGAGACTCCTAATGAAATTTAAAATTCAGAGAGTCACATAGTAGAAGGATTGGGACCAATCTTCATGTCTGAGACAACAAGAGTAAACATGGAAGGGGCATCAGACCTTCAGAAGAAACCTGCCTAGGACTATGTTAGACCACAGGCTAGAGAAATCTGGGAGAAGGTACAGTCTGGGACAACTGACTGCGAAGTGTTGGGCCAGGTCAGGTCACAGCTCTGGCTGCAGCCCCCAGGCTCCCTCTGACTCACATGCTGCATTCAGCTGGTGGGTCTCGGGCTTAAAAATCTGCAGGGTTTTCCACCTGAGCAGACATGGCGGGGGTTTTGGAAGATGTGATAGGATGTTGGAGGGAGAAATAGCTCTTCGTTAGATGTAAATGCTGAATGAATCTTTTGACTAGGAACTTCGGCTGCCCCTGGAGCAGCAAATGCTGCCTGTGAAACTGCTCATCCAGACATGCCTTCTCAAACCAAGTATGCTGTTTCATTATTGCTGAGCTATGTGACTCCCACTTTTGATTCTTTTATATCCTTCACTATCTTTCGTTCTGCTCTGAGTGTCGGGAGAACTGGAATGTCCCTGCCTACCATACTGCTTAGCTTGTCTACCACACCACCTTCCTTTTTTCATCAAACCCTGCTGAAGGACAGGTTAGGTCCTGTGAGGTGAATTAGGCAGAAGATTGAAGCTTGCTGGATTCTCAGGAACCTTCATTAAATGGAAAGCATTACTCCTTCCCATACGAAATTACTCTGAGATGCTCCATGCACTGAGGCACAATATCTCTTTTTAACAGGCTCTCATTGTATGTTGCTTTTTAAAACACTGTAACACCTTCCAAAGTAAAAATAAATAAATAAATAACATTGTGCATAGATAATCTCTTAAGTCCTCTGCTTACATAAAGTTGGGGAAGGATAATGTTAAAGATTTTGAGCAAGTTTTATCTAATTAGAAAGGGCTTAATTACTTCTGTCCTGAAAGATGGGCCTCTGGCTGATAATTTTATGAGGCTGGTGCGCCTTGAGCAAAACCACAGAAAATAGTTTTCTGCCAGAACTTAAGAAAACAGAAGTTTCATCACATAGATTGTTATGAGTTTTGCATATGGGTTGCATTAATAAAAAAAATCTTTGCTGTCTAGCATAGACAGGCAATCAAAACTGAAATCAGAGAAAGAGTAGCAGAAGAGCAACTGATAAGGTTTTCACTTGTAAGTTCTTGCTTCTTTATTGCGAGATCTATTTCACGTCCAACCACTTTATTGACCAAGACATTGCTCCCCACCCCATTCCTCTCCTTTTGTACTCCCAGCAATTTACTGGGAATCCGTCTGTGGATTATCTAAAAGCAGGGAAAGTATTCATGCACCATTATCACTCCTGTTGTCACATGAAATACATTATATGGGTTTTAAGGCAGACTATTTTGTCTTGGAGAAATAAATAAAATGTCTGTTCTGTGAAAGAAGTGACAAGCTAAAACAGAAGCAGAGCAGCAAAGACTCATACAGCTTCTGGGCTGCATCCAGCTCGGAGGCCAGTGATAAAGAATGGATCATCCTTTATGATCTTTATGAATCTGTATTCACAGTGCTGGCTGAATCTTTCTGTGATTATGCTAACTCTTATGAGGGAGTTTATTTATTATTTAAAAAACTGCAGCCTGGTGCTCCACTATTTGTGCAAACAAATCTGGTAAAATACAGGCAGCCAATCACTTAATTCAGAGTGACTGTGAGTACAAGTGTCAGAATCAGGTTCTTCTTCTGCCCATTTTCATTTTCTGACTGTGCTTTGAATTTTTGGTGCTTTCTTGAGAGCTTAACAGGCAAGTAGCAAAGAGTTTAAGGTTAGTATCTGAACTAACTTTGACTGGCCAATATTTTTCGAATGGGAAAGTAATTAAAGTTTACTAGACACAATGTGGTGTCTTACCCCACTTTGTGACCAGTGCTCTTGTTTTGATCATATGAGAGGTGACCTATAGCCAGGGTGTTTAGCAGAAACCTACTTTACTGTAAATTCCACATGATGGAACAAACCCCAAAGCTACCCTCTGCCTCCATTAATTTCTTTATGGTTCCTTCATTCAAAAAATGTCAGTTCAAACAAGCAAAAATCACTCATGATCTAACACACTGATACACATTTTGACACAGAAGTTTATCCTGGGACAAATGCACTTATGTTCTCCTGCTTAGCACCACATGTCCACCACTGTTGGTTTACAATTCCCAAATAAGTAAAGATTGGTCTTAATGCCATGTGATGTTTCCTAGTAATGGATTATGTTATATATTATAAAGAAAAGAAAAGTAAAAGCACACATATATGTATATACATATAAAAAGAGCTATATGTTAATATATATTTTTTAACCTTACAAATTTGTGTGTATACATGTTTGTACATACACACGTTCGTACATATAAATATATATACACATACATATATGTTCCCAGCTTTTTTCTAGCCCTTGTTTCCAATAACAGTTTTAGTCAAAGCTCCAAAATATGGATTTCATTTAGAATTAATGAAATAATTAGCAATGCAATAATGATTTACTGTTATAAACATATAATAAATACTTGCCTTTCACAATAAACTTAAAATAATATTTTTAATTAGCAAATGGAATCCAAATTTTTCCAGTTGTCTCATTAAAGTGAAATTAGATGCAGGGTTGGGAATTTCAATTCAAAACATTCACCTTTATTGTTGGAACACATTCCTGAACGAGTTCCTAGACTATTTTAGTAAATGTCCATGCTAATGTACTTGTAAAACATGGGGTCCAGTATTGTTAACATTCCCTTCCAGGATCAGGACATTGGAAGAATTTCACTTCAGAGGAAAAAGGGGATTGTATAAAATTACTCCAATCAAGCAAAGATTATATCCATGTGTAACAGTGCAACCTAATTTACATTCCTACATCTCAAAGTAATTGATGCAGTATTTTTAGTAATTATTGAATACTTGTTTGCTACATGCAAGATCCCTTAGTTGAGGCAGCTGCACTGTAAGCAGTGGTGGAATGAAATTTCACATTTGTGGCACTGATGTGGAATATTCATATCACCTACTTTAAGGCGTGCAACCCAGGGGCCTTTCTCATGACAGTGCCTACCTCCCCTCTAGAAACTGTGTAAGTAACCTCAGATTACTTATCTTCCGCTGTGTCACATATTTGTACAGTGTTTCTTGTGAAACATTATGTCTTTAGAGTAAGAAATCATATAACGCGTGAGAAAAAAACACTGGAATACCTCAGTGCCTTTTATACCACAAATTAATGATTCTAAGGTAACTCAATCAAGACAAGCAAAAAAAAAAAAAGGGGGAAAAATATTAATTTGAGAAATAAGCACTTTAAGTGATAATGACAGGGAAGAAATTCAAACAAATTTGCAGCTAAGTGAGGCTCATGCCTAATAACTGTCCAGGGCTTCCTCCAGACCATTTCTGCTCTAGGTCCGTGAAGCATGAAGGAAAAGACAATTTTTAAAGAGGTTCGAGGGAGACATTTCTCTATGTAGATACCCAGGCTAAGCCAACAAACCGCACAGCTACAACCAGGTGCTTTGAATGTCAAGTGTCCGTGGACACCAGCCACCAGCTGTGCGTATTTACCTACTTCTGCACCATCACAGACAGCACAGAGTGACTTTTTCCAGCCACTTTAGGATACTTATGACTCTTATACAACTTAGGCTAAGCAGTGCGGCACACTCAACTCATAAGCTCCTGGAGCCAGGTCCACCCTGGAGCTCCCACCCCAGGGAGTCCTACGGCTTCATGGGGAAACAGGGGATCAGGAACAAGCAACAGGTAGCAGCGCACTGGATCTGCCCCTTCCCTCCAAACCCACCCTCATTGCCCTCCATCCAGCCTTCCTAGTCCATCAGAAACACAGAGGGAAGGGCAGAGGCAGAGAATGTGGGGAGAGGAGGAGAAAGAAGGTGGAGGGAACCAGCCTTGGCAAATAAAAGTTGCTAAATGTTGTGTTTAGATGGTCAGGCTTTATTTCTCACGTTTGGTCCCTTCTCTTCCATTGGGACAGTTCATTACTCCAATGCATCCGTATGGCTTTCAACCTTGTCCTGTTAAAGATCATCTTTGTATTTTTTTCAGTCTAATTTTCCAGAGTCACTTTTAACCCTAATCCCTCCGTTCTCCGTGACCCAGAGCCTTCATCTTACATGGGCTGCTTACTTTGCATGCCTTGTTTTACAAGGGCAAACATCCTTTTCATGGATACAAGTCCAATTTATGTCTTCTCTAGGGAAAGAAACCCTTTTTGTTTCTCTGAATGGTACTGAAATGTGAAGTTAATGTAAAAACACAAGTACATTAATATAACAAAGTATGTTTCTGCTAAGCTCTGCAGTGCCTCATTTGTGCCTCATGCAGAGTGCTGAACTAAGTCAAAACATGATCTGCACCAAATGAAGTGAACTTAACTGACTTCCTTGAAGATTCATAAATGACAAGGCCAGAGAGCAAGGCTGTGGGGCTGTTTGGCTGCATACATAACGGGGAGAAATTCATCCAGCCATTCTGGCACCACGCTCAGGAGATGCAGCTGATCAATAAACTCAGCTGAACTCTCCAAATTGCTTGCTTCAGTTTTCTCTGGAAAATTATCAGTCAGAGTCTGGTACACAACTAAACAACTGCCATGCAGAACCAAACTCCAAATATAAGATAATACAAAGGAGCTAAAGATTTGCACTTATCATGTGCATCATTTTCCAATAAAGCCCCCAGAAGTAGCCTTGTCTTGGAGAAGGTTACAATGGAAAGAAAACAAGCAATGAAAATGTCTTTCATTTCAGCTGATACAAAATACCGTATGTTTTTACTTGCTTCATTAATGCTCCCTGGTTTACCGCCTAGAAATGCACAATGAGTTCAACCTTCAGGGGTCAGCAGTGCTCAGCATATCTATGAACTGAGCTCTAAGCAACTGTGGGCACTATCGAATAAGGGCTGATTCTGTTGAATATTAATCCCACAGTTTTGGGCTGGACGGTTTGGAATCTGAAGACCAGCTAAGTACATATCATCCCCCATCCCGCAAATGCCACTAATCACCTGTACAGTTATCTTCTCAGAAATAAAATAGAATTTCATTCAGAGGGTTCACTTGGAGAGTGTTCTTCTGAATAGATTTGCTAAACTGTAAAATTCTCTGTTTACTCATAGTTTTGAAATTAGATAAATACTGTAGCCTTTTTTGAGCTTTCTAGCGCAAAGTCTCCTGTGTTTTGAGCAATAACATTCATTTTTGGAAAGCCTAATATATCAACTAGCTGTACGTGGTCTGGAATAAAGCTTGTTAAATGCAGCAGAGTTTTTGTGGCTGCACTGAAATATGAGCAGTGTAAAGAGAGGCTGCTTCACTGCCTCATTTTTATGCCCAGTGGTCTTTCATAGACTGTTCTGCCTAAATTTTAGTTTTAGAAGATTACCTTCAAATTAGAGTAGATTAGAGCTCAGGATTTACTCACAGTGCAATGCCTTACTCCAGTAGAAGCCTATCAATTTAAATGTAAGGGAGCACAGTCTTTCTAGCTCTAGAGTTGTCTTGACAATGTGCTGTTCACGGACTCTTTTTAGCATACACAGGCATACATGCATGCATAGCCGAGAGGTTGAAACGAAATGACTCAAACAGCAGATCTCTCCTGTTACAGCATTAACATTACTGCTATTTCAGACTTTCTTCTTCTTGTTAAATAACAGTGGATTGAATAAAAAGGCAATAAGAGGTGTGATGGATATGAAAATATAATGATAACAGTATAATAAATTAATGTTTACCATTTCCTGAGTGTTTGCAAAATCTGCCTCTTTTGTACTACACTGCACCAAAAGCATTATAATATTAATCAGCACAATACAAAGGAATACATATTTGTATCAAAATATACTTAGAGCAGTGAGCATTCCTGCTCCCTAAAGACAAAACTAAAGTAAAAAAAAAGAGGCGGTTTTCATCTCATTGAAACAGTACGTGATACACTGCTAATGCCACCACATATAAAAAGAGGTATGTTTATACACGGTTAAAAATACAGCCTGAGCCTTAGCACATTGTCTTGCATGTAGAATTTTACTGCATGTAAAATAAACTACTCTGCATCTAACTCAGAATCACAGCCATAACCCCTCAAGGTATTTTTATTTGACCTCAAACGAACATCAAAAAAGGAGTTCATAGAGAAGCCATTTCTTTGCTATTTCTGCAGCATCTGTCAAGGCACTGGCAGTGCAGCCTCAGTGCAGAAAGCGTTAGTGCTTCTGAAACATATTATTAGTGTAAATCTTGGCCTGGAGTTGACTTTATTTTATATTTAAAGATAGGATGTCAAAAATACTTTGATCTGTATTAATGTAGTTGCTGGAATGAAAATACTTTCAGTCAATTAGTGTTTTGATCCAATGCAGTTAGCTACACCATCCAGTCCTCAAGTACTGAGGCTCTAAACACTACAATCTGTCTCTCACCCGTGACACAGCTAGGTGACTTACCACAAGCGAGTAACAAATCTTGAATCCAGGTTTAGCCACAAAGTAGTCATCAGATTTGAAGGTTATCTTTATCTGATTTGTTCTTGATGTTATTCTTGGAGGTACTTCCTTGTGTCCACACCACCGTCCTCGTATAACCGTGCTGGTCTCTGACACATCCTCCACTTCCACAAAGTCATACCTGGGAACCAGTTTGAAGGATTAGCTTTTGTTAACTCTGGTTACAGCAGATGGTTGCAAAAAAACAGGAGCACAGCTGAAGACACAAAGACAACTGTCCGCCATTCTCCATAGTCCATCAGACTAAAGATTACAAATGGTGGACATGCTCATGTAGCACAAAATACACTCAGCTGCAAGCTGCTGCCTGGGTGCTCAAAAGGCTGATTTTTGTGGTCCTGGAACATGACAGACAGTATTTTCTACCATGTTAAAACAGCAATAAGAGGCACTTGTATGTGCTCAGTACACAGTAAGCATATGCATTGCATTTCATGTGGTGGATAAATAATTTAGAGACCTGATAAAATATTATTTAAGGCGGGCTGCCCAAGCTGAACAGCTGCAAGCACTTCTGCACTTTCTGGTGGCCCCTAAACCGGCCCCAGCAGCAGCCACCTGCTGTGCCTGCTGGCGGGCTGGGGCCGGGCTGCAAGGGGAGATGCTGGTGGGACGCCGGGCCTTCTTTTTAGATGGCATGGTGCTCCTGCTAGGTGGTTTGGAAAGGCTCATTGCAAGCTTTCAAGCAGAAAGTGGCAGGCTGGCACTCTTCATACCACGGTGTGGGTCCTGGCACCGGGGGAAGAGCAACAGCACGTCTTGCCCTGTGCAAGGTCACGCCTTGGGCAGGCACCCGCACCACAGTCGTAGTGCCCTGAGCCTAAGGAGGGCTCTGCCAAGAGCAGCAGACACTAAACCCCAGGGACGAGAGAACACAGTGCAGCGCTCACTGCCACAGCCTGCGCGCGCGCTCGCTTGGGTCACTCACTGAGTTCATTTCTTCAGCTGGGAAATAAGGCAGGCAGAGAATAAAGTCCTGGTCTCACTAAGTCTATGAGAAAAACAGTCCCTCGATATCTGAATATCTGGTACCAGAACTAGGTGAAGGAGAGGTGATGACAAGAAGGGCAGGTTGAGTGCAGGCAACGAGACATGGGGGCAGCTGCCATCCTCATAGTACGGTTAAGCCTTCAAACTTCAGAGATCTTTACCAGGAAACGTTTTCATTATCAAAGCGTGTGCTCCCTCAGAAGAGGGACTTTAAGACTGTTAACCGATTCTTACTAGCAATGTGCTGCTCCCCACGCCTGGGTCTGCAGGCCAAGCGCCCGCCTCCCTGCCCAGTTGTGGGAGCTGAATAGCTCTGTAAATAACAGACCTGCTTTTCTTTTTCTGCTGAGAGCCCATGTGAAAAAAACACAAGTACTGTGTGGCTTGAGAATCACTGCTGCTTTTATATTCACCAACCCCAAATTGCACAGAACAGAAAATAACAGATTCGCCACAACCAAATCACTTAAATCTGACCAAACTCTGCTGAAACATGCATTTTTTGTAACATGACAAAGTTTAGTTCCAGGCAGAGTTAAACTTGTCTTGGGCTCTCTCCACCATCCTCAGCTCCCAGTCCCTCACGGTGATGGACATGGTACCTGGGCAGAGCATCCAACACTGCTCCCCGGGCAGCACGACAGGCAGCGAATGCCTATCGTAACACAAGGGGTTGCAGAGTTTTCAGCATAAGATATCCTTGCAGGCTTTGGTGAAAATTGTCATCACTGGCCTCCCCACTTTGTGAGGCCAGGAGCCAGACTAACTGCTAGTAAAAATGGGACAGACCCTTGGGCTTTCAAGGATTTTTTCTGCTTTCAACAGCCCAGGCTTTGCTGCAATGTTCGTGGCAGTAAGTGCAATCTCAGTTGTTTCTGTGCATGCAAGGAGCCTTAGAGGCTAGGTAATCTAACTGCTTTTCAGAATCATCTCTTATCAAGTGCCTTTGGAAATGCTAACAGTACTTCTAGAAAATTCTTGAAAACTTTGACTATTTCCCCTCCTTCTGAAACAGCTCTGCTAAAGCACACCTTTTCACTCTTCAGCCTGAGTGAATTTCAATCAGTTTAGTCTTAATAGTATGCAAATTACAATAACTAGCATTAATGAAAAATTGAAAGAAAACACTAGGAAGTTTCTGGCAAAAAAAGCATAAGGTCAAAAGCAAGTAGAAAAGGAAGGTAAGGTGCAGAGGTCCTGAATTACTTGCCCAATATGCACAGCATTCAAGCACATGCTCAGCTCTTAGCATTCATTTCAATTAAAACACTCCTGGCTGTCTCTCTCAAGCAGCACTGCAGGGATCGTCAGGGACTGAAGCTGCAGAAAGGAACTAGTTTTGAAAAAGATATTGAGCATTAGCAAAAAATCTAACTACGCACACAGTACTTAACAGGCTTAAAGCTACCATGAGCTGTCTGCCTTGAGAAACTCCCCACTCTGGAAGTAATACTGCGCAAATAAAGGTCTTCCAGGAATGCCAGGGAAAGCTTTATTGCAGAAAAGAATGTGATATTTCTACAGCTTCTATAGACAATATGGATGATGGAAGGTCTTTGCTTCTCTCTGCATCCTAAATTGGCTGCTCTGCCAAAAGCATGCAGACTATCTTCCAAGACGGTCCCCAAACCCATAATACCAGTAACAGCTTGACTTCCCCTCACTGTGCCACCACCTTTAATGGCTCTTGACAGAAAATACTTCATCTTTTTTTCCACAGTAAATTAGCTCTCTGTTTCAAAGTTGCAATGCTTTAAGGTCAGCCACAGTTTATCCACTATGTAAATATTAACAGGCTGCTTCTGTATGCATTAGACTTTCAATCTGGGAAAGCGTTTGCAGTGCTAGGAGGAACTGTTGTTACTGACTCTGCTGCTGATCTTGGACCAGCAGTACCAGAGTAGAGCAGCAGCTGCCAAGACCATCAAGGTACAGGGAAGGAGGGCCAGTTTCGAGCTGCATTCTTTCATTACAAAATGGAAAGCAAATATGCAGAAATGGTTCTCTCTATTGGCAATGTAAAAAATTAATGAAGCAAAACAACAAAAGAAACCCACCCTGTAAAACCTCCGCAGAGGTACCAAACCCTATAAATGCAAATTAATTTACAAAGAAGATAAGATAAGCAGAGGCTGGGTGTGCAGAAATCCTAACAACCCAGTTCTGTGCATAGATAAGGCCTAAGTAACAACAGGATCAGGCAGAGAGCTAGATGCTGAGACTTCAGCGTTTTATGTAAGTAGCATCACAGCAATCTGCCTTTCGGAGCACATGGGAATCACAGAATCACAGCATGTTCGGGGTTGGAAGGGACCTCTGTGGGTCATCTAGTCCAACCCCCCTGCCGAAGCAGGGTCACCCACAGCAGGCTGCACAGGACCTTGTCCAG
>Ga0065711_1003761_pt1 | contig 31095 bp, 14 predicted proteins | sample Hoacrofraction12_FD_59098 | JGI IMG/M metagenome (GOLD analysis project Ga0065711, IMG submission 59098) | Hoatzin crop microbial communities from Cojedes, Venezuela - Epithelial fraction 12 v2 (version 2) | ecosystem: Host-associated > Birds > Digestive system > Esophagus > Crop | place... | reverse complement strand
AGATATTCAAGACCCGCCTGGACAAGGTCCTGTGCAGCCTACTGTAGGTGACCCTGTTTCGGCAGGAGGGTTGGACTAGATGACCCACAGAGGTCCCTTCCAACCCCTACCATTCTGTGATTCTGTGAGTGTATGATTCTATGAAATAGCTACAAAACCACCTCCCCTCCTCTTCTCATCCCCCTCTGTTGGGCATCTTTAGCCATGTGAAAGAGATTCTGCAAGGAGGATATAAACAGCTAAAAGATCAGGGGACATCCACACACAGAATAGCTGGGACTTTATGAGCACAGGGAGCTCACCACCCCCGTATGGCACCCAGTGCCTTTGCTGGCAGCACAGGCACCAGCTCAGGGAAGAAGTGCTGGTCTCTGCAGCCCCAGGTCACATCCTCAATGATGCTGTATCTTCCTATTTCACCTTCCTTTTTTCCTCTTGAAGATTTTACCCCTTCCCACGATGGGGTTTTTCTCATGATTTCTTGAGCTGGTAGCAATGCCATCTCAGCCACCCCACCTCTGCCTGTGGTGTCACCTTTGTGTCCATTCCTGGCTCGTCTCTACAGATGTCTCACAGCTCCTCCTGACGACTGTGAAATGCCCACAGCAGCCTGAGCTGTGGCTATGCAGCCATGAGGTTTGTATCAGAGCTGCACTTTGGGGTCCTGGGCGCAGGTGTTTGGCCCTGGGATTGGCTGAGGAGGTGGCAGCCAGGGTTGCAGACAAAGGTTTACATCCCCAGTTTTGCAAACTGTGTTCGCAGCAATAAACCCAAAGACACAGAAGCAAACACAGTAGTGTATGGCTTAGTCAAAGCCTGGATCTTCTGCATTAAAGAGCAATACTTAGTATTTTTTTTTAGCAAATAATAGTTTACATCCTGACCTAAGGAGGACAATGGGATTGGTTAACAGAATAAGTTTCAAGCATCCTCAGCTCAAGTTTTCATCACACCCAAGCCATTATCCCTTCTCCTTGCTCTCTTTCTTCTCTGTTTCTAAAGTTCTGTTATTTAACACAGAATGTCAGATTCCCTACGGGCACCATAAAACTTCAGTGACACTGCAATGAAAAGCTGTCTGGCCCAGTTTATAGAGTTATGAACATGGTTTGGCAGTCAGTGCCAACTGAGAAAATTTTAATGCTTTGTAGGATGAGCCACAACACAGATCAGGGAAGGACCTGTAGAGCAGGAGAAGGATGGTTACATTGAACAGCCGGTAAGAGTCACCGTGACTGGCTGTGTATGATCCCACCAGATCTATCTGTGTGTTTCAGTGAAGAAGCATACCTGGCTCTCAAAGGTATGGCTGAGATACAATTGTCTTTGGAGCTTTGCCTCAACGCCATGAAGGCTGGGGTGCCACCTGAGACACTGCCAGAATTACTTTTTCTGCCAACCTCATGAAAACAGGCCCAGATTGGGTAGGTTTAAAATCTTTGAAAAATCTGAGTGGATTTGGTCACACTAGAGTTTTTGAAGTGACAGTGACGAAGGCACCTATTGAGATCAAGACAGTGTGGCACAATATGATTGTAATTTTTGCAGAGCTTCAGAAAACACGACATAATAAATTACATATATAATTTGTATCTACTGAATGAGGCCAGATCCCTGCAGCAAAAAAAGTATGTGATCAGATGAAGTATCACGATGCCTGTATAGAACGGGAATGAAATATCACTGCACACTTTAAATTTGGGAATTTCCATGCTTTGCAACCTCCTGCATTTTCCATACCTTCATAATATTCCTGCTGGGGCTAGGCAGTGCTGGGGAGCCCACTGTCTGCACTGCCATTCATGGTAGCTCTTGCCTGGCACAAGTACTTGTGTGACAGCAGCAGAGTCTTCAGGACTGCAAAGATTAGTTATCCCTCAGGGCTCAGGCAGCAGAGTCCTCTTTCTGACTGCTCCAGTGTAAGAACAGAAAGACCTGTGGGCGCCCTTCTTCTGTTGTACAACTTGTGTCCACATTCAGCTGTAGCTGCTGAAGAACCAAGGAGAGGGGAGGTCTTTTTTCCCTCTTGGAGAAGCAAGTGTACCAGGACATGCCAATGGGAGCACTATGGCTATTCTAAAGCTGTCCACCAAGTTTCAGTGAAGTCCATGAGCAGGGATGAGTCACACCTAACCACAACATCAGACCTTGCAATTAATTCACTCCTTACCAATCTTAGCGTGACATTATAATTCAGCATGCTGGAAATGCTACCTCACAAGAAAGTTTTGACCCTATCAGTCACTGATCTGTCTGAAGATCAGGAGACATTAATTGAATTTTGCCCATCACTCCCCTACTCCATGCAATATTATCCTAGGCCAGAGTAAAGGTGTTACTATTCTTACAAGACTCTATGGCAGATATTTGCTATCATGTTCACAAGAACTGTACAGCAGTTTCTACATCCCTTTATGGGGAACACTATTTTTCTTCCAGTTGACTCTTCCCTACCAGGTTCTGCCTAGGGTGGAACCAAAAGAAACAAATGGCAGCAAAAGTACAGTGTTTATACAACCACAGTAATGTCCATTGAAATGAATAATTTGAATTATTCATTATTATTTATTACTGTAAAATAAAATGTGTGTAACAAAATGTTACGAGTGTGTACAGACACACACACGTACACTTGTATATAAAGGCACACATATAAAATCTCAGAATTACTGAGGATGGAAGGGACCTCTGGAGTTTGCCTAGCTCAACCCCCTGTTCACAGTATGGTCACCTAGAGCAGGTTGCTCAGGACATTGTCCATCCAGGTTTTTAATATCTCTTAGGATGGAGACTCCACCATCTCTCTTGTGGGCAACCTGTTCATGTGTTCAGCCACCCTCATAAGAAAAAAAATGTTTAAGTGGAATGTCTTCTATTTCAGTTTATGCCCATTGCCTCTTGATCCGTCACTGGGAACCACTGAGAAATCCGTCTCTGTCTTCTTTATTGCCTCCCATCAGGTATTTATGTGTATTGATATGACCCCCCGGAGCTTTCTCTTCTCCATGCTGAACAGTCCCAGCTCTCTCAGAACCTACTTGCACCAATTCCTTACTCATTTTTGTGCTGCTTCACTGAAGTATGTCCAGGTCTCTCTTGTAGTGGAGGCTCGGCACTGAACCCAAAACTTCAGATGCACTTCACCAGATCTGATCAGAGAGGAAGGATCACCTTCCTTGACTTGGTGGCGATGGTCCTTCTGGTGCAGTCCAACCATCTGGTCTATCAACCAGTCCTCCCAGTTTTGTGTTTTCTGCAAATTAGCTGAGGTTTTACTCTGTCTTATTGTACAGATCATTAATGAAGACGTTAAACAATGTTGGCCCTGATATCGGTCCCTGGGGTACAGAGCTAGTTACTGACCTCCAGCTGGACTTCATGCTGCTGACTGCAACTCTCTGAGCCCAGTAGTTCAGCCAGTTTTCAGTGTCCTTCACTGTTCATTTATCTAGCCCTTGCTTCATCAGTTTGTCAATGAGGATGTTATGGGTGAGAGTGTCAGAAGTCTTGCTAAAGTAAAGATAAACAACATCCACTGCTCTCTCTTCATCCACTGAGCAAATCATGTCCCTGTAGAATGCTATCAAGCCCAGCAAGCCTGATTTCCCCTTTGTAAATCCATGCTAACTACTTTCAATCATCTTATCCTTGATAGATATATACACACACGTATACATATACATACACATTTGTGAATTGAAATTTGCTTACCCTAAAACATACTTTAAAAAAACCACAACAAAACAAACCAGCCAACAAGGTGTTAGCACAAGGAAAAAAATTGGGCAAGCCAATGAGTCTATGTAAATATAAAGTATGCCAGCATCCAAAATAGCATATTCTAGCTGTCCCATCTAAAGGAGACACCACATGTGAACCGTGGTCTGGACTCAAAGGCCAGTGCCAGTAGAAGGATACAGACACAGGAGATGCTAGCTGTCCAGGACAGGTTTTACTCTGACATCACTGGCAACAGCTTTGTACAAGCAGCAGGCTTCCAGTTTGAGCTACTATTTGCAATGTTATCGGTCTTTTCTTGGAGTGTATTAGCCTTGGTTTCAAGATAATGTATTCTCTAGATGGTATCAGCAGATGACACCCGCCTGCCTTTGGTCTGGTACAAATGTGTGCACTGATTTATATTTGTGCATCCCTTTGAAAATTGGAAGCATTACACAACTGCAAAATAGACCTAGATTTTAATGCCCCAAGGTTCAATCAGAAGATACTGTCATTCTTATTGCGGCAGTTCCCCAAATGCTTGAAAGGTTCCTTCTCTCTTTAGATTTCACAGGCTTAGTGATTTCTTCAGCATATTCCCTTGGCATCAACGTCCAAATGCTCTCTGAGGTCTGAGCACAGATGAGAGCACCTGAGCTGGTCACTCTGCTCAGATTCACGTCTCCTGCTCTGGCACCTAGTCTGTTTCTCTTGCAGAAACCCCACTGTTTCCTCACTTCCAAACTGCACACAAAACGTCATCCATTTTATTTATACTTATGCCTTTCTTTACAGACCATACAAGGATATGTAGGCTCAAAAGTTTCATGCCCGTCATTTGTCAGTATCAGGGCAGACACTGTAGTCTAGGAGTGTCCTGCTCACTATTCCTGTCTGACCCTAAACCAAAAAACTACTCTAAAGCTGGTTGCCAGTTTGTGGTGATGAGAGAGGTCCAAGATCAAGCCTAGAGGTTAATCTGCAGGTCACCTTCAGGTTGAGGAATGGCCAGGCATCTCCTTGGGGACAGGGATGGGCTAAGGCCAGACCAGGACATGGGCATGTGGATGGGCTTGGTGGAGCCCATGGCTGGGCAGGGCAGGGCTGTGAGAGCTGGAGATCAGCCCTGCTGTGGCATTGCTGGGGCAGGGACTGACAGCCTCAGGGAGCTGACAAGGGGTCCTGGGCCCTGCGTAGGGTGGGGGAGCCCTGGGGAGGGGATGAGGGACACTGGCGTGCTCAGGGCCCTGACACACACTTCTCCAGACAATTCTGCTGTACTCTCTTTGGCTTTCCTGAATAACATGCTAATCATTTTATGGTAATAAATTTAATTAACTCAATTAGGCAAAATTAGAGGAGTACCTTAAGTGGCAGGAGAAAATTATTTACCTTATTCTACTGCCTGAGGACTCATAAATACACAAGGAAGTAAACATGTTTAAATGCAGCTGACAGTGTTTGCAACAAGTGAAGACATGAAGAATGCTGATGAGTGCATAAATAATTTCATTTCCATTCAGTCATTCCAAGTGAAGGGAATGCTGTGAGTGAACAATGTTTCTTTCACAGACTTAGACCTTACCCTCATCAAAGACTTGCAGAGAAATGCACAGCCCTTTACCAGCCACCCAATCTGCCTGGGTTTGCAGGGGTGGAGCAAAGCTCTGCTTAGTAGTGGCACTACGGGGCTGTATAAACCTGTTTGCACCTGGGAAATGCGCTCACAGGGCAGGTTTTGCATCAAGACAGTTAGGCTGGTTGATTTGCTTGGTTTTTACTCTGAGTTAAAGCTGTGCCACGGTGAAGTTTTGGTGGTAATAACTCAACTGGCTATGTCATTTGGAAAGCTTTATTAAAGGTAAAAATGTGGAAACAGAACTAGTACTCCCATCTGGCTTCAGGGAATTCAGCATAAAAAAGATATATTGCCAGACTAGCTCCTGCCTTGAAATCTTACAAAAGCCAAAACTGTTCTTGATGTCAGTAAACATTTTAGAGCTGGACCCAGGAAGTCTGAAAAACTATAATTAAGAAATTTGAAAATAATTTAGGTGCTCAAGAGGTAAAGGCTCTTTCTGCTTCCATCCTATCATTCTGTACATGAGTTATCAGGGATGGTGATGTATCCTCCTTTCTGGGGCATCACCTGGCAGGACTGCGTTTCAGATGGAAGGAGTGAGGGGTTCCTTCCTCTCCTTTCCCACTTACATCTGCATCTCACCTGTTAAATTAAGTGTCAGTGGGAAATATTCAGAAAGGTTCTGCTCTCTCCAAGTGGGAGCAGGTTGTTCTGGTAACAATTGAGTTTGAAAGAAGTACCACTTCCAGAGCACAGGGACAACTGGCAGTGGTACGAGGAGCAAAAGTGTGTCTATAAACATAAAAACATAGACATTTTTGTGCCATACAATGTCATCAAAGCAAGTAAATAAAATTTGTTATTGCAGTATATAAAAATTGAAAGTTTGGATCACTGTTATTAGAGTTGATGCACATTCCTTTAAGTCATTTTTGTTTCAAGAAGATACCAATCATGACTGTGTTCTCTAGTTACCGAATATAAAGGAGCAAAATAAAAAAGTTCCCTGCAGTCTCTGAAACACATAGTAACAAATACACAAAATGTGTCTTTAGCTAGGGCAATGCTTCTCAAGATGGTGACAGATGGACCTCATCTGATCTGTAACACAGCATTAAAGATCTGGATATCCCAGTATAGCTTCACAGGATTCAAAGAACCCCCCAAAACCTTGGTGACGATCCAAGCATTGTTTGGGATGTATCTGTGGAAGACAAGAGCTGAAGGAGCACTTTTGAACAGGAGACAGGCAGGAGTCCATAGCCCACATCCTCAAAGATCTTTTTATGTGCTGAAAGTCTCTTTTGCCTGTCACCAGAGTTTTCAAAATCACCAGTCCTCCAAACCCATAGGCAGTGAAGATTTGGAGAGGGCTCATGCAGACATGCCTGATCCCTAACAATACTCCAGAGCTCTCTGCCCTTGGGGGTTTTCAAGACCCAACTGGATGAAGCCCTGGGCAGCTTACTCTGACCTCAAGCTCACCCTGCTGTGAGAAAAAGGTTGGACCAGAGACCTCCTGAGTCCTTTCCAACCTGAATTACTCTGTGATTCTATGATGACATGGGGTATGGGAGGCTTGAGCATCTAACTGGGCATCTGATTATACTGCAGCATGTTCCGTGATACAGACAACGTACCACAATCTCTCCTTGAAGTTCATACACACTAAGTCCCTTACTATCTTGCTAACCCCTTTATGGACCCTCTCAAATTTCTCAACGACTATCTTGAACTGGGGAGCCTGGAACTGGACACAGGCGTAGCCTCACCAGTGCTAAATAGAGAGGAATGATAAGCTACCGCAGTCTACTGATCGTGATCCTCTTAATGTAGCTTAGTTTTCCTGATTAACACTCTTGGCTCATACTCAATTTGGCATCCACCACAACCTCCAGTCCATTTTAGTAGGAGAGCAACTCAACCAGTGCTCAGCCTGAACTGATACATGAGGTTATTTTGACCGCCATCAGAACTCTGCACTTCTGCTGCTGAATTCTGTAAAGTTTTTCTTGGCCTAATCACCAAGGCTTTTCTGGACTGAACTTCTGCCATTCAGCACATCAACCATATACCTAATTTAGTATCACCTGTGAATTTACTAAGGGTGCAATTTTTCATCGTCCAGCTTATACTTACATTATTAGATGATGTTATGTTATCAACCAGATCTCTGATGACATTATTGAACAATTTGGGCTTTGGTAATAGTCCCCCAGCCACTCCACATATTACTGGCTCCCAGAACACTGACCAACTGTTTACTACCTTTTTCATAGAAGTCTGACCAAGGTTACACTTTGTGCTAGGACATGCCCATCCCTAACGTGAAAGCAGGACTGAGGGGACAGAGAATCTACCCTTCACAATGGACCTTAGCAATGTATCAGGTTAAAGCAACCATCTTTTTGTTTCTAGGAAGGTGCTTACAAGCTCCAGCCTGGATCGGTCAAGTTCGGATTGCTCAAGACTGGACACTGAGGAGGATGTTTCTATTTGTCACAGTAAGTGAAAATCAACAAAAATATAAAAAAAAACTACAGGATTAAACAGTCAGGGATCCAGCCCAGGTGCCTGGAGTGCTCCAAGAAGAGTGGGTGTTCTGATCGTTTAATTTAACTTTTTTGACTACCTGGCAGTGTAGGTAGGAAATACCTTAATTACATGTGCAAAGGAGTCCGAACTGGGAGGTTATCCAGCCATAATCAAAATTATATAAGAGTAATGTAATAAATATTCTAGCAGGATTTCAGGAGGTTAGGAATATAAATAGGAATTAAGGTGAGATTCAGTCTGGAAAAGTGCAAGCTAAACAGAGCAAATGTGAGCTAAATAAAAGCATAGCAGTTACTGGGGGCTCAGTATCTAATAAAAAATAACATACGGCCTAAGAGTATTTGAGTGACCTCAGGACAGTTGGATGGATTATCTGACTGTCTAAAGTTTCTCTTACTTGTATATTGCTGTGATCCTTTTCTCTCCTCGCTTTATTTCTTTCTCCTGCCTCCTTCTCTTTTCCAACAGCTTTCTGTTGAAAAAAAAGGAAGAATTATGCCTTAGCCAGCTAACATCGCACCTTTCGCAAAACTGTTGTGAGCCTTGGACCAGAGAGGAAGCTAAAAGCAGTTGTTAAGCAGTTCAACCCTTGATATAAGCATGAGGTACAAGTAAAACAGGGTGCAGAACCTGTATTTCTCCATCAGCAAAATTATAAAGAAACAGCACAAGAAGAGAAAGCTGCCTTATGTCATGACTATCTTCTTCTCTGCCCTGTGTATGTTTGAAGGAAGAAGCATATTACAGCACACCAAGCCCATTTCAGTTAGCCTTTGGACTTTTCTCCAAAAAGTCTAGCAATTTCTAGCCTCAGTGCTGTCAAAAATACTGTCAAATCAGGACATTTTTTCTTACAAAAAATTCCTTGAGCTGAAGGTAAAAAAAGGAACACTGTTTGAATAAAGGAGCTACATAAAGCATCGATGGAATTAATCTCTCTTTATTGTTTTCTGTACCTGTAATAAAAGATTTACAGTACTTCAGTGGTGTTTGAGGACTGAGCTTCCTGTACTCAAACCCCAAGCTTCGTTTCACTGTTTAATGCAGTATAACGACAGGGCTGTGTTTGTACCTTCGCCTTTTTATTCCATTAAATAAAAAGCTAACCCGATCCCTGCAGGTTCCTTCTTATACATTCAAAAACATCTGCTACCAGGCAAGGGGGAAAGAAAAGGGAGAAGGGACTTTCAACCTTTTGATAAAGGTAAAAAAGCATCCAGGAAGTTTAAGTGAGATACATTCAGCTGTGAAAGAAGAGCTACTTTCACAGCTGTGAGGGGAAATTGTGAAGGGAAGGTGCTACCAAATGGCAGGCAGCTGACGACGCCGTCAGGCCTCAAACGAGCACCAACATGGTGATACCAGGATGCTCAATCTGTCTGTCCATGTCTGCCTCCCTCTGTCTGTGTCTGTCTGTCCCCAGCTAGGGAAAGCACCTGCCTACTCCCACCCCAGCTGCAGACCGATCATCACAGCATGGTCAGGACAGTGGATTTGGGTGTCTGTCCTGCTCCAGCCACATCAGCAAGCACAGGGCTACTGGGCACATCCCCCAGACAGTGCCCATGATGGAATCTGCACATCTCATCATTCTTTTCCTGGTTCTTGTCACTCCTTTTTGCCTTCCTAGACCTCAGCTGCCCCCCGGTTAACCACCCTGCTTCTGAAGCCTTTTCGTCCCTTGTACCAGTTCTGCCTCACCCATAATCAAAATTGGTATTTTTGACCTGGGTATTTTTGGCCTTGCATGGCATTGCTGACATGGTCACCTATTGGCATTGCCATTGGTCTCACCTAGCTCTACTCCACAAAGGTGCCCAATATCCCTCCAGCAACCTGCAGAGTTTGGGTGTTTCTCACATGCCTACTCTTTGCCACCTTTGTGACCTGGACATCCCTCTTGGCACTGTCACTGCTGTCATCTTCTTGCTCTGGTTTTGGCTGAGTCTAGCAGTTTGTCCTCCCACTACAATTTATCCCTAAGCATGACTTCTTCATACCACTGTTTGTGCTTAATGAGTTCTCTTTCCCTGTATGAACGTCAGGGCCTAGTGACTGGAAAATAAATCTCCTGTAGAGCTGTCCTTAAGGGGCAATTGTGGAAGTCTGGACAGAGAAAATGAAGGGACTAGGGACAGCCTCAGAGAAGAAGAGGGTTAAATGCAAAGACTTGTCTCTGAAAGTGTACTGAATGAAAGGCTTTCCCCTGGGTACATGCTGCCTGAAAGGCTGGGTATTTTTAACCTGACCTTCTCAAACAGGCAATCAGGCTCATGGGGGTTCAGTGAAAAATTCTTTTGCTTTCTTTTCCCACTCTTTAAGGCTTGGATTAAATATCTTACAGATTTGTAGGCATAACACTAATAATTCTTCACAGCACTAAGAGGATAACTTATGCCTAAAGATTTTAGAAGGTTTTAGCGATATTAATAAATTGAAATGTTTGAAACTGGCTTTATATCCAGAATACATGAGATTTATGAAGTTAAATATAGTTGTGTCTGCATTTTTCATTGGAAAGAACCCAAGTCGAGAGGTTGCAAATGGCGTACCAGAGGTCTCTGAAAAGAGCAGTGTTCCTGCACAGAGGGACAGCACCTGGGCCCTGGCTCCAGTCCACATCTTCTCTTGTAGGACCAGCCTTTCTCCCCAGTTATGCAGTAGATAAAGTTTTTCTCTACTGATCTGAAGCCACACATTTGTTTAGTCACAATTCCCTTGGCTCAGAGCACACTGGTGCACATGATGAGAAAAAGAACGGAGAGGTTGCTGGGAAAAATGAAAGTCGGGAGCAGGTATGTGTCACCCCAGAACATTTCATTATTTGGTAGGTAGCCACTTCCCTGACAGGTACCATATCGTTCTTTGGAAAAGAAACCACTAGGAGCAGGCTTTATGGAATGGCGACCAGGAGCCCCCTCCCTTTCTCAGGAGTTCACAAGGTGTATCCTCATCCAGAGACCACACATGAGACTATGCATTGGCAGCACAACTCGTCTCCCAAGAATGGGAGGTCCCATGGTGTCTATGCACACCCTGTGTCTGGTACATTCAGATCCAGCCATGTGACTGCCAGAAGACTGTGATGTGCATCTCTTGAAAAAGGCTGTTTGGACCACCAACTTGGTCAACCTGGATGTCACTGAAATCGGCAAGGCTTGGCTAGAGGACTCCTCTTCAGCTCATTTCTGCAACCACTCTCATTTTACGTGCCTTTTTTTTTTATATGACAGATACCAATGGCCCCACTGGAAATTCTGACTCTTGAGTCATTAAAAGCTAGAGTAGACAACGTGCTTGAGACTAGATTTGGACAAATGCAATCCGAGCGCAACTAAATCTATTAGTGAATGGCTGTGACTAAGAAAATAAAAACAAATTAATTTGTGAAATGCTTTTTCCTCAGGTATTCCAAATGTAATAGTCTCATGATTAGGTCTGAAAGTTCCCCAGGCAGAATAGTAAAAAAAAGGGAACAAAGAAAATCTAAAATGAAATTAAGCATTTCACTGAGGGGAAGACAAGTAATTTGGTTAAACTAAAGTTATTATTTTCCTGCTTTAGTTTTTAATTTCAACAGAGAAAGAAAGGAAGAAAAAAACTCATTTGGATTTGACCCAAAACACTGGTAAATAGACACAAGTTTGAATAACACATTGTAAAGGAAAATACATTAGGGAGGACCAACTCTTCAGTATCAGTCTGGCAAGAAAATGGTGCTCAGGCCACGAACTAGGCCTAGGCTAGCGACCAGATATGCACCATACTTTCACAGGTCAATCAACCTTTTAACCCAGTTATACTCAGGAGTACCAAATCTTGATACAGACATTGGGAAGAATTAATTTTATCAATTACTTTACTCATCTATAGTAGGCGCCCATAATATATCCCCCTGTGTCCCACAAGACTATTGTCCGCATTTGATTTCAGAAACTCTGTTCGTGGGATTTTTCCGTTTCTAAAAACGTATTGCAAAGAATGGAGGATAAAAAGTGAGAATAACACAACACATTGCAATGTATCAGATTTTTTTTAAGCTGAAAGTATATTCATTTCCTTAAACACTTTTGCAATTATCAGATTGCTATAATACATAATACTCTGCTGAAATCCCAGTTTAATTACTACTTTTACATTTAAATTTAATTCTGTACTCATAAAATATTGTGAGGCATCCCGACTGTATTTAATATAATCACACTGATACTCTGCATGTACACTGAGCAATGCTCACATGAAGCAATGCTGGGTCACACTTTTCAACTGCCACCACGTTTCATGCAAGGGAAATGAGATTCCTTCTTTAATTTGATCTCAGTTCTATTTAATTAAAGTCTTAAGAATTGTTTTAGTTTTGAAAAAAATGTTAAATAAAGGTTTTGGGGTAAATCATTCACTGTGAGTTTGAATTCTGGACAAGATATTCTAGGCTATGAATAAATTTGTAAGTGCTGGCAGGACCAGAATGTTAAAGAGCTGGGTGACAGGGACAACAAAGAGCTTCCTTATTTCTCCCCTGAAAGAGCTGTAAAAGGAAGGAGTTTGTGGTTCTTCGCTGGGTATCTTTGCTATTCATCTTGTGTGCATACGTTTTGGAAGACTAATGGGATAACTGTTTATGCTTGTTATTCCTCTTTCTTACTATTTCTTTTGCATTATTCCTGACTAATTTTCCTTCCTTCTGACTAGTTAAACAAGAATATTTGATCTAGGAATCCAGTGGAGGACACTATGATGAGAATCTTTGCAGAAATGACTCCTGAGTGCAACTATCTCTGACTTTGGAGCATTCAACTTGAGAGACTTAGTGCAGCAAGATTTGCAGAGTGCTCCAGCTCTGAGAATCTGGTTCACTCTCACACATTTTAAAAGCACCCCAATGGATTGGCTAGCCACTCTGGTGATGGTATCTGGGTGTCAAATACCTCAGCAGATGTTTTGATGTTGCGATAACTGATCACTCAAGAAGTCTGCTTTCAAGAACTCCCAATCTGCATGTTGAAACATCTGGAGAAACAAACAGAGGATCAGTGGGTCAGCTCACAGGGAAGGAGGGAGTGGAGAAGAGAGACAAGATATTTTTCATAAAAAGTATTTCACAAAATGAAAACCAAAGGCATTATGTATTTCATTTTATACAGAGGAGCGGTGACACACAGAGAGGTACAAAAGTGCAAAGTGGAATACAAAACTGGACTCCATAGGCTAAAAAAGAGATGCAAACTTTAAAGTCACTGACATTTAGGCCTGGAAGAACTAAATACATATGGTTCCCTGCTTTGGAGATAGAATTTGGCTTCCAGAGCAATGCATACATCCACCTTGAATGGAAAAAGCATCCTAATCATTCTGTATCTGAAGAGGTGGAAGGAATTTAAAATCAGGACTTGAACTCCAGGACATGCTCTGCATACCAGATCTGCCACTCATGTATATTACACTCACTCTCGGTTGCTTCCAGCAGAGGGGTTTTTTTGCTACCAACCCTTCTCAAACTCTTCTATGCGCTTTTGCAGTCTTTGTCTTCATTATTATTTGCTTTTCACCTCACTACCTTACTTGACAATACATGAATGCTCTTTAAGTCCATTCAGGAGTTTTGTGTACTCAAGACTCCTGGCACATCAACCTGGCTTCCTGTCTTCTGAATACCTCCTCTAGCTTCTGCCTGCTTCAGAGGGGCAGCCCATGTTCATGGATGTTAGGCACAGGCAAGGCGTGCTGTTTTGGCTGCAGGTATCTCCGAGTACTGCTCTCAGCCAATCGCAAACTGCTCATCAGCTTTCTCCATGGAGGTTACAATTACCTTATAGTAGCATAACTACATGTACAATTACTTCCTCTGCTTGTCCTGTCAGAATGATGTGTTTTATAAACCTTCAGAGCAGTGTTTAAGGCAAATCAGGTTCTTTTGACAGAAACCACTTCAGGAGCAGCGAAACAAGCAGATGCCACTAGATCTGAATGGACAGTAACCCTCTGGGAGGTTGGGGAAGGCAATCAGGGGCAGCAGAGGGTAGGCTAAGAAAGGTCATGTCATCCACTCTCCTTAACTTGCAACTGCTCCTTTCATTTGACCTTAAACATAGGAAATAACTACTACACAGATCACTGCATGTCTAGTATTTTTAAATATATTTATCTTGTTTCTTTGCTTGCCTCAGATTCCCCTGAGGGAAGCAAAAAGAGAAAATATTTATTTTCTCTCATTTTTTGTCCATGTTTTAGATCATAAGATATTTGAAAGAACAAAATTTTTAGTTTGGCCTTGAAGAAATCTTCATGCAGTGCTGCTCCAAACTGTGCCAGGACCTGTAGGCAATGATGTAGTACAAATAATAAACACTATTACCATCTTGAAAATTTGTTACTTGCACTGAAGTATTCTTCAACACTGTAACAGTTTCTTTCAATTTTAAGAGCGTTTCTACATAGCATGCTCCAACTAGCAGAACTAGAAATGGAAAATGGCATCTGAGCCCCAACTCTGCTTAAAATAGAACAGTCACATAAGTGAGATTCACATTACAACGCTCTTTAACTTTGATAAATCATCTGTTGCCTGAAGAGCTTCCACAGCATGAAAAACTTGCATTGCAGCTTAGTAGTTAGGTTTACCCCCATGCAAGCCGTCAAAGTCTTATTATATTGGTTAGCAAGGGCCAGAAATGGAAAACAAACAGAATAAAAGAGGTTTATTAAATAATGGACATCTTTGGAGGGAAAAACAGAAAGCTAATCCCAAACCTGATGTCATCCAGTTAGAAAACATTACGAATAAATAATGTGCCAGCATTAGCTTCCTAGGAAGTTCACTCACTTACAAACATAATCCCTTCAAATTCCCATTTTGTGGTTTTTCATGCTATCATTATCTAAGCTTGGAAATAGTATATTTTATATTCTTCTGACATCAAGTTTAGAGTTAATTCTTTGAGAATCTTCTAAAGTTATAGGAGCACACTCTGAAAAAAGCATGGCAAACCACAGCAGTACATATAAAATCCCTTCAGGATCCTTCTAGGATGCATTTGATTATTCTTAAAAGTAATTTTTTTTCAAATTATGTTCATGCAGCTGGTTTTTTTTAGTGTCACTTTTGCCATCATATGCTTGTTTATGATATTCTGTTTCCTCACCTTGCTGTGTATCTTATTTTTATATATAGTTTTGTGCTAGGCCTATGACTTTATTGGACTAATGGTTTGTGGAGCACCATGCTCCAATGACAATATTAGAATATTTGCAACAGTGATATAAACACTTGTAAAAACATACTTAATGACTAGCTATGACCTTAAAATATGTTTCCTATTAATTCACTAATGCTGAATACTTTTGAGATTTCTAACCCTTTCTCAGTGTACTTGAATTTGGCCAACACACTCAAAATTTTTAGAAAGAATCTTTCCACGCACACCCTCAATGCACACACAATGCACACAGTGTGGCCAAATAAAACCCATTTCTTTAGGAAACCAAACCAAAAAGCAGTACTTTCATCAGCATTCAAGCATCTGGAAAATGAGTTTGGGGTTTCTCCATTTAAAAAGTTGGTTTTTTCTCATTTTTTATTTCAAAATTTTTGCAGAAAACATAAAAATGAGCTTCCAGTCATTGTTATGTGCTGTGGCAGTGTAAGCATACACAGGCTTGGTGCCTGAAACAGTTTCTAGACCACATTTCCAGAGGGGCTGTTTAATGATCTCAGTCAGAATTGATTCCCTTCAGTTACAACATGTAATAAATTATATGCAAGACAAATTAAATGTTCCTGTACTACGTCACTAGGAACAGTTTCTATTCTCTCAACATGCAAGCCCTTGTAACTACAGTGCGGAGTACACAGTTACCATGACTGGATAAATTGCATTTCCCACAGCTTGGGGGTCTAGGGGTCTGCTGACAGGAGATGGCTTGCATCATTCTCCCCAAAACAAGGACACAACATTCAAGTGTTCAGAGTGTTCTTAACTGCCTTCACATCTCTACCTTTGGCCATGAGACACTAGTGGTGAAATCCTGCTGGACTGACATAGAAAGTGCTTTGGCTTGGCTGTCCATCCTTTGGTGAAATCTGAGGAACAGACTAGATACCAATACATTCCCAATACAGGGAGGAAAAATTATAGCCTGCTATGCCTTGCAGAGCCTCTGCACAGCCTCTGGAGAGCTCTTTCATTTGCATTGGTGGTTGCAGGACTTGATTCTCCGGCATGCATTATCTGAGCTTGGCAGTGCACCCATTTTCTCCTGTGAGAAAAGACTGAGGGAGTTGGAGTTGTTCAGCCTGCAGAAGAGAAGGCTCCAGGGACACCTTACTGCTGCTGCCTTCCAGTATCTGAAGGTGCCTACAAGAAAGCTGGAGAGGGACTTTTTACAAGGGCATGTAGTGATAGGACGAGGGGCAATGTCTTCAAGTTGAAAGAGGGTATATTTAGATCAGATAAAAGGAAGAAATTTTTTACTATGAGGGTGGTGAGGCACTGGACCAGGTTGCCCAGAGAAGCTGTGGATGCCCCCTCCCTGGCAGTGTTCAAGGCCAGGCTGAAAGGGGCTTTGAGCAACCTGGTTTAGTGGAAGGTGTCCCTGCCCGTGGCAGGGGGTTGGAACCAGGTAATCTATAAGGTCCCTTCCAGTCCAAACCATTTTAGGATTCTATGATTGTCCTGCTACCAGGAGAGATGTTCGCCAAGAACATAAAAAAAGGTTTTACTAACCATATCCAGGATGGGTTTCAGCGATACACAGAACAGTCAGGCTCTGAGTCTCAGAAAGAGTTTAATCCCAGTTTAATCCCACTGATGGTCATCTTCCACTTTTACATGACTGGTTTTGGGTGAAAACTCTCCCAGACAGTTTTGTGTATACGATCCACACTAACACTGTTTACACCCACATTCTTCACTTAGCAGCTGTTGTGGTCCAGGCCATTTGGCCAAGGCTGGGCCACGGGAGTGTGCCCACACTGCAGGCCCAGGCTTCTGGTGTATCCTTCTGACCACAGGATGACTAGCAACTGGAGTCTGCCAAGGGTCATGAGTGGACCCAGTATCGGTGTCACTGGTGATTAATGATAGTCAAAGTAATATATTAAGCTATTAATTGCTTCTTTTCCCAAACTATGATCTTAAACTCAACACTAACCAAAGCCACAGACCAAACAACTATATGATAAATGCATGTATATACATACAGACTAGGAACCCACAGTAATATTTTTTACACCTAATTTTTCAATGATGTGTTTACATTGCTGTTAGGCTGTTTCTGATCTTTGCTTATATTCTGACCAGCCCAAGTTGCTTCCATTTCAGCTCATAAAAAGGGTCTTCAGCCCTGAGACAAATTAGATTGCTAAAATGTGGTGAAATATATTGCAAAAATAATCAATTTACTAAATATGGAGGGTTGGACTAGATGACCCACAGACGTCCCTTCCAACCACTACCATTCTGTGATTCTGTGATTCTGTGAAACAAATTCCTTCCCAGCAATCTGGCACATACTGACTGAAAGCCTACCTGCCTCCTTGAAAGCCAGTCTGGTTAGTGGAGGGCAACAGGACATGTTTTGAGACAGTCAGATGACTTTCACATTTCTAGCCATATGTTATCACTCCTTACCAACATGCAAACCTGGGGGAAGGATTAGGGTTTTTGCTGAACTCGTTTATGCATTTGCAGGTCAGAAGGGAAGGTCAAGGGTCTTTGAATGATGATTTGCTGTTACAGTTTAACGTAGTTTAATTTCTAGATGCCCAGGGGCTAAAAATATGTCAGATGGATGTCAAGTGAGGGTGTTCTCATAGGCACAATGCAAGACTCAGCACCACAATTGCTTCCTTTTCTGACACTGGCAGAAAAGTGGCTGGAAACATATTCTGTAGTGCTCTAAACCATACTTGATGTCCTGTTTTGTCTTCCCATATATCCATCTCAAACCCTATTGCTCTAATCTTTTAGTGGAACTGTAGGAACTCCTCTGAAGTAGTCCCATTTTAAATGCAAGATTTTGATTATTTAATGTGCATTTCTAAAAACATGTTGTCCTTTCAGGTTGTAGAATAGAAACATGGGCTTAGCGAACATTTCCCTGCTACCCTAGCTGCTCTGACAACACGTCTCTCATGGCACCTCTTGCATTCTGGGTCTTCCGAGGGACTTTATGGCCTGTGTGGCACGGTTCTTTGCTGTGTCTCCCACAACTTTTCCATCTTCTCTCCTGTTAAATTTTCTTAGCTTTTTTCCTTGCTCACTGAGCAGTACTTCTGATATTAAAAGTGCTTGCAGCTGCTCTTTTCATGCTTGTTTTCCTATTCTTCACTGGTCTACTGCAGTCTCGTCTGTGCTGCAAGTATGTAGGTCAGCATCACTTTTGCTCAAGCCGCTGTTAGCAAGCTATCTGGGTCTGAGCGTAAGTTGTGCTGATGAACTGGTTGTCTCTTTTGCCAAAAATTATTCTGCCTCTTATTAATTCTTCTTTTAACATTCTGTATATGCAATGTTCAGCAAAACTGTGATCTGCAGTAATAAAAGCTTCAACTGTTTGCCCTTGTTCTTGGCACCTCCTAGCAAAATTGGCCTTTTCATGTATTATATTTACCTTGTCCGTGACATCAACTTCAAAAGTCTGGTTTTGCTGCTTTTTTTTTTTGTCTTTTTTGATTTCTCCAGTGTGAAACACAGGGCAAGCAACAGCAGCAGGAATAGCCACAGCAAATACCAAGGCATCTATGTGATATTCTTATACCTTTCCAATTGAACTCCTGAAATTTTCAACTCCAGCAGTACCTAAGTAGCCAGCATCAATATTCTTTCACAGGGCCATTTGCTGTTCAGGTTTCACTGCATATATTTACCCTGTTTTGTGATCTGCATCAAGAAGAGAGTCTTTGTGCCCGACTAGTCATCTCAATCCTGTATATTACCAAGATTAATAACCATCCCACAAACCTTTATGCACTAACAACATAGGATGCTCTACACTCAGTCTTTATCTAAATCACACAGACCAAATAATGTTTTGCTATGCTCTATAGAAACCAACCATATCGAAAACACACCTTCAGACACTGCTTACTGCAGACTCTGAGGCTTTTTTTGCTGTTTATCCTCCTCAGATGCTGTGACCATGATGCTTTACAAGCAAGGCCCTTCTTGCAAAAAAGGGTCAAAGAACCCCCCAACACAGCGACAAATGTAGACATCATGGAGGTAATACTGATATAAAATCTGAAGAACACGGAGGAAATGCTTTCTTGGAATATTTTCCTGAAACTCAGGTCTGACCATAGCCATAACCAAGCTGCTGTCCCCCTTGTCAAAAGGAAGAAGAAGCTTAGTCCCAAAAGTTTAGGACCCTTTTGTAGCAACACAGCACAGAACATACTTGAAAAGAGCAGCAATAAATGTACAATTTCCACACTTTCAGTGCAAGACTTGGAACACTGTATTGGGAGCTAGCTCCCATCTTATAGAACCATTAGATTCTCTTCCAGGAACCTGTAACTTTGGAGGAGAAGTCATCACCACTTTGTGGGCTCTCACCAGCCAGCTGGAAGAAGTTGGAGCTAGGAAGATTGGGCAAATTTACTGGCTGGGGAGATCCACAATGCCACCCTGCAGAGCATCAAACTTTGCACAAAAGACCATACATGAGGTTCCTTTTGGATCTTGGACTTCCCAGAAAATGTATCCATATTTAAGTTTGTTATTTTTCCTCCTCTTCCAGGGTAATGCCAATTTAGATCAACTGAAGAGCTTTCCATTCACTCATAATGCAGATCAGCATGGAACACTCTTGGGTGGCGTGACTACATTGGCACAATTTGTGAATTGGCACAATTCACAAATCCAGTGCCTTCTACACCTTGGGAGTTTTCTGATGTGGAGATGCCAGCCAAAGCACAAATGGCAACCTGTGGCAGACTCCTGTGACTCTATGTGCCTCCAGACAGTGAGATGGCACTGGCTGTCAGTTTTCTAATAGCTAACAGCAGGGTTCTGCTGGGATGTCCCTCCCTGCAGCAGAGCCCTAGCTCACCTCCCTGCAAGTGCTGTGGTCTGCCTCAGGTCCCAGTCTGAACTCCTCAATGCTTGCAAGACTTTTCTTTTTTGCTTACTCTTTCCCCCTTCCCTCAAAGTAGCCAAAGGGAAATCAACATAACTGTTCAGATTGTGAGAAAGCTTCTTTATAATCACAGGACCTCAATTCAAGGTGTCCTGGATGCAACTAGGAGATTACAAAGGCGCAAGGTCACCAGGAGGATCACTCTGAGCAGAAATGGAGGGGAAGACCTTGGCATCTTCCCCAGTTGTACTACTTAAAGATGACACAACATGCAGTGAACCAGACTTTCATGACGAGGCTTTCCTGCAAGACAACCACTTATTTTCCTGAGATGGAAATAACATGTGTTTATAATGAACAATTAGGAAAGCAGTTTTGAAGGCAATACAACAAATTGTTAGAGATAACACATTCCTGGGCTTGTCTTCATTTCTCACTCTCTCCCCACTTCCCACAGCATTTTTTCCATTTTTATTCCTGAATCTTCTCTTTCCCAGTTTCTGTGGTCTGTTGTTTTGCAGTGTAAGACGCTGTCCCATCTCCAGTCTCCAGGAGAGATAAGCTCACTTCTGACATCACATAAACATGAACACCTTGGAGATGATCTGTAAACTGCAGACATTGTTTAAGTGGTCCACTCTTCCCCAAAGGGATGCCATATCTGTCCTGGCAACTATAGAGGGCTCCGGTCTCTGTACACCCTCCACATCCTCCACTTCTCCTGCACAGATTACAGGAGAAAGGGGGAAGGAGGATTCAGTAATCCCCAAGTCTGAGTCAGTTTTACCAAGGGACAAAGGGCTTGTGTCCAAAACAAGGTCTCAGGGCCTATGTCCATCACCAGGTCTCTGGAAGTACTGGATCCTAAAAGCACCTGTGATCAGCCCACGTAGGGACAGTATCTGCCTGCCTGACAGATGACTGTGAGACAAAATGTTTATATTTCCTCCTCACACTATATTAGATCATCAGAAAAACATTTTTCTCTCTGTTTAAAAAAACATTTTTCATTAAGTCTGAGGTAGGGTCTCAGTCACACCTGCCTTTCCCCAGCAAGCTGCTGCTCTGTTTACCTGAGAAGTGTCTGTGATTTCATATTGCCAGTATAGTTCTGTGAAAGCAGAAAAGCAGACACGTTTGCCAGGGACACGAACAAACCTCTCCGGGTTGGGCAGCAGGAGAGCATTGTGGCAAGGGGCATCTGCATCACCTCAGAAGCAAAGCTCAATGAACCCGCATATGGCAACACTCCTGGTGTCTGAATCCCAGGGAATAAAGGTATTCTGAGCTCCTCCAACCGCTGCAGCACAATGTTCCCCATCTCCATCACCCTGCTAGCCTGAATTGGGTGTAGATAAGTACGTGTATGATCAGCCCTTCGGCAGATTAATTCAGGACTTTGCAAGGGTTTATTTGTCTAACGGCACTGAATACTAAAGCTTTGGTGTTAGCACTTCATATGACTACAGCACATTCAAAACAGTGACAATTTAGCCACACCGACCCCCTGAATTGAGAACAAAACTACAAAACCTTTTTAGGTCAGTAGTTTAATATTGGACTGAATTTAGCTTCTCCCTTTCTTAGGAGGAAGGCAAGAAGCGCACAGAGCACTGCAGGGCTTTCCGAAGTGGTGCTCCAGTGCAGAGCAGCCCCCAAGACCCAGCTCCTGAAACAAGAGCTGTTGGTTCCAGTATCTGCCCAGGAGCCTGAAGAGAAACCCTTCCAAGGAACAACACTAGAGCTGAAAGATAAAGCAGTAAGAAGCCGAGAGATGATGGTATGGTAATAGGTGGTTGCTTCTAACAGTCTGTCTGTGTGGCACGGTTAGTGTGCTCACTCACAATAGTTGTGATAGATGGCAAAGAGACATGGACTGCGCTCTGAAATTAAGCCCTGCGTCGTGACCTGCTGATACACTCCCCCTTCACCAACATATTTTGCCTTTTCTCCATCTTGTTCCCTTGTGGGAAAACTGTTGATGACAGCTGCAAAAGACAGTCACCTAAATGTGCACTGCACCGTATGTTTCCCATGGCTTCACACTACACCAGTAATTTTTTACTACTGTAAGCATTGCTATTTTTAGCTGTATATTAACTACTATGCATTGATGAAACTGAAGAAAGCTGATCTGGTTTTTTTTGTGGAAGGAAAATGCAGCCCATTTCATTAGAACCACAGGAAAGAAAGCAGATTGTGACCCTTGTGTGTAAAAATTGCTCATAATATTCAGCTGTGTGGCATTTTTCAGTCAAACGTCAGAGGCATTAAGAAATTAAGCCTTACAACATGGCTACAAGGGAGGATGTTTTTAAAAACGCTTTTATGTGCTACTTGCACTGCTGGAATTTTATAAAGGTGATATCATTGCAATTTTTATGGTAAATAGTAATACCAGCAATCATCAATATCAGAAACACACTAAATCAAAACTGAGTTAGCTAAAAATGGGATTTGCCAACAGGATATGTAATTTCATCAGCCTTGACTGAAGAGGACTGCTTTGTTTCATCTGCTAAAATCCTCAGGTTAGCAATATTTTGCACAAATTTGTTCTTGATAAGAATATGTATAGCCCTCTATCAGCCATTCTGTCTTTGCTTTCTATTCTTTTTTCACATTGCCTGTATGAAGATGGTAATAACTTCTGCATTCCTTGCAGTGATCAGAAGCAACAATCAGTCACAGACAGAGCATCACATTCTGTGTTTCACTGTCAGCAACAAGGGGACAGCCCAAACAGCATGCACACATAAAAAAACCTAAGTGATGGGTCGGTATCTGTCCTTCTTCTCTCTCTTTTGTGTACAGCGTAGCTCTCAGGGTGATTTCCATGTACATTTAGCATAAAAAATAGGGTAGGTTGTTTCTTCTGATATCATGAAATTCAAAGAGATAAGGCCAGAACACTGCATTTGAGTGCCTAACATTAAATAAACATGGCCTCTGGATAAATAGCTGGTACTTCATAAAATGAGGCCACCTCCTTAAGTGCTAAGCGTGGATCTAGATGTCTCTTTCCATAAAGAGTCAGGCTTGAACATTTCAACCCCAGTGCATAAATCCTCAGAAAATTAAACTGGATGGTGAATCTGTGCTTCACTGCCACAGGAATAAGGGCAACTGAAAACCCTGACAGGGATTTGCCATGGAGCAAATAAGAGATGTGTCTTCAGATGACCAGTTTGTCTTGGGACTGCCATGGGGGAAGTCTATATTTTCCAAGATTGCCTAAACCCATCTTAGGTTTCAATTGGAAGAATGTATAAAGATCTAGAACTTCAAGCTAATTATTTTCTAAAAATGTAGTGTAGGATCAAGCAAAACAATTTATTTTGATCAAATTAAAAGTGGATCTTTCAATATTGACTCTAGTATGTGCATAAAATAGATTACAGTAACAACATTTTTAAGCTATTTGGAAATCAGGAAATTATGTTGAAAACAACCTGCTCCTGCACAAAATTTTCATTTTATGGAATCAGCAATTTCTGATGGAAAATATCCACCAAAACAATTGTTTGACCAGAACTACATGGGATCTAACACCAAGCAGGAAACTGAAGCCCTCATGCCCAAAAGCATGTGAAGACTGTTGTGTCCACCACTATGCTATTGAGTGGACACGCTCTAAACTACAGTCATGATCCAGCAACACACTAACAAGGACTTTCACCCTGCTGTTGTGGTTGAATGCAATTAGGAGCAGTCCAGATACAGTCAGATGTACTTACTTCTGCCACTTAAAACCAAGCATGACGAGAACTTTTGGAGTGAAGCTGTAAGTTAAAAGCAACAGTAGTTGTATAGGTCTGAAATTAATTATTGCCAAACTTTTAGTGAAACATAACCCAAAGTACATTTTAATTGGATTCTAATGTTTTCTTTTTAAAGGTGACAGCTGGAGTCCCATCTGGCCTCATTTCTCACAACACAATCTATTTTGTATTATAATACATCCAATATGGTTATTGCTATTGTTGATTGTAAAACACCGTAAAGTTTCAGCCTGGACAATTTCATCTGGCCTTCAAATAAAGCTGACTCAACTTTCGGTATGTTGTTGCTCAGCATATTGAAAATTATGCGGCACTGAAAGGAACATCAAATAGCCAGAGAAAAATATATCATAGCCTGGTATTGGGTATACCCCTTAAAAAAACTGCCTGGTTCAAATGTATAAAGCATTAAAAATAGAAAGATATTGCATTGGAATCCACTATTGGTTTTCTTTATGGTAAAGATCCAGATTCACTGCTTATGACTTTATTTTCCACAAGGAACCATTGTTTTCAGATCGTTAGAAAGACAAGCTATTGAACGGAAAAATACTGAACAGGTTACCTGTTCTAGCAGTATGCCCCAACCCTGCACATTAGCACCAAAAGCAATTCCCCCCACCAGAGCCAGGGTAGTAAGGTTATTTACAATCCCTGTTTTGTCTGAGAATGGTGATTTGCAGCAACTGGCCAGCCTCAGAAAACCATCAGTCCAAAGGACAGAAGGAGGTTTAATGCTCTGGAAGTTATTTCCTCTCTATGTTTAATCTGCAAATACTGCAGGATTTTTTCTACAGCACCCTAAACTACAGGGAGATAAAGCTGCGTCCATTAAAAATTAGGCCTAGCTGGATAAATAAATTACATGTAACAGGAGTGTTGTTAGTGTTGTTATTTATCTGAGAGCTCTTGGGCTGGGTAGATAATGCTGAGGAAAGACTAAAGGCACGGAGGGGCTGAAGTGATCTGGCCCAGCCAGGACATGCAGGTTAATGATATGTGTAAAACCTATTTCGAGCGGCACTTGCAAGCTAGAGTAGTTCCCAACACAAAACATGTACACATGCCAAGCCTCCCCATCTTGCCCGCAGTGAAACTCTGTCAAGCCCATGATACAGGGTCTTCTTGCTGTTGGCATTATCAAACACAGAAAATAATTTTTCTAAGTGCAGCTGTGCCATGTATTCATGTTCCATATCCAGAGGATGAAAGCTACAGAAAATAAAAAAGAATATTTGATGGTTTTCTCCATGCACCTCTGAAACCATCTCCAACACCTGGCAGATGGGGCAAATCAGAAAGTAAAGCTACAGGTAGCAGAACTCTCACTAAGGAACTTCCACTTGTGCTTCTCTGGGGCTGCGTCTTTCCAGCGATACTGCAGCCGGTGCTCAGGGAAAGGGGGACAGTGTCAGCCCCTCTGCAGTGTTTCTGGAGGTCAGGATTGATCCAATTTGGCCTATTATTTATTTCCCACTTCAGTAGCAAATCGGTCTGTGGATAAATGTTGTTCACATAAACTTTGTTTCACGTCATATTTGCAAGGGACTGGCTACAGAGTTGAGCACTGGAGCTTAACCTGTGGACTGTGCTTTAAGAGCCTTGCAGATGGGTGAGAACTGAAGTGGGTTGTTTTCTTCATCCCTTTGATGGCTTCATTTGATAGAATAGAAATGGGACTGCCCACACCAAACTGATGTCCACATAATTACATACCTAGATATTATTGTCTCCATACCACTTACCAGCAACAATGACAGCATTCAACAAAAAATTCTGATTTGGTCGTTAGTTTTATGTATTTTCTTGCACAAGGTGACTCAGATTGGGGTTAAGTTTACATATTTACAGCCTTTACGTGTTCAAGATTTTGTGGGTTTGGGTTTTTTGTATTTTTAGGAATGAGTCTATTATTTCCACTTAGGAAAAAGAAAGACATTCACTGAGTAGGCCAACCAGTCAAACCAGGCAGAAGAGACAAAGGATCTTCCAACTCATGGGATTGTTGTCTCATTTATAGCGGTTTCACGTCCGTGTTACTGTTTTGATTTCAGTGATTGAACACTGTTATGAAAGGAGCAGTGTTCAAAATCCAGGAGACCAGTGTTTCCAATCAGAGGAACTGGAACTGGAGCCCAGAGTGCAAACATCCATGATGATCGGTTTGCAGAGCAGCTACAGACCCAGACAGATTCTCAGTGAACAGTCAAACAGAATCAGTATATTTAACAAATTTATGCCATTTATCGACAAAGTTCTTGCACTGAGTTAAGAGGTTAAGGGACAGATTCAGGCTGGTGTAAAGTGTTGCAGTACAGTGCTTTCAGCAAATATTTGAGTTTCTGAGCAAATAATCCCCTGTGAAGTACTGCCTGACCGCAGTCCTCACCACAGGGGCTGATATGCTCTAGCCTGTAATTACTTAGCACTGCCTACTCAGTCTGGAATTATTCTGCTGGAGAGGAAATCATTTAATCCCGCTTAGTATCATGTTGGTCAGGTTATCACAAGTGGGCACACGGTACAAGCTGGCAGGCAGTGTTTTGCCTTTCTGGGCAACTGCTTGTGCTTTCTATAAAAGGTCCAGTTACGAAATGCATCTGGGTTTAGCTTCAGCAGGGGCTGCTCCCCTGTGTGAAGGGTGCTGGCATTTCCAGAATCCAGAACGTACTGTCCTTCTTTTTCCGGGGATTGACAGCTAGGTCATTTGAAGCAAAGAGAACCATTTTGCATGACACCACATGGGGAGGAAATGGATCTCGAGAACAGAACATAGAAGCCCTTCTACTTGAAGGTCCACACAGTCCAGTACCCTGTCTGTGACAGTGACCAGTGGCAAAGAAGGGGTATAAGAAAGAAGGCTGGTACAGAGTGACATGACTTTGGTCTGACCGTCCCGAGCCAAGGCTTGCTAATAGCATAGAATGGAATTTCAGTTATTCCAAAGGAAGTTTTACTTGTATTTTTCAGAATAAAAATTGAATTCAGATCTTAAACCTGCACATTTGTAGATGACTGATTTCTGTTCACTTGGCAAAATACCTGAGGGGAAAAAGGAAAATAGGCTAGCTATACTTTTTTGTTGTCACCTAATTAGGCTTTGTAAACATTGATTTTTATTTTCCCTCCCTCTTTTCTTTATTGTTCTGTGTCATTACTAACTACCAGCTTTGGATTTGGGACTTTTCAACAGCAGACTCCTTACACCACTCAGAGATTTGGCTGCTCACACAGCTGGTCTTGAATTCAAATTAGAGATGCATTTTTTTTCCAGTTTTAGGATCTGATCAGAATTCAGATCAGCAGAAGAAACTAATCAGGTCCCTGGATACTTCCCCGTGGATGTCTCAGGGGAGCACAGAACCTGGGTGATTAGCCAGACAGCCCACTGGAAACCTTTGTGGGTGAACCTTAGGGTCAAACGGCAGAAAAGCAGCCTACCAGCAAACTTGAGAAGAGCACTGGGAACCAGCCCCACCTTCCTGAGAGAGGCTCCTTGAATACAACCCTGTGAATCTTCTCCCACGGCAATTATAACATCAGGAAGAGACAGAGGGACTTTTCCTTTACCATGTTACTCAGCAGAGTTTACTTCTTCTGTTGCCAATTGAGCTGGCAGCTGTCACTGTTAATTGAACCGGGAACGTAATAAACTCGGAGACTCCCTATGTAAAAAGCATCATTTTGCCTTTTGCTTTTTGTTAGAACGGTTTGTTTCTCTCTGCTCCTTCTCTCTTCTCACTGCCTTTCTCCTATTTCCTTTAACAATGATTATTTACAGACTGTGCAACGATGACCACTCACTTGCAATCAGACATTCGGGCTCCTTTATGCTAAGTTTTTGATTATAGAAACCAAAAAATCATCACCTTGAAAACCTACGTCTTGGTTTTACAATCTTTGTTCTTCAGCTCCTTTGGAGGTCCAGGGACTGTTTCTAGGGCGTCCAGGAAGGGAGCTAAGAAAACACAGCCTACTACCAGCTCACACAGATTCTTTGAACAGGCTCCTCACATTTCCCAGGAAATCATTAAGTTGTCCACATATCAAAAAGGTTAAAATCACAGGTTTATTCTACAGCCTTGTGATAGGAAATGTTAAGAAGAAAGAAAAATGACGTAAGGCTCTCCTACACTCCTCGATGAGAAACAGTTACACACACTGGGCCACAAAGAAATCTCCACTGTCATGCAGGTGAAATCAATGCCCAGGCTCACGGAGAGGATCTTCGTCTCATTTGCCATCCAGTCAGACTCTGAAGAAGCTAGGGTCACTGTTTTTATAGACCTGCTGCCTTGGGAGAAGATAACCGTACCACGAGGTCCTTCCACCGGTGTTTTCACTCAGACTCTGCCATGCCAGAGAGCAGAGGTGTCTTCTCAGCCCTATACACACCATGGAGATAATTAAGTCTTAAAGTATCAGTGCAGTCAGTTGTTCTTTTTTTCCCCCTCAGTTCTCCCTCCCTTGATTCCTCTATTTTTTTCTTACTGCTAGTTCATGCATCATATTCCCCCTCCTCTTGCTGGCAGATAATTTATCTCCTGCACTTTCACAGACAGTTCAAATAGGTCTTAGTATTAAACTCAATTATTTGTAAGAGCAAACCTTCAATTCTTTATCAAAAATGCAAATTAGCCAAGATTTTAAAGCTGCTCAATAAACTAACGGTGCAGCACAATTTGGCATCTGAGAGAACTTGAAATTGCTGAATTGAATAACTACATTCACATATTATGATTCAGAATATTTCTCTAAGGTATGAACAGTGTTCAGACCTTCAGAAAAAAAGAGAGAGGAATGGTGAAAAAGGAAAGAATAGTTATTTTCTCTTTTTCAGATAGCATGCAATAGCCCAACTTTTTCTAACTTGCTACATTTCTGTGACTGAATATTGCGGAACTCTTGATTTCTTCTCTAAGGTGTAATGATTTTCATAGCCATCACTGCTATTTGTTATATGCAAAATTTGCAATGTACTGAGATTATAAAACAGAGATAGGCCTTGGCTTTGAGTCTATGAGCTATAAAAAACCTTGGTAAATCATTCGTCAGTGCTGAAGATGTGGTTTTTTGGTGTGCTCCTTTTTCTTTAAACTCTTTGTTATTCTCTCCCTCAAAAGTCAAACAAAGAAACAAGGATTACACAGAATTAAAACTTGGAGACAAATAGGGTTCCAATTTATTACAATACCTAGACTACACAGTTCAAGAATAATTTTAAAATCTCAGGCAATGATTATCAAAATTGTAGAACCTTTCAAACAAAACATTTAAAAACTTGTTGTTGACTAATTCTTCCTTCCAAATGCAGAGCAGAACGTTCAAATCCTTGCTATCAGTTTCCTTGCACTTAAAAAAAAAATCCAGGATGTTTCTAATTTCCAGAGGGATGAATTAGTCATTTGCAGTAGAAAAAGGAATAAAGAAGTCTTTACATTACTAAATAAATGGATGTCATCATGTAACTTGCTGGATAGAGTGAGAGATTTTAACAACATCCAATAGCTCAGAGATTTATACTTCACATTTATGATGGAGAAAAAGCAACACCTCTATGTTTAAGTTTGCAGCTACAATACCCACAGTAAATCTGATTTTGTTTTCCTTTGCCATACAAAGAAAAAAGAAGGAATGTTCTTGTGACTTGACATTTTGGAGTCATAGACATGCTACATGCCTGCATGAGTGGTATGGCACTTGACCAGGTGCCGTGATTGAGAGACGGGACACCGTTTGATGCAAGCAGAATGTACGTTTTATTGCTGCTGCACACATACATTTATACAGATCAGAAGACAGCGTGTTTTAAACTGATTGGTTAAGTTTCAAACTAGGCACTCATTAATTGGTTAACACAAACGCTGGGCAGACACACATTCTTTAAGCTTATCTCAACAGATACATTCCTTAAGTTTATTTTAACTAGGGCAATACTCCCTCCTCCAGGAAGACTCGACACTATCTCGTTTGTATTGCCGAGTCGGGTGACCCCGACGTGATTCGGAGAGAATCACCTATCTGCGTGGCATGCTGCGAGTCCCACAGGACGTTGAATGAGCGGCTGAAAGGAAGCAGGAGCCGGCCTAAACAATCCCTCCGGAGCAGAGAGGTGAGCTGTGGGAAACATGGGAAGTTAGACGTCTTCCCCAGAGAGAGACGTTTATGAGCTTATAAAAGCTCTCCTTCAAAAACATGGAAAGAATATTTCTGGGCACGATCTCAAACTGATACTTAAATGGGTACAGGTGAAGATGCCCACTGTAACTGCATCTACTATCTTTACGCGGGAACTTTGGGACGATGTGGGGGTGAAACTATGGGACGCGGCAACAACAGGGAACGCTGAAGCGCAGCGTATGCTCCCCTGGAGGAGGAGTGTTTTTGAGACCTTAAAAACGCAAGAGAAAAATCATAAGGACAAAGCAGGGGAGGGAGACAACTCTCCCACAGCACCTCCGGTGCTGCCGGAGAACAAACCTTTAAGAGTGTGTGCTGCGAGATACCCCCCGGGGGGGGATCCTTTTGACCCGGGTCCGGTGGATCCCGAAAAAGAACCGGATCTCTACCCCCCTGACCCGCGCGATGTGTGGGCTAATATAAGACGCCAAGCCTTGAAGGAGGGGGAGTTAGAAATCGCTAAAACAATTGTAGCCCCCATGATTTATCAGGGTCGGGGGGCTCAGTGGGAGGCTTTATCTTTCCCGGTAATTAAGGAACTGCGTCGTACTGTTACTGAGCACGGGCTTTCTTCCCCATATTTTGCAAGTTTGTTATCTTCTGTTTTTGACACTTATATTATGACTCCGCATGATTTAAAATCTTTAGTGCAACTGTTACTGACTCCGACACAGTACTCCCTGTGGGAGTCACACTGGAGGGGGGGACTACAGGCGCTTCTTATGACTTACGTGGGTCACGGCAATGCAGCTATAGCTGCGGTGACTATCGAGCACCTTACTGGCACGGGTCAACACTCTGATCCGGTGGCTCAAGCCCGGGATATCCCACGGGAAGCTCTTGAGGCGACTCGTGAAGAAGCTAAAAAAGCCCTTCTTAAGGTCCCTGACTCACAAAAACCGCAAAAAACCTTCACTACGATTACCCAGGACCCCCGGGAACCTTATATGCAGTTTATTGACAGGCTGAAGCAAGCTCTGGAGCGTCAGATGGACAATACGGAAGCGCGAGAGATTTTGTTGTTAAAATTGGCTGTAGAAAATGCTAATGTGGGTTGTAAAAAGTTACTGAAATCTCTCCCAAATCCAAACCCCACACTGGTGGAGATGGTAGAGGCTTGTAATAGAATTGGCACTATGGATCATAAATTTGAAGCCATGGCTGCTGCTTTCGCGGCCATGCGCGGCTCTGGGGGGCCCG